>Ga0187891_1000800_pt1 | contig 29932 bp, 25 predicted proteins | sample June2016WEW_21_4_FD_132990 | JGI IMG/M metagenome (GOLD analysis project Ga0187891, IMG submission 132990) | Peatland microbial communities from SPRUCE experiment site at the Marcell Experimental Forest, Minnesota, USA - June2016WEW_21_40 | ecosystem: Environmental > Terrestrial > Soil >... | reverse complement strand
CCATCGCCACAGTGCTAATCTTCTTCATTGCCGGTCTCCTTTCACGTTGCGCCTCGAGCGCGTCGTTCATTGGGAGCGTATCGCATCCCGCTGGAGACCGGCCTTCTCATCCCATCTGATTAACGCATTAACCGGAAAAGTTGGTACTGGGACCAAGACGCCCGGTAATCCGACTTGAACGAAGCCACTCGATCAAATTCGAGCGATTTTGAAGCCGAAAACTGACCCAAACCGGTGCGAAACTGCTGCGAAACCTGGTGCATGAGGGGTGGATTACGCATCGATTACCCGCGACTATCGGAGGATCGGCCGGTGAAGAAAAGACACCTTAGTATATCTGTACGTCTTTCAGTATCTATAACATAGGATCGATATTGATACGACCAAGAGTCCCTCGTTTCCGGGCTTATCTTGTCTGGCCCTCCAATGGACTGGTAAAAGCACTAAAACTGTCCCGAGAATGTTGTGCAGGTCATCCGTAGAACCCTTCGGTTGTCCACCAAATACTCGTATCTTTATATGCTATATGCTTTGTTATCAGTAGCCTACATATTTCCAGTACCTTTTCTTTTGATTCGTCATGCCGGGTGCGGTCGCCCCAAGGCCCCTGCTCGGGTATCGAACGTAGTTCCTGGCAAGACCATCCTTTTCAAGCGCTTACGACCATGGTTCAGGCGATGACCTTCTCTTGATGACTCTCCTGTGGTAATTCGACGAAGACCAGGAAGACGAGCGCGATGCTCATATCGCCGTGCTGGAACATCTCTCGAAGCAGTCAAAGGATGAGAAACTGCGAAACCAGGTCTTCCTGATCACCGCTTCCGATCGCGACGTGGTACGAGTTCGCGAGGGAGGTCGGTTCTCGAATGCTCCGGACACCAAGCAGCAGGAAAATCGAGCTAGGGAAAAAGCCAAATCTGTTCCTGTCCTTATGCTACTGCGCCAAAAGGGTTCCGAAGAAAAGGGCTGGCGGGGTCTGTCGTTTTGGTGGCCGGTGGTTGTGGTGCCCCGCGATGCCGTAACTTCCGTTTTCGCAGCCGAGGCACCGGAAGAGGATCACACATGAATCGTGGTGTCGTCCTCTTGCAGCAGCGGGCAAAGGGTATTGCAGACCTTGCTCAAGTCGTGCCTTTCATGCCTCGAAAGGGGGCGTCAGACTCCGCCCTACCCAGAATCGACTGAACTCAAAGGCGGCCTGATCGTCTCCGCACTTGAACCTGACAGGAGAGATCGTCAAATGGCAGAACATACAGTCCAATTCAGGACCCCGGCTCTAGATGTCCCCAAAGTGGACGTGGTGTTTCGCATCAAACAAGGCGGACGAGCCTTTGGGCGCCTGCGCATCTCAAAGGGCGGTGTCGAGTGGATGCAAAAGAATGACAGTAAGAAAGCATTTCATATGAGCTGGGAACAGCTTGACGCAAAATTTGTCAAACACGGCGTCAAGGGCAAGACTCGTTCCCGAAAACGGCGTTAGCCGCTCGGTGTGGTCCCGGTGGCAACCTGACAATTCCTCAAACGCCTTTGGATGAGCCATCTGTCCGATAACGCGACGTGACTTATCGTCGATGTGACGGCTGGAGGTCCAAATCGGAAAATCCGGCTACTTACCCTGAAATTGAATGTGAGAAGTAGATTGTGCCGCAATCAGATGTGGGATTTGGTCAAGTCTTGTGTAACAAAGAGCCGCGCGGTCGTAGCATCTTTACGGAGACCCTCCGGGAGGAGGCCGACCAATAGGTTCCAAAGCGCCGAACGGGCGGTATCGACGCCCATCTGATCGCTGAACCCCCAAGTCGGATCATCTCCTCGATATTGCTCGCAGTAGTTGGCTAAACGGCCAATCAGAGCGGCTACAGAATCCAAACTCTTCAGTTCGCGTGCCTTTTGAAGGTCTACGCTGATTGCCGAATGAAAATCGAGGGAGGCTTCTCCGGTGTTTGAGTTTCTTATAGCGTTCAACAGAAGTAGTTCGACACCATCCCTATATCGCCATGCTGTGAACGCTTCGATCTCACGTCTGAGTGAATCGAAAGCCTCATCACTGTATTCCCATCCTTTCCCTTGGCCAATCGGTCGCCGATCGCGAAACTGGTGTCGCGGCAAATGCCGGTCGAAGCAGCCGGCTATAAAGATATGGATGTGCGGACCCATCCGATGATTGAAATATCCGATCTCTGCGAAGATCTCTTTGGACGCCAATTCGTTATGAGGACGAGCGAACAAGAAGCCACACATCGTGACCTTCAGACTGCGATCATCGCGTCGCCAATATTCGAAGTCATTCGTCAGTTTCAAAAGAATCTGCTGGTAGCTGGTGGTCGGTATCATGAAGCCGCCCTTAACAAATCATACCAATATCTTCACTGTACGGAAATGCTTCGGAAAGCGCAGTAGTTTCCGATTACGCGACTACACCCGACAGAACCAAGCTCGCGGGAAAACATAACTAAATCTGAGCATTTCACAGATCCTACTCGCTCCCTTTCTCCTGTATTCAGCGAAGTGAGCGAAGCTCCCCAAAGCGTAGCGAACGAATCATCTGCATCTCGCCTCCGGCGGGAGAACTCTCTGTCCCCTCAAGCCGTATATTTTATGCTGGCGGGATTTCAGAATTCCAAACTCACATCGGCTGTGAGTCGACCGTTGAATGGTTCTCACTCCTTCAGAGCGGTCAATTATGGCTTGAGGTGGACTTCTGAAAAGCTGCCACTATTGGCTTTTGAGTGGATTCCCTTTGTCGGTGGTAGGTTCGACGATGACGACGATTGTTTTGGATGGTCAAATGAGACCTACTTGAAAGGCTGGCGTAATCCGGAGTTCAGGTTGCCGAAGGGAAGGTACTTGGTAAAAGTCACGATCAACTCTTCAGGTGACAAGGTCTATGGTTTTTTCAAACTGGAGAATTCCGTTGCTAGGCAGCATTTTAGGCTGCTACCCGCTTCTGAAACGGAGGCGGCTAAGCTGCGGTCACAGGACTGAGGGACGCGTGTTGCCAGCACGATTTGCGGTCGAATCGCCCGCCACTCGGAGAGCGCCGGGATAAACCGGAATGTTGTAGGGGATGAAAGAGCCTTACAGGAATGGTCGTCCCTACCGCGACAACAATCGGGAAAGGTTTATAAATGACAAGCCCCTGATACTCATTTCTGAGTGCCAGGGGCTTCGGGTTTTGAGTCGATTTTACGCTCGGTCTGTCCAAGCTTGGACAGAAGAGGCTATTTTTCGACTCGATTTCTGATTTGTTTTGTCCAAGGCTTCGGACAAATGGGGTCCAACTGGGGTCCACTTGAGAAGAGGTGCGCAATAGCTAAGTGACGCCGAAATAAGGGATTGTGGGTTCTGGCCACGAAGTTCGAAGCCAGATGCTCTATCCAGCTGAGCTATGGGCGCGTGAGACTATTCTAACCCGAACTAAGCGGAAGCGTTCGCTGTAGGAGGAGGATGCGCGCCCGCCGATTGCAACGATCCTAGCTTGCCGCAGAGCGACCGGTGGTTTTCACTTGCTCAGCGCCGGCGCCGCGCAGTCTGGTTTCGAGGTCAGCGCGCGCTTGGTCGGGCGGGTCCAACACCCCGATCAAGATTTTCCCATTTGACACTGCGGGGTCATACAACTTGGGCTTCCAGTTCGGCAGGCGGGCGCCAATTAGCAGAGTGAGAATGGTGGTCAGAATCGCCCCCAGCATCGTGAGCTCGTAGGTAATGATTCCCGTAGGCCATGGGGCCACAATCGGCATTCCTCCGGTAACCAGCGGGTAGGCGTAAGCGGTCTGCGTGTACCATGCAAGCGTGAAACCTCCGGTGCCGCCAACCACCCCGCCCAGCACGGCAAGCCAGGGCATCCACTTCGGGCGATCAGCCTGGGCAAATCCGTACTCCTCGAACGGCTCCGGAGACATGACAATTAATTTGTCCGGGGCGACGCCAGCGGCGCGCAAGGCGTTCATTCCGCGCTCCGCGGCGTGAGGACCGGGGAAAAGCCCGTAAATGCTGTTGACGGTTGGCATTCTAGGCCATCGCCTCCTCGTCCCTTCGTGCCAGCACGGGGTCGCGAACAGTCTCCTCGTGACGTCCCCACTTGAGTTCCCATATTGAAATGATCGGGACCGCCTTTGAAAACAACATGTAGAGGAGCGCCATAGCGGCGAAGGTCCCCGCGGTAATTGTGATTTCAACCCACGTCGGCCTGTAGGGCGAAGTGACCCAAGCGTACGGTAGATACTTGCGCGAAAGCGAAGGCACGATGATCAGAAAGCGCTCAAGCCACATGCCAATCACGACGGTGAAGGAAGCAATCGCGGTTCCCGTGATCGTGCGGAATTTCTTGATTGCCAAGAGGGGAAAGGGAATCAGAAAGTTGCAGGTGACCATCGTCCAAAAGAGCGGAGAAAACGAACCGCGCTGCGTCATCCAAAAGACGGCCATCTCCGACGATTCGTTGCCGTACCAGCTCGTCAGCCGCTCGGCGAAGACAAAATAGACCCAGAGGAGGCTCATCACCAGCAGAAGCTTGCCAAGATTCTCGAAATGGATCGGTAGCAAGTATTCTTCGAGGTGCAGGAACTTCCGCAGAAGAGCCATAGCCAGGATCAGTGCGGCGATGCCGCTGAAAATCGCGCCAGCTACGAAATAGGGAGCGAAAATCGTCGAATGCCACATGGGAACGGGTGCCATCGCAAAATCCCAGGAAACAATGCTATGGACTGAAACTGCCACGGGGATGATGGCTACTGCCATAATCTGCATGGCTTTTTCGAGACGGTGCCATTGCCGCGGCGTGCCGATCCAGCCGAGAGCGAGCACGGTATAGATTTTCTTTTTCCATCCGCTGGAGCGGTCGCGGATCAGCGCAAAGTCCGGAATCATGGGCAGCAATAGAAACGTGACGCTGCCGGTCAAATATGTGTTGATCGCGAAAAAGTCCCAAAGGAGAGGCGAGCGGAAATTCGGCCAGATGCCGCGCTCGCTCGGATACGGTGCGAGCCAGAAGGCAAGCCATGGGCGGCCCAAATGGATGATCGGAAAGGTCGCGCCGATGGAAAGCGCAAATACAGTGATCACTTCCGCACAGCGCGTGACCGGACGCCGCCAGGTGGCATTGGCTAGGCGCAGAATGGCGGAAATGAGCGTGCCAGCGTGGCTAAGCCCGATCCAGAAGACGAAATTCGTGATGTAGAAGCCCCAGAAGACAGGTCGGCGAATCCCCGCGACACCGATGCCGCTGTAAACCTGCCAGCCGAAAGCAAAGGCGGCCGCAATTACGATGGCCACAAGACAAGCCATTATGATCAAATACCGCGCCGAGACCCCGGAGAGCGGGCGCAGCAGGTCATCATTGATCTGTTCAGGCGTCTTCTGCGCCATGCCATGAGTCCTTTTGTAGGTAAGTTACCTTGGGTATTGTCCCCAGTTCTCCGAGGAGCTTTGTTCCGCGATTTGAACGCGCGAATCGCGATACCTCACTGTGAGGATCGTTGAGATCTCCAAAAACCATCGCCCGCGTTGGGCACGACTGCACACAGGCCGGTTGAATCTCGCCGTCCTTCAATTCTCGCTTTTCCGCCTCGCCTTTGATTTCTCCCGCCTTGATGCGCTGGACGCAGAACGTGCACTTTTCCATGATGCCTTCCGGGCGGACGGAGACATCCGGATTGAGCTGCAAGTGCAGCGGCTTTTCCCATGCCGGATTGTAGAAATTGAAAAACCGCACGTTATAAGGGCATGCATTCGCGCAATAACGCGTACCGATGCAGCGGTTGTACACTTGGCCGTTCAAGCCTTCCGAAGTGTGATAGCTAGCGAATGTGGGACAAACGGGCTCACATGGTGCAGCGTCGCACTGCTGGCACAACACGGGCATGAATTTCACTTTCACATCCGGAAAGTCGCCCTCGTAATAGCGCTCGACGCGAATCCAGTGCTTGGCACGGCCGCGCGCGGCCTGATCGTCGCCCACCGTCGAAATATTGTTTTCGGCATGGCATGCAACCACGCAGGCCTCGCAGCCCGTGCAGCGGTCGAGATCGATTACCATGCCCCATTGATGAGACATTCGCTGTTAATCCTTCCTTACCGATGCTGAAGTTCCGGCGGAACCTCGCGCAGGCTCCCACCAAACAGAATCGGCTTCCCGCGGCCCACCGGCGTTAGTTTCACGCGAGTCGCCGCCCACGCGAGTGAACCAATCTCAGAAACAGTTGACGTCGACAAGATCGAAATCGGATTCGCGCCGCGGCTCGTCGCGAAACGCGTGAAATTCTCGTGGCCCTGTCCGATCGGCATGGCGACAACATCCGGCGCGATACCTGGCGACAACAGCGCCGGCGCTTGAATCTTGCCGTGCTGCGACGCGACTTCCAAAAGATCACCCTGTTGGATTCCGAGCTTCGCCGCCGTCTGCATGTTGATCTCAATCCACGTGCCCCACATGACCGTCGAGAGAGGATCGGGCGCTTCCTGCATCCAAGGCAGATGGGCTAGCGAACCATCGTATTGCAGCTGCGAAGGGAACGGCAGGAAGTGGAACGGAAACTCGTCTGGGTTTCCGTCAAATTGGGGTACAGCGAACTTGACGGGTCCAGTTGGGCGTTTCCCGGTGACCGCGGAAGACGGTTTTTCGTCGGCGCTCCACCAACCGCCCTGCTCCTGAGCCTTCGCCCAAAACTCGTCGGCGTCCTTTGCAGTCTTGCTTCCCTGTTGTTTGTAAAGCGCAGTGAACGCGGCTTGGAGCGCCTCGTCGTAGGTCTTCCACGGCAGTGCCTTGGCCAAATCGCCGCCGAGTTGATGGGTCACGTCGAGAAGCACGTCCGGCATCGATCGCGTGTTGTGGAGGGGGCTCATGGCTGGCGGCGCCAAGCTCGCGACAATCCTTGCGCTGCCTGAGGGCGGCGAGTCGTCGAGCCAAGATTCGAGCGGCGAATGGTCGGGTAGAATCAAATCCGCGAACGTGCTGGTTTCATCAATGAAGCTACCGAAGCTCGCGATGAAAGGAACCTTGCCTAGAGCTTCGCGGACACGCGAACCCGACGGCGTTCCAAACACGGGATTGGCATTGTAGAGAAGCAGAGCTTTTACGGTATCCGGACTCGAGAGGATCCGCTCCGTCAGCTTCTCAAGTGAGACAGGGAGGCCTTTGTCCTCCGATGATGCGAGCTTCCCGATCGGTGGAGATTGCCACACTGGACTGAAGAGAAGTCCGCCCGGCTTGCCCACGTTGCCGAGGAGAGCGTTCAAGGCATTCACAGCCAGCGCATTGAAAAGGCCGTTCGTTTGAGCTGTGGCGGCATCGCCGATGAGCGCGACGGCTGGAGAATTCGCGGCGGCCTCCCGCGCGATTCGCGAAATCGTTTCGGCTGCGACGCCAATCTGCGCCGCAATCTTTTCGGGAGCGTAGTCCGGCAACGCTTCCGACCACCCGGCGATCAACGCGCCTGCAGGCCCAGCGGCGGCTGGAGTCCGAAGTTTCTCGCGAAGCATGACGTTTGCGAGCGCGAGGGCGAACACACCCTCTGTGCCTGGTTTCGCTGGAATCCACTCATCAGCGCTGGCAGCGGTCTGCGAAATTCTGGCTTCGACGTGGACGAACTTGGCACGCTGGCCCGGCCGGCCCTTTCGCATTTGACCGAAGCCGATCGACTGTGCCACAGGGGAGTTCCACGTCCCGAGAAAATCCGCGCCGAAGGAAATTACGTAGTTCGACTGACCTAAGTCGACCGTGGGCAACGCAGCATGGCCGAAGCTCCAGGAATTAGCGGACTGGATCACACTGTCATCCAAGAATGCAAATTCAACAGGCGGTGCGCCCTTGAAGGCTGCGGCAAAACCATTAACGAGATTCTTCCGCTGGCCGCGAAGCGGCGAGGTCAAGATAGCAAGGCGGCCTTCTTCTTTGTTCGTTTGCAGCGCTGATAAGTGAGAGACCAACTGTTTGGTGGCGTCGTCCCAGCTAATTTCCTGAAACTGTCCGGAGCCGCGCGGTCCGGTACGCGCGAGAGGATTCTTGATGCGGTCGGGATGATACGTGACCTGCAAGCCTGCCTGACCGCGCGGGCAGAGACGGCCCTGATTGATCGGGTGTGCGGGATTGCCTTCGAGTTTCTTCGCCAGTCCCATTTTGATGACGCCGAGCTGGCCATTGCGCACGACTTCGGCTTCGCCTTGCATCACGCGCACAATCAGGCCGCAGCCCGCGGGACAAAGCGTGCAAATGCTCGGCTTCCACGTGGCGATGCCGGGGACCAAGTCCTCTTCCGGCACAAAGCGGATGAGCTGGTGATCGGGATTGCCGCAGCCTTCGAGAGCGGCAGTCGCTCCACCGATGGCCGAAAGTTTCAGGAAATCGCGACGTTCCATCTTTTCCTTTTTTCCGGCGGCCTCAAGTTTCGGACCGCAGCTAGATCGCATCAAGAAAGATCAGTAGTGACACGTGACGCAATCAACCGACGCATTCTGTTGCCGGTGACAACTAATACAAAAGCCCATCGTGTGGTCGACCTTGCGCTCGGCGACGGTTTGCTGGGTCATATCGCCGTGGCAGACCTTGCAATCGACGCCCGCGCGAATGTGCGGCGCGTGATTGAACTTCAGGTGGGCAGACGGCTCGAACCCATACACGCGTTGCCAGGGAATGTCTTCGCCGCGTGCCAGATAGGCAGCAAGTTTCTTGATCTCCGGCTTGTCCGTGGCGATCACCCGGTGGCAGGTCATACAAAAATTGACGCTCGGAATTCTGGCATCGGGGCCCTGATCCACACCGACGTGGCAATCGGTACACTGCAAGCCATTCGCCAAGTGCACCTTGTGTGTGAACGCGATCGGCTGGACGGGCTTGGGGCGCGATCCAAAAAATTCCAGAACGGCGTCAGACACCGTGCGGTGCGCAGGAGTAAAAATGTCGGAACTCGGCATTGGCGATTGCGATGACGCGCTAGGAGCCTGAGCGGGCAACGTCCGCTCCAGAAGCACACCCCCCACTACGATCACGCCAACCACCGCCGCAATTCGAAAATAGCGTTTCAAATCGAATGCAAGCCGAGACAATTCACCCTCATTTTTGAAACCCAACTATGAATGCGAAGTTGCCATACTACATGCCGATCCGTTGCGTGTAAACCCGGATTTCGGTTTCCCGGGTACCCTCGTGCAGTCGTTACAAGCACCGTTCCGAACCTATTCGCGGCCGCCGAAGATTCTGGGCGCGATGGCGTAATAAAGCTGCACGAGCATGATGAACCCGATGCTCCAGTACGTATTGAAAACACATAGCAAGGCCCCGAAGGCGTACAGCCCTTGCGCGATCACGATGCGACGCTGGATCGCACCCGGAACTTCGAGAGCCATGTCGTGCTTCACGAGCCCCAAACTGATCGCGCACTTCCAGCACAGATACATCGAGACGCCCAGCAATAAGATGTTTGCCCAGTACACCAGCAGCGCGATGCGGTACGCAGTGAATTCGGCAAGCAGCATCGTCGAGAACGGCGTTATTGACACAGCGAACGGAAACACGATGTGCATCCACGCCAGGCTTCGATGTGAGCGCGAAAGGTAGTTGAGTTGCGTCTATTGACCGACCCAGAAAATGCCAAGCGTGAGAAAACTCATCATGTACATGATGAGCTGGGGACATAGCGCGGCGAGGGTGTGCCACAGGTCGCGCTCGCTGTGGACAGCCGCCGCTGCTGGCGCGCGTAAATCCAGGACGAGCAGCGTCATCGCGACGGCGAAAATCCCGTCGCTTGGTGCCGCTAGCCGCTCGACACTCTGGCCGGCAATCTGATTGTAGGACGCTTTCACCCGCGGGAGCGTACCACCGGTTGCGATAGTTAGAAATCAACGAACCCCGCCCTTCGGACTCACTGGCAGTGACGTCCCAAGAATCACAAACCCACCCTTATCGGAAACATCACAGGCTCGGCTTTAGCCCAGTTGATAGGCGGGAGCCGTCAACGACCCTAGAAACAAGTTTCTGTGCGCAGCCAAGAAAAAATACACAGCCACAAGATCCCTGGCGCTCACTGTATCGCACCATTTGAATCCTAGCGCTGCGCCTCCTCCGCGAAGTATTTGGTCATGGGTGTATCCGCGAGGAAGCGAGCGCCCGTCTTCTTGAACATCTCGGCAAGAAGCAACTTCGCATCACCGTCCATGTATGTAAGGCCGCATACGTCAATGACGAGCTTCTTCGATCCAAGGGACGGGCTCAAAGACTGCCATGTGCGATCAAGCTCATTGAGCCAAGGTCTTGCCAGTCTTCCCTCCAGCTTCACAGTCGTGATTCCTGCTTCCTCATGAAGAGTGACCTTGAGCGCCATGAGCGTCATGTGGATAACATTGTCCGCGGCCCCAAATGGCACGCCGAGAACCAAAGTCGAAGCTATGGCTAGGACGGCTGCATGTCGAATGACAGCAATCGATTGGCCGGAAGCCACGGAGCGTGGCGTGCGAAGCACAGTGATAATTGACGAGGAACACTGACGGAATATCGCCACAACTGACTACATGTAGTCCTGGCGTTCGATGCCGAGCTTCTTCAGTTTGGAGTTCAGCGTCGTTCGCTTTAACCCAAGCCGGGCCGCCGCTCCATGTTTGCCTGCGATGACGCCCTTGGCTTCCCGGAGCACGCGCAAAATGTGTTCGCGCTCGGATGTCTCAAGGGTTGTATCGGCTTCGGACTCGGGCATTTGAGCGCCTTGCAGTTCGGCCAAGGGAGCTCGCAACGTAGGTCCTTTTGTGAGAATGACCGCCCTTTCGATGAAGTTCTCAAGCTCTCGAATGTTTCCCGGCCAAGGCCAGCGCGTGAGGGCCCTCATGACGTCCGACGGAATTGTTTGTATCTGGCGGCCCAATCCACGTGCGTGCTTATCCACGAAATAGCGAGCTAAGAGCGGAATATCCTCGCGACGCTCGCGCAAGGGAGGCAGCGCAATTGGGAATACCCTCAAACGATAATAGAGGTCACTGCGAAAATGGCGGTCGGTCACCATCTGGCCGAGATCGCGATTTGTGGCGGCTACCAGCCGCGCATCCACCGGAATCGTTCGAGTGCCGCCGAGACGTTCGAACTCCTTTTCCTGGAGAGCACGCAGCAGCTTAGGCTGCAACTCAAGCGGGAGATCTCCCACCTCGTCAAGAAAGAATGTACCCTGGTGGGCCAGTTCGAGCCGTCCAATCTTCTGGGAGATTGCACCGGTGAATGCGCCCTTCTCATGGCCAAAAAGCTCGCTTTCGAGCAGCCCGGTTGGAATTGCCGCACAGTTCAGCTTGATAAGGCTTCGTCCGCCACGCGAACTGAGTTGGTGTATGGCTCGGGCGATCAGGTCTTTGCCAGTTCCTGTTTCCCCGAGAATCAGTACGGTTACATCCGTGGTCGCCACCGTTTCGACTTCGCTGAGGACCTTCCGCAATGCCGGGGCCGTTCCGATGATGTCCTCGAATCGGTGCTCGGTTAAGAATTCCTCTTCGAAATAGCGCTTTTCATTTTCCTTTCGCTCTAGCTCTTCCTGAGCCTGTATCTTTTCTGAGATGTCCCGAATAACGCTCAGCACGATCTTGCCCCCCGCCGTATCGACGGGGCTGAGCATGATGTCGACGGGGAACTCAGTTCCATCCTTACGAAGGCCATAGAGTTCCAAGCCCCTGCCCATCGGGCGGATGCGGGCTTGGCCGGCATATTCTTTTCGATGGCCTGGGTGGCCGCTGCGGAAGCGTTCCGGGATCAAAGTCTCTACCGGCTTACCCAGCAATTCCTCGCGGCTGTAACCGAAGAATCTTTCAACTTGAGCGTTGACCCTGGCGATTCGTCCCTCAAGGTCCGTGACGACGATCGCGTCCGGTGAGGATTCGAACAGCTTCTCGAATAAAGCCTGTGGCTCGATAGGCATAGCGTTTCCGTGTGAAGGCGCGCTCATTTAGTCGGGTCCCCGCTCGGCTGCCTGCTCCCAGTAACTTGCTTACGGAGCGGCCCATGAATGAATGACCGCCCGGAGCACCGCCCGCCAGTGGAACCCCGACGAGATCATATACCAACTGCCTTGACGAGCGGGAGCATGTGCGGCTTTGCGCGGCAGGAGGGTCACAAGCATGTGTGATGTGGCTCACAGCCATCGATTCTGATCGCGATTAAACTAGCGCTGCATGCGGGGATTGTATGGACCGCCTCAGATTTCACCTGCCGGTAAGGAAGCGTGGAGATATCGATTGGGTAGAGCAGTGTTCGCAAAAAAGGAGAATTGGAAATGAGTGAGAAGACGACAGCAGCGCAGACAGCCCCGGATTCGACATCGTTGAAACTAGTCCAACCAGAATCTCTCGTGGATCGCATAAACCGGCTCCAGCAGAATATTGCACGCCGGGCGTTTGAAATCTTTCGCGGTGACGGCGGGTTCTTCGGCCGTGAACTGGATCACTGGTTCAAAGCAGAAGCCGAGCTTCTCCACCCGGTTCACATCAACATCACCGAGTCGGGTGAGACGCTGAACGTTCAGGCCGAGGTGCCCGGATTCAGCGCGAACGAACTCCAAGTCAGTCTCGACCCACATCGCCTAACCATTACCGGCAAGAGAGAGACAACCAAGGAGCAGGAGAAGAAGGGCAAGACCGTTTATAGGGAACAGTGCTCGAGCGAGATATTGAGGATCGTCGATTTGCCGGCTGAAGTCGATGCGTCGAAAACGACTGCTACACTCAAGAACGGCGTTCTCGAGCTCAGCATGCCGAAGAGCGCACAGACGAAGTCGACACGGGTCGAAGTGAAAGCGGCCTAAGGCACGGGACTTTGCGGACTCGGATTTCGGGCGGGCCACCGTTCAACGAAGGCGGCAAGGGTTTGGTGCGGAAGGCGTGCGCGTTGCCCGACAATTAAACCCGGGCCTCGCGCACGCCGATTCCTTGTTTTGAGGGAGTCATCGCGCGGCGGCTCAAATCGAAATGCCGAGCGCGCAGACTCCGTCGCGAGGCTAGTCAGAAGTATTGCAACTGAATGTCCGCGTCTCGCCGTTGTACTCGAAAAGTTCCGCATAACGTCCCCAGCCGATCACGGCCCGCAGGGTCTTATCCGTGTCGGCTGGGTTCAGATGATCCTCAAGCTCGGACTCGAATCTGACGCGGGGCGCGACGTGGCCCTCGCGCTCGTCGAGGACATGACGGATATGCGCGGCGAGAGGCACAAACCGGAGCAGATGTTCGCGGAAGAGCCGCTTACGCTCTTGCGTCCCGCTCTGGGCGAATAGTCGCCCGGCTGCGGTCAGCTTGATCGCGGCGTCCTTCAGTTCGGCGAACTCGAGGATGTGAAGGGCTTCGGCAATCGGGAAGAGGTCGCTGACGTCCAGAGCAAGCGCGCTACCGATCGTGGCCAACTCTGCTCGCCCTTCGTAAGGAGGTAAAGCCAACGCCTCTGCGAACCCACCGAGCCGGTTGAGCGAAACCGGGCGCAGCGGCTGCACCAGACCCCCGTGGATTTGGCTTTGCGCTCCGATCGACTCCGTCGCGCGGGAAGTAAGAATCGAATAAAACTCATCGACGATGTTATGAAATTCGGCGTCCAACCGGTTGCGCGGATGCGCCAGCGGAACAGGAATCTCGGCAACGATGCGCCCGGGATTTGAGGAGAGCACGAGGATGCGGTCGCACATCATGACCGCTTCTTCGATGTTGTGCGTGACCAGCAGCACGGACTTCGTGGGAAGCTGACGTTCGATCCAAAGATCGAGGAAGTCGGTTCGCAAGGTCTCGGCGGTCAAAACATCGAGGGCCGAAAACGGCTCATCCATGAGAAGCAATGCTGGTTGGACTACGATCGCCCGCGCGAAGCCGACGCGCTGGCGCATTCCTCCCGAAAGTTCGCGAGGATACGCGGATTGGAATCCGTCGAGGCCAATCAGATCGATGGCCGACATCGCCCGGCGGCGAGCTTCATCGTGAGCCAAGCCGAGCGCGTCGAGGCCGGCCTCGACATTCTCGATCACCGTGAGCCAAGGAAACAGGGCGAAGCTCTGAAACACAACCGCGATACCTTCGGTCGGTTCGGACAAATGCTGTCCGCGATAGAGCACGTCGCCGGATGTCGGCCTAATAAGCCCTCCCGCGATGCGGAGCAGGGTCGACTTGCCTGAACCAGAGCGGCCAAGGAGGCCGAGAATCTCGCCTTCTCGAATTGACAGGTTGATATCGTCCAGGACCGGGAGCGGTTCGCCGGATGGCTTGGCGAAGGCCTTGCAGATCTTGCGCAATTCGATGGTGGGGCTGTTCGCCTGAAGTGCCATTCGTTCCTCTCAATCGAGCCGTGTTCGGCGTTCGGCAAATGCGTAGAGCGGCCGCCAGAGCAACCTGTTCATGGTGATGACGAACACGGACATAACCGCGACGCCGAGGGCGATGCGGGGAAAATCGCCCGCTTCGGTCATCCGCGCGATATAGGCGCCAAGCCCTAGCCCGCTCAGCTTCGTCGGCCCCCAACTGACCGCCTCGGAGACGATGCTCGCATTCCAAGCGCCGCCGGAAGCCGTGATGGCGCCCGTCACGTAATACGGGAAAATTCCCGGAAGCATCACCTGCCGCCACCAGCGCCAACCCCGAATTCGGAAGCTCGCCGCAGCCTCCCGGAAGTCGCTCGGAAAAGCGCTTGCGCCGGCGATCACGTTGAAGAGGATGTACCATTGCGTTCCGAGAATCATCAGCGGGCTAAGCCAAATTTTCGGAGCGAGCGAAAACTTCACGATGAGGTAGACCGCGACCGGAAAAAGCAGGTTGGCCGGAAAGGCGGCGAGAAACTGTGCGATCGGCTGGACCTTCTCCGCGAGTTTCGGCCGCAGCCCCACGCCCACTCCGATCGGCACCCAGATCACAGTCGCCAACGCAATCAGGATAACGACGCGAAGCAGGGTGAGGACGCCGTTGCTTGCGGCGATCGAAACATCGCTCCAGGACAGCTCGGGCCTGGCAAATTGCACCAGCTTCCAGCCCACATATGCGAGGATGGCAAAAATAGACCCAAACCAAGCGACGTCGGCCGCGCGATGAGGTAGCGCGAAAACCGGCAGCCAACGGGGTCTCCGCGGAAGAGCAAGGCGGGCTCGCGCGGCGTTCTGCACGGCCCGGCTGACCGGCGCGCCGAGGAGCCGAAGCGAGCCTGCTCCCCGAAACAGGTCAAGCACCCAACTCCTCGGAACGGACTGCGGAGCCGTCTGCTCGAACCGGAACTTGTCGGCCCAGGCCACTAGCGGGCGGAAGAGCAGTTGATCGTAAATGAGAATCGTAATGGTCATCGCGAGGATTGCCCATCCAACTGCCGCGAGGTTGCGCTGCTCGATCGCGAGGGCCACGTAGGATCCGATGCCGGGAAGTACAATTTGAATATTGCCGACGGAGATGGCTTCTGAGGCGACGACGAAAAACCAGCCCCCAGACATCGACATCATCATATTCCAGATCAATCCGGGCATGGCGAACGGAACCTCAAGGCGCCAAAAACGTTGCCAACCCGAGAACCGGAATCCTCGGCTCGCCTCATTGAGATCGGCCGGAATGGTGATCAGCGACTGATAGAAGCTGAACGCCATATTCCAAGCCTGGGCCGTAAAGATCGCGAAGATCGCGGCAAGCTCGGATCCCAATGCAGTGCCGGGAAATAGCGAAACGAAGAACACGACTGTGAAGGAGAGATAGCCGAGCACCGGCACCGATTGGAGGACGTCCAGAAGCGGTATCAGCACCATTTCGGCGCGCCGGCTCTTGGCCGCCGGCGTGGCATAGGTGAACGTGAAGATTAGCGAGGCCACGAGCGCGGCCAGCATGCGCAGGGTCGTGCGGAGAGCGTAGCCCGGCAGGGCAGCCGGTGAAAGGGAGATCCGCGGCTGCTGAGCAGCAACGAAAGGCGCAACCATCTGGTGGGCGCCGGACCCGACGAGGATCACAATCGCCAGCACTAGTAGCGTGGCGATTGCGTCTCGCCAGCCCGGAATGCGCTGACGCCATTGTCCTCCAATCAGGACCTCGGCATGTTGCTCCACGATTTCCGCCTTGCATTGGCTGCGCCGGTTTGACGCCGGCTCATGCGGTCGATTGAGGTGCGTTTGAGAATTTCATTTATAGCAGAATGCCGCACTCAATCCTCGCAGTGTCCCGAAAAACGGGAGAGGCAGGCACCGCGCACCGTTCTTGGCTTCGCGACGCTCCCCGCTTCGTTTTTCACGTTCCTCGCAATTTCAACTGCCACCTATCTCTTGCTCGTTGAACTGGCAAAGCGCCTTCTATTCGCCAAAGCTTGGACCGCCTAGGGTGTTACAAGCGGTTCAAGCTGAGGGTCGGTCAGTACGATAAGATGTCTGTTGCGGGTTGCTCCAAAAGCGAACCCGAAAGGCCGAACAGAGGGAGGATAAGGCTATGGGCTCCGCACCTTCCGCAGGATTCACGAATCCACACCAATCCAGCAATCCACTGTCTGCCGAGGAACTGCGCAAGATGCATGCGTACTGGCGCGCGGCAAACTACCTCTCTGTCGGTCAAATCTATCTCTACGCGAATCCCCTGCTGCGCGAGCCGCTCAAGATCGAAGACATCAAGCCGCGTCTCCTGGGCCACTGGGGCACAACTCCCGGATTGAATTTCATCTACGTTCATTTCAACCGACTGATCAAGAAACATGATTTGAACGCCATCTACATCGCGGGGCCGGGCCACGGCGGGCCGGGTCTGGTCGCAAACACATTTCTCGAAGGCACGTACAGCGAGTTTTATTCCGACATTCCGCAGACGGAAGAGGGCATGCGGAAGCTGTTCAAGCAGTTTTCGTTTCCCGGCGGAATCCCGAGCCATGTCGCGCCGGAGACGCCGGGCTCGATCCACGAGGGCGGCGAACTCGGTTATTCGATCGCGCACGCTTTTGGCGCAGCGTTCGACAATCCCGATTTGCTCGTCTGCTGCGTGGTCGGCGACGGCGAGGCTGAGACGGGCCCGCTAGCCACCAGTTGGCACGCCAACAAGTTCTTGAATCCCGCACGGGACGGCGCGGTGCTTCCGATCCTCCATCTGAACGGCTATAAGATCGCGAATCCGACGCTGCTCGGGCGCATGGATGACAAAGAGCTGACGCAGCTTTTCACCGGCTATGGTTACCGGCCGTACTTCGTCGAAGGCCGCGAGCCGGAAGCCATGCACCAGAAGATGGCGCACACGCTCGACACGATCGTCGGCGAAATCCATTCCATCCAAGCTGCCGCGCGAGGCGGAACATCCTCCGGAGTTCCAGCTTGGCCGATGATCATACTCCGGACGCCGAAAGGTTGGACCGGCCCCAAGTTCGTTGATGGAAAGCCGGTGGAGAATACCTGGCGGGCTCATCAGGTCCCGGTCGCGGATTTCGCTTCTCACCCCGGTCATTTGAAAATCCTGGAAGACTGGATGAAGAGCTATCATGCGGAAGAGCTTTTCGATGCGAACGGTAAACTTGTTCCCGAACTCGCCGAGCTAGCGCCGAAAGGCGATCGCAGAATGGGCGCGAATCCCCACGCGAATGGCGGATTGCTGCTGCGGGATCTTGCGATGCCGGACTTTCGACAGTACGCGGTAAGCGTGGCGAAGCCGGGCATCGAAATCGCGGAAGCCACTCGGGTTTTGGGCGGATTTCTCCGCGACGTGATGAAGTTGAATGCCGACTCCAAGAACTTTCGCGTGTTTGGCCCCGATGAAACTGCCTCGAACCGTCTCGAGGCACTGTATGAGACAACCGACAAGATCTTCATGGAGCCGCTGCTTAACACGGATGAATATCTTTCGAAAACCGGCCGCGTGATGGAAGTTCTGAGCGAGCACTTGTGTCAGGGGTGGCTCGAAGGCTATCTTCTCACCGGGCGGCACGGCTTTTTCTCCTGCTACGAAGCGTTTATCCACATCGTGGACTCGATGTTCAATCAGCACGCGAAGTGGCTTAAAGTGACGAAAAAGATTCCGTGGCGGCGCCCGATCGCGTCGCTGAACTATCTCCTTACCTCGCACGTCTGGCGGCAAGACCACAACGGCTTCACCCACCAGGATCCCGGCTTTATCGATCATGTTGTGAACAAGAAAGCGGATATCGTGCGCGTCTATCTTCCGCCCGACGCGAATACGCTTCTCTCGGTGGCGGACCACTGCCTGCGAAGCCGGCATTATGTGAACGTAATCGTGGCGGGCAAGCAGCCGGCCTTACAGTTTCTGGATATGAAGGCCGCCGTCGCGCACTGCACGACTGGAATCGGAATCTGGGAGTGGGCCAGCACGGACGAGGGAACGGAGCCGGATGTCGTCATGGCGTGCGCGGGAGATGTTCCGACGCTCGAAACGCTCGCAGCCGTGGACTTGCTCCGCCAGCATTTTCGGGACATCAAGATTCGCGTGGTCAACGTCGTAGACCTGATGACGCTTCAGCCGTCTACCGAGCATCCCCACGGCCTCTCCGACGCTGATTTCGATTCGATGTTTACCGCGGACAAGCCCATTATCTTCGCGTATCACGGCTATCCGTGGCTGATCCACCGCCTCACCTATCGCAGAAAGAATCACGACAATCTGCACGTACGCGGCTACAAGGAAGAAGGGACCACGACGACTCCGTTCGATATGACCGTGCTGAACGACCTGGATCGCTTTCATTTGGCGGGCGACGTGGTCGATCGGGTACCGCGCTTGAGAGAAATTTCCGCTCATTTCAAACAACATCTTCGGGACAAACTGATCGAACACAAGGAATACATCTGCCGGGTTGGCGACGATCTCCCCGAAATCCGGGACTGGAAATGGCCCTACTAGCAGATGAACATCCTGGTGCTCAATTCGGGGTCGAGCAGTCAGAAAACCTGCCTCTATCAGATTGAAGGCTCGCTCCCGGAACATCCGCCAACGCCTGCCTGGGAAGGCAAGGTCACCTGGGAGGACAACCGCGCCGTGATGGAAGTGCGTAACTCGGCCGGCGCCACACTAAAACAGGAAATCACGGTCAAGTCATATGCAGATGCGACGGAGAAGCTGCTGGACAACTTGTCCTCTGGTTCGGTTCGAGTCGCAACCAAGCAGCCGGAGATTGATGTCGTGGGCCATCGCATCGTTAACGGCGGCGAAGACCTCAAACAGCCGATGTTCATCACGCCCGAGGTCAAGGCTGCGATCGCGCGAATGGCTGCATTCGCGCCGCTGCACAATCGTCTTGAACTCGAGGGAATCGAGACGATCGAAAAGCGGCTCGGCTCGGTCCGCCAAGTGGCGGTTTTTGACACCGGCTTTCACAGTCACCTGTCGCAGGCTGCGGCCATCTATCCGGGGCCGTATGAGTGGGCCACGCAAGGGATTCGCCGGTTTGGATTTCACGGCATCAATCATCAATACTGCGCCGGGCGGGCCGCGCAAATGCTGGGCAAGGACCTCGGTTCGCTGAAACTCGTCACCTGCCATCTCGGAAATGGGTGCTCTCTCGCAGCGATCGACGGCGGGCACAGCGTTGATACAACGATGGGTTTCACGCCGCTCGAAGGGCTGATGATGGGAACGCGATCGGGCTCCGTCGATCCGGGAGTCCTGACGTACCTAATTCAAAAAGAGCGGCTCAGCGGCCCACAGCTTGATGAAATGCTGAACAGGAAGTCCGGTCTGCTCGGCATTTCCGGACTTTCCGCGGACATGCGGCAGATTGTTTCCGCCATGAAGGAAGGACACGCGCGGGCCAAGCTCGCGTTTGAGATTTTCGTGCATCGATTGCAGGCCGGTATCGGCTCGATGATCGCGGCGCTGGGCGGAATCGATGCTTTGGTGTTTACAGCCGGGATTGGTGAGAATTCTCCGGATGTGCGTTCGGAGGCGTGCGCAAACTTCGCGTTTCTCGGAGTGCGTCTCGATGCTTCAAAGAATGCGATGCCGCCTTCGGATCGTGAAATTTCAGATCCAAGCTCGGCCGTCCGCGTACTGGTCATTCAAGCCCAGGAAGACTGGGCGATCGCTCGCGACTGCTGGAAGCTTATTTCCGAGCGCGTGGTCTGACGCCCAGAGCCGCACAAGGACCTAGAGGCTTAGCACCGCAATGACGAGCTCGGGATCATCGGTCTTGCGAATCTTGAAACCGAAGTGGTCAGCCAGAGCGCCCATCGCCAGATTTTCCGGCAGCATGTTGGCGACAATCTCCTGAAGGCCTTCATCCTTCCCAACCTGAATCAGGTGCCGCAGCAACTCCGTCCCCAAGCCGAGATTCTGAAAGCGGTCGCTCACCAGGATGGCCACTTCCGCGCTTTTCGCTGAGCGGTCTTTCGTCAGACGGCCAACCCCAAGAATCTCGCGCCGGTTGATTTCCGGCACGGTGCGCTCGACCACCAGCGCCATTTCGCGGTCGTAGTCGATGAAGCATTTTCGAATCAGCCGGTCGTGGGCGACGCGGCTGGTCAGGTTTTCCATGTGAAAATAGCGCAGATACACGCTCTCTCCGGAGAGGGTTTCGTGGAATTTCACCATTAGCGGTTCGTCTTCAGGCCGAATCGGCCGGACAATCGCGTCCCGGCCATCTTTCATTTTCCATGGCGAAACGTATTGCGCGGGATATGGCCGGATCGTGGCGCGTGGCAGGTCGCTATCCGCAACTTCCGCACCGTACAACACAATCCGCGCGTCCAGCGCCAGCAAGCGCTCGGGCGAAGCGAGGAGCGGGTTGATGTCGATTTCCTTAATTCTGCGCTGCTCCACGACGAGCTGGCTGAACCGCACCAGAACCTGTTCCACGGCGACGACATCGACGGCAGCGCGCCCGCGGACGCCCTTCAGCGCACCGAAAATTCGCGTCTGCTCCATCAGGCGCTGCGCCAGCGTGGTGTTGAGCGGCGGGAGAGCGAGCGCGCGGTCGCGATACACTTCGACAAGCTGCCCACCCGATCCGAACAGGAGCACGGGCCCGAATTGCGCGTCCACGCTGCTGCCCAGGATGAGCTCATATCCTTCTGACCGCACCATCGGCTGAACCGTGACTCCGAGAAAGCTCGCCGCGCCCGCCTTTACCGTAACGGAAGTCTGGATGGCTTGAAATGCCTGCCGGACCGAATCTTCGTCAGAAAGGTTCAGCTTTACGCCGCCGACGTCGGTCTTGTGCGTGATGGTTTCCGAATGGACCTTCAGAACTACAGGGAAGCCGAGCGCGTTGGCCATAACCGAGGCTTCTTGCCCGCTCCGCGCTATCTTCGTCGGGACAGTCGGAATTCCATAGAGGGCCAGCACCTCCTTCGATTCGACTTCCGTCAAAAGCGTGCGGCCTGCCGTCGCAACACTGCGTAGAATCTCGTCCGCTTTGCGGCGAGTCATTTCTCCCGCTTCCGGCTGATCCGCGAGCATCGGCGTTTCGTATAGTGCGTGAATGTTGTAGCTGTACCTCCACATATAATTGAAAGCGCGAGCGGCCGTGTCTGGATAATCGAACGTCGGGATGCCCGCGTTGTTCAATGTGGCGCGACCTTGCGCGACGATCTTCCCGCCCATCCAGCTTGCCAGCACAGGTTTTCTCGTGCCTTGTGCATAGGGTTTCAAACGGTCAGCGACCTGCGCCGGATCGGTCATCCCCTGCGGAGCCAGAATCACCAGGAGTCCGTCGCTATTGGGATCCGCCACCGCGATCTCGATCGCACGGGCGAACCGCTCCGGATCAGCATCGCCCAGAATGTCGATTGGGTTGTTGTGGCTCCAATGCGGCGGCAGAAGCTCGTTGAAGGAATCTGCGGACTCTTTCGACATCTCGGCGAGTTTGCCGCCGGTGGCAATCAGCGCATCCGTAGCCAGAACGCCGGGACCGCCGGCGTTCGTCAGGATCGTGAGCCTCGGGCCACGCGGGCGCGGCTGCTTCCCCAGGACTTCGGCCATGTGGAATAGGTCCGAGATATTCCGAACGCGCAGCACGCCGCACCGCCGAAATGCCGCGTCAAATACTTCGTCGCTCCCGGTAAGCGCACCAGTGTGCGAACTGGCGGCGTGCGATGCAGCTTCCGACCGACCCGCCTTGATCACGATGATCGGTTTGCTGAGCGCCACTTCGCGCGCCGCCGAAAGGAAGCTGCGCGCATCGCCGATCGATTCCATGTACAAAAGAATGCTCTGCGTCTGCGGATCCTCACCGAAGAATGCAATGAGGTCCCCCCAGCTCACGTCGAGCATCGATCCGGTCGAAACGATGGCGCTGAACCCAACATCCTCTTGCAAACTCCAGTCGAGAATCGCCGTCAACAGAGCGCCGCTCTGGCTGAGGAACGCGACATTGCCCGGCTGCACGATGTCCTGCGCAAACGTCGCGTTGAGCCCCAGGCCCGGATTCATCATTCCCAGGCAGTTGGGGCCGACGAGGCGCATTTCGCTGCGCCGGAGTTCCGCCTGAATTTGGCGTTCTAGTTCCGCACCATCACGCCCCAGCTCTCTAAATCCGGCCGAAATCACGATTGACGAACGCACACCTGCATCGATGCACTCGCGAACGACCCCCGGAACGGTTGGCGCGGGCGTTACAATGACAGCCAGCTCCACAGTCTCCGGAACGGCGCCGACGCTTGCATAGCAAGGAAGTCCGAGAATGTTGGGGCGGCGCGGATTAATCGGATAGACCTTGCCGGGGAAGTTTCCCTTGGTGAGATTATTCAGGATCGTCCGCCCGACGCTCCCTTCCCGGTCGGTTGCGCCGATCACGGCCACCGATTTCGGCCGAAAGAAACAATCGAGAGCGGTGCGGCCAGTCATGCTTATCTCTGCCCCTTACCCCTTCGGGAACTCCAAGCGCACTCAATCTTACAAGGAGACGAAGTAGGCTGCACGCTTAGACATCGACCGGTGCAGAGGGCAGTTTGACGTTCGGATTTGGCGTCGGATGCAGAAACAGAAGATCGGATACTTCGAGGTATTGCAATTCGAGACAACGCGCTGAATCACGGCCGGCGAGGAGCGGCCTCAATTCTGAGTTGCAGACCCTCGATGAACTCAAAGGGCGGCTGCCAGAACTGGGCCTAGCTCCTCGCCTTCCCCGAACGTTTCACGCGCGACAAGTCTCTCCGAGCCTATCCACGCACCGTCAGAACGGGGCATCCGGCATGTGTTACGACTTTGTGTGCGGTTGTGATCGGCAAATGCGTTGCAGCTCCCGGGAAACCGGCGGGCCGGCGCACTCCTAGAACAATCAAATCTGCTTTTCGCCGCTTGGCAACTTCGAGAATCCTGTCGGCGATCGGGCCATTTTCCACCGCAAATTGCGGCACGCACCAGAGCGCCGCTCCCTCCGGCATCATACCGCGCAAACGGCTCAACGCCGAATCCGTGAGTTCCTCCGAACGAACCAGTTCGCCCGTCCTTGGCTCCTCAATCACATGTAGCAGCGTCAGATTCGCCTGAAATTCCTGCGCCAGTGAGATGGCGTATGGCGCCGCAGCAAGAGATTCCGGGGAGAAATCCGTGGCGTAGAGAATTTGGGTAAACTCTCCATACTTTGGAGAAGTCGTTGCTTCGGGTCCCACTGTCAGGACTGGGCAAGAAGCCGTCCGGAATACCTCTTCAGCTATCGAACCCAGCAAGGCCTTGCCGATTCCGGTGCGTCCGTGTGTTCCCATCACGATCAGATCGATGTTGTTCTTCTCGGTTGCCGATGCGAGGGCGGACCAGAAGTCCCCTTCCTCGATAATGACTTTCGGCTCAATCGCACCGAACGCTTTTCGAAGGGTCTCTTTCTCGATGCCTTCTTCCATCCGAGCCACCTGCTCGAGCGCGGGCCACGAGGAAGGATCCGTCATTGGGTTAATGATTGGCGGCCTCACGTGCAAGGCGTAGAGGTTCGCTCCAAAGCGTTTCGTGATCGCCGCCGCGTACGGAGTCGCGGCCGCAGCGGCCGGGGACAAATCTGTGGCGAAAAGCACGTTCTTGATCTCGATTCGGGTGCCAGCTTCAAGGGTTTTCATGGCGGCCTCCCTTCTTCACGTTGGTAGTTAACCCCAATCCCCTCAGCGAGACCGTGATTGGCATCACGGCTAAGTGTGACGGGAATCACCGCCCCAAATGCGGCACTTGGCTCATTTTAACGAGCATAGAGGTGACTTATGAACACTACGGAGGTCGGCACGCGAATCACCGTGAAAAATATTCTGTATTTGACTGACTTCTCGGAGCCTTCCGCCGCTGCTCTTCCGTTCACAGGGGCAATTGCCCGGGGGTATGGGGCTACAGTGCATGTGCTGCACGTCCTGATTCCTCCCGCGTATGTTTATACGACGCCAGAACTGGCAGCGACCGCGATCTCAGCTGAGGAGGAAGACGCGCTCGCTGAAATGCAACGCCTCGAATCGCAACTCGCCGGTTTGGCTCATGAGACGAACATTGAGCGAGGCACAGAAGTGTGGCCGGCGGTCGAAAGCGCGATCAAAGATAATCGTATCGACCTCATAGTGGTTGGGACTCACGGCCGCACTGGTGCACAAAAGCTGCTGCTCGGCTCGATCGCAGAAGAGATCTTTCGGCGTTCGCCGGTTCCCGTGCTGACCATTGGGCCGGACGTCCGCGGAGGCGCTCATAATGCCGGTCGATTTCACCGCATACTGTTGGCCACTGATTTCTCGCCGGAGTCGCTGAAGGCCGCTGCCTACGCCGTATCTCTCGCACACGAGAATGAGTCCCGCCTCATCCTACTTCGCGTAATGCGAAAACCGAGTCCGCGGAACGACAGTGATCAGAATGCTTTTGAAGTCTCGGTCGCCGAGGCGCTTCACCAACTCTACGAGATCGTTCCGCCGGACGCGACGTTGAGCTTTCCAGCCGAAGCTGTCATCGAATATGGCGATCCGGCGGAACGCATCGTGGAGGCCGCCAAACGGCGGGGCGCGGATATGGTTGTCCTGGGTGTCCGCGCCGCCACCGGCCGGGTCGGTGCGGCGACCCACCTCGAGCGCGCCGTCGCCCACAAGGTGGTCACGCGTGCTCCGTGCCCGGTCCTGACCGTGCGCGGGTAGCTCGCGACGCCGCCGAGCTCAGTGCAGAGAGAATCCCTGGGTCAAGAGGCCCACGATTGCTCCGAAGAGCACAAGCCACGCGGAGTTTAATCGAAACCGTATCAAGGCGATCGCGGAAACAATTGCAAGCGCGGCCGTGATCGGTCCCACGATCGAGGCGCGACCGAGTTGCCACGTGACAACCGCCATCAGCGCGAGTGAGCCGATAATTACGCCGTCGAGAAACGCACCTGCGGTTTTTGACTGGCGGAGTCGTGGTACGAAAGGCCCGCTAGCCGCAACAAAAACAAACGCCGGGATGAAGATTCCAACCGTCGCCGCGATGGCTCCTCGCGCCCCATCGAGGAGATATCCTATAAAGGTCGCGGTCGTAAAGACCGGCCCCGGCGTGACCTGGCCGATCGCGACAGCATCCACAAGCTGCGAGTCGGTAATCCAGCCGCGATGCGCCACCAGATCGGCCCGCAAGAAGGCAAGAAGCACATAGCCGCTGCCAAAGACAACCGCTCCAATTTTCAGAAAAACGAGAAAGAGTGACGCGAGGCTGAAGGGAGCTCCCATCGCTGCCGCACCTGTAACCGCTGTGGCCAACGCGGTGTCTGGGCGAGCGAGAAAGCGCCACGCGCGAATCCGTGGCAGCGCCAACGCGAGCGAGCCATTCATCACGCAGGTCGCCTGACGGACGAACACCACGGTTACGCCCGCAGCCACAAGCAACAGAAGCGGATGCACTCCTAAAGCCGCGACGCATGCGGAGATGAGGCCCACGAACCCGAGAAACTTCGTCTTAATTGCCGTCCGGCCCAATCCCCAGAGGGCCTGTATGATCACGGCAATGACCACGGGCTTGACTCCGTAGAGAATCGCTGAAACAGCGGGCAGTTTGCCGAACCGCACGTAAGCCCAGGCGAGCGCCCCCACCATGCACGCCGCGGGAAGAATGAAGCAGGTACCAGCAACGAATAGCCCCGCCCAACCGGCACGCAGGTAGCCGATGTGAATGGCTAGTTCACTTGAGCTAGGCCCCGGAATGAGGTTGCTGGCGCCTAACAGGTCTAGAAATTTCTCGCGCGAGAGCCACTTTCGCCGACGCACGAGCTCGTCTTCCATCATCGCAACGTGCGCCGCTGGACCTCCGAAGGCCGTCGTACCCAAGCGGAGAAAGAAGCCCGCGAGTTCAGGCAGCGAACCCCGGCTTGCCAAATCGTCGGATTCCGGCGCCGTAGTGTTCTCCGCGCGCCTAGACATAGTCGAACAGCGCCATGTAACCGTAGTCCATGTGGAGTTGTTGGTGGCCGCGAAAAAGTGTCAGCCCCGGCTCTCGCTCTGTCTCGAGCCGAGTCGTGCATCGATGGAGCATGCGCCCGCTCCCACCCACAGCAAGAAAATAAGTCCCAGGAGCATGGAGTAATCGGTCCGCGCCTCAGCTTCCATCTGCCAGAAACCGCTCTTGAGAAGTATGGGAATTTTCGTGGATGCGATCGCGACCGCGATATCGGCGATCAGCAAGATGGACGCGAGACGAGTCAGCAGTCCCACGAGCAAAAGCAACCCGCATACGATTTCGACCGCGCCGACGAAGGGTCCTATGATCTGAGGATGCGGAATTCCGATCCGGGCAAATCGGCCGGCTCCCCATTGTTCGACAAACAGGAACTTCTTGACTCCCTCCAAAAAGAAAACTGCGCCCACCAGCATTCGGACGATGAGCGTGGCGGACGGCGCGCTCGTACCTTGTAACCTTTCCCGGAGCGTCATCCCGTGTTCTCCACGCAAAGCGTACGGACGCCGTACGCTCGCGATCATACGCCGGGCGTACCATCGAGACAATCGATGCTAGAGCGGCAAACTTGTTGTAGGATGCGAGTCAGTTCCGGGATGGCGTTGCGGACGCGTTCTGTCGAGTTGGGGGAGAAAGCATGATCAGGATTTCCAGTTTTGTTGCGCCTTTTGCGTTTGCAACGGCTATATTGCTTGCGGGAACTGCTCCGGCGGTCGCACAAGTCCAGAACTACAAGCCGGTGACGCAAGACATGCTCCTGCACCCGAATCCGAATGACTGGCTGATGTACAGCCGCACGTATGACGCGTGGCGTTACAGCCCACTCAAGCAAATCAACAAGAAGAATGTCCAGCAGCTTCGCATGGCGTGGGTTCGCGGCCTGGGGGAAGGCGTCACCGAGACGATTCCCATCGTGCATGACGGCGTGATGTATGTGATTGCTCCAGGCGGACTCGTGGATGCCCTCGACGCGACCAATGGAGATCTCATCTGGGAGTACAAGCGCGCTTACAAGAACCCACAGATTGGCTCAGTGGAGAGGACCAAGGCTCTCGCAATCTACGAAGATATGGTTTACTTCACCGCGCCCGACGGCTTCGTCGTTGCGCTGGATGCGAAAACGGGAAAGGTTCGCTGGGAAACATATAAGAGCGAAACCCAGAACACTTCGGGTGCTCTCGTTGTGGATGGCAAGGTCATCTCGGGAGGGACATGCGGAAAAGGGAGCGCCAGTTGTTTCATTGAGGCAGATAATGCAGAAACCGGCGAAAAAATCTGGCGGTTCATGACCGTTGCCCAACCGGGCGATCCGGGCTATGCCTCTTGGGGTGGCGCGGACAATTCGCAGTCGATGGCCTCCACATGGGGACTGCCCGGGACATTCGATCCGGTTCGCAACGTGCTCTACTGGGGCGTTGCGAATCCTATGCCGGACCAGCGGATGTTGCGCCACAACGGCAATCCCGACGGCACCTCGCGCACGACGCCGGCCGATCTCTACAGTAACTGCACGCTCGCACTCGACCCTGCGACGGGAAAACTCATTTGGTATTACCAGCACCTCCCCGGAGATGACTGGGACACGGACCACACGCATGAGCGCACGCTCGTTCGCGAGGCGTTCAATCCCGATCCGAAGTTCATCAAGTGGATTAATCCCGATATTCCGCGCGGCTCGATGCACGACATTGCGGCAATGGTTTCCGAAGGCGGCGCCATCTTCGTTCTCGACCGCGACAACGGCAAGTTCCTCTGGGCCACGCCGTTCCCGTACGATGATCCGCATTTCGTAATGTCCGATATCGATGTGAAGACCGGAAAAACCACGCTCAATTGGGACATCGTCTTCAAGCAGCCGGGCGATCACCACATCACGTGCTACTGGAATACGAGAAGCTACTGGCCCACGTCCTACGACCCGGAGACGAATTCCCTCTATGTTCCGTACATCGATAACTGCCGCGATCTGACGGTCGCCGGCCCCGGAGTGAAGGGCGGCTGGACCGTCATCCCTCGGCCCGGCTCGAATCCGAATGAGTTGACAGGGCTGGCCAAGATCAATCTCTCCACGGGAGAAATCGCTCGGTTTGACGTTGGCCGCGCGCCGAGCAATGGCTCGGTCGTCGCGACAGCTGGCGGCCTGGTTTTCCATGGCGACATGAGCCGAAGGTTCAAGGCTTTCGACGCCGCCACTGGGAAGAAACTTTGGGAAGCAATTCTCGGAGGCAACATTTCGGTGAGTACCATCACGTACGCGGTCAACGGTAAGCAGTATGTTTGCGTGATGACCGGATACAACTTGAAAGTGCCGGAGCTGGCCGCGGAAGTGCCCGACATGAGGACTCCCACCGGGCACAACGCCGTGTATGTGTTTTCTCTGCCATAAAGTAGCTGGAGCATGCGCACCAATGTTATGATCCGCAACGCGTTTCGGATCGTAGTCTTGGGAACAAGAAGGAACAGGGGCCAACCATGAAAATCAACCGGCGAAAGCTGCTGTCGATTCTCGGCGTATCTCCCGCGATTTTGGCGGGATCTCCCGCTCTTGCGGACCAGAAGAAAAAGAAAGCCTCTCCGACTGCCGTTGAAGCCAAGCTTGAGACTCTTAATCCCAAGGGGATGCCGCCCGCGGTCCAGCTGGTCCCCATGGCACCGCGTCTGGACACCCTCGACGGCAAAACCGTGTTCCTCGTGTCCGACGGCTTCGCCGGGGCGGATCGTTTCCTCGCGCAGATCGCCATCTGGTTTCAGAAGAACATGCCCAGTGTGAAGACGGTGTACCGTCTGAAAGCTGGGTCGTATTTCGATGATGACCCCAAGCTCATGGCGGAAATCAAAGCCAGCGGCAACGCCATGATCATGGCATACGGGCATTGAAGCACCTGCACCCCAGCGACCGTCGGTCACTGCATGCAAGTCGAAAAGATGGGTTTCCCGACCGCCCCACTGGTCACGATCGCCTTCAAGGATTTGGCGAAATCCAACGCCGCCAGTCGCGGCATGCCTCTCGAGCGCATCTGCTTCCTGCCTCACCCGATGACCAACAAGTCGGACGAGGAGATGTACAAGGTCCTCGAAGGCAACGATCCGATCACCAACAAGCCGCTGATGCCGGAGATCATTGCCGCGTTGACGCAACCTCTGACCGCGGACGAGAAGAAAACCGGCACCATCAGTCCGGATATCGGTCCGCCCACCTACGTGGGCACTCAGGATGAGCTGCAGCGCCTGTACTGCGACAACAACCTGACCGATTACATGCCCATCATCCTTCCCACCGAGGAAAAGGTGGAGGCGATGCTGAAGGGCACGAGCCACAAGCCCGACGAGGTCATCGGGAAATTGAGCGCCGCCCAGGGCGCGCAACCTTCGTGGACGTTCACGGTCAGGCACGTGGCCATCAATGCGGTCATGGCCGGCGCGAGTCCGGAGTACTTCCCCGTGATTCTCGCGATCTCTGCCACGGGCCAGCCATCTCTGTTTAGCTCGACGTCGTCCTTCTCCCGCATGGTGCTGCTGAACGGTCCCATCTCCGACCAAATCAAGATGAACTACGGCATCGGCGCGATGGGCCCCTTCGCCGAACCCAATGCCACCATCGGCCGCGCGTGGACGATCCTTTCGAAGAACCTCGGCGGCTGTGGCGTGCCCGGACTCAGCTACCTGGGCACCCTGGGAT
>Ga0187891_1000798_pt1 | contig 29966 bp, 22 predicted proteins | sample June2016WEW_21_4_FD_132990 | JGI IMG/M metagenome (GOLD analysis project Ga0187891, IMG submission 132990) | Peatland microbial communities from SPRUCE experiment site at the Marcell Experimental Forest, Minnesota, USA - June2016WEW_21_40 | ecosystem: Environmental > Terrestrial > Soil >... | reverse complement strand
GGCATTCACGTTCAGCTCGATGGCCCAGCCGCCGGGTCGGAAACGCCCCGGCGCCGGATTCTACCGGATTGGTTTCCACTTCGTCCACGCCCCTCCGGGGCCGCAGGTCTGGATATAAAGCCGGGCTCTGAGCGTCTCGCCGTGGCTCCAAACGTTTTGATTGAGAACCTCTGTGATTCACTGCACGGCTCCTTCGTCCGTCATAAAGTCGAGTTTCCTTCCTCCCGAAAGAGTCGTCTTCTGTCCCTCCATTTCCTGGTGCCGCGCGATTCCGTGGAAACGTTTCGCTCCGCAGCGCGACACCTGCCCACGAACCCCTCATTTCAGTTGCAATTGAGCGGTCCCTGGCCGCCCTACAGCTTTGTTGATGCGTTGCAGCCATAAGGAAAACGGATAACGCAGGGTCGAAAAACCCGGGTGGCGTATACGTCCCGCCGTACTTTGGCGGGATGTATGCGCCCTTTGAACAGGGGCGCAGACATGCCAAACTACGGCACGTCTGCGCCACCCGTGACTGTTTTTCATGGGATTTCGCGGGCCGAAGGCCCATGGGGGCAGACCCTGACGCGGCAAGTTGACGTTAGCCAGTGTTGCCTCGCGCCAGAAGTGATAAACTGCAACCCGTGGGCTTCGATAGGGCACTGACCGTCGAACTCCCGGAAGAACATGCACATCACTCTTAAAGATGAGGTTGTTCTGGTTACGGGTGGGTCCCGCGGGATCGGCGCGGCAACGGTCAGGGCATTTGTCGCGGCGGGCGCGGAGGTTGTTTTCAACTATCGGAGAGATAACCGCGCGGCCAAGCGAGTCATCGAAAGCTGTAGGAGCATGGAGGGCGAGGCCATTGCAGTTCGGTCCGATGTGGCGAGCATGGCCGGCGCCAGGAGGCTGGTTTCGGCAGCTCTGCGCCGTTTTGAAAGAGTGGATACCCTGGTGGCGAATGCGGGGATTTGGAATTACCAACCCGCGCCCATCGAGAGAATGACGGAGAAGCAGTGGGATAAAATGCTCGCCGTGAACCTCAAAGGCGTCTATACGCTGGTGCACGGCGTGGTTCCCGGCATGATCAGCCGGAAGCGCGGGAAAATCATCGTGGTCTCCTCGACGGCGGGGCAGCGCGGAGAGGCTTTTCACACCCACTATGCAGCCAGCAAGGGCGGCCTGATCAGCTTTGTCAAAGGGCTTTCGACAGAACTGGCGCGGCACGACATCCTGGTCAACTGCGTCGCTCCCGGTTGGGTGGAAACAGATATGAGCGCTGAGGTGATGAAAAACAGGCGTGAGTATGAGCAGGTCCTATCGGCCATTCCGCTTCGCCGTTTTGCTTCGCCGGAGGAGATTGCTTTGCCGATTCTTTTCTTGGCCTCACCCATGGCTACTTTCATTACCGGCGAAGTGCTGAATGTAAACGGCGGGAGCGTATTGTGCGGGTAACAAGATGGTTTGCAATGGGGCAGCTTGCTGCCGCTTACGCTCAGGTCAAAATAGTAGCGCCGACCTTCAGGCCGGGACAGAGCCTGCTGACCTAAAGGCCAGCGCTACGAGGAGAAGTGCTCCAGGGCGGCTTCGGCGGGGGGGCAGGGCGTTGTCATGACGAAACGATCGATCATCACTCTGACGACAGCAATGATTCTTCTGCTTATGGCCCCGGAGGGGATGGGACTGCGGGCCGGGCAAAATCCTGCCGCGGCTCCTTCGAATCCCGCGGCTTCGACTTCCACCCCACCTCCTTCCCGCATCGACCCTAAAGCCCAACAAATCCTCGATCGCGTCATACAGGTATTAGGCGGACCAGCCTTTCTGAAGGTAAAGAGATTGACCACTCGAGGCCGCATTTTTTCCATTCGGAACGAGGCCACTTCCGCCTACGCTCCTTTTGAGAGTTATGTTGAATATCCGGACAAGCGCCGCTTCAGCTACGGAAAGAGTAAGCCGGTTATCCTCATCAACAACGGCGACCAGGCTTGGGAATTGGACCAAATGGGCATGACTTCACAGTTGGAGGAGCAGGTGCGGCGCTGGAAAGTGTCCACTTACTATTCGCTGGAGAATCTTCTCCGTCTGCGCATTCACGAACCCGGGGTTCTCATTCAAGTGGGCGGCGTTGACTTCCTGGATAACGTCGCCACTCAGTCCCTGGACATGGTGGATGCGCAACAAACCGAGGTGAAGCTGGATCTCAACCGTCAGACTTTGGTGCCGGTTAGCGTCACTTATCGCGTCCACGACCCGAAGACAGGAGACTGGAACGACTTCGCGGACGTTTACAGCGAATACAAGAACATCGACGGTGTCATGACCCCCATGCACATTGCAAGGTTCATAGATGGGGACCGAGTCTCTGAAGTCTTTCGCAGCTTCGCCCACTATGATGACGAATACCCTGCAACTTATTTCCAGCCCGTACGCTAGGAGTTACATCTGTTATAATGACTTGCTGGGGCAGGCGTGAAGAATCAAATCCGAATGCGGCACACAACGATACTCTGCGTCCGGCGCGACGGACGGCTCGCCATGGGAGGCGACGGCCAGGTGACCATGGGCGAGAACATCGTCAAGCAAAAGGCCCGCAAGATCCGCCGTCTCTATAATGAGAAAGTGGTGGCGGGTTTCGCCGGAAGCACCGCCGATGCCCTGTCGTTGTTCTCCAGGTTTGAGCAGAAGCTGGAGGAGTATCATGGCAACCTCAGCCGCGCCGTGGTGGAACTGGCCAAAGAGTGGCGCACAGATCGCGCCCTGAGACATCTTGAGGCATTGCTCCTGGTTGCCGACGATAAGAACACCTACTTGTTAAGCGGCAACGGAGATGTGATCGAGCCTGACGACGGAATCGTGGCTATCGGCTCCGGCGGGCCTTTCGCGCTGGCTGCGGCGCGCGCCCTGGCGAAACACACCGGCATGACCGCCAAGGAGATCGTCGAGGAGGCCATGCGGCTGGCCGGGCAGATTTGTATCTTCACGAACGATCAGGTAACGATCGAAGAATTGTAGGAGCACGCCATGGCGTGCCCCTACGGTTGGGCGCTTTGACCACGGAATCTTATGGTTTTCTATTTGCCGGAGAGCATCGAGACCGCGACTTCACTCGACGAACTTACCCCCCGCCAGATCGTCACGGAATTGGATAAGTACGTGATCGGCCAGAATGAGGCCAAGCGATGCGTGGCCACGGCACTGCGCAATCGCATGCGACGGCAGAAGCTTCCCCCGGAGCAGGCGGAAGACATCCTTCCCAAGAACATCATCATGATTGGCCCCACCGGCGTGGGGAAGACCGAGATCGCGCGCCGCCTCGCTCGCCTGACGAATTCTCCTTTTCTTAAGGTGGAAGCCTCGCGTTTTACCGAAGTCGGTTACGTCGGCCGTGATGTCGAGTCGATGGTCCGCGACCTGGTGGAAATTGCGATTGACATGGTTCGGGAAGAGCGAGTCGACGAAGTCGCCGAAAAGGCCGAGCAGAACGCGGAGGAGCGCCTGCTGGACCTCCTGTTGCCTCCTCCGCCTTCCGTCAGGCCCCAGGAGAAGAACGGGAGCGAAGGGGAGGAACGCGCCGCCGCCCAGGAACAGTTCCGGCGCACGCGGGAGAAACTGCGTGCCCAGCTTCGGGAGGGAAAACTCGACGAACGGCAGGTGGATATTGAAGTGCGAGATCGTAGTTTCCCGGCGTTCGAAGTGATCTCTTCGCAGGGCATCGAAGAGATGGACATCAATATCAAAGACATTCTCCCGGGGCTCTTTGGTTCGCGGACCAAGAAGCGTCGCATGCGCGTCGTCGAAGCCATGGATTACCTGACCCAGGAGGAAGAGAACCGGTTGATCGACATGGATCAGGTCACTCGCGTGGCGGTGGAGCGCGCCGAACAATCGGGGATCATTTTTCTGGATGAAATCGACAAGATCGCCGGGCGCGAACGGGGCCACGGACCGGACGTGAGCCGGGAAGGAGTACAGCGCGATATCCTGCCCATCGTGGAGGGCACTACGGTCAACACCCGATACGGGATGGTGCGCACCGACCATATCCTCTTTGTTGCGGCCGGAGCCTTTCACGTGAGCAAGCCGTCCGATCTGATCCCTGAACTTCAAGGACGGTTTCCGATTCGCGTGGAGCTGCACTCGCTCACAACGGACGATTTTATCCGCATTTTGAAAGAACCTAAAAGCGCCTTGGTTAAACAGTATGCGGCCCTGCTGGAAACGGAGGGCATCAAGCTCTCTTTCACTGACGACGCGCTGGAGGAAATCTCCAAATTTGCGGCCGCCGTGAACGAACAGACAGAGAACATCGGGGCCCGCCGTTTGCACACGATTATGGAAAAGCTCCTGGACGAAGTCTCCTTCGAAGGGCCGGACTTGAAGAAGAAGACTGTCCGCGTTGATGCGGCTTACGTCCAGAAGCAATTGGCGGATATCGTCAAGAATCAAGACCTCAGCCGGTACATACTGTAACGAGAGCGAGATTCCTCGCTTCGCTCGGAATGACAAAAATCACAACGGGATTTCAGAACCTTGGGAAGCCTCCGCGCTCCCGTATCCCAATCTCGATCGTCGCCTCTTTTTTTGTCGCGCAAGTTGCCGGGGCGGTCTTCCTGCTGAGTTGCGGCGTGCAGGGGCCACCGCAACCGCCCCGGGTCGAGGTTCCGGAACGCATCGCCGATCTCTCCGTGCATCAAGTGGGGCAAAGACTCGAGATCCAGTTTACACTGCCTCAGCAGGCGCAGGACGGAGAACGGTTAACGAAACCTCTGGAGGTTGAGCTTCTCCGCGCCCAGCTCACTCCAGGCGCGAACCTGCCGAAGTCCCCACCCTTGGCCCTCTGGATCAGCCTTGAACCGAACCAATGGGCTCGCTACGCCAACGAGCGAAGAGTCACCTACCCCGCCGCACTTTCAGAAGTCGAATTCCAGAGCTGGCGAGGACACGATGCGATCATTGCTGTCCGCACGCTCACGCGCGGCATACGCCACCGCCCCGTGGAGAGCGAGGTCTCCAATCTCGCCCGGCTTCGAGTGCTGGACGTGTCCCGCCCCGTGGAGCATCTGGAAAGTAAGACCACGGAGAATGCGATTGTGCTGGGGTGGCAGCCGCCGGCCAAAACGCTGGAAGGCCTTGAGGTCAAGTTTCTTGACGGATATCGCGTTTACAGAAGCACCACGGGAAAGCCGGGATCGTTCCAGTTGGTAGGCGAAAATAACGAGCCGTCCTATCTGGACAGTGACTTTGAATTCGGACGAGCCTACTCCTACGAGGTTGGAGCAGTGTTCAAGGATGGCGGGACCACCGCCGAGAGCGAGCCCTCGCAACCCCACCAAGTAGTCCCGCGCGATATCTTTCCTCCCGCGCGCCCCACGGGATTAACGGGTTTGTACACGAACGGCGCGGTGGAATTGGTTTGGGATGCCAATACAGAGAAGGATCTGGCCGGTTATGACGTCTACCGGCACGAAAACGGCGAGCAACCCAAGAGGCTGAATAAAGCACTGTTGCCAACTCCCATCCTCCGCGACACCAGCGTGCAGCCGGGCCGCAAGTACTTTTATCAAGTGACCGCAGTTGACCTTTCGAATAATGAGAGCCGGCCTTGCCCGGAAGTCGAAGTTGAAACGGGAAACTAGCAGGCTGAAAGCACAAGGCTGACGCCGAAGGCACAAGGCTGACGGCAGAAGAAACCCGATGTTTGAGGTCTATTTCGGATTCCCGTCGTTCCTTCTTTCGTGGGGCTTTGAAATTTGGAATCTGAAATTTGGAATGTCGCCGGTTTCTTCGGCGTGTCCACTGCAATGAAGAACCACACAGAAAGTCATAATCGCCGGCGTGCCGAGGAGCCAATCGGGCTCGAGGCAAGTTCCCGCTTCCTCCCGGTCTTTGTTTGGCTGGCGGCTTTCGCCGTCCTTTTGCTTCTTCATTACCCGTTGCTCCGCTTGCCCTATTATTGGGACGAGGCGGGATATTACATCCCCGCGGCAACGGATTTCTTCCGTTCCTGGCGGCTCGTTCCCGAGAGCACCCTTCTCACGGGACACACCCCACTGGTGATCATCTACCTGGCTTTTGCCTGGCGGGCGTTTGGGTTCTCGCCGCTGGTTACACGCACGGCGATGATGGCTCCGGCGGCGGGCACGCTAGCCTGCGTTTACGGGCTCGCGCGCCGTGTAGCCAACCGGGAAGTCGCTTTCTGGTGCGCATTGCTGCTGGCGCTTTCTCCCCTGTTTTTCGCGCAGAGCACACTGGCTCATCTCGATCTTGCGGTGGGATTCTTCACTCTACTGGCCCTCGCGGCCCTGCTTGACGATCGTCCCGCGAGGTTCGCGCTCGCCTGCACAGCGGCCGTTCTGAGCAAAGAAACCGCCGTTGTTCTGCTGCCTGCCGCCGGGATCTTCGTTTGGTGGCAGCGCAGGCGATCGACTGGTTACTCGGTCCGACGCTGGTGGATTGCCGCTCTTGTTCCCGTTGCCGCGCTGATGGCGTGGGCGGCCTTCTACCACCATGTCACCGGGGGCTGGACCGGTAACCGCGAATACCTGCGCTATAACCTCTATGCCACCCTGAATCCGATTCGAGTGCTATTGACGCTGCTCCGTCGCCTCTATCAAACCTTCGTGGGCGGATTCAATTGGGTTCTGACCGCCGGCGCCATGGCGGGAATTCTGTGGACCAGGAAGAACAATCCTGCCGTGGTCCGCGCGAGGGCGGGAATGGGTCCGACAGCGATCGAAACCTCTGTCATTCCCGCGAAAGCGGGAATCCTCTCCTTCTTTTTTCTTGCCGGTTTGCTCAGCGTGGTATATCTGCTGATGCTCAGCGCGGTGGGTGGCGCCGTCTTGCCTCGTTACCTGCTGCCCATCTTCCCCCCGCTGGTCTTGGCCGCTGTGTTCCTGATCTGGCGCCTGCCGAGGCGGATGGCCCGGTCGATTATGGTCTTCACCGCCGGCTGCTTTGTTTGGGCCTGGTTTTTGAATCCACCTAACCCATTTCCTTTTGAGGATAATCTGGCCTACGCAGACTTCATTCATTTGCACCAGCAAGCCGCACGGCTTCTCGAGGATCAAACGTGTAAAGGGCGGATCCTGACCGCCTGGCCCGCAACTGACGAACTGGTGCACCCGCTGCTGGGCTATGTTCTCCAGCCGCTCACGGTGGTTCCTGTGCAGGATTTCACTCGCCATGATTTCGACAGCGTCTCCGCCGAGTCGTTCGATTGTGTATATCTTTACTCTCGCCACTGGGAGCCTTCGAACAACTGGTTGAATCGCCCAATCTGGCTGCAAAGGCTTCAACAGAGCTACTTTGAATATGAACCCCAAGTCCCCGAGAATGAACTTGCGACCAGATATCACCTGCGCTTGCTGGCGGGGTTTGAAAGGCGGGGCCAATGGGTGAGGATTTACGCTAGAATTAACCCATGAAGTCCTACGCGATTCGAGTCATCGAACCAGAAGAGCGGAAGAGGGGTAATTGAAAAATGGGTCTCGTCTTTGTTGAAGGGACCGTAACGGGTCCGACTGGGAAACAAGCCACCCTAAAATTCCTGGTCGACAGCGGCGCGACATACACACTGCTGCCCCGAAAGGCGTGGCGCGCAATCGGTCTGAAGCCGGTAGACTCGATCAAGCTAAGCTTGGCGGATGGCACAACGCTGGAGCGCAAGGTATCAGAGTGCCGCATTGCGATTCCCCAGGGGGAACGGTCTACCCCCGCGCTCCTGGGGAAAAAGGGTGACGAGGCACTGCTGGGCGCGGTAACACTCGACGAGCTACGCCTGGTCCTGAACCCCTTCACCCGGCAGTTGCAACCCATGCGGATGATGCTCGCGTAGGCGGAGAACAGGCAATGGTTGGCGTGGTCATTTGGGTCTAGCGCCTACCGATAGGCCGGCAAATGCCGGCCCAAACGGGCAACGCAAAAAACCCGTTACGAGCACGACGTCCAACAACGTTACGAGCAGGCGTTGACACGCTGAAGTCGTGTGCTATACTGGAACCTGCTAGGGTCGCGAGGGGCTCTAGAGCCTTCCAGTGTGGCTTCCCTTTTGCCGAGTCACTAACGCGGGTTCGAGTGAAGCTTCAAACTCGCCATCCTATAATTATCAAACTGACAATCATTGAGGGCTTGTGGAAGCAGCGAATTGCAAGAAAGAGCTAATGATCGAGATTCCCGTGGATGTAGTTCGGCGCGAGGCCGAATCCATGATCGCACAGTATGCGCGCAAAGCGCGAGTCCCGGGTTTTCGCCCCGGCCATGCCCCAGCCTCAGTGGTCCGGGACCGCTTTCGGGACGAAATTCGCAGCGACGTGGTGCAAGCGCTGGTCCCCAAATACTTCGAGGACGCGGTGAAGGAGCAGAAATGGTCGGTAGTGGGGCGTCCTCGCTTCGAGGATCTTCGCTTCGAGGACGACAAGCCTCTGGCGTGCAAAGCCACGTTCGAGGTAATGCCGGAATTCGAACTCCAGCAGTACAAGGGGCTGGAAGTCGAGGAAGAGACGCCCCAGGTTGCCGAGGCCGACATCGATCGGGCGGTCGAGGGGGTTCGGGATCAGGCCGCCACTTTCGAAGATATTCCGGACCAGCCGGCGACGGATGGGGATTACCTGACGGTGAATTATCAGGGCTATGATGTCAAGGCGCCTGCGACCCGCCTGCCGGAAGAGCGCGACGTAACACTCGAGTTAGCTGGCCGGGGAACCCGCCCTGCATTCAATGAGAACCTGCGGGGGGTCCTGCCGGGCGAAACACGCGAGTTCGACGTCACCTACCCGGAGGATTATCGCCAAAAATGGCTGGCCGGGAAAACCTACCGTCACCGTGTTGAGGTTCAAAGCATCAAACATAAGGTGGTTCCTGCTGCGGATGACGAACTAGCGAAGTCCGTAAGCGAGTTCTCCACCCTGGGGGAGCTTCGGGCCAAGTTGGCCAGCGATCTCACGGAACGCGCCAAACACAAGTCTGAGATGGCGGCCAAACAGGCGCTAGTGGAGCAGCTTCTTCGGTTACACGAATTCGCGGTGCCGGAAATTATGGTAGAAGCCCAACTCGAGCACAAACTCGAACGCCTGCTGAGGCAGCTTTTCGCTCAAGGCATTGATCCCCGCCAGGCTTCGGTAGACTGGCACAAGCTGCGCGAGGAGTCCCGGCCGGACGCCGAGAAGGAAGTCCGGGCTTCCCTGCTGCTGAGCAAGATTGCCGAGGCGGAAGGGTTGGAGGTTTCTGAGGAAGAGGTCGATGAAGTGATCCGGGGGATGGCTCAAGAGGCGCACGAACCACCAGCCACCCTCAAGACCCGCTTGACACGCGAAGGCGAGTTGGATACTCTTAAATCTACTCGCCGCAACCAGAAGGCTATTGATTTCATCTACCGCAACGCCAAAATCACTCGCAAAAGTGACTAGGTTTTGGAAACAGCAGGGAGTTTCCGCAACGAAAAAGGCGATGACCAGCCAGCCAAATATGACTCTGATTCCAATGGTTGTCGAGCAGACTAACCGCGGGGAGCGCGCTTACGATATTTATTCCCGCTTGCTCAAGGACAATATTATTTTCATAGGGACGGCAATCGATGACAACGTGGCGAATCTGGTGACCGCCCAACTGCTCTTTCTGGAAGCCGAGGATCCGGAACGAGACGTTTCGCTGTATATCAATTCGCCGGGCGGCGTGGTCACCGCCGGGATGGCGATCTATGACACGATCCAATTCATCCGTCCCGACGTGGCCACCATTTGTATTGGCCAGGCGGCCAGCGTAGCGGCTCTGCTGCTGGCTTCGGGGACTCCCGGGAAACGCTTTGCCCTCCCCAATTCCCGCCTGCTCATTCACCAACCCACCATGGGCGGTCTCTCGGGACAAGCCACAGACATCGATATCCACGCTCGCGAAATCCTGCGCATTCGCGCCAGCCTCAATGAAATCATGGCGAAGCACACAGGACAGCCGATCGAGAAGATCGAGCGCGACGTGGAGCGCGATTTTTGGATGAGCGCCCAGCAAGCTCGCGAGTACGGCATCATCGATGAAATTATCTATAAGCACAAGTAGCCTGCTGCCATGACCACGAAACGCCCAAACTCCGAGGAAACGCTCCACTGTTCCTTCTGCCGGAAGAACCAGGACGCGGTGGGGAAACTGATTTCTTCGCCGGGTGATTTTCCGCGCGCCTACATCTGCGACGAGTGCGTGGCCGTGTGCAACTCGATTCTAGAAGAGAAGCGGAGCGAGGAGCTTCCCACCACTCAGGGCAAGCCTCCCAAGCCGCCGGATATCAAAGCTTTTCTCGACCAGTACGTGGTGGGGCAGGAAAAAGCCAAGAAAAAACTCGCCGTGGCCGTTTACAACCACTACAAGCGCAATATCCTGACCCGTGTACGCAGCGAGGTGGAGCTCACCAAGTCCAATATCTTGTTGATCGGCCCTACGGGGACCGGCAAGACCCTTCTCGCCCAGACCCTGGCCCGCGTTTTAGACGTCCCCTTCGCCATTGCGGATGCGACGACCTTGACGGAGGCCGGCTATGTGGGCGAAGACGTGGAGAACGTGATTCTGAAGCTCCTCCAGAATGCCGGGGGCGACGTTCAGCGGGCCCAGCAGGGCATCGTCTACATCGACGAAATCGACAAAATCTCGAAGAAGGACGAGAACCTCTCCATTACTCGGGACGTCTCAGGCGAGGGGGTGCAGCAAGCCTTATTGAAGATTCTGGAAGGGACGATCGCCAACGTGCCGCCTCAGGGGGGGCGCAAACATCCCCACCAGGAATGCACGCCGGTTGATACCACCAACATCCTATTCATTTGCGGAGGTGCTTTCGTAGGGCTGGAAAAGATCATCGAACATCGCATGGGAAAGAAAACGATGGGCTTTCGTGGGGATAACACGAGCGAATTCCCAACGCAGGAGCGACGAAATGTCGAGATCCTCGAACAAATGCAGCCTTCCGACCTGATCCGCTACGGCTTAATTCCTGAATTTGTGGGACGCCTGGCGGTGGTCAGCGTGCTCAACGATCTGGATGTGCCGGCCCTGATCGAGATACTGGTACGGCCTAAGAACGCCCTAGTCCGTCAGTACCAGAGACTGTTCGAGTTCGAGAATGTTAAGCTGCGATTTACGGAAGGCTCGTTGAAAGCGATCGCGACCCAGGCTATCGAAAGGAAGGTGGGCGCTCGCGGACTGAGAATGATCCTCGAGGATTTGATGTTAGACCTGATGTACCACCTGCCGAGCCAACGGAAGTTGCGTGAGTTTGTGGTGACCGAGGAGATGGTCCAAAACCACGAAATAAGCTTTACTTCGACGTTCCTCGAGAAGGCAGGTTAATGGAAAATCCTATGTTTTCAGGCCGCGAAAAGAGTGAAACTCGTTCATTGCCGATGATGCCCATCCGGGATGTGGTCATCTTTCCTCACATGATGACTCCGTTCGTGGTGGGGAGGGAAGCTTCAATCCGCGCTCTGGAAGAAGCGCTGGCGGGCGACAAGAGGATTTTTCTGGCCACTCAGCACGATCCCTCGGTTGACGATCCCAAACCCAACGAGATTTACCAGGTTGGCACTGTGGCCAACATCGTGCAGAGCCTGAAACTGCCGGACGGCAATATCAAAGTGCTGGTGGAAGGAATTGACCGGGGTAGAATCCTGAAGATCTCGAACGAAGACGGTTCCTTCCGGGTCAGCATCCAAACGAAGGTCTTCCGCACGGTAACGACGCCCAGTCTCGAGCAACTCGTCCAGAGGGTCACGTCGCTCTTCGAGCAGTACGTCAAGCTTTCCCAGAGCCTCAACTACGACACCATGATTGCCGCGATCAAGGTGGACGAGATCGGCAAGTTTACCGACACCATCGCTGCCAATCTGAACGTGAGCGTCGAGGAAAAGCAGGAACTTCTGGAAATCTTCGACCCCGTCGACCGTCTCACTCGCCTGGCGGATATCCTGGATGTGGAAATCGAAAAGCTCAACGTTGACCGCACCATTCAAGGGCGGGTCAAACGCCAGATGGAGCGAGCCCAGCGCGAGTATTACCTCAACGAAAAGATCAAGGCCATCCAAAAAGAGTTGGGGCGCAACGAAAAGAGCGAACTCGACGAGCTTAAGAAGAAAATTGAAACCGCCGGCATGACCAAGGATGCCCTCGAGCACGCCGTGGCCGAGCTCAAGCGCCTGGAAATGATGCCTCCCATGTCGGCGGAGTCAACGGTCTCGCGGAATTACCTCGACTGGCTGCTGGCTGTTCCCTGGAAGAAGAAATCCAAAGAAATCCGCGATATCAGCCGCGCGCAGAAAGTCCTCGAAGAAGATCACTACGGGCTCGAGAAGATCAAGGAGCGCATCCTGGAGTTCCTGGCGGTGCGACAGCTTGTAAAGAACCCGCGCGGCTCCATCCTGTGCTTTGTAGGACCTCCGGGAGTGGGCAAGACTTCCTTGGGGCGGTCCATCGCCCGCGCCACGGGACGCAAATTCGTTCGCTTGTCTCTGGGTGGAGTTCGTGACGAAGCGGAAATCCGCGGCCACCGCCGGACTTATATCGGCGCCCTCCCCGGCCAGATCATCCAGATGATGAAGAAGGCCGGCATGGTCAATCCGGTTTTCCTTCTCGACGAAGTCGATAAGATGAGCATGGATTTCCGCGGCGATCCTTCCGCGGCCCTGCTCGAGGTGCTCGACCCGGAGCAGAACAACACGTTTATGGACCATTACCTGGACGTGGAATATGACCTCTCGAAGGTCTTCTTTATTACCACGGCCAACGTTGTTCACACCATTCCCCAGCCCCTTCAGGATCGGATGGAAATCCTGCGTCTGGAGGGATATACTGAGCCCGAAAAGCTGGAGATTGCCAAGCGCTTTCTGGTTCGGAAGCAACGTGAGGCAACGGGCCTGAGCGCCGGGAATATGACCCTTCCCGACGAAGCTATTGTGCACATCATCCGGCACTATACGCGTGAGGCAGGGGTCCGGAACCTGGAGCGCGAAATTGCCAACGTCTGCCGCAAAGTGGCCCGTAAGGTCGTGAAAGAAGGCAAGCATCTCCAGATCACTCTGCGGCCGGAAGATCTGGCGGAGTATCTGGGAGTTATAAAGTTCCGCGACACCAAAGCCGAAGAGCACAACGAGATCGGACTGGCTACGGGACTGGCTTGGACGGAAGTGGGCGGCCAAATCCTCAACATCGAAGTGACCCTGATGCAAGGCAAGGGTAAACTCCTCTTGACCGGCAAGCTGGGCGACGTGATGCAGGAATCCGCTCAGGCCGCCATGAGCTACGTGCGCTCCCGCGCTAGCCAATTGGGACTCCATCCCGATTTCTATCGCCACTTGGATATCCACGTTCACATCCCGGAGGGTGCAATTCCTAAGGACGGGCCTTCGGCCGGAATCACCCTTGCCACCGCCGTGGCCAGCGCCCTAACCAAGATCGCGGTGCGACGTGACGTGGCCATGACCGGCGAAATCACCTTGCGCGGCAAGGTTCTACCCATCGGCGGCGTGAAAGAGAAGCTCCTCGCCGCACACCGCGCCGGCAGCCGCACCGTGATCCTGCCCCGCGACAACGAAAAGGATCTGGCGGACATTCCAGTGGCGATCCAACAGGAATTGAGCCTGCGGTTCGTGGAAAGCATGGATGAGGTCTTGGACCTGGCGTTGGAAAGGAAGATCGAGGCTCCGCCAGTCCTGGTTCCTGAGGCCGAAACTCCGGTTGTATTGGAGCCGCCGAACCTTGAAACGGATCGCGGGTCGCTGACCAATTAGCGGCTTGGCGAGGATTACATGGCGGGGACTTCGGTTCGCCGCCCCCTGATGGATAAGTGAGAACTGAGAAACCTGTGGGAGGGAATGCGCATCTAAGCTTCTGGTATACGTGCTCTTTCCATCGAGCACAAACCAGGATGGGTTGCCCCTTACAGATCTAGCTTGCAAGACCACGGCTCCACGTGAGTAGTTCTTCACCGCATCTCGTGCCGCTCCTGTATTACCGCCAATGACTATTCGTTCTCTTGGAACGGACTGGAAACTCAAAGAGCGGTCGAGCTCGAAATCACTGGCGTACAGATCCCAGGTCTAGAAATGATGTCCTATTCTGAGCGTAGCGCAGACCTCTGGGTCGGCAAGTGCCTCGACGGATCGGGGCGCTACAACTCAAAGCGGGACAGTACCGATTTAGAAATCCACTTAAAATAGAGAGAAAAGTCATGCCTGCAAAGAAACAAGAAGTAAAACCACCGGAAGAAACCCAGGAAGAAAAGATCACAGAACTGCAAGAAGGCGAAGTCCTCGATATCGCCAAACTGAAGGAAATGAACATCAGCACCTTGACTCAGGTGGCAAAAGACCTGAACGTGGTGGGGGCCACCGGAATGCGCAAGCAGGAGTTGATCTTCAAGATCCTGCAAGCGCAGACCGAAAAGAGCGGCCTCATCTTCTCCGAGGGCGTGCTCGAATGCCTTCCGGACGGATTCGGGTTCCTGCGCGCGCCGGATTACAACTACCTGCCCGGCCCGGACGATATCTACGTATCTCCGTCCCAAATCCGCAAATTCGATCTGCGCACGGGCGATACGATCTCCGGCCAGATCCGGCCACCCAAAGAAGGGGAGCGGTACTTCGCGCTCATCAAAGTCGAGGCGATCAATTTTGAGCCGCCCGACGAGGCGCGCAACAAGCTCTTCTTCGACAACCTCACGCCCCTCTATCCCCAGGAGCGCATCCACCTCGAGACGGTTAAGGACAACATCTCGGCGCGGGTGCTCGACCTGTTGACGCCCATCGGCAAAGGGCAGCGCGGCTTGATTGTTTCGCCGCCCCGCACCGGCAAGACCATGCTCTTGCAGTGCGTCGCCAATTCCGTCACCACCAACCACCCGGAAATCACCCTGATCGTGCTGCTGATTGACGAGCGCCCCGAGGAAGTGACGGACATGCAACGAACCGTCAAGGGCGAGGTGATCAGCTCCACTTTCGATGAGCCGGCGGCGCGGCACGTGCAAGTGGCCGAAATGGTGCTCGAGAAAGCCAAGCGGCTCGTCGAGCACCGGCGCGACGTCGTCATCCTCCTCGACTCCATCACCCGACTGGCGCGCGCTTACAATACTGTGGTCCCCCCCTCGGGGAAGGTGCTCTCCGGCGGCGTGGATTCCAACGCTCTCCAGCGGCCCAAGCGTTTCTTCGGTGCGGCACGCAACATCGAAGAGGGCGGCAGCCTCACCATCATCGCTACCTCGCTCATCGACACCGGCAGCCGCATGGACGACGTGATCTTCGAGGAATTCAAGGGTACCGGCAACATGGAAATCAACCTCGACCGCAAACTCGTCGACCGGCGCGTCTTCCCTGCCATCGATATCAACAAATCCGGTACCCGTAAGGAAGAACTGCTGGTTCCCCGGGATGAGCTCAACCGCATCTGGGTCCTGCGCAAAGTGCTGAACCCGCTCTCACCGGTTGAGAGTATGGAGCTGATTATCGACAAGCTCTCGAAGACGAAAAACAATGCCGAATTCCTCTCCTCCATGAGCAACGGAGGAAGGTAAGTCCGGAGGTGCATTAGGCTTTTCCCGCCTGACCTGCCTTCCCTCGGTCCCAGCTTCCAAGTCTTCGATTCGCGACGAATTTGTTGGTTGAAGCGCTCATACGAACACTACCGCTCGAAGTGTGCCTGGCGAGGACTATCCCCTGTAAGTGAAATGGTCCGGAGTGTGTGATAGCGCCAATCCAATAGCTCAACTGCACCGACTTTGCCTTACGACCTCGGCTCCGCCAGTTGGTTCTTCCGCGCCAAATCCAGAATCTGCTCGACGACTTGATCGGCGGCGAGGTCGGTGGAGTCAATCGTCACGGCGTCCGGCGCCGCCACGAGCGGGGATATCTTCCTCTCCGCGTCAAGCTGGTCGCGCAGTGCGATTTCTTCGGCAGTTTGTTCGAGGGTGGCCGAACGGCCTTTCTTGCTGTCTTGTTTCAGCCTTCGCCGCGCCCGCTCCACCGGGTCGGCCTGCAGAAAGACCTTCAGTGAAGCGTTGGGGAAAACCACGGTGCCAATGTCTCGCCCTTCCATAACTACGCCGCGCCCCACAGCACAACCCCTCTGGACCGCCAGCAGCCTGGCGCGCACCTCCGGTAAGCGCGACACTTTAGCGGACGCTAACGTCACCTCCGGAGTGCGGATCTTGTCCGTCACGTCCTCACCGTCAACGAAAGCGCGGAACCGCACTCCATCCATGGCGATGTCGATATCCGTCTGCGCAACCAGCTTAGCCACCGACGGAGCGTCGTCTGGCGCAATTCCCGATTGAAGGACCTTCAAAGCCATGGCGCGGTAGGTGGCCCCGCTATCCACGTAGGTCAATCCCAGGCGCGCCGCCACTTTCTGGGCGACGGTGCTCTTGCCCGCGCCGGCGGGGCCGTCGATGGCGATGACGAGGGGCATATTCGATTCTTCAGTTCTCAGTTTTCAGTTCTCAGTAAAAGCCATGTCATTCCAAGCCCATTCGCTGTCATCCTCACCGCAGAATCCATGGTACTTCGGCTCACAATCCGGTATGAACACGATTCCCCTCCTTGGTAAGGAGGGGTAAGGGGTGGTTGCCGTTCGCCGAGGCTACCACCCACCACCCCCACCCCTACCTCCCGCTGAGGAGGGGAGTCGTGTTCATGCCATTGAAGGATGGCACGGACTCGTTCATGCTTGTACTGAGAACTGACAACTGACGACTGATGACTATATTCTCTTAAACGCCTTTTGCAAATCCTTCATCCCATAGCGCAGGACCGTGGGTCGCCCGTGCGGGCAAGTCATGGGGCACGCCGTCTTGGCGAGTGCTTGGAGCAGCCAATCCATTTTGCTCTTGTCGAGCGGCATATTCACCTTGACCGCCGCGTGGCAGGAGACCGAGGCGGCGATCTTGTTCTGCAGGATGTCGAGGGATACCGTCCGCCCCTCTTGCCGAGCGTTGTCCAGGATTTCGCGCATCAGGTCGCCCACATCGTCGGCACGCGTTTCCGCAGGCGCAGCCTTGACGGCCAAGGTCCGCTGGCCAAAGGGCTCGACCTCGAAGCCGTTGGCCGCCAATTCTTCCGCGATCTCCGGGTAAGTTACCCGTTGCTCGGCCCTCAATTCCAGAATGATGGGCACCAACAGCCGTTGCATCGAAACCTTCTTCTCCTGCCGCATGCGGACGTGGCGGTCAAACAATACCCGTTCGTGCGCGGCGTGCTGGTCGATGACCCAGAGCCCGGTGGGGTTAGTCGCCACAATAAAACTTTCCTGGACCTGGCCGAGCGGCTGAAGATCCGCCGGCAATTCGCCCGGGGCCGTGATGGCGGGCGGAGTCGCCGGCCGCGAGGCCGAATCGGCGTCCCAGTTGGGCGCGGCGGGAGCGTAAGGAGAAAGCGCCTCCTCAAGCGGAAGCCGGCCCGTCCGCGGCTCAGGTGTCGGGGATGACAACCTGAACGGCGGCGTAGGGGCACGCCATGGCGTGCCCCTGTGGTCCTGCCAAGGCCTGCTTGCGCGTCCCTGCGATGGCGTGGTCTCGACAAGCGGATTCTGTACAGCTTGGCCCAGCTCCGCTTCTTCCTCGAGTTTCTCGGCCACCTCCGCCGCGTCAGTCTCCACGGGCAGTTTTTGCGACGACCGGGCCATCGGAAAAGAGGCGACGGGCCGTGTTGCCAGCAGAGCCTGGCGAAGCGCGTCCCGCACCAAATCGTGGATAAACCCCGAATGACGAAACCTCACCTCGACTTTTGATGGGTGGACGTTCACATCCACCTCGACCGCTGGCAACTCGAGAAAAATCAGGGCCACCGGAAAGACCGAGGTGGGAAGAATGTTGCGGTAGGCTTCCGTTATGGCGTGCAGGATCAGTCGGTCCCGAACCAGCCGGCGATTCACAAAGAAGTAAATGTTGTTGCGGTTGAGTTTGTGTACCTCGGGCCGGGAGGTGAACCCAAATACACGGACGAGGGGCGCTTCGGCAGGGCTTTCGCCTTCCTCTTCCATGCCCGGCGGAGCAGGAACTGTCATGCGCCGCTCCACGGGAGCCATCTCGATAAGTTGCTCGAGGGTTTGACCGCCCATCACCTGGTAAACTCGTTCGCGCAGGCTGGAAACGGGCGATACCTGTAGAACCTCATTATTCAAGGATGCGAGGCGAAAACCCTTGTCGGGGTGGGCAAGCGCATAATGCGTCACCAGACTCGCAATATGACCGAGTTCGGTGGATTCAGACTTCAGAAACTTGCGCCGCGCAGGGGTATTATAAAAGAGGTCGCGCACTTCCACTCGCGTGCCCGCCTCCCACGCCACTTCCTTGACATCGCGCAGCTTTCCTCCCGCGATCTCCAGGCGCGTGCCTGAGTTCTCCGAAGCGTGCCGGGTCTCGAGCACCAGGCGCGAAACGGCCGCCATCGAGGGCAGGGCTTCACCCCGAAAACCCAGCGTCGAGATTTCAAATATGTCCTCGGCAGAGTGAATTTTGCTGGTGGCGTGCCGCTCGAAAGCCAGCAAGGCATCGTCGTGGCTCATGCCGCACCCGTCATCCACGACGCGGATCAGGCGTTTCCCTCCCGATTCCACCGACACCTGGACATGGCCCGCCCCGGCGTCCACCGAGTTCTCCACTAATTCCTTCACCACGGACGCAGGGCGCTCCACCACCTCGCCGGCGGCGATTTTGTTGACGACGATTTCCGGCAGAATTCGAATGATCGACATATGCGGAAAGGGTGAAGGATAAAGGGTAGAGGCTAAAGGTTAAAGTCTGAGGGAACCTCCGAATACGGATAGGCGCGCACCGGCCTTCTGCCTTTACCCTTTAACCTTTACACTTTAGCTTTCCTTCTTGACCTCCAGCCCCAGTTCCTCCAGTTGCTCCGGCTCGACCCCGGCGGGAGCCTCGCTCATCAGATCAATGGCGCTGGCGGTCTTCGGGAAGGCGATAACCTCGCGGATATTCGACTCGCCGGCCATGAAGGCATTAATGCGGTCGTAACCGAGCGCAATACCGCCATGCGGCGGCGTTCCGTATTCGAGGGCCTCGAGAAAGAAGCCGAAGCGCTCCCGGGCTTGCTCTTCCGTCAAGCCCAGGACGCTGAAGACGCGCCGCTGAATATCCGGCCGGTGGATACGGATCGAGCCACCGCCAATTTCCGATCCGTTGAGCACCAGGTCGTATCCGAGCGCCTTCACCACGCCGGGATCGGTTTCGAGCGCCTCCAGGTCCTCCTCGCGTGGCGAAGTGAAAGGATGGTGCATGGCGGTGAAGCGCTTCTCCCGCTCATCGTAATCAAACATGGGGAAGTCAATCACCCACAGAAAGTTCCAGGTCCCGGGCCTGATCAGCTCGAGTCTTTCGGCCAACTCCAGCCTGAACCAACCCGAGGCCTCGTCGAGTTGGTGAACCCTGTGCCGCGAAGTTTCCTCGCAACCGAGAAGAACGATGAGATCGCCGGCAACCGCTCCGGTGGCGCTCACGATGCCCCGCAAGTATTCCTCTCCAACCGTCTTCAAGAGCCGCGACTGAATTTCCCTATCCTTCAATTCCACAATAGCCAGATTCCCCGCCCCCAGCGTCTTGAGCGGAACCTGGTACTTGTCCATCTGGCTGCGCGAGATTTTGCCAGCCCCGCCCGGAATTCGCAGCGCCTTCACTGCCTTGAACCCGCGAACATTGGACAAGGGATTTCCAGTCACATCGATTCGTTTCCAAGCCAGGTCGAATCCCAGATGGGGCTTGTCGGAGCCATAGCGCTCCATCGCCAATTCATAAGTGAGGCGCTGGAACGGGCGCTTGACCTCCACCTGGACCAGCGCGAAAAGTTTCTCCATCAACCGCTCGATGATGTCGAATAGCGTGTCCCGTTGTGGAAACGCCATCTCGATATCGATTTGCGTAAACTCCGGCTGGCGATCGGCGCGCAAATCTTCGTCGCGAAAACACCTGACAATCTGGAAATAACGGTCGAAGCCCCCGATCATGAGGATCTGTTTGAAGAGCTGCGGAGACTGCGGCAGCGCGTAGAAATGGCCGTGATGAAGGCGGCTGGGAACCAGGTAGTCGCGCGCGCCCTCCGGCGTCGAGCGGGTCATGAACGGCGTTTCGATTTCATTGAATCCATGCTCGGAGAGGTGCTGGCGAACCACCTGGCTGGCGCTATGCCGAAGCCGCAAGTTGCGCTGCATCCGCCCCCGCCTTAAGTCCAGGTAGCGATAACGAAGGCGAGTCTCCTCGCTCGTCTTCGTTTCGTCCTCGATCGGAAAGGGCGGAGTCTTGGACTCGTTGAGGACCAGAAGCCTTGCCGCTTTGACTTCCACCGTTCCGGTGCCGATCTGCGGGTTAATTGTCTCCGTGGAGCGCAGCACCACCTCGCCTTCCACGCCCACCACATACTCGGGCCGCACTTCGTCGGCGCGGTCGTGCGCTTGGCCGCTGATTTCCGGGTTGCAAATCACCTGCGTCACTCCGGTGTGGTCGCGAAGGTCGAGAAAGATGATGTTTCCCAGGTCCCGGCGGCTGTCTACCCAGCCGGCCAGAAACACCGTCTGCCCGGCCTGCGATTCTCGCAGCTCCCCGCAGTAGTGTGTTCGTTGCCGATCTCCAAGAAGGTCAAGTTTCACGGTCACCGCCAAAAAAAGGAAATGGTAAATTATAAATTGTAAATTCTAAATTATGAAAACCGGCGTCAAAGCGTTCCGTCATTCTGAGCGAAGCGAAGAATCTCGGCAGTTCAGGGGTTCGCCAACTGCCGAGATTCTTCGCTTCGCTCAGAATGACACCGCAGTGTCAGGCCGCTCTTCATAATTTATAATTTACTATTTATAATTCACTAATTGCCGTTCACAATCTTGCCTTAAGATACGATACGATATTCCCAGGCTCCACTTCCTGCTGCTGACCGGCGGTCATGTCTTTCACTTGGTAGCGCCCGGTGGAGATTTCGCCCTCGCCGATGATAATGGCGAAGCGCGCCTGGAGCTTGCTTGCCAGTCCCATCACCTTCTTGATCTTCATGGGATCGTAGCCGATCTCGACGCTCAAACCCTGCGCGCGCAGTTCGCGCGCCAGGCCCGCCGCGGCTGGAACCGCCGCCTCGCCCATCCAGACGATGTAAGCCGCCAGCGGCGTCTCAGGTTTAAGCACCGCGGCCGCCTGCACCGCCAAAATCAGACGGTCCTGGCCGATCGAGAAACCGATGCCTGGGGTGGGCGGACCGCCCAGCATCTCCGACAGCCCGTCATACCGGCCGCCGCCCAGCACGGCGTTCTGCGCGCCCAAGGCGCCACTGGTGATCTCGAAAGTGGTCCGCGTGTAATAGTCGAGACCGCGCACCAGGCGAGGCGTAACCTGATAAGAAATCCCCCGCCCCTGAAGCTCGCTCGTAACACGCTCGAAGTGCTGCCGGCACTCGGGGTCGAGATGGTCGATGATTTTGGGCAGCTTCTCGATGATGGGCTGGTCCGCCTCCACCTTGCAGTCCAGCACCCGCAACGGATTCGTCTCCGCGCGCCTCTGGCAATCCGCGCACATCGAGGCCTTCACGGCTCCCAGGGCTTGACGCAGAACCGTAAGGTACTCGGCGCGGCACTTAGGGCATCCCACCGAGTTGAGGAGAAGCTGATACTCTCGAATCCCCACTCGCTCCAGGAAAAGCACGAGCATCTCGAGAACTTCCGCATCCACCAGCGGGCTTTCGGACCCCAGCACTTCTGCGCCAATCTGATGGAACTGCCTGTAGCGCCCCTTCTGCGGGCGCTCGCGCCGAAACATGGGGCCGATATAGTAAAGCTTGTGAATGCCGCCCTGGTTGTACAGGCTGTGCTCGATGTAGGCGCGCACCACCGAGGCGGTGGCCTCCGGGCGCAAAGTCAAGGATTCGTCGTCGCGATCCTGAAAGGTGTACATCTCCTTCATCACAATATCGGTGTCGGCGCCCACGCTGCGTGCGAAGAGCGCGGTCTGCTCCAAAAGGGGCGTGCGAATTTCGCCGTAGTGATAAGCGCCGAAGATGCGCCGCGCCTCTGCTTCCACCCGTTGCCAGAGGTTTGTGTCCGGCGGCAGCAGGTCGCGTGTTCCCTTGACGGAGCGAATGAGTTCAACTCTCATGATCGTTTATGGTGTTCCGAAAGGCGAAAATACTCTCGTTGTTAGCCGCAAACAGCTTGCTTTTGGGGTTCGAATTACCACGCCAGCCCACTCCGCCGGGCCGGAATCACACCCCAAACCTTTTGAAATTATCATAGGGGCGAGATAGCCTGCAAGGAAATCGCAGACCCCGGCATCGTCGCAATCGCGGCTCTACCAGGGCCGCTCAAGGAGTTCCAGCGGCTTGCCCTCTGCCCAGGGCTTGTAGGTCGCAGCAAAGCGTATGCGCTCCTCGGTTGACGGATGGGTATACAACCAGAAGCGGATGAAGGGACTGGGATCAGGATCTTCCAGGTCTTCCTGAGCCATGATCTGGAAGGACTGAACGTCGGCGGTGTTGGGGTCGGAGACAACGCCGTAAGCCACTTCGAGGCCGAATTGATCGGCCTGGTGCTCGAAATGACGGGAGATGCCGTTAAGGGCCGGAGAGGCTAGAAACACAACCACTGTCAGTACGATGAGGACGATCGGAAGCGAGGCGAGATCCGCGACGCCCTCACCTCCCGTCGAGAAGTCGAGAGTCGAAAGTCGAGGAGTCAAGGCCTTCTCGACTCTCGACTCCTCGACTGCTCGACCTGCATGAGCGGTCCCAGAACTTTCACGCGCAACGATCCAGTTGATGACCAGGAACCCCACGTAGAACAGCACCAGAAAAATCATTTCGTCGAACGCGAATTCCTTGGGGATGTGGTGGAGCACATAGTGGCCGGCTTCGTGCCCGACCACCAGAAGAGTCTGGTCGGAGTTCAGCTTCTCGAGGGTAGTATCCCAGACCACCAGGCGTTTGCTCGATCCCCAGCCGGAGACGTAGGCGTTCACAATCTTGGTCTTGGCGCTCGCGTCCATTTCGTAGATGCGCGAGCGGGGAATCGCCAGGCCGGCGTGTCCCAGCATTTTCTCGATGCGGTCCGTCAAAGCGGGCTGTGTTTTTTCGAGGGGCTTAAATCGGTAAAACAGCGGCTCCACAACGTAAGGCTCAACGACGATGAAAGCCAGCGTGATGGGGATGGAGGCAAACCAGAAGTAAAGCCACCAGCGCCGTGGGCTGCGCCGCACCAGCCAGTAGAAGACCCAGGCAAATAAGATCGCCACCACCACCGTGAGGCCGAGGTCCTTCGCCCAGTCCGACACCCAGGACCCGATGCCCTGGGTCGAGAGGCCGTAGCGGTGCTCGAGCACGAAGCCCCAGTAGTAATCCAAAGGGGACTCGAGTGCCCTCACCGCGATCAGGAATATCGCGACAAACAAAGCCGCCTGCACCCAGCGGCGGGCGGAGAACCTTCTGACCCGATTCCGCAAGCCGGCCGCGAACCCGCTCCGCCAAAGGAATGCGTAGATGCCAAGGGCTAGCGCGATAGCTGCGAAATACAAGATATACTCGGCGCGCGAAAAAGCCATCGCCTTGGCGCGCTTCTCCGGCGTCAGGACATAATGTGCCTCCGCCTGCTTCCCCCCCGCCGATTGTTGATCAGCTATGGGCGCTTTAGACTCAGACGAGGCCTGCGACAGTGGCCAAGCGGCAGGTGCGGGATGCTCCGAAGCGAAAGTATATCGGGGCAACACCAATAGGCCGAGAGCGACCAACAGAAGACCACACTTAAGCATAAGATCCTTCGTCTCAGGGCCCGGGTTTGACGGCAACAGAAACGAGGACGATTCTCGCTTGACATGTTCGTTGAGCGAGGATCTGGAAGCCCGACTTAATCAGCAATTCCCGGATTTCATTCCGGTTCTTCACCTTCGAGCGCAGGAGCTTTGAAAACCACGAAGGGAGCGCAATGTCCGCCAAGCAGAACCATCCTCCTGGGCGAAGCACACGAGCCACTTCGAGTACACCCAAGCCGGCATTAGGCCAGTGATGCATGGAAACCGAACTCATCACCAAGTCGACGCTGGCATCGGCGAGCGGCAGAGACTCCGCCAACCCGCGCCAGAACGTGGCGGTCAACGTCAGGCGCTGAGCCACCTCAAGCATGCCTGGAGCAGGATCAACGCCGACAAATTGTGCTGCGGGCCAACGGGCCGCTGCTTTGCGCAGCAGACGCCCCGTACCGCATCCCACGTCGAGTATCCTGGATGGTGTTCGGGTTGGGGCCGCGGCGGTCATAAGGTCGAGCATCTGCACGTGCACGCCATCAAAGAAACGTTGACCCCAGCATTTTTCGTAGCTCTTCGACCAGCGGTCGAAGCGTCGAACGTCATTGTTCATTGGGTGTCGCCAAAGCTGCTTGAAGCGCGTCACCGCCTCGCCTCATCATAGTGCAGGAGAAAATCCTTGACAATGGCGGCTCCAGAATTTACGATAAGACGTGCGTTTTCAGGAGGTTCGTTTGATAAAGCTGGACATCATTAACGACGTTGTAAATCGCACCGGCATCACCAAAACCAAAGCGGAAATCGCGGTCGAGACCGTCTTCGAGTCCATGAAGAAGGCCCTCGCCGGAAGCGACCGCATTGAACTGCGCGGATTTGGTGTCTTCGTCGTAAGGCCCCGCAAGACGGGAATCGGCCGCAACCCCAGGACGGGCGCTGAAGTGAGTATTCCGCCCGGAAAGGCCGTGCGCTTCAAACCCGGCAAGGAACTCCAATCGCTTCCCTAGACTATTTACAGACTCAGACGAACAGGCGAAAATAGACTTTTCGCATCCTGTGCTATGGGTGATGAATTCTATATCCGGCCTGGCCCCAGGGACACCCCTCTGGACCTGTTTCCGCCTCCGATTGAGCCGCCGCGGCGGCGCTTCCGAAGCCTTCGGCAGCGCTGGCTTAACTCGCTTCCCTTTCATGCCCTGCTGTTCCTGCTGACGTGTGTGACTACCCTCATCGTAGGCACTCACATCGCGCAGAACTACGAGCACAACTTTCCGGCCTTCGACTGGGACATTTCGCGGGCATTCTTTGCGGGCATTTTTCAAAACCCCGCGACCCTGGCGCAGGGGATACCGTTTTCATTTACGCTGCTCAGCATCCTGCTGGCGCACGAATTAGGACATTATTTCACCTGTCGGTATTACGGCATCGAGGCCACCTATCCTTACTTCATCCCCGCTCCGACCTTGATCGGTACCATGGGCGCGTTTATTCGGATCAAGACACCCATCACTACCCGCAAAGCGCTCTTCGACGTGGGAATTTCCGGGCCGTTGGCGGGTTTTATGGTGGCGATTCCGGCCCTGATCGTGGCCACGCTGAATTGTCAACCGGTGATTCCGAGAAGTCTTCCCGACACCATTACATTGGGGAACCCGCTGGCGATTAATTTCCTGGCAAAGGTCCTGCGCCCCGGCTTGCACCCCATGAGCATTTCGTTGCAGCCTGTCGGCTGCGCAGCCTGGGTGGGACTGTTCGCCACCGCTCTCAATTTGTTGCCCGTTGGTCAACTCGACGGCGGCCACATCCTCTATGCCACGCTGGGAGACAGGCATCGGATGATTTCCAGGGGCCTGTTTCTGGCCTTGGTCCCGCTGGGAGTTTTCTGCTGGGCCGGTTGGATGGTCTGGGCTGTCGTTCTGCTGGTCGTCGGCCTGCGCCACCCCGTCATCATGATTCCGTCCGAGCCGCTGGGTAAAGGCAGGCGAATCCTCGCCTTCGTGGCCACCTTGATATTCCTTATCACCTTCGTCCCCACCCCGTTTGCCGTGCGGTAGGACCGAAACTCGAAATTCGAAAATCGAAATTCGACCGCGGAAAAACCCAATCATTCGGACTTACCAGAAGGGCTGAACTGGCTATTGGTAGCACAACCCCCATTCACGGTTTTCCGATTTTCGAGTTTCGAGTTTCGAATTTCGGCTTTTCGATTTTCGAATTTCGGCACTTACATGATGTTGACGGGGTCGACGTCGATCATGACCTCGCGGGGTTGTATCGCCGACTGTGCGCAATGATGGACCAGTTGCTTTAAGAGGGCATGAAGGTTAGCGCGCGAGTTGGATTTCAGCAGGAACTGGATCCGATAGCGTCGCTCCACTTTGGCCAAGGGAGCAGGGCCGGGGCCGAGACTCTTTATGCCCGGGAACTGTCTTTCGACTTTGGTAAAGAAGTCGCCGATCTCCTTCGCCACCTGCGCGGCCCGTTCCAGCTTTTCGTGCTGCGCGACGATGTTGGCAAGCGCGGTGATGGGCGGATAATGCATCATTCGGCGGAAGCCCATTTCCTTGCTGAAGAACCCGCTGTAGTTCTGGTCAGCCGCCAGGCGGATGGCATAATGCTCAGGATAAAACGTTTGCACCAGCACCCGCCCGGGGGCGTCGCCTCTCCCGGCGCGGCCCGCCACCTGAGTTACAAGTTGAAACGTTCGCTCGGCGGCGCGGAAGTCCGGCAACCCAAGGCCGATATCCGCGGAGACGACGCCCACGAGCGTGACGCCGGGGAAATCGTGCCCTTTGGCGATCAATTGTGTACCGACGAGAATGTCGATTTTGCCCCGCCTGAAATCCTCGAGTACGCGCAGGAACTCGCCGCGGCGGCGGGCCACGTCGCGGTCCAGGCGGGCCACCCGCGCGCCGGGGAAAAGTCCGGCGAATTTGTGCTCGATCTTCTCAGTTCCCTCGCCGACGTAGTGGAGGTACTCGCTTCCGCAAGCCGGACAAAGCGATGGAACGGCAGTCGAGTATCCGCAATAGTGGCAGCTCAGGCGCTGCTCGCGGCGATGATAGGTGAGCGAAACGGAACAATTCACACAGCGCACCGTCTGACCGCAACTCCGGCACAACAGAAACCACGAGTAGCCGCGCCGGTTGAGCAGCAGCATGATCTGCGCCGAAGCTTGAAGCTGCGCCTCGATCTCCTCTTTCAGCTTGCGGGAAAGCGGCATTTGCGTGTGTGTCTCGCGGAACTCCTGCCGCATGTCCACCACCTCGACCGCCGCCAGTTTCCTCCCTCCGATCCGTTCTTCCAACTTCGCCAAGTGGTATTTGCCCTCGCGCGCATTCCAGTAAGACTCCAGAGAAGGCGTTGCGGAGCCCAGCAGCGCCAGCGCGCCCGCGTACTGCGCTCGCACCACCGCCACATCCCGCCCGTGGTATCTCGGCGTTTCGTCCTGTTTGTAGCTGGAATCGTGCTCCTCGTCTACGATCACTACACCCAGGTTGGTGACAGGTGCAAAGACCGCGGAGCGCGTTCCTAAAACGACTTTGGCCTGACCGCGGCGCACGCGCCACCAGGCGTCGTCGCGTTCCCTCTCCGTGAGTCCGCTGTGCAAGAGCGCGACCTGCTCTCCGAATCTCGAGAAAAACAGAGATTGCATGGCGGGAGTGAGCGCGATCTCCGGCACTAGCATCAGGGCGGCACGGCCTCGCTCCAGGCAGTGGGCAATCAGGTGAAGATAGATTTCGGTTTTGCCGCTTCCGGTTACGCCGTGCAGCAGCACAACGCCGAATTCGCCGGAGTCGAGCCGCGGGAAAAGATCGGCGAGGACTGCCGATTGCGCGGGCGTCAGTCGTGGTGCGGGCGTCTCGCCCGCAGTCGCGGGAGCGTCTCGCTCCCGCAACTCAAAGCTCGGGCCGTGCCAGCCGGCCTCGCTGAGTTCAATTAAGCCCGCTTGGCCGAGCTTGCGCAAGCTGGCAAGCTGCGCGCGCGCGGCTTCGAGTAGCGGACGATGATCGTCGGCCGGCCCCTGCTGTTCAAGAGCCTCGATAATTCTCTTGGCGACCGGGGAGAGCCGAGGCAGGTGCTCCGGCAACGGCCCCGCCAGCCGGACGGCAAACACTTGCCGGCGGCTGCGCTCCTTTTTCACTTCCTCGACGATTAACCATTTTTGCTGGAGCGCACGCGAATAAGCGTTGGGAAACTTCCTTTTCACTATCTCGAGAGAAGAGCCGGGACGCCGGTCGAGGTACGCCAACAGAGTCGCATCCTGGCACTCATTGCTCTCCTCCGGTGGGCTGGCCGCGAGTTCCTGCAGCTTGCGCCGCCCCTCTTCTGTCAGACGAACCTGCCGAGCGCGCCGCGTTTCTTGCCTGAGCGGCAACATGGCGCGGAAGACTTCCCCCGGCGGCGCCAGATAATAATCTGAAATCCAGAGCGCGAGCTTTACGAGTTCGCCGGAGAGGGCAGGTTCGGGATCCATGGCGCGCAACGCCTCGCGCACCTCGATCCCGGGCGCCAGTTTGCTGGTCGGACCCAACACGATGCCCGTCGCCTTGCGGATGCCCAACGGGACTACCACGCGTTGGCCTGCAACAACCGTCAACGAAGGAGGGAAACGGTAAGTAAGCGGATGACGGATGGCCGCCATCACGGCGACATCAAAGAGAGAATCTTGCGGCTTTTTTCTTTCTCGATCCATGGAGTCGAGAGTCGAAAGTCGAGAGTCAAGAGTCGAAAGTCTGAAGTCCGAAGTTGATAGTCTAAAGTGGAAGTGGTCGCGTATGCAAACAGGCGGTGCGGTCCACGAAAGGGGGCTGTCATCCTGAGCGCAGCGAAGGATCTCGGCAGTTGCTTTTCGTGTGCCGCGGGTTGAAGCGAACTATAGGGATCCTTCGCTCCGCTCAGGATGACAGGCAGAAGAAAAGGTTTCTGCTTCTCGACTCTCGACTTTCGACTCTTGACTCTCAACTTAACTGAGGCTGCGCGCGTGCTGCGCCATCAAGTTGGCGTAGAGATTGCCGAGACGGTCCAGCATCTGGATGGCTGGAGCAAAATTCCTGCGGTTGATGTGCTCGATGTTGAGCCCGAGGAGCGGCGGATCAGGTGGCAGGTTGTCGAACACATCCATCAGGATGCGCTGCGCGAGGTCGAGCGACCTCGCGAGGCAGGTCGCGGCCGGGGCAGTGGCTCCGTCTTCCGAGCCGAGCAGAAACCGATCCAGGTTTTGCGGAATGTCCCCGCCGAGCCAGCGAAGGAACTGCAAATCCCGGCGATGGCTGACCGGCGCGAAGCTCAGGAAGAGGCGCACCTGCAGGCCGTTGAGCCGCTGCACCAGCCACACCACGTCATTCGAGTCAAAGAGAACCTGAGAGGTGAAGAAGTCGAGACCCGTTTTGTTCTTAGCGCGAATCCGCTCGGACTCGTTCCTGCGGCTGGGAATGGTGATGCCGCCCAGCGTTACCGGCAGTCCCTGTTTCCGCACAAGTCGTGCAGCCTCCATGACGTTGGGACCGGGGTAGCGGACTTTGGCGGATTCACCGCCCACCAGGATAACCTGCCGCATACCACGCTCGAGGCAGGTCTCGCGAAACCACACTTCCGGCTTCGGATCATGGACGACCACGCGGTTGAGAACCACTTCCGCGCCCAATTCGCGCTGAATGCGTGAGCCGAGCAGTCGCGGCTCGACGCGCGCCACGAACTTGCTGGTTCGCTCCGTCCCTCGAGCTTCGTCGAGAATCTCCGGGACATTGATCCCGTCTACAAAGGGTACGACCCGTTTCAGCTCAGTTAGGGATTCGTCGATGGCCTCGGGCTGATCCGCCGCCGGCGGCACCACTTCAAAGAGCGTCACCGGTACGAAAGGGTTCAGGATTTTCTCTTGCAGTGTCATTTGCCGGTACCCGCGCTGGTGCCGTTTGCTTATTTTCCAATTTAGTCCAATCCGGCCAGAAGCACAACGTTCGGGTGAAGCGGCTGGCGCAGAGCAAAGCTCTGCGCCACTCGCGGAGAAGAAACCCCTCACCCGTCCCGCGGCGGCTGATGAAAACGCCGCCGCGGGACACCCTCTCCCCAGGGGAGAGGGCTGTCAATTCGGTGAAAGTGGGCCGTGCCTCCAATCGGGTCTGGGCTACGGCTCGACAAGCGGCGGCAGGCGGCGCGGGTGGCGGTAGACATCCCGCAGATGGTTCACGTCGTTGGCCGCCTTTTCCCAACGCTGCAATTCTTCGTCATACCGGACCGAGATATTGTC
>Ga0187891_1000794_pt1 | contig 30035 bp, 25 predicted proteins | sample June2016WEW_21_4_FD_132990 | JGI IMG/M metagenome (GOLD analysis project Ga0187891, IMG submission 132990) | Peatland microbial communities from SPRUCE experiment site at the Marcell Experimental Forest, Minnesota, USA - June2016WEW_21_40 | ecosystem: Environmental > Terrestrial > Soil >... | reverse complement strand
CTAAGTCAGCGCGGCGTAGACAAGATTGCGGAACAGCTGGCGGTAATAATCGCGCTGTCTCGGCGCCTGGACCATCATCATCGCGAGCAGCTCTTCCCTGGGCGCGATCCAAAAGACCGTGCCGGCGACACCGCCCCAGAAGAATTCGCCCGGCGTGCCCGGGGTCGGCGCCATGCCGACGTTGTGGCGAACCGCAAATCCGAGGCCGAAGCCGTGTCCCGGCGGCAGCAGGAAACTGGTTGCAATGCGGACGTTCGGCCCGAGGTGGTCGGCGGTCATGAACTCAAGCGTCTTGCGCCCAAGGATGCGCGTGCTGCCGAGCGCGCCGCCGAGATAGAGCATCTGCGCGAACCGCATGTAATCGTCCATGGTCGACAATAAGCCGCCGCCGCCTGACTCAAAACGCGGCGGGGTGCGGGCGTCGATCAGCTCCACCGGTGCTCCAGTGTCCGGATCGTCGGCGAATGGCTCAGCCAAGCGCTCGCCTTTGTCCGCCGGCACGAAGAAGGCGGTATCGCGCATGCCGAGCGGCCCGAGGATTCGATCCTGCAGAAACGCAGCCAAGCTCTGCCCGGACACAATCTCGATGACGCGGCCGATAATGTCGGTGGAATGGCTGTAATTCCACGAGGCCCCTGGCTGATCGATCAATGGCAGCTTGGCAAGCGCGGCGACGAATTCGGCGTTGCTGAGATCGCGCGTCAGAAACTGTCTGGCTTGGGCGGGATCATGCGTAAACAAATGCGACTCGGCATAAAGCCGCTGCACGGCCGAATTGCCCGTGAACGCGTAGGTCAGTCCCGAGGTGTGGCGCAGCAGATCCTGGATGGTGATGGGTCGCTTGGCCGCGACCAGTTCAAGCTTGCCCTCCCGTTCGACGCCGACTTTCGGGTTGGCAAATTCGGGCAGGAATTTTGCAACGGGATCGGCGATGAACAGCCGTCCGTCCTCGACCAGCATCATGAGCGCAACCGAGACGATCGGCTTGGTCATCGAATAGATGCGGAAGATGGCGTCGCCGGGCAGCGCCGGGCCGCCGGGTCGCAGCTCACCGATATCGCGCCGGTAGCCGACTTTACCGCGGCGTGCGATCAGCATGGCGACGCCCGGCACGCGCCGGGAATCGACCTCGCGCTGCATCACCGCGGTGAGTCTGGCAAGGCCCGCGGCGGATAGCCCGGCCTCCTCGGGGTCGGCCGCAGGGAAGGCAGAGGACAAGAAAGCGCGATTGTCGTTCACGGTCGGTCCCGGCGCTGAGAGTCAGGGATAATGCAACACACGCCAGGCGTTCACGCAACGCTGGCGGAGATGGTGGCCCGTGAGCCGCCAAACGCCCGCACCAGCGGCATATTGCTGACGACGTCGGTCATTTCGCCGCCAAGCGGAACATGATGCAAACCATGATGCCGGCGACGAGAGCCAGCCCTGCGGCCATCGGCAGGCTGACCGTGCGCGCCAGCGCGATCGCCGCAAGCCGGTCTCACGGGTTTCATCGTCGAGGATATCAACGGCGCCATCGGTGCGGTTGATCGTCTGGGACATTTATCCCGAGAAAAGATCCGGCGGCGTTTCGAGGAGCGGTTCACCGCACGCCGCATGGCGCAAGACTATCTCGGCGTTTATCGCAGTCTTATGGCGAGCGTCGCACCACACCTGCGCCTGGTAACCGAAGACGCGCCGGCTTTGTAATTTGCTGCTATCTTGCGGCTCGCGCATCAACCGAAGTGACGTCAAACCACGGCTATTTGCGCTTGCTGGCTCGCGACTTTCGGCCTCTGCGGCTGGGCCCCGACTTGGCGCGTAATTTCCTCTTTTTTGCTTGCCCTCCCGATCGGGCAACCCGGCGCGCTGGAGTGATGTCCTTCTTGGTCGCCACGTTCAATGTTTGAAGCACGCCGGCTACGCGGTCCTCGACAATCCGTTCCAGCGCGTTCCACGTGCCGGCGGCCGCGGCCTTTATTTCGGCCATTGTTTCATCCGCCATTCCCACGGCGCGCCCGCCAACCGCTCCGGCGCCTTCAACGAGCCCGTTGAAGACCTTGGTGCCCTCTTGCACCAACGTGTCGAAGAGCTGGGTCCCCTCTTCCTGCGCCATGGCAAAGGCGCCGAGGCCGGCCAGAACGATTTTGTTCGCGGAACCCAGGATCGACGCCGGCACACCGCCGGTCGGCGCACGTCTTTTCTTGGCCATGGTGCCCTCCCTTACCGAATGGAACAACATCACCCAGCCAGCCCGAAAGATCAATGCCGGACGCCGCCGAACTCGGCTCATGCGCAACGCATCATGCGCTCGCTTCTGAATCCTCGCGGTGATAAGGTCTGCGGGCACGTTGCCGTGTGCAGCTGGGGCTTCTTCGGCAAAATCCGAACTCGAATTGGCGATCATGGACGACAAGGCTGAAATCGTTCAGCGCCTTACAACCCAGCTGAGCCTTGCGGCCCATTTGCGTTCCTTGGCAAAGGCTGAAGCGCAATCCGCCGACCGTCGCCAGTCGTTGCGCACCTGGCAGGCTGATCGCCTCGCGCGCACCCACGCGGATTTGCTTGCCAGCGCGCGTTTAGGGCCTGCGGCAGCCTTTTTCCTGACCGACATCTACAGCGCCAAGGACGTCGGCGGGCGCGATCAGGCGCTTGATCGGGTCGTGCCGCTTATGAGCAAAGTTCTGCCCGTTTCGGGCCTGGAGACGGTCGTCGATGCGATCGAACTGGATGCCCTCTCGGAGGATTTCGACGCCGCTATGGTGGAAGCCCTGGGGCAACGGATCAACGCGATCGATGCCGCCGCCTATGGCAACGCTTACCGCAAAGTTGATCGTCGGAAGGACCGAGAACGCCAGATTTTTCTCATTCAGCACCTCGGGCAATCACTCGATCGCCTCGCACGTCAACGCTTCGCCGGCACTGCTCTTGCGCTCGCGCGCAAGCCGGCCCGGCTGGCTGGCTTTGGCGAACTGCAAGAGTTCGCGGAGCGCGGTTACAATGCGTGCCGCCAGATGGGGCGTGTCGACGAGTTCATGAATCTGGTGGTCAAGAGGGAGCAGCGCATACTCGAAGCGCTGTTCGCGGGAGACGACAGCGTGCTCAGCGAAGGGCCGGTGCGGAGCCCGGCAGCTGCCACTTGAATGTAAAATCGGGGGGCCGCGCGCCGCGATCCCGGTGTTGCGCTTGGTCGCTCTACGAATCCGGTCCCTCGGCATCGCGCGTTTCCGGCATCAGCAACCACACGGCCGCAAAGCCGGCGAATGCGATCGCCGCCAGTCCGGCGAATGCCGCCGGGCTGCCGAAGTGATCGCTGATGTAACCGGCGAGCGTGGCGCTCACCGAGGCGCCAATGCCGACGAAGGTGCCGACGATGCCTTGTCCGAGGTTGAAGTGGCCGGTGCCGCGCGTCAGTCGGCGACAACGAGCGGCACCATGACGCTGAATACCGCAGCGGTCACGCCATCGAGCAGCTGCACGACCACCAGCAACTCGGGATTCGTCACCGACGCAAAGAGAAGGCCGCGAATCGGCAGTGCGGCGAAGCCGATCAGCAGCAGCGGGCGGCGTCCCCAGATCTGCGCGCGGCGGCCGACCCAGGGCGACAAAGCGGCGACGACCAGCTGCGGGACGTGGTTTGCCCTCCTGGTATTCGGGCGCCGCTTTGACTTGGTCGCGGGTCAGTTCGAGCGCGATCCGACTGCCGGGCTTGCCCGGCGCCGGAAAATGCAGCGCCGCCCCCCGGACGCCGCGCTAGCCGAAGGCTCTGCTAGAAATAAAGGATCAGGCTTTTTCCGCATAATGGGCGGATAAGGCGCGCTATTATGTCTCGGCCTAAATGAAGCGAACATTCCTTAGAATAAGAGTTCTGGGATGAATATAAAAAAATCTCTTAGGGACGGAAGGCGATGACGGTTAACGTCGCCGCGGTCGCATCCAAGACCGCAGGGTCGCCGGCGACGCGCTGGGGCCAGCTCGTCTGCGGCATTGCCTGCATGGTGCTGATCGCCAACCTGCAATATGGCTGGACGCTTTTCGTCAATCCCATCAACAAAGCGCACGGCTGGTCGATCGCATCGATCCAGTTGGCGTTCAGCATTTTCATCGCGCTGGAGACGTGGCTGACGCCGATCGAGGGTTGGATCGTCGATATTCTCGGCGCGCGGCGCGGACCCAAGCTGATGGTCGCTTTCGGGGGAATCATGGTGGCCCTCGGCTGGATCGTCGATGCACGCGCGCAATCGCTCGAGATGCTCTATTTCGGCGCCGTGTTGGCCGGCACTGGCGGCGGCGCCATTTATGCGACCTGCGTCGGTCAAGCCGTGAAATGGTTTCCCGACCGGCGCGGCCTCGCCGTCGGTCTGACCGCGGCGGGTTACGGCGCCGGCGCCGCGCTCAGCGTCGTCCCAATTCGCGAGGTCATCAACTCAAGCGGCTACGAAGCTGCCTTCTTGTGGTTTGGGCTGATCCAAGGCGGAATCGTCTTTCTCCTGGCCTGGCTGCTGCGGGCCCCTGATCCCGGTGAGATGGCCGGCGCCGCCGCGCCGAAAGTCGAGCAGACAACGCGCACCTATACGCCCGCGCAGGCGTTGGCCACTCCGGTGTTCTGGCTCCTCTACATCATGTTCGTCATGGTATCGGCGTCGGGCCTGATGGCGACGGCGCAGATCGCTCCCATCGCCAAGGACTTCAACATCGGCGATGTGGTGGTCTTCTTCGGCGCCACGACGCTGAGTGCCGCGCTCATCATCGACAACGTCTGCAACGGCGCGGCGCGTCCGCTCTTCGGCTGGATTTCCGACCATATCGGCCGCGAATACACCATGGCGATCGCCTTTGGCCTGGGCGGAATTGCCTATTGGCTGCTGGGAAGCCTCGGCTCCGCCCCTTGGGCGTTCGTGTTGTTCGCGGCGCTGATCTTTCTCACCTGGGGCGAGATCTTCAGCCTGTTTCCTTCAACCTGCACCGACACCTTTGGCGCCAAGTTTGCAACGGTCAATCTGAGCTTGCTCTACACCGCCAAAGGCGCGTCCGCGTTTCTGGTGCCGGTCGCCAATATCATCAAATCGGCGAGCGGCAGCTGGCACATGGTGTTTGTGGCGACCGCGATCATGAATTTCGTGGTGGTGGCTTTGGCGCTGTTCGTCCTCAAGCCGTTGCGGCACCGGTTCCTGTCCCAAGGCTGAGCCGGTTGCATTGGCCGACCGTCTGAGTGGCCAATTTTTGGTTGTCCTGCACGGGGTTGGCGCACCTCATGAGGCGCCTTACCGCCCGGAATAGTTCGATAAATTGGCATATCGGCAGCGCCGAGCCCTTTGCCTCCCTCAAATTCTGGAATAATGTATGCCAGCGATGAGCTCGAGCTTTTCCATAGCGCGGCGTGCGGCGTTGCGCTCGGCGGACATGGCGGTCGTGCAACCCGCTGTCGACCCGCTGGCCAGTCCCGAAAACTTCAAGCGGCAGGCCTATGTCGCGCTCAAGAACGCCATCGCCGCAATGGATATCTATCGCAGCCGTGCCGAAATCAGGCTCGACGAGCGCCGCCTGGCGCACGATTTCGGCGTCAGCCGCACGCCCGTGCGCGAGGCAATGGCGCAACTCGAGCGCGAGGGCTTCGTGCGCTCGGTGCCGCGCCGCGGCGTCTATGTGGTGCGCAAGACCAAGCGCGAGGTGATCGAATTGATCACCGCCTGGGCGGCGCTGGAAAGCATGGCGGCCCGGCTGATCACGCAGACCGCGAGCGGCGAGGAAATCGCCAAGTTGCGGCGCATGTTCGCAACATTCGACAACGGCGAAGTGCGCGCGCATCTCGACGAATATTCCGAGATCAACATCGAGTTCCACCAGGCGATCATCCGCATGAGCGGCAATACCATGCTCATCGATCTTGCCGAGAACCTGTTCACCCACATGCGCATGATCAGAAGAAAGACGATCGGCGAAATGGATCGCGCCGACCGCTCGATCCGCGACCACATGCAAATCATCGAGGCGCTCGAAGCGCGCGACACGGCGCGTGCCGAGGCGCTGGTGCGCGATCATGCGCTCGGTCTTGCCGAGCATGTCGCTAAGTATGCGGATTATTTGGATTGAGACGTGAGTGTGAGAATAAAACATCCTTTCGTCATTGCCGCGCTTGACCCGGCAATCCATGCGGCCGTGCAGCAAGCGGTGAGTCTGCATGGATGCCCGGGTCAAGCCCGGGCATGACGATCTGAGAGGAGGAGACTCCCATGGCCGATGCAGCAGTGAAAGAGAAACGCGAAACCGCAAATCCGGCCGAAGCAGAGCAGGAGCTGACGGACGGCTTTCATCTCGTCATCGATGCGCTCAAGCTCAACGGCATCACCTCGATCTACGGCGTGCCCGGCATCCCGATCACCGACTTGGGCCGCATGGCGCAGGCCGCTGGCCTGCGCGTCATCTCCTTTCGCCATGAGCAGAACGCCGGCAATGCCGCTGCCATCGCCGGCTTCCTGACGAAGAAGCCGGGCATCTGCCTCACGGTGTCGGCTCCCGGCTTCCTCAACGGTCTGACGGCGCTCGCCAATGCCACGACCAACTGCTTTCCGATGATCCTGATCTCGGGCTCGTCCGAGCGTGAAATCGTCGACCTGCAGCAGGGCGATTATGAAGAGATGGACCAATTGGCCATCGCCAAGCCGCTCTGTAAGGCGGCCTTCCGCGTCCTCCACGCCGCGGACATCGGCATCGGCGTGGCGCGCGCGATCCGCGCCGCCGTTTCCGGTCGGCCCGGCGGCGTCTATCTTGATCTGCCGGCCAAGCTTTTCTCGCAGGTGATGGACGCAGAAGCGGGCGCCAAATCCCTCGTCAAGGTCATCGACCCGGCACCGGCCCAGCTTCCCGCTCCGGCCGCCGTCAGGCGCGCGCTCGATGTCCTCAAGGGTGCCAAGCGCCCCCTGATCATTCTCGGCAAAGGCGCGGCCTACGCCCAGGCCGATGAGGCGATCCACGCCTTTGTCGAAATGAGCGGCATTCCTTTTCTGCCGATGAGCATGGCCAAGGGTCTCTTGCCTGATACGCATCCGCAGTGCGCGGGTGCGGCGCGCTCGACGGTGCTGAAAGACGCCGACGTCGTCATGCTGGTCGGCGCCCGCCTCAACTGGCTTTTGTCGCACGGCAAGGGCAAGACCTGGGGCGAGCCTTATTCGAAGAAGTTCATCCAGATCGACATCGAGCCCAAGGAGATGGACTCAAACGTCGAGATTGCCGCGCCGCTGGTCGGCGACATCGGCTCCTGCGTCTCGGCGCTTCTCGAGGCAATGGGCGGCAATTGGCCGGCCCCGCCGGCCGATTGGATTTCCGCCGTCAATGCGAAGAAGGAAGAAAACATCGCCAAGATGGCGCCGAGGCTGATGAAGAACACCGCGCCGATGGACTTCCACAGCGCGCTCGGTGCGCTGCGCACCGTCATCAAGGAGCGGCCGGATGCCATCCTCGTCAACGAGGGCGCCAACACGCTCGATCTCGCGCGCGGCGTCATCGATATGTATCAGCCGCGCAAACGCCTCGACGTCGGGACCTGGGGCGTCATGGGCGTCGGCATGGGCTATGCGATTGCCGCCGCCATCGAGACCGGCAAACCCGTGCTCGCGGTCGAAGGCGACAGCGCCTTTGGTTTCTCCGGCATGGAAGTCGAAACGGTCTGCCGATACAACCTGCCGGTCTGCACCGTCGTCTTCAACAACAACGGCATCTATCGCGGAACCAACGTCAATCCCAGCGGCGGTGCGGACCCTGCCACCACCGTCTTTGTCAAAGACGCGCGCTACGACAAGATGATCGAGGCATTCGGCGGCGTCGGCGTCCATGTGACGACGCCCGACGAGCTTATGCGCGCCGTGAACAAGGCCATGGACTCCGGTCAGCCGACGCTGGTCAACGCGGTGATCGACCCGGCGGCCGGCACCGAAAGCGGCCGCATCGGCAACCTCAACCCGCAAAGCGTGGTCCGAAAGAAATAAAGGACCGCAGGAGATTAAGGAGAGAGAAATAATGGCTCCGCGCAAAAAGGCCGCCAAAGCAAAAACCAAAGGGGTGGCAAAAAAGCCCGCCAAGAAAGCGGTGAAGCTCAAGGCGGTCAAAAAGCCCGCGGCAAAAGCGGCGGTGGGCAACGGAAATCCGCGGCCGAGCGCAAAGCCGTGGGGACAGGCGGGCAGGGCGCTCGACGGCGTGCGTATTCTCGACTTTACCCACGTGCAGTCGGGACCGACCTGCACGCAGCTTCTCGCCTATATGGGCGCCGACGTGATCAAGGTCGAACGCCCCGGCGTCGGCGACATTACGCGCGGCCAGCTGCGCGACGTGAAGGGGGCCGACAGCCTCTATTTCACCATGCTCAACGGCAGCAAGCGCTCGATCACCATCGACAGCAAACATCCCAAGGGCAAGGAAATCCTCGATCGGCTGGTGAAGACCTGCGATGTGCTGGTGGAAAATTTCGCGCCCGGCGCGCTCGACCGCATGGGTCTGACCTTCGAGCATATCCACAAGCTCAATCCGCGCATGATCGTCGCCTCGGTGAAAGGCTTTGGGCCCGGTCCCTACGAGGACTGCAAGGTCTACGAGAACGTGGCGCAATGCGCCGGCGGCTCGGCCTCGACCACCGGCTTTCGCGACGGGCCGCCGCTGGTCACCGGCGCGCAGATCGGCGATTCAGGCACCGGCTTGCACCTCGCGCTTGGCATCGTCAGCGCGCTCTACCAGCGGCTCCGTACCGGGCGCGGCCAGAGAGTGCTGTGCGCCATGCAGGACGGCGTGCTCAACTTGGCGCGTGTGAAATTGCGCGACCAGCAGCGGCTCCAGCACGGCCCGCTCACCGAATACCGCCAGTACGGCGAGGGCATTCCTTTCGGCGTGGCGGCGCCGCGCGCCGGCAACGATTCCGGCGGCGGCCAGCCGGGTTGGATTCTCAAATGCAAGGGCTGGGAAGACGATCCCGACGCCTATGTCTATTTCATCACGCAGGCGCCGGTGTGGGGCACGATTTGCGACCTCATCGGCAAGCCGGAATGGAAGACCGATCCGGATTACGCGACGCCGCCGGCGCGGCTGCCGCGGCTGCGGCACATCTTCGACACCATCGAGCAATGGACCATGACCAAAACCAAGTTCGAGGTCATGGAAATTTGTAACAAGATCGACATCCCAGTCGGGCCGATCCTGTCGATGAAGGAAATCGCCGAGGAGCCGTCGCTGCGCGCGACCGGCACCGTGGTCGAGGTCGACCATCCCACGCGGGGGCCGTATCTGACGGTGGGTAACCCGATCAAGCTGTCGGATTCGCCCGCCGATGTGCGGCGTTCGCCGCTGCTTGGCGAACACACCGATGAAATCTTGCGTCAAGTGCTGGGGTATTCGGCTAGGGAGATCGCCGAGATCAAGGCGTCGGGCGCGATCACTGCGCCGGACAAGCCGGCTAAAGCGGAGGCGGCGTAGTCTACTCCTCCCTCTCCCCGCTGCGCGGGGAGAGGGTTGGGGTGAGGGGGCCTCTCCACTCGGCTCAAAATCGCGGCGGCGCCCCCTCACTCTCGCTCGCCAGGCTCGCTCGACCTCTCCCCGCACGCGGGGAGAGGTGCCAACACGGAAGGGATGTAAATGCGTATCGTCGTTCATGGGCAGCAGGCGTTCGGCAAGGCGGTACTGGAGGCGCTGCTCAAGCGCGGCGAGGACGTCGTCGCCGTTTATGTTGCGCCGGAGAAAGAAGGCGCGAAGGCCGATCCGCTCAAGGAGGCCGCGCTTGCCGCCAAGCTGCCGGTCTATCAGCCGGCCTCCTATCGCAAGCCCGAAGTCTGGGACGAATTCCGCGCGCTCAAGCCGGACCTGCAGGTGATGGCCTTCGTGACGTTGTTCGTCCCGGAGGATTTTTTGAACGTCCCGACCCACGGCTCGATCCAGTACCATCCGTCGCTGCTTCCGGCCTATCGCGGGCCGAGCGCGATCAACTGGCCGATCATCAAGGGCGAGACCGAGACCGGGCTGTCGATCTTCTGGCCCGACAACGGGCTCGATACCGGCGACGTGCTGCTTCAGAAGAAAACGCCGATCGGCCCAACCGACACGCTCGGCTCGGTGTATTTCGACCGCCTGTTCCCGATGGGAGTCGAGGCCATGCTGGAAGCGGTCGACTTGGTGAAGGCCGGCAAGGCGCCACGCATCAAACAGGACGGAACCAAAGCGACCTACGAGGGCCGCTGCGGCCCCGACAATGCACATATCGACTGGGGCAAGCCGTGGCTGCAGATCGACCGCCTGATCCGCGGCTGCAATCCGGCGCCGGGCGCATGGTCGAAACTCGACGGCAAGACCGTGAAAATCTTCGACGCCAGGCCACTGCCAGCCAAGGATCCGAAAGGCATCGCCGGCAAGATGGGCGAGATCGTCGCCATCGACGGCGACGGCGTCACCGTGGTTTGCGCCGACGGCCGCTTCAAGGTCAGCCGCGTACAAGCGGACGGTCCGAAAATCACCGCAGCCGAATTTGCCGCCAGCGCCAAGCTCACCCCCGGCATGAGGTTTTCATGAATCCGCCACCCGCGAGCGCGGCGAAAGCCCGCGCAGACGCCTCGCAACACGCCCATCCGAAAACCGATATCGAGATCGCCCAGGCCGCCAAGATGCGGCCCATCGCCGATATCGCTCGCGAAAAACTCGGCATCGCCGCGGAAAATCTCGAACCCTACGGCCACTACAAGGCCAAGGTGTCGCTCGACTACATCAAGCGCCTGCAGGATCGCCCGAACGGCAAGCTCATCCTGGTGAGCGCGATCACGCCGACGCCGGTGGGAGAGGGCAAGACCACGACGACGGTCGGCCTGACCGACGCCCTCAATCACATCGGCAAGAAGGCGATGCTGTGCATCCGCGAGCCTTCGCTCGGTCCCTGCTTCGGCGTCAAGGGCGGGGCGGCCGGCGGCGGCTACGCGCAGGTCGTGCCGATGGAGGAGATCAACCTGCACTTCACCGGCGATCTGCACGCCATCGGCACGGCAAACAATCTGCTCGCGGCGCTGATCGACAATCACATCTACTGGGGTAACGCACTCGGCATCGATGCGCGCCGGATCGCCTGGCGACGCGCCATCGACATGAACGAGCGGGCGCTGCGCTCGATCGTGTCCTCGCTCGGCGGCACCGCCAACGGCTTCCCGCGCGAGGACGGCTTCGACATCACGGTCGCGTCGGAGGTGATGGCGATCTTCTGTCTGGCGCGCGACGTGCAGGACCTCAAGCAGCGCCTCGCCAACATCGTGGTCGCCTATACGCGCGAGCGAAAGCCGGTGCGCGCCGGCGATCTCAAGGCGCAGGGTTCGATGACGGCGCTGCTCAAGGACGCGCTGGCGCCGAACCTGGTGCAGACGCTCGAAGGCACCCCCGCCTTCATCCACGGCGGCCCGTTCGCCAACATCGCGCACGGCTGCAACTCGGTGCTGGCGACGACGACGGCGCTCAAGCTCGCCGATTACGTGGTGACCGAAGCCGGCTTCGGCGCCGACCTGGGCGCGGAAAAGTTCATGGACATCAAGTGCCGCAAGACCGGGCTGGCGCCCGACTGCGCCGTGCTTGTCGCCACTATCCGCGCGCTGAAAATGCACGGCGGCGTCAAGAAGGCGGACCTCAAGGCGGAAAACCTCAAGGCGCTCGAGGCAGGCATGGCGAACCTCGCGCGTCATATCGAGAACGTGCAGAAGTTCGGCGTGGCGCCGGTCGTCTCCATCAACCGCTTTTCCGCCGACACCGATGCCGAGATCGCGCTGGTCAAGGAGGCGTGCGCCAGGCTCGGCGTCGAGGCCGTGATGGCGGATCACTGGGCGCTCGGCGGCGAGGGCGCCGCCGATGTCGCGCGCGCCGTCGTTAAGATCGCCGAGAGCGGCAAAAGCAAGCTCAAGCTGCTTTATCCCGACGACATGCCGCTGCTTGAGAAGATCCGCACGATCGCCAAGGAAATCTATCGCGCCAAGGATATCGAGGTGGAGAAATCCGTCCGCGACCAGCTTGCCGCGTTCGAGCAGCTGGGCTATGGCAAGTTTCCGGTCTGCATTGCCAAGACCCAATACAGTTTCTCGACCAACCCGGATGCCAAGGGTGCGCCCGTCGATCACGTCATCAAGGTGCGCGATGTGCGGCTCTCCGCCGGCGCCGAATTCGTGGTCGCGATCTGCGGAGAGATCATGACCATGCCGGGCCTGCCCAAGGTTCCCGCCGCCGACCATATCGACGTCGGGCCGGATGGAAAGATCATCGGGTTGTTTTAGGCTGCGCGATGATCCTGTCCCGGCCGTTCACAGAAAGGTCTGGTTATGTCTCTTGCTGAATCGCCGCGGCTTGCCGCCGCATACGGCGCGCCGCTGCGCCACGACTGGACGCGCGGGGAGGTGCGGGCGCTGTTCGACCTGCCGTTCCCGGAGCTGATGTTTCGCGCGCAGAGCGTTCACCGCGACAACTTCGATCCGACCGCCGTGCAGATCTCAACGCTGCTCTCGATCAAGACCGGCGGCTGCCCGGAGGACTGCGCCTATTGTCCGCAGAGCGCCCAGTACGAGACCGGCGTGCGCGCGGAAAAGCTCATGGCGCTCGACGCCGTGCTCGCCGAGGCGCGCGCGGCGAAGGCTTCGGGCGCCAGCCGCTTCTGCATGGGCGCGGCGTGGCGCTCGCCCAAGGACCGCGACCTCGATTCCGTCTGCGCCATGGTCGAAGGCGTCAAGGCCTTGGGCCTCGAGACCTGCGCGACGCTGGGCATGCTCACCGCCGCGCAGGCGCAGCAGCTCCGGGAGGCCGGCCTCGACTATTACAATCACAACCTCGATACCTCGCCGGAGTTTTACGAAAAGATCATCACTACGCGCACCTACCGCGATCGCCTGGAAACGCTCGAGCACGTGCGCGACGCCGGCATCAACGTCTGCTGCGGCGGCATCGTCGGCATGGGGGAAACGCGCGAGGATCGCATCGGCATGATCGCGACACTGGCAAGTCTGCCGGAACATCCCGAATCGGTGCCGATCAACATGTTGGTCCGCGTCGCCGGGACGCCGCTCGCCGGCGAGTCCAGCCTCGATCCCATCGAATTCGTGCGCACCGTTGCCGTCGCCCGCATGACCATGCCGCGATCGATGGTGCGGCTTTCGGCCGGCCGCGAGCACATGAGCGAGGAGACGCAGGCGCTCTGCTTCCTCGCCGGCGCCAACTCGATTTTCTACGGGCCGAAGCTTCTGACCACGCCGAATCCCGGACGCGACCGCGATCAAGCGCTGATGGATCGGCTCGGTCTGACGGCGATGGCGGGGTCCTAGAGCGCAATCGCTTCAGATGAAGCGATTGGCGCTCTGATATCTAGTGGAGCATGATCTTTTCGGAAAACCGGCGTCCACTTTTCCGGATCATGCTCTAGAACATCCCCATGCGCTCGCTCGCCATCGTGCCGGTGAGCATGAGGACGCCGAACATCATCACCGCGAGCGCGGCGCCGACCTCGACGCCGCGCAGCATGAGCGAGCCGTAGCCGGCGCGCGCGACGGCAAACCGCTTCGCTATCGCCTTGGCGGCAACCGCAAGCGTCGCGATGGTCGCGACCGTGATCGCCGTTCCAAGCCCCATCACGAAGGTTGAGGCGATGCCGGCCAGAAACAAGCCCTGCGCCAGCGCGAAGACGAGGACGATGATCGCACCCGAGCAGGGCCGCACTCCGACCGCGACGATCGCCGATAGACCGCGGCGCCAGCCGCCAGGCCCGGCCAACTCCTCCGGCTCGGGCCCATGCGCATGCCCCCAGGGCAATACGTCTTCCTCTTCGTCGGCGTCGTGCTGATGGCCGTGGGCGTGATCGGCATGGTCGTGGTGCGCATGATCATGGCGATGGCAATCGGGTTGGGCGGCGTGCACATGGTGCGCATGGTCCGCCGCTGCCGCCGCTGCCGCTTCGGGTCCCGACCTGACCCGGTGCAGAGTATGAAGAAAGCCGCGGCCCTTCACCCAAAGGAGCCGCGCGCCCAACAGCACGATCAGCGTGTAGCTGACCAGTTCTATGACGCGCACCGTATCGCCCATCATCTTTGCCGTGGCGCCGATCAGAACGGCGGCGATGGCGACGAGCAGCACCGCGGTCAGCGCTTGCAGCAGCGCCGAGGCGAACGACAGCGCGATGCCGCGCCGCCAGGTTTCCTCGTTGGCAAGGAGGTAGGACGAGATCACCGCTTTGCCGTGGCCGGGACCGGCGGCGTGGAAAATGCCGTAGACGAACGAGATGCCCATCAGGCCCCAATAGGCCGAGCCGTCGGTCTTGGCGGCGCGGATGAGGCCGGACAGCGCGCGGTAGAACAGCGCCTGCTTGGCGAGGAGCCAGCCAGTGACGCCTTCGGCGGGCGGCGGGCGAATGGCGCCAAGCGGTCCAGCCTGCGCGAAGGCGCTATCGAGCGCGCCCGCCGCCAGCAGCAACACCAGGATCACCGCCGCCAAAGCAAGGTAGCGGGTCAGCCGCACCCTGGCGCCGATCCTCACGGGCACTTCACCGCAATCCGGTTGGCGAAATTCGCGCCCATGCCGATATTGGCCTCCGAGGTCTGGAAGGCCTGATCGAGCCGCAGGGTGATCGGGAAATTATCGTCGTGCGGCTTCTCGACGGCGGCTGTGCATTGCGCCGGCGCGCTGACCAGCCGCACCGGGTCTTTTTCCGCGAAGCCGAAATCGATGAAGAACTCCGGATCGTAGACTTCGATCTCGAGCGCCTTGGCCTTCACCGGCGTCTTGAACGGCAGCGTGAAGTGGAGCGTGAGCACCGTCTCCTTCGGATCGTAATCGAGATAGTAGTCGATCGGATCGAGGAAGGCGTCTTTCCGCCGTTTGCCATCCACCTTGGCGTAGGTGAAATAGGCATAGTCCTTGAGCGACTCGACATTGACCTTGGCGAGCGGCGCAAGCTCCTCGCGGGTGAACGTGCCCTTGGTCTTTTGCTCGAGGCCCTGCGTGGCGAAGGCGGAGAACATATCGTCGAAAGTCCAGGCGTGGCGCACGGCCGTGACCGAGCCGTCCGCCGCGTAGAGAAGTTCTTCCGTCATCGTCACCCAGACATGCGGGTGCGCATCGGCGCGTCCCGTCGCCGCGACGAGGCAGGCCAGTCCCGCCATGACAGAGACGAAGCGATGGATCATCGGCCCCCGCGCAAAGTGTCGTCGCGATTTGCCGCCCCCGACAGCGCGAGCAGACTTTAGCGCCGAGTGGGGCGGAAACGAGGCTGCAGGTTCTACACCCCCGCCGCTCCGCCATCCCCGCGCGGATCGTGGGCGCCTTCGCAAGTGCCATCGCCATGCAAGACCGCGGCGCCGGCATGGCCCATGACGTCGGAATAGGGCTCGGGCAGGACTTCGAGGTCATGGCCGGCGGCGGCGAGCTGGTCGACGAGATTGCCGTCGAAGCGTGATTCCAGGCGCAGCTTGGTTTGCTGATTGCCCCAGGTCCGCCCGAGCACCCAGCGCGGCCGATCGATCGCCGCGGCGAGCGGCTCCCTGAACAACATATGGCGTGTGAACACCGCGCTCTGGGTCTGCGGCTGGCCGTCGCCGCCCATGGCGCCATAGGCCATGACGCGTCCGTCCTTGAGCACGGCGAGCGCCGGATTGAGCGTGTGGAAGGGCAGCCGGCCGGGCGCGAGCAGGTTGAGCGCGCCGCGTTGCAGCGAAAAACTGATGCCGCGGTTCTGCATCAGCACGCCGGTGCGCGGCAGCACGCAGCCCGAGCCGAACTCCCAATAGAGCGACTGAATGTAGGACACCACCAAGCCGCTGGCATCGGCGGCGCCCATCCACACGGTGTCGCTTTCGGCGCCGAGCGGCCAGGGCGCCGCCTTGCGGCGGTCGATCTTCATTGCCTCGCCGGCGATGAACCGCGGCTCAAGATAGCGCTCGAGCGCGTGCGGCAGATATTCCGGATCGGTGACGGCGCGGTCGCGGACCCGCAGCGCGCGCTTGGTGGCCTCGACCAGGCCGTGAATATGGTCGAAACCCTCCGCCTCGGTCACGCCCAAGCGAGCAAACAAGGCGAGGATCATCAGCGAGGCGACGCCTTGGGTCGGAGCGTCGGTGTTGTAGACCGTTCCCTCCGGCAGTTCGACGCGCAGCGGCTCGGCGAGCGTGGCGCGATAGCGGGTCAAATCCTCGCGGGTGAGCGGACTGCCGATGCGGGTAAGGTCGGCCGCGATTTCGCGGCCGACGTCGCCGCGATAAAAATCGTCAAGACCGGCATGAGCGAGATGCGCCAGCGTCTCGGCAAACGCCCCTTGCTTGAGGGTGGCACCGACCGCCGGCGGCTTGCCGTCCATTAGAAACGTGTCGGCAAAACCCGGCACCGGCGCGAGCGCGGCAAGATGCTCCTGCGTGAGCCGCGCCTGGCTGCGTGATACGGGATAGCCGTTGCGGGCGTGGCCGATGGCCGGCGCCATCAGCACATCCAGCGGCAGCTTTGCGCCATTCGCTTTCGCTGCCTCGAGCGCCAGCATCCAGCCGCCGACGGCACCGGGCACGGTGAGCGCGGCGAGCGGCCCGCGCGGCGGTATCGTCTCGTGCTCGCGGTAAAGCTCGAGCCGCGCTGCGATCGCGGCGGGACCGGGCGCCATGACGGCGCGCACGCGGCCGTTCGCCTCGCGGATCAGCCAAAATCCGTCGCCGCCGATGTGGTTCATGTGCGGGTAAACGGCCGCGATGGACGCGGCCATGGCCACCATCGCTTCCAGCGCGTTGCCGCCTTCGGCGAGAATTGAGCGGCCGGCTTCTACGGCGCCAAAATGCGGCGCGCAGACGACGCCGCGGCGATGACCGGCGCTGTGCAGATCGACCATGCTCAGGCCACCGGAACCGGTTCGGCCAATCCGCGTTTGCGCAACATCGCTTCCGCGCTTGGCAGCCGGCCGCGGAAGGCCTTGTAGGCGTCGGCCGGGTCACGGGCGCCGCCGGCGGCGTAGATCGTCTCGCGCAGCCGCTGCGCGGTGGCCGAATCGAAGATGTCGCCGGTCTCCTCAAAGGCTTCGAACGCGTCGGCGTCGAGCACTTCCGACCACATGTAGCTGTAATAGGCCGCGGCATAGCCGCCGCCGGAGAACACGTGGCCGAAGTGCGGCGGGCGATGACGCATGACAATCTCCTCCGGCATGCCGATGCGCGAAAGCACTTTGCTCTCGAACGCGCTGGTGTCGATTGTGCCAGGCGAGCCGAGCGAATGGAAATCGAGATCGGCGACGGCCGAAGCCAGATATTCGACGGTGCCGAAGCCCTGATTGAAATTGCGCGCGGCAAGAAGCCGTTGCAGCAGGTCTTCCGGCATCGGCGCGCCGGTTTGGTAGTGCCGCGCGAAGCGCCGCAATACTTCCGGCTGCTCGAGCCAATGCTCGTAGAGCTGCGACGGCAGCTCGACGAAATCGGTGGCGACATTGGTGCCGGAAATCTTCGGATAGGTGACGGCGGAAAGAAGGCCGTGCAGCGCATGGCCGAATTCGTGGAACAACGTGCGCGCATCCTCGAACCCGAGCAGCGTCGGCTCGCCGTCGGCGGCCTTGGCGAAATTGCACACATTGACGATCAGCGGGCGAATATCGCCGGCGAGCTTTTCCTGGCTCCGCAGCGAGGTCATCCAGGCGCCGCTGCGTTTTGACGCCCGCGCAAAGTAATCGCCGAAGAAAAGCCCGATCTCGGCACCATCGCCGTCGCGCACCTCCCAGACCCGCACGTCGGGATGCCAGACCGGCACGTCGGCCCGCGCGGTGAAGCTCAAGCCGAACAGCCGCTCCGCCGTGTAAAACGCGGCCTCGATCATGCGGTCGAGGTTGAGATACGGCTGGATGGCCACCTCGTCGATATCGCAGCGCCGGCTCCGTAGTTGATCCGCGTAGTAGCGCCAATCCCAGGGCGCGAGCTTGAAGTTGCCGCCTTGCTCCTGCACCAGCGCCTGCAGGTCGTCGCGGTCGGCGAGCGCTTTCTTGCGGGCGCGCGCCCATACCGTATCCAGGAGATCGCGCACGGCTTCCGGCGTCTTCGCCATCGCATCGTCGAGCCGGTAATGGGCGAAGTCGGCATAGCCAAGCAGTTTTGCGCGCTCGGCCCGCAACCGCACCATTTCGGCGATGATCGCCTTGTTGTCGGTAGCGCCGCCATTGTCGCCGCGCGAGACAAACGCGCGAAACACCTTTTCGCGCAGGTCGCGCCGTTGCGCGAACTGCAGGAACGCCTCGACGCTCGACCGCGACAGCGTGACGACGTGGCCGGCGAGGCCGCGTTCCCGCGCCTCTGATCGCATGGCTTCGCGCATGAAATCGGGCAGCCCGGCAAGCTCCGCTTCGCCCTGAAGAGACAGCGCGAAGGCCTGCTCGTCGGCCAGCACGTTCTGGCTGAACGCGGTGCCGAGCGCGGCCAGCCGCTCGATGATCGCGGCGAGGCGCTCCTTTGCCGCGCCGTCGAGGCCGGCGCCGGCGCGGCGGAAGGTCACGTGGTAGCGCTCGAGCACGCGTTTCTGCTCGGCCGACAGGGCGAGCGTGTCGGCCTGACGCGTCAGCGCATCGATGCGCTTGAACAACGCGGCGTCGGTGTGGATTTTGTTCCAGTGACGGGCGATCTGCGGCGCGATCTCCCGCTCGATCTCCAGCAGCGCCTCGTTGCTGTGCGCGCCGACCAGAAGGTGGAAGACGTGTTCGACCCGCGCCAGCGCGCGGCCGCTCAGTTCCATGGCGCCGATCGTATTGTCGAAGCTCGGCTCTTCCGGAGCCGCCGCGATGGCCGCGATCTCGGCCTTATGGTCGGCGAGCGTGCGTGCGTAGGCCGGGCGGAAGTGTTTTGGCGCGATGCGGTCGAACGGAGGAACCCCGTCGGGGGTCGCCCACGGCTCAAAGAAGGGGTTTTCCAATGGGGGAACGGTCATCAGGGGCTTACCAAGCGGAGGCGAACTTATATAGGGATTTGAGCTTGAATTGGGCCCCTCTTTCGGAGAAAGTGCCGGCGCTTTGGAAGGGTCCATGAACAAGCCATCCCCGCGACGCCCCCGGCGCATCCTCTGGCAGAACGTGCTGACCGTGGTCAGCGCGGCGATTCTGATCAGCGCCGAGGTGTTCGGCGCCGCCTTTGCCGGCAGCTGGGCGATCGCCAACCTGCTCGTGCTCGGCGCGATTGGCGCGCGCATTCTCGACGGGCTGTTCGTGCTGGGCGGCATCGTCGTCATGGTGCAGTTCGTCCGCGCCGCGCGCCGCGTCGAGCCGTTCACGGCGGACTGAAAACTTTCGCCGCGTCGCACGGCGCGCGCGCCGTGGAAAACTCTGCTGCAACGTTTTGTTAAGACCAAAACGCTTGACAGCGCGGCTGAATAGCTTAATTCGGAAATCGCCCAATTTCGCACGTGCCTGTGGCCGTGTGTCGGTCGGTGGGCATCCGGACAAGAGGCCGGACAGCCGCCTAAGGAAGATCTCTCCTTCCTTGCTCCAGCGACCGGCAGCCGGAGGCGAAACCGGCATAGCCCGCTCTCCACGGGCGACGCGGCTTAAAGCAACGACGGAAGGGCTTTTTTGGTTCGCTGCCGGCGCCAATGCCGGGGACACCGAAAGGGCTTGTCCATCTTTGCCAGCAGTGCGGAACGGGATCTCCCTCATCCGGACCAAGGCAGCAATCACGGCGACGCTAACAGGCTCCGCACGGTGCGGAACCGCGCGCGTCGCAGGAGGTTCACCTGGGCGGCTTCGCCGCCTGTCGGATAAGGGAGTGGTGGCAATGACCGCGCGGATCCGCGAATTCCTCAAGCAACGCACCGAAGACGGACCCTGCCTCGTCGTCGACCTCGACGTCGTCCGCGACAACTACCTCAACTTCGCCAAGGTGCTGCCGGACACCAAGGTGTTCTATGCCGTGAAGGCCAATCCGGCGCCGGAAATCCTCAAGCTGTTGGCCGGGCTCGGCTGCTGCTTCGATGTCGCCTCGGTGAGCGAGGTTCAGGCCGTGCTCGCGGCGGGCGCGCCGCCGGAGCGGATCTCCTACGGCAACACGATCAAGAAGGAGACGGAAATCGCCACCGCCTTCCGGCTCGGCATCACGCTCTTTGCCATCGATTGCGAGGCCGAGGTGGAGAAGGTCGCGCGTGCCGCCCCCGGCAGCCGGGTGATTTGCCGCATCGTCTGCGACGGCTCGGGCTCCGAGTGGCCGCTGTCGCGCAAGTTCGGTTGCGAGCCCGCCTATGCCGCCGACATCCTCGAGCTCGCACACAAGCGCGGGCTGGTGCCCTACGGGGTGTCGTTCCATGTCGGCTCGCAGCAGCACAACATCGAAGCCTGGGATCGTGCGCTCGCCTCGGCGGCGGCCGTATTCCGCGGCTGCGCCGAGCGCGGCATCGTGCTCGCCATGGTCAATCTCGGCGGCGGCTTCCCGGCGCGCTACGTGCGCAAGACGCCGAAGCTCGAATCCTACGGCAAGGCGATCTTCCGCTCGCTGCGCAAGCACTTCGGCAATGCCATACCGGAGACCATCGTCGAGCCGGGCCGCGGCCTGGTCGGCAATGCCGGCATGATCGAGGCCGAGGTGGTCCTGATCGCCAAGCGCTCGCCCGAGGACGAGGTGCGCTGGGTCTATCTCGACATCGGCAAATTCCATGGGCTCGCCGAGACCATCGGCGAATCGATCCGCTACCCGATTCGCACCGCCAAGGACCGTGACGAGACGGTGCCTTGCATCATCGCCGGCCCGACCTGCGACAGCGTCGACGTGCTCTACGAGAAGACGCCGTACCCGCTGCCGGTCTCGCTCGCCATCGGCGACAAGGTCCTGATCGAGGCTGCCGGCGCCTATACCGCGACCTATTCCTCGGTCGGCTTCAACGGCTATCCGCCGCTGCGGCAGTACGTGATCTGAGCGTCAGGCGAGGTCGATCAATCCGGCCTCGCCGCTTTCCGTTCCAAAGGCGAGCAGCTTGTCATCCGCGCTCCAGGCGAGCGCAGTGACCGGCGCCTCGCCGGGCTTTTTCGCCAATATCTCGGCGCCGTCATCGATGCGGACCAACAGCACCATGCCGTCGCCATAGCCGGCGGCGACGATGTCCTGCCTCGGATGACAGGCGACGACTTCGATCCGATGTTCGGAGGGCGCCAACAGCCGCGGCTGTTTGCCCATGGGTCCGTCCTTGGCTTGGAACGGCCAGAGGATCAGCTGCGTCGCGCCCGAGGTCGCAAGCCAGCGGCCGCCGATGGTCCAGCCGAGCGAGGTCACGCGGACCGCGTAACCGGACATGCGCATGTGCTGGCGGTCGGCAAGCCGCCAGCCGTGCAGCATCGGCTCCTGCATCGTGGTGACGAGGAAGCGGCCGTCAGGGCTCACCGTGGCGCCGAGATGCGAGCCCTTCCATTCGAGCTTTTCCGGCGCGGCCTGCGGCGCATTGGGGAACCAGAGCGAGGCGCCGTTGTAATGGGCGACGGCTAGCCGAAACCCTTTTGGCAGGAAGGCAAGCCCGCCGACGGTCGACGGTGCTTCGAATTCGCGCAGTTCCTTCGCCTGCACGTACGCGGTCTTTCCAGCCGACCAAGCCACGGCACCGTCTGGGCCAAGCGCGACATGATCGATCCAGCGATGTTTCGCATCGGTCGCGAGCGTCTCGGTCTCGCCCTGCGCGTTCGTCGCCATCACGCGGCCATCGTCGCCGCCGCTGACGACGCGCTCGCCATCGGCGGCCGTGGCGAGGATCGCGCCGTCATGAACGGCAACGCGCCGCGGCTCGCTTGCCGGCTCTGCGAACACCAGCGCGTCCTCGCCGAGCACGAACACGGCGGTGCGGCCAAGGAAGTGCGCTGCAACGACAGCCCCGCCCACCGCCATCGGGCGGGTGCGGTCGACGACGGAGACGGTATCGCTGCGGGTGTCGGTCATCGGTGTGCACCTTTCCCCGCCTGCGGGGAGAGGTTTTTTACGCGACGCAGTTCTCGAAGTCCTGCCGGATTTTCTCCTCCGGCAGATTGCGGCCGATAAAGATGATGCGGCTGTCGCGCTTCTCGTCCTTATTCCATGGCCGCTGATGGTCGCCGTCGAGGATCATGTGCACGCCCTGGAAGACGAAGCGCTCGTCGTCGTCCTTGAAGGCGAGGATGCCCTTGCAGCGCAGGATGTTCGGGCCTTCCTTCTGCACCAGGTCCTGCACCCAGGGAAAAAACTTGTCGGGATCGAGCGGCTTGTCGCTGCGCAGCGAGACCGATTGCATCTCCTCATCGTGGTAGTGCTTGAGGCCGCCGCGACGGGGCTCGTGGTGGTGATCATGGCCGTGATCGTGATCATGATGATGATCGTGCCCGTCGCCTTCGAGGAACTCAGGTTCGATGTCGAGGATACGGTCGAGGTCGAAGGCGTTGCGGCCCAAAACCTCGCTGAGCGGAATTTGCGCGCGCTCGGTCTTGTGCACCTTGGCGTAGGGATTGATGCCGCGGATGCGCGCCTCGACCTCGTCGAGCTGTTCCGGCGAAACCAGGTCGGTCTTGTTGATCAGGATGACGTCGGCAAACGCGATCTGGTTCTTCGCTTCCGGGGCGTCCTTGAGCCGGTCGTTGAGCCACTTGGCGTCGGCGACGGTGACCACGGCGTCGAGCTTGGTCTTGCGGCCGACATTCTCGTCGACGAAAAAGGTCTGCGCCACCGGCGCCGGGTCGGCGAGCCCGGTGGTCTCGACGATGATGGCGTCGAACTTGCCCTTCCGCCGCATCAGCCCGTCGAGGATGCGCACCAGGTCGCCGCGCACGGTGCAGCAGATGCAGCCGTTGTTCATCTCGAACACTTCCTCGTCGGCGCCGATGACGAGATCGTTGTCGATGCCGATCTCGCCGAATTCGTTGACGATGACGGCGTACTTCTTGCCGTGCGGCTCCGAGAGGATGCGGTTGAGCAACGTGGTCTTGCCGGCGCCGAGATAGCCGGTCAGCACGGTGACGGGGATTTTGTCGGACGAAAGCGGTGCGGACATGCGGGACCCTCCTGCGGCTATATAGGCGATCCCGCGCCAGCCCAACACGCCAGAAAGCCGGCGGCGCCAGGGTTGGGGACAATGACATTGCGGTCGATATGTTATAATATTACATTCTGAGCCGTTCGGCTTTGATTTTGCAGGCGAAACAGCGATAGCGCGGCGATGAAACTGGTCCTTGGGCTGACGACGGCCCTTCTCCTCATGCTCGTCGCGGCCGCGCCGGCACGCGCCGCGGACGGCAAGATCGCGCTGGTGGCGGCGGAGAATTTTTACGGCAACGTGGCGCAGCAAATCGGCGGCGACCGGGTTTCCGTCACCAGCATTTTGAACAGCCCGGACCAGGATCCGCATCTGTTCGAAGTCTCGCCGGCCGTCGTTCGCCAAATCGCCGCGGCGCAAATCGTCGTCTACAACGGCGCCGACTACGATCCATGGATGGGGCAGTTGCTCAGGGTAACGCCCAAGCCCGGCCGCGTCGTGATCATCGCCGCCGATCTGGTGGACAAGAAAGCCGGCGACAACCCGCATATCTGGTACGATCCGGCGACCATGCCGGCGGTGGCGCGGGCACTGGCTGCGGCGCTTACCGCGGCCGATCCGGCCCACAAGGACGATTATGCGGCGCGGCTGAAGACCTTCCTGGCCTCGCTCGATCCATTGAATGAAAAACTCGCGGCCATTCGCGGCAAGTATGCCGGCGCCGCCGTCACCGCCAGCGAACCGGTTTTTGGCTACATAGCGGCCGCACTGCAGCTACAAATGCGCAACGAGCGATTCCAGCTTGCCGTGATGAATGATACCGAGCCGAGCGCCCGGGACGTCGCCGCATTCGAGCAGGACTTGAAGACGCATAAGGTGCGGGTCTTGTTCTACAACAAGCAAGCTTCCGACAAGCTGGTCCGGCATCTCGTCGATCTGGCGCGCGCATCCAACATCCCGGTGGTCGGCGTTACCGAGACCTGCCCGCCCGGCATGTCGTACCAAGATTGGATGATGAGTGAGCTGGACGACACCGGAAAGGCGCTGGCCGGGCCTTCTTCATGAACGTCATTGAACTCGACCGGGCGACCATCGCAATCGGCGGCCGCAGCGTCCTGGTGGATGCGAGCTTCGCCATCAAGCGCGGCGAATTCATCGGCGTGCTGGGCCCCAACGGCGCCGGCAAGACGACGCTGATGCGCGCCATCCTCGGTCTGTTGCCGCCGAGCGCGGGAGCTATCCGCGTCTTCGGCCGCGCGCCGCAGCGCGGCGACCGGAATATCGGCTACCTTCCGCAGGTGCGTACGGTGCTGCCGGACCTGCGCGTGCGGGGGTTCGATTTCATCGCCAGCTCTGTGCGCGGCGAGCGATGGGGGGTACCGTCGCTGTCGCGCGCCGACCGGATCATGATCGACAAGACGCTGACCGCGGTGGGCGCCGGCGATCTGGCCGCGCGTCCGCTGTCGGACATCTCCGGCGGCGAGCGTCAGCGTCTGCTGCTGGCCCAAGCGTTGCTCGGCGAACCGCAGCTGTTGTTGCTCGACGAGCCGCTGATCAGCCTGGATTATCGCTATCAGGAAGCGGTGGTCGACCTGGTCCGCCGCTTTGCCCGCGAGCGCAACATCACGGTGCTGTTCAGCGCCCACGAGCTCAATCAGCTGGTCGGTACGCTCGACCGCGTGCTCTACCTCGGCAATGGCCGCGCCGCGCTCGGCACTGTGGCAGAGGTGGTCACGGCCCCGGTGCTGTCGCAACTCTACGGCACGGATATCAACGTGGTGCACGCCGACGGGCATATCTTCGTGCTGTCGCGCGGCCGCGATGTCGAACGCGCCGCGCATATGCATGACGAAGGTCACGATCACGACCATCATCACGGTCATGACCACCATGCTTGAATACGATTTCATGCAGAATGCGTTTGCCGCCGCCGGCGTGGCGGCGGTGGTGTCGGGGCTGGTGGGCTACTTCCTGGTGCTGCGCGGGCAGACTTTTGCCGGTCATGCGCTCTCCCATATCGGCTTCGCTGGCGCGACCGGTGCCGTGCTGATCGGCGTCGCATCGGTGTGGGGATTGGTCGGCTTCACGGTCGCCGCCGGAATCGGCATGGGATTGCTTGGCGAGCGCATCAGCGGCCGCGACGTCGCCATCGGCGTGGTGCTGGCGTTGGCGCTGGGCTTCGGCCTGCTGTTTCTGCACTACTATACGGCGTTCGCCACCCAGGCGACGGCGCTGCTGTTCGGCAATGTGCTCGCCGTCGACCGCGCCATGATCGGCACCCTGGTCGGGCTCGGCTTGGTCACGCTCGGCGGGCTCGCCGCGATCATGCGGCCGCTGATTTTTGCGAGCTTGCAGCCGGAACTGGCCGAGGCCAAGGGCGTGCCGCTGCGCTTCGTGTCCACCGCCTTCCTGACCGTGGTCGCCTTGGCCGTGTCGGAATGCGCCCAGATTGTCGGCATCCTTCTGGTCTTCAGCCTGATGGTCGGACCGCCGGCGACGGCGCAGCGGCTGGTGACCGGGCTGTGGAGTGGCATGGCGCTGTCCGCGGCGCTCGCTTTGGCCGAGGCCTGGCTCGGCATTGCCATTGCCTATCACACCGATTGGCCGGTCAGCTTCTGCATCGCTATGCTGAGCGCGTTGGGCTATTTCCTTAGCCGCGGCAACTTTCTGCCGCGCCAGGAAGAAACCGCATGAGCGAGCAAAAGGCCCGCGCCATCTGCGTCGGCGAAGTGCTGATCGAATTGGCGCGCGGCGCCGACGGCCGGTTCGCGCTGTCCTGCGGCGGCGACACGTTCAATACCGCCGTCTATCTCGCCCGCGCCGGCGTCGACGTGGCGTTTGCCACCGCCGTCGGCGACGATCCCTATTCCGACAGCGTCATGGCGCTCGCTGCCGCCGAAGGCATCTCCGGACAGCTCGCTTTGCGCGTCCCCGGCCGGCTGCCGGGACTGTGCCTGGTCGAAAATGGTCCGGCCGGAGAACGGAGCTTTCGCTACTGGCGCGAGGGCGCGCCGGCGCGCGAGCTGTTCGAGCTTCCCGACTGGATGCAGATCGCCGATAGCCTGATGTCGGCGCGCCTGATCTACTTCTCCGGCATCACGCTGTCGCTTTATTCGAATAACGGCCTCGGCCGCTTCCTTGCGCTCCTTGAAGCCGCGCGCCAACAGGGCGCCAAGGTGGCTTTCGACGGCAATTTCCGCCCGCGCGGCTGGAAGGGCGACCTCGCGCGCACGCGCACCGTGTTCATCGAGACGCTCAAGCGCGTCGATATTGCGTTGCCGACCTTCGATGACGAGGCCGTGCTCTGGGGCGACCCGTCTCCGGAAACGACGGTCGCTCGGCTGCAGGCATTCGGGATCGGCGAGATCGTCGTCAAGAACGGCCCCAACAGCGCGCTGGTCGCCGCCGCCGGCGGACAGGAATTCGTGCCGGTGCCGGAGGTCATGGTGCCGGTCGACAGCACGGCTGCCGGTGACGGCTTCAACGCCGGCTATCTCGCCGCCCGGCTTGCCGGGGTGGACCCGGCGCAGGCGGCCAGCGCCGCGCATCGTCTCGCCGGCGACGTGATCCGGCATCACGGCGCCTTTGTGCCGCGCGCGAACGCCGCGATGCATTGAAGCAGAGGACAGACGACGGATGACAGACGACGGAAGAACGACGATAATCGCCGCAAGATAGAAGACAGAATTCTAAGCGGGAAACGCTTACCTCGGTCCGGCCGCTATCAGCCGTCCTCTATCCTCCGTCATCCATCCTCTGTCGTCCGTGGGGAGAAACACATGAAACGCCTGGCTATCGCGCTTGCCGCCATACTCGCTGTTGCGCTCGGCCGGCCGGCGCTTGCCGACGAGCCGATCATCGTCAAATTCAGCCATGTCGTGGCGCCCGACGCGCCCAAGGGCAAGGCCGCCGTGCTGTTCAAGGAGCTGGCCGAGAAGTACACGAACGGCAAAGTGAAGGTCGAGATTTATCCGAACTCGTCGCTCTACAAGGACAAGGAGGAGCTGGAGGCATTGCAGCTCGGCTCGGTGCAGCTGCTGGCGCCGTCAATCTCGAAATTCGGCCCGCTCGGCGTCAAGGAGTTTGACATATTCGATCTGCCGTTCCTGATGAGCGACGATGCGCGCGCCCGCCAGATGATGGCGAGCCCGATGATGGCGGAATTCAATCACAAGCTCGAAACCAAGGGCATATGGTCGCTCGCCTATTGGGACAACGGCGCTACGGTCTATACCGCAAACAAGCCGCTGATCTGGCCGGATGACTTTCGCGGCTTGAAGCTGCGGATCCAGGGCGGCAAGGTGCAAGACGCCATAGCGCGCGAGCTCGGCGCGCTGCCGCAGATCTTGGCCTTCTCGCAAGTTTACCAGTCGCTACAGACCGGCGTCGTCGACGGCGAGGACAACGTGCCATCGAATATTCTGACGCAGAAATTCTACGAAGTGCAAAAACACCTGACCGTGTCGTTCCACAACCGGATCACTTACGGGCTCATCACCAACAAGACCTTCTGGAATTCGCTGCCCGCGGATGCGCGGGCGCAGCTCGACCGTGCGGTGACGGAGTCGACTGAATTCTTCAACACGACGGCGGCGAAGGACAACGCCGATGCTTTGGATAAGATCAAGGCATCGGGGAAGACCGAGATGCATATTTTAACAGATGCCGAAAAGAAGGCCTGGATCGCCAAGTTGATGCCGGTGCACGCCGAGATGCAGGCCCGCTTCGGCAAGGACTTCATCGAACGAGTCTACAAGGCCTCGGGCTTTACGCCGCCGCAGTCCTAGGGCGATCAGTCGGGCAAGTGAGGGTTTCAGCTTGCGGGGACAGCTGCTGCTCGACCGCATCCTCGATCGGCTCGAAGAGTGGATCATCGCCTCGCTGATCGGCGCGGCGACGATCCTCACCTTCGTCGCCGTGGTCCACCGCTATGGGGCGAGCAATTCGGCGGTCTTAGCTCGATGGGCCGGCGTGCACGGCTTCGTTCTTCTGCAGCGCACGGCGGACGAGGTCTACACCTCGCTCGCGGCGATCAATCTGTCCTGGGCCCAGGAGCTCGCCACCTACATGTTCGTGTGGATGGCGAAGTTCGGCGCCGCGCTTGGCGTGCGCACGGGAATCCACGTCGGCGTCGACGTCTTCGTCAAGCGATTGTCGCCGGCGGCGCGCAAGCCGGTGATCATATTCGCGCTATTGTGCGGCGCGCTGTTCACCGGCGTCATCGGCACGCTCGGCGCCGTCTACGTCTATGAGCTCGATCCGGACGAGGTCTCCCCGGAACTCGAATGGCCAAGCTGGATCATCTATCTCTGCATCCCGCTCGGCTCCTACCTGATGTGCTTTCGCTTCCTGCAGGTGATGTGGCGCTTCCTGCGCACCGGCTTGGTGCCGCACCAGGGGTACGGCCTTGATTACGAAGCGCCGCGCGATGCGCCGGTGCCGTTGAGTGAGGCGGCGCGGTGATCGCCTTTTCGCACGCTTCGAAGCCGACCGCGCCGCGGCCGCTCGGCGACGCGATCACCGCCGCGCTGATCGTCGTCATCCCGATTGCGCTGGCGCTGGTCTGCTTCGCCGCCCGGCTGCACGTCATCGAGCTATCGCACACGGTGCGCGCGGAGCTGCTGTTTGCGCTGCTGCTCGCCCTGATGGCGTGCGGCATGCCGATCTCGATTGCGCTCGGCCTCTCGGTACTCACCTATCTGTTCATCCTTTCCGATGTCGATCCGAAAATGGTCGGCCTGAAGCTGTTCACCAGCCTCGACCGCTTCGAGATTATGGCGATTCCGTTCTTCATTCTGGCCGGCAATTTTCTCACGACCGGCGGCGTCGCCCGCCGCATGATCGATTTCGCCGCGGCGCTGATCGGGCATTGGTACGGCGGCCTCGGTTTGGCCGGCGTCGTCGCTTGCGCGCTGTTTGCGGCGATCTCCGGTTCCTCGGTCGCCACCGTCGTCGGCATCGGTTCCATCATCCTGCCGGCGCTGCTGCAGAACGGTTATCCGCCACGCTTCGGCGCCGGCGTGATCGCGACGTCGGGCGCGCTCGGTATCCTGTTTCCGCCGTCGATCAACCTCGTCATCTTCGCGGTGGCGACCAGCGGCATGCAGCCGCGCGGACCGGATGGAGCCGTCGTCGACTCCGCCTCGGTCGGCCAGCTTTTCATGGCCGCGCTCATCCCCGGGCTGATCCTCGCCACCATGCTCGGAGCGACGACCTGGTTTCGCGCCTGGCGCAACGACTATCCGCGCATGGCACGGGCCAGTTGGGGCGAATGCTGGCGCGCCTTCCGCGAAAGCATTTGGGGACTGTTGCTGATCTTCCTGGTGCTCGGCGGCATCTATTCGGGCCTGTTCACGCCGACCGAAGCCGCCGCCGTGGCCGCCGTCTACGCGTTCGTCATCGCGGTATTCGTCTACAAAGGACTGAAGCTCACCGAGGTGCCGGCGGTGCTGCTCAAGGCCGCGGCCATGAGCGCGATGATCCTCTACATCATCACCAACGCGGCGGTGTTCTCCTGGCTGCTCACGTCGGAACAGATTCCCCAGTCCATGGCCGAATGGATGACCGCGCAGGGGTTTGGCATGGTGGGATTCCTGCTGGTCACCAATATCGTGCTGTTGGCCGCCGGCAACTTCATGGATCCGGCAGCGATCGTCCTCATCATGGCGCCGATCCTGTTTCCGATGGCGGCGGCGCTCGGCGTCAACGCGGTCCACTTAGGCATCCTGATGGCGGTCAACATGGAAGTCGGGCTGTGCCATCCGCCCGTTGGGCTGAACCTCTATGTCGCGTCCGGCATCACCGGAATGGGCATCACCGAGCTGACGGTGGCGGTCCTGCCGTGGCTCGCCACCATGCTGATCTTCCTGGTGATGGTGACCTACATCCCGGCGCTCTCGCTGTGGCTGCCGCATCTGTTGGGGATGCTGTGACGTCGCCTTCTTTCGCGCCTGCCGAAGCCGACTTTCGCAAACTACGCTAGTACCCGGAATCATTGATGCGCGAAACGTGGTTTGAGGCGTTTTTGATGGACCTCTGACTTGGTCCAGGCAAACGGGGTGGCATTGGTGTTGTAGGCCTTGATGAAGGCATCGATG
>Ga0187891_1000792_pt1 | contig 30078 bp, 35 predicted proteins | sample June2016WEW_21_4_FD_132990 | JGI IMG/M metagenome (GOLD analysis project Ga0187891, IMG submission 132990) | Peatland microbial communities from SPRUCE experiment site at the Marcell Experimental Forest, Minnesota, USA - June2016WEW_21_40 | ecosystem: Environmental > Terrestrial > Soil >... | reverse complement strand
GGCAGCATCAGGCCAACGCAATAGTCACGCAGCGGCCCAGCACGGTCAGCATGGCCAATCACGCTCACAAGCCCCTCGACATACCCCGCAAATCGCGATTCACTGTCGTCTGCCGCTCGGAGATCCATATCAACCCCCATCTGCTGATGTCTGAATCTCTCCCATTACAAGAGTCGGATCGCGCGTCGCGTGCGACTTTCTGACTCAGTAAGACTAAATAAGGTGCGAGAAACCCCGCCAACCTTCCGGTGCTATTTACGCAAACTCAGAAGATAAGCTACTATCTCCTCTACTTGAAAATCAGCCAAGTTAGGGTTCGGCATACCTCCGGGGTTATCCAAACCCTGATGTGTTGTGGTCAGAAATTTTTGTAGTAACTCTGCACTGATATCCTTGCGTTGAGCTATTGATTCAAAAGACGGCCCCGGTGGGCTCAAAGTTGGCTCGTAACTCTGGTCGGGTGCTACGACATGACAAGTTGTGCATAACATGGTCGCCAAATGGCGGCCTTTGCGTACATCATCTGCCGTGCCTTTCTGGCCCCAGGCTGAACAAACACCCATCAAGAAAACAGCCAGCCATGTTAAAACAGTTCGCATTTCAAATTTTTTCCATGAACTCTTGTCATGCATGAGGTGATATTGGCTTATCCAGGACGAAATAGCGCCTCTTTGTTGATTACCACAAAGTCATCTGTAATAATTAGTCGCGAACTCGATGCTTATATCGCTTTTTGCGCTCGCCGAGTTGATATGGATCAAAGCAAAAGCGCAGCTGTAGTGATTGCACTTGCAGTCGCGCTAATCTACGGCCATTGTCGCGAGTCTCCAGTCCTGAAGATTACCCGGTCGAGCCACTCGCCAGCTTCCAGATCAATCGACAACTCTCCGAGTAGAATCTTCCTTCACTGATGATTCGTGCCTTCGGGGGCGCACGGCCAAGAGGCGACACGTTGGAAGCCGAGAAAGCTTGAACCCTGACGTGCGGCGCAGCCCGCAGACCCGGTTATTGACCTGCAGGCGCCAGACGCGCCGTTTTGCGCCGCTCTGCCGGACTGCAGGCGGAGGCAGGCGCGCAATAGATTCGATAGACCGTGCGCACGAGCGCCTGCGCTTGCGGGCTGCCGATCGAATACCAGATTGTCTGCCCATCGCGCCGCGCCGCGACTAGCCCGTCCTTGCGCAGCAGCGCCAAATGCTGCGACACGGTGGAGTGGCGGATCTTCAGCAATGCAGCTAATTCGCCAACTGAGCGCTCCTTCTCGATCAACTGACAGATGATGATCAGACGATGCCGGTTGGCGAGAGCCTTCAGTAGCCCACTCGCTTCGTCCGCTGCAGCAAACATGTTATTGGCTTGTATTTTCATAGTTGCGTATATACGGAACATAACATGCATAGTCAACTATCACTGCATGGCGCTCGTTCGTCGGCGGGCAGAGCCCGTGGCCGGAACCTGGGCACGGCCTCGACGAATCTGCCCTTCGATTGAAAGCGACGCCCGTGAAAGTTGATTGGGCGTGTTCGCGCTCCGTGGAAGCATGGTACTGTTCGGTCTTCCGCCGCGCGCTTCACCCCAGGGGACCGCGGCGCGAACGCCACCCCGCCCGGATAATGCCGCCGTCCTGCCGTCCGGCGGCGATCACGCGATGCATCGCGGCAGTGGACCTTGACCCGGCCTGACAGAGCAGAACGACCGGCTTGCCGCGCGGAATGCGCGCTGGATCAAATTGCGACAGCGGATGATTGATGGCGCCGGGGATATGTCCGCTGGCGTATTCGCGCGCCTCGCGGACGTCAACGACGGTACAGGTACCCTTTTGATGGGCCTGCACCAGTTCCTCGTGCGTGACGGCCGGAACGCCGGAGGAGGTCGCAAACTTGGTCAAGAATCGAGACAGCATCGTACAACCCTTTCCTGTCAGGACACCTTGCCGCTCTTGGCGGCCTCAAATTGAGTCCACGCCGCGAGCGCGTGGCTCGCATACATGACCGATGGGCCAGCGCCGAGGTAGATCGCCGTTCCGAGAGTCTCTAGCACCTCGTCGCGGGTTGCGCCTTGATCGAGCGCCGCCTTAACATGGAAGGCGATGCAATCATCACAGCGGATCGCCACGGAGATGCCGAGCGCGACAAGTTCCTTGGTCTTTGTATCCAGCGCTTTGGGCGCCAGTGCCGCTTGAGCGATCGCGGAAAACGCCTTCATGACTTCGGGTGCACCGCCGCGCAGATCTTTCAAATGCGGGCGAAGCTGATCCGTTAATCCCGGCCAACTGGCCTCCATTGTTCTTCTCCTGCTCAGTGGCAGTGCGCCGCCGCAACGCCGCAGGTCGCCCCACAGCAGTCAGAACAGCAACTGCCCTGTATTTTCATACTTGCGAATATACGGTTATGAGCATATAGTGTCAATAGCTCCCTCCGGTCCCGTGAAACAGGAGGGTGCCATGAACGCCCGCCTGCATGAGGAACTCTCCCGAGGAAAGCTGTAAGGCCATGATAGACGCATTTCACGTCGTATGCCCGCACTGCGGACAGACCAACAAACTGCCCTCCGGCAAGCCGCCGCTCTCTGCGCAGTGCGGGACCTGCCATAATCCACTTTTCGATGGCCATCCCGCGAGCGTCGACGGAGCACACTTCGAAAAGCACAAGCGCGAAAGCGACCTCCCGGTTTTAGTGGATGTTTGGGCACCCTGGTGTGGACCGTGCCGCGCCATGGCGCCGATGTACGAACAAGCGGCGCAAGAGCTGGAACCGAAGGTTCGATTACTCAAGCTGAATGCCGACGATGAGCCGCGAACCACAAGCGAGCTTGGGGTCGCGGCAATTCCTACGCTTCTGCTTTTACATAAGGGGCAGATTGTTGCGCGTTCAGCCGGGGCGATGGACACACGACGAATCGTCGCTTGGGTACGATCCCATATGCCGGCCGCCTGATCGAGATGGAGGGTATGATGAGTCTCTCATTTTTGTTCGGACAAGTGCCGGTAGCATATGCGAGTGCGCTACAAGCTGCGGAATGGAGAAACGACAATGTGTGAACTCCTTGCTCTGTCGAGCCGGCTGCCGACCTCGGTAACACTTTCGCTTTCGACATTTGCCCAGCATCGTGGCGCTGATGACGGTTGGGGAGCAGCATTCTACGACACCGGCGATGTGCGGCTTTATAAGGAGCCGGAAGTCGCCGCCGAAAGCGAATGGCTGGCATTCATTCAACAAAGAAGCTTATCGGCGTCGCTTTTCATCTCTCATATCCGTCACGCGACACGGGGCATTCGTTCGCTTCCGAATACCCAGCCCTTTTCTCGAGAATTGGGCGGCCGCGTACACCTCTTTGCCCACAATGGCCGGTTTGACAGCATCGAACGCGATTATGCCGGTAGCTGGAATCGGTATCGGCCGATCGGCGAGACCGATTCAGAGGTCGCTTTCTGCATCTTGCTCGAACGGCTCGCTCCTCTCTGGGAGAGCGGTTCGGTTCCCGCATTGGACAGGAGACTTGCAGTCTTTAGGCAGTTTGCCGCCGACATGGCGGCTATCGGCCCCGCTAACATGCTTTATTCGGATGGCGATGTCCTCTTTGTTCATGGGCATCGCCGCACGCAGGCGGATGGACACATTGCGCTGCCTGGACTTTGGCGACTTTCGCGTCAATGCAAGAAATGTCGCGATACCGTCACGCGGGATCAAGGAACATCATCTCGCCTGGACCGCCGCAAACAAGAAGTGATGTTGTTCGCCAGCGTACCGCTGAGCGACGAACATTGGGTGCCCATGCCCGAAGGCGAGGTGCTCGCCACCGGGCACGGTAGATTACTGGGGCCCGCCGGCTCCCTGGATGTCAGCGAACCAGAGACGCCGATCGGGGCGCTCCAATCTGCTGCATAGAATCATCTCGTACGAGTAGCGCAAAATGAACAAAATCACGATTCTTGGTTCTGGTTTCGGCGCCCTGACGACGGTCCGCGAACTTCGGCGGCGGAAGGTCAAGGCGGAGATCACCGTGATCTCGCCGCGCGACGAGCTGCATTACCTGCCGAGCTCGATCTGGATACCGACCGGGCTGGTGAACGGCGAGGATCTGAAGGTTCCACTCACGCGCTTCTTCGCGCGCATGGACGTAAGATTCGTCCGGGCGTCGGCGACCGGCCTGGCCGACGGTGGGCGCACTGTGATCACCGACGCCGGCCAGTATCGCAACGACCATCTCGTCGTTGCCACTGGCGCGCGCTTGCTGCGCAAGCTGCCTGGAATCGACAACGCGCTAATCCCTTGCGAAGGCATCGCTACGGCGGAGGAGATCGCCAAACGCCTCAAGGCGATGCAGGGCGGGACGATCGCCATCGGCTTCGCCACCAACCCGAAGGAACAGGGCGCGATGCGCGGTGGGCCGATGTTCGAATATCTTTTCATCCTTGATCTTCAACTGCGCCGTCAGGGTCGGCGCGACAAGTTCGAGATCGTCTTCTTCAGCCCGGCTGCCCGTCCCGGCGCGAGGCTTGGGTCCAAGGCGGTTGATGGCCTACTCGCCGAAATGGCCAAGCGCGGCATCCAAACCCATCTCGGCCACAAGCTGGTACGTTTCGAGGCGAATAAGGTCGTCACCGAAGGTGGCGAATTCGCCGCCGACCTCATCCTGTTCATGCCCGGCCTGACCGGCCCAGCCTGGCTGGAGAACGCCGACTTACCGCTTTCGCCGGGCGGCATGATCGCCGCCGACGCGCTGTGTCGTGTGCAGGACAGGCCAGGCGTCTGGGTCGTTGGCGACGCCGGCAGCTATCCGGGACCCGACTGGCTCGCCAAGCAGGCGCATCAAGCCGATTTACAGGCGAAGGCCGTCGCCGCCAACATCGCCGCGACACTCGCCGGGCGCGAGCCAACCAGCCGGTTCCGCGCCGAGCTGATCTGCATCGTGGATACGCTCAACTCCGGGATCCTCGTGTACCGGACTCCGGCGCGCAATTTTGTCAGCCCGCAGATGCGGTTGTTCCACTGGGCCAAGAGGGCGTTCGAACGCCAATACATTCACGCCTATCGCTGATTAGATCAGCCGCCCAACAGCCGAAATGCATGCCGCATGGCTAATGGGGTGCTCCAAATTGAAAGTCGTTTCCGGACCCAAAAATGGGAAGGACAATCAAACTCAAGGCCTGTCCTTGATAAAATCGCGCGGACCCGTTCCGAGTAACATGGAGGCTCAGATGCAAACCAATGTCGGGACTATCGATCGAATTGCGCGGGTGATCGTCGGTATTCTGCTGATCGCCTATGCGATCCCGTTTGGATTTCCCAGCACGGGTTGGAATTGGATTGGTTGGATTGGCGTAATCCCGATCCTTACCGCCGTTATTGGGTTTTGTCCGGCCTATGGTCTGTTCGGGATTTCAAGCTGCTCGACGAAGCCTGCGCACCGCACCACGAGCTGACGTTCCTCGTACCGGTTACGGCGCAACCGCCTGATTCAGTTTGCGGTCGGAACATCCGAACGGTCGCTTTGGCGGGGCGAAAGAGTGCAAGGTCGTTCTCATAATCGCTGCGCGCCTATTCGCGCGAAGAAGTTGCGTCACCTGGTATTCGGCGTGAGCTGGAACGATGCTTGCGAACCGCCCCGACTGTTGTTGATGATGCACTCGGGCCAACCACTTGGAGCAAAGCGCAATGGGCGAGGAAGTTTCCGTCACCATCACCCGCCAGGACAAATATCGATTTCTGGTCGATTTCGGCCCCGTCATCGCGCAGACCGTGGCTGATGAACCGCCGCCGCTCGGCGATCGCGCCGGCCCCTCCCCAACGCAGCTCCTCGCGGCCGCCATTGCAAACTGCCTATCCTCAAGCCTTCTCTTTGCCCACGGCAAATTCAAGGAAGATCCCGGACGTCTGAAAACGACGGTAACCTGCGAGATCGGTCGGAACGAGAGGAACAGGCTGCGGGTGATGGCGATGAAGGTGACGATCACGCTGGGCGTCGCACCGGAATCGCTCGGCCATCTCGACCGCGCTCTGGCGCAGTTCGAGGATTTCCGCACCGTGTCGCAGAGCGTTCGAACCGGCATCCCCTTTACCGTGACCGTCAAGAGCCCGGACGGCCGCGTGCTCAAATAGCGGCAACCACGTCGCCCTGCTGCATACTCCCGTCAGCCGCACGATGGACGACTCGACCATCCTTGACGACGATCACCTCGCCTTCGGCAAGGGGCCGCCACCCCTCGCTCGTTAGCGGAACGCTGGCAAGCAATGTGATCGCCTGGCCTTCGCCGCTTCCCTCGATTGTCACGCCCGCCTCGATCCCGCCGAGTGTCGCGCCCGAACGCGGCAATCCGTCCCTATCGACGGTACACTCCCGGCACAGTAGCCATAGGCCGGGCGGCGCGATCGTCCCGTCGGCCTGGATGCGTCGATGCCCATGCGCGAAGAGGGCGTCGCCGTCTGCATAAAGGAAGTTCGCCGGCCCGAGCTCCCGTAGCTCCGCTGCAAATAAAGCGATGATGTCGAATCTCTGATCGAGTGTGGGTATTGCATTGGCATTCCAGAGCGGCGAAAGGCGCTCGGCGAGCCTGCAAAAGGCAATCTCCGAATCTGTTTCGCCGACCGGGCGAAAGCGATGTTTCGCGGCGGCATAGCGGGCCTCAATACCCGTTAGGTTACCGTTATGGGCGAAGACGTGCATGCGGCCGCCGAACTCACGGGTGAAGGGCTGAGTGTTAGCGAGAGAGATGCCGCCCATCGTGGCGCGCCGGATGTGGGAGACAATTAGGCGGCTTACGACACGCTGCTGCTTGATGAAGGCGAACCAGACGCTGTCACCTGCGGGCTCCGGCTCCTTGTGAAGACGGACATCGAGCCCGTCGTAGAAGGCGATACCCCAGCCGTCGATCATGCCCCCGGGCGGTGCGCCGTGGCTCGCAAAGCTATCGAGCGAGAATGTCGCTCGCGTCGGCAGGCGGCTTGATAGACAAAACAGCTCGCACATACCTTACCTTCTTATTCCCGGCTCAACCGCGATCACTTACTGGCGCGCGGCAGCTTTGGGCGCCTGTTGGAGCCCAAACTTTTGTACATTCGCAGACGTCACAATCGAGCTCGCCGAAGACGCAAAGCGTTGCTGACCACCGTAACCGAACTAAAACTCATCGCCGCGGCCGCGATGATCGGGTTGAGCAACAATCCCCACAGCGGATAAAGTGCGCCGCCCGCCACCGGGATGGCGACCGCATTGAAGACGAAGGCGAAGAACAAGTTCTGCCGGATATTGCGCATGGTGGCGCGGCTGAGCCGTCGGGCGCGGAGGATGCCGGTCAAATCGCCCTTCAGGAGCGTAACCGCGGCGCTTTCGAGAGCGATGTCCGCGCCGGTGCCCATCGCGATGCCGACTTCGGCCGCGGCGAGCGCCGGCGCGTCATTGATGCCGTCACCAGCCATGGCGACCCGACGTCCTGCTCTCTGGAGACTGCGGATTTTCTCGGCTTTCTGGTCGGGCAGGACCTCGGCGACGATGTCGTCGATGCCGAGTTCGCGTCCTACCGCCACCGCTGTGCTGCGACTGTCCCCGGTCAGCATGATGATGGCGAGCCCCTCGCCGCGCAGGGCGGCAAGCGCCTCGGCCGCGCCCGGCTTTATCGGATCGGCAACAGCAACAAGCCCAGCTGCGCGGCGGTCAATGCCCACCAGCATCACAGTCTTGCCTTCCTGCCGCATCGTCTCGGCGCGCGCCGCGAGGTCGGCCACCGGGATGGCGAGATTTTCGAGCAGCGCGCGGGTGCCGACGGCGACTTCACGGCCATCGACTACGCCGGTAACGCCGCGGCCGCTTTGCGCCGCGAAGGACTGCGGCTCAACGAGAGCAAGCCCGCGCGCTGCGGCGCCCTTGACCAGCGCTGCCGCGAGCGGGTGTTCGCTGCTTCGCTCAAGGCTGGCGCTCATGCGGAGAATTTCGGCTTCGGCAAAGCCGTTCACGGCGGTCACGGCGGCAAGACGCGGCTGTCCCTCTGTGAGCGTTCCGGTCTTGTCGACGACAAGGGTGTCGACTTCGGCAAGGAGTTGCAGGGCAAGCGCATCACGCACCAGGACGCCAGCGCGAGCGCCGCGCCCCATGCCAACCATGATCGACATGGGCGTGGCCAGCCCGAGTGCACAGGGGCACGCAATGAGCAGCACGGCGACGGCACTGACCAATGCGAAGGCCATTGCGGGCGGCGGTCCGAAGAGCGACCATGCTACGAAGGCGGCGATTGCGGCCACGACGACACTCGGCACGAACCAAGCGGAAACCTTGTCCGCGAGGCTTTGCACCGGCGCTCGGCTGCGCTGCGCCGCCGCGACCAGTTCGACGATTTGCGCCAGGAGGGTATCGCTGCCGACCCGGTCGGCGCGCATCACGAAGCTGCCGTTGGTATTGAGGGTGGCACCCGTCACCTTGGCGCCGACCGTCTTCTCGACGGGCAGGGCCTCACCCGTGATCATCGCCTCATCGATCGCGCTATGGCCCTCGAGAACGACACCGTCGACCGGAACCTTTTCGCCAGGTCGCACACGCAGGCGATCGCCAGCTACGATCGCATCCAACGGAACGTCCTCCTCGCCCCCATCGGTGCGTAAGCGGCGCGCCGTCTTGGGCGCGAGATCGAGAAGGGCGCGAATGGCGCTGCCGGTCCGAGCGCGGGCGCGCAGCTCGAGCATCTGTCCGAGCAGCACCAGCGTGATGATGGTCGCCGATGAATCGAAATAAACCGCAACGCTGCCGTCGGGCGCACGGAACGCGGGTGGAAAAGCCGCGGGGAAGAGCAGCGCCGCCAGACTGTAAAGGAAAGCAACCCCCGTCCCGATGCCGATCAGCGTGAACATATTGAGGCTGAGGGCGACGAACGATTTCCAGGCGCGCACGAAGATTGGTGCCCCGCCCCACAACACGACAGGTGTAGCGAGCGCCAATTGCAGCCAGCCGAGAATGTGCGGCGACACCCAATTGCCGATGAAACGCTGGGCACCGTGCCCGAACATGGCCAACGCCGCGAGCGGCACCAAGAAGCCGACCCCGATCCAGAAACGGCGCGTCATATCGGCGAGTTCGGGGTTCTCGGCCTCTTGCCGGGTAGGCACGACCGGCTCCAACGCCATGCCACAGATCGGGCAGATGCTGGGTCCGCTTTGCCGCACATCGGGGTGCATCGGGCAAGTCCAAACTACCCCGGTTTCGGCCGGCGACGTCGGGATCGCACAAACTCCCGTCGGACAGCTTGCGTCCGTCACTCCCGCGGCAACGTATTTCGACGGCTCGGCCTTAAACTTGGCGAGACACGAGGCGCAGCAAAAGTAATACGGGTGTCCCTCGTATTCGATTTGACCTGCAGCGGTGGCGGGATCGACCTGCATGCCGCAGACCGGGTCGGTGGCCAGCGTGGACTCGGCTTTGATATATTTCGCCGGATCGGCGCGAAACTTGTCCTGGCAGGTCACCGAGCAGAAGTGATAGGTTTGCCCGCCATACACCGCATGATAGGGCGAGATCGCTGGATCGACGCTCATTCCACAGACGGGATCGGTCGCGCTGGCCGTATCCGCAGCCGTTCGAGGCTTCGACTTGGGCTCAAGAGTTAAAGCCGTATCGAGTTTTCGATCGTTCATTTCTCAATTTCGCGGATTCCGACAGTCTCCTCCTTGATACAGATCAACGGACCTGACTTCGGGGCGCACAAAAATGCTTCCGCGCCGAGCAGGTCGTGGCAAGCGTCACGCCGCTACATTTCGCTGAGTGTCAATCGGCATTCTCGGCTTCAAGTCGGCTCTTGGACCTGAAGAGTGCGGCGAACAGGTTCAGGGACAGCAGAATCAGCGCGATCATCGCCACAAGCGTGACGCGATTCTGTCATCAATTCAATGCGGACGAGGTTTTCGGTACACACCGGGGATTATAGGTCAGCGTGTTGCCCGATGACATGAGCAGTGCCGCTGAAACAAATAATTGACGTGGCGCGTTTCGACTAACAGCTCGCGAAAGAAATTACGCCATTACCCCGCCCTGCTGCAATCCGCGGTCCGGCACTGCCACCCACAAATGGCACAACAGACTCTGCCTCGGCGGCTGCCACGAACTCCGGAGAACCTTCCAAAATCCGTAAGTATTTCAACACTTCAGCGCACGTGGATCAACTCCGCAGACCTTCATTCGTGCGCGAATTCGACACTGTGCTAGACTGTACGCATATGACTACAACGACATTTTCAGTTCGCGTAGGCCGCTCGACCAAGAGCGGCCTCGAGAAACTCGCGAAGAGCACCGTTCGCAGCAGGGCGTTCCTCGCCGTCAAACCGATCGTCGCCTATCTCGACGCCAACGAGTGGCAGGTCGCTGGGATCAGCAAAGCGCTCTCATCGCCTGACCGAGGCAAAGGCATCGCTCATGCGCACGTCAGCGAATGGGTCGCTTCCTAAGAAGAGACCGGAAAGGCGCGCCGATCTCCTCGGTGCGTATGACGCTCCTATGGTCTCCGGAATCCATTCACGATCTTCTCGTCTTGCGCGCGCGCATCGCCGGTACATGACCCAGCCGCTACAAAAACGATATCGCCCGAGCGTGACGATGCCAAAACAGGTAAACGCGCGGGTTTTCACGGCTGACCTTCCGCGGGCTTCGCATCTTCGATCAAATGATCGGCGATGATTTCCACTAGACTCGCGAGCCCTCCTTCCCACTGCAAGTGCGCCTTGCTTTCGTCCATGGTGAGGCGGCAATTGGAGCAGGATGACACTATCGTCTCGGCGCCGGTCTGCTCGACTTGGTCCATCTTGATCTTGAACACCTCGTGCCGGAGCTCCGCGGCGCGCGCGATCGCCTGGACGCCGCCTCCGCCACCGCAGCACCAGTTGAAGTTTCCGCTTGGCGTCATTTCCCGGAAATCGTGTGCAAAATCCTGCAGCAGGTAGCGTGCATCCTCTGTCGCGCCGCCACGTCGAGAAATCTGACAGGGGTCGTGATAGGTGATCGATTCCTCCAGCGGCTTCAGCTTCAGTTTTCCCTCGCGCTTGAGTTGCGCCATGAATTCCGATATGTGCATCACGGCATAGGGAAGAGGGCGCCCCAGCATGTTGGCAGCCGCCCAACGCAAAACGCCGAAGGCATGGCCGCACTCGGGAATGACGACGGTCTTGGCGCCGACGCTCTCCGCCGCATCGGTGATTCGTTGCACCATTAGCTTTGCAATGTCGCTCTTTCCAGCGAAATAACCGAAATTCGTGGCTTCGTAGCCCTTTGTGCTCAAGGTCCAACTTACCCCCGCGTGATTCAGAAGCTTGGCCATCGCGACAATCGACGCGGGGTATTTCATCGTTTCGATCGAGGACACCGTGAGCAGGATTTCGGCTTTGTCTAGGTCGAGCGCTATTGGCACGGCATGCTCGTCCTCCAACCACTCGATGCGGTCGCGCAGCTTGTCAGCCGTGAGTCCGAGCGGGCTTCCGTGATCGCGTGAATTGTCGGCGGCGGCTAGCAGATCTTTCGGGCCGAGCCCCGCTGCCACGAATGCCTGCCGCGCACCGGCGACGATGGAAGCGATATCGATCCCCATAGGGCAGACCGTGGTGCAACGCCCGCACATTGTGCAGGTATCGAAGAGAAGTTCTTCCCATTCCGCCAAGTCGTGTTCGGTGATGCGCGGCGCGAGCCCAAGCCAGGCGAGTGGGAACCTCTGGCGGCGATAAGCTTTGACGACGGGAAACAGCTTATAGGCCGGTGTGTGCTTCGGGTTTCTCGAGGCCTCGTAAAAATGGCAGGCCTCGGCACATTGGCCACAGTGCACGCAGGCTTCCAAATAGCTGACAAGATGCACTTCGGTGTGGGCGAGGAACGTTTTGGCGGCAGCTTCGACGTCAATGGTATCGGCCTCTAACGCACACGCAATTGCATGAGTTCTTCGCCCCTTAGGTTCACGACATGAACCGCGCAGACGATGCACGGATCGAAACTGTGGATTGTTTTGCTGAATCTCCAACGGTTGTTTGAGATCGTAGAGGGGTGTAACGATCCATGAGCACCACCCTCGCTGTTGGTCTCGGCATCGAGTCTGAGGTGATCCTCGATGCGGGTGATAGGATCGACGACGATGCGCTTGTTCATCACGTGGTCCTTTCGCTACGGCCTGCCAAGCTTAAATTTCGACGCCTCGGCGGCTGTAAAGGATGCCGGTTTCACTTCGGGTCAGGAAGACGAGGAAGGCGTGCATCAACTTGCCGAACGGAAACCAGATCAGCAGCAATGCGACGCTCAGGATATGGATGGCGAGAAGCGTTTCATATGGCGCCCAAAAATGGCTGCCTGCAACCAGGCCGGTGACGACCGGCAAAAACGTAACGATCCAGCTGAAATAGTCGTCGAAGGTCGAGATCAACTTGAGCACAGGGCTCGTCAGCCGGCGTGCCAGAGCGGCTATGAGCGAGGCCAGCGTAATTACGGAGACGACGGAGATGACTCCGCTGGGCAGGTTCGGCCACGAGAGGCCAAAAAGATCTCGAAGGAAGAGGATATGCGGCGCAAATCCGAATACAATGACGGCTAGCCCCAAATGAAACACGTAGCCATTCAGCGTGATGAGGAGAAAGGTGCGGACGAAGGGTTTCGGCGGCCACAGATGACGGACGAAGCCTCTTGCGGCGCCGAGGATGGCTGGTGGCGCACCGGCTCGCGCTATTGATTTGTCGCGTGCCCAGGGTAGCAGCAGCAATGCCAAGAGCCGCCATAACACGCCGGACACGAAAACGGCGATGGCGATCTCCAGTGCCAGCCCGCGCGCGAAATCGAACAGAGTCACGATTGCGGCTCCTTCGCGGCTTGGTGCTTGCGCCAGCAGCGCGCTCGCCACCCCGACCGTGTCCAACCGGGCAAGGCGTCCTCGACGGGCAGCTACCGACGGCTTGGCGAGGGCCGCTTCACAGGGTCCAAATGGAACTGGCGCCCGGCGCCTTTCGCGCGCGCGGCCGCGCGAGTAACCCTAGGCCTGTTCATCGCTCGCAAGCGGAATTGCGGTTGCCGGCAAAAAGCCCGGTGGAGCGCCCCAATAATCTCGCGAACCTCGGGCCGCGCCAGTGAATAGAAGATGTTCTTGCCTTCCCGCCGCGTCTCAACCAAGCCGTCGGCGCGTAGCCGTGCTAACTGTTGCGAAATCGCGGGTTGGCGCAGACGGAGTATATCCTCGATCGCGGTGACCGATTTTTCCTCCTCGATCAGCAGGCAAAGAATCAGCAGCCGCGCTTCATGCGCCAAAGCCTTGAGGAATCCGCTGGCCTCTTGCGCGCTGGCAATCAGCGCGTCGATGTCGAGATCATGCTCGATCGGCTTAACCGAGTATTGGGCGTTCATAGTGTCACTCACCGGGAATTTGGACCGTTGGCCGCATAAACCATTCGGCTGACGAAAATGCAACCGCCGCACACTGTTCTTCGGCTCGCAGCCACAACTGCCGGTCTCACTCCCATCGGCGAGCTTGCCCAAACACCGGCAACACCCGTTCGACCGTGCCGGCTATTCTTGTCCCACAGAGACCTCAAGCACCTGTGACGCCTCGCTGAAACTTCTCGCTGAAGGCGAGTAAGAACGCCAGGCTGCGCTGCGCCTCCGGTTTCGACAACATTGCCAGCATGGCGAACAAGCCGCCACGCGGCGTCGTCTGCGCCGTTTCCGTGGCGGCCTCGTCCAGCGCCTGTCGGGTATTGTTCGCCAGCGTTGCCATCGCCTCGGTGCCGACCGTATTGATCATCTGTTCGAAGAAGCCGAACAGACGCTCGATGATGTTGTCGGTGAATGCGTACCGAGGCCATCATCGCCGCCATCTGCAGCTTCTAGTGCTCGCCTGAGCAGAGAAGAATATAGAGTGGAATGCCTGGCACAATGGCTTCCGTTACCGGTCCATCATCCGGTCCGTTTGATCAGGAATTGATAGATCCCGCCCTCGACCTTGGAGTCAAGGAGTTCATTGCCGGTCACCCGGCAGAAGGCCTCGAAGTCCTTGACCGCGCCAGGATCGGTCGCGAGCACCTCAAGCGTGCCCCCAACCGCCACGCTCTTAAGCGCCTTCTTGGCGCGCAGAATCGGCAGCGGGCAATTCAATCCTTTCGCATCCAGAAGCTGGTCGGCCATGTGCTTTCTCGTCGCTTAAATAAACAGGTTGATGTCGCACTTCGTGGCATTCTCGATATAGGTCGCAGCGCCGCCAACGACCGGACCCTCGATCATATCGTCCAGGCTATATTCGAAGAGATCCATGGTCATTTGGCAGGCGATCATCTTGACGTCGGACTCCAATGCCGTGGTGCGCAGCTCTTCGATCGAGGCGACGCCTTTCTTCTTGATCAGGTTCTTCATCATTGCCGACGCCGCGGCGTCGACGCCGGGAATGACGGAGATGATATTGGGCATGGCCATATGCATGCCGAACATCGGCATCGCCATCGCCGGATTGCCCAACGTCGTGACGCTCATGTCGAGCTTTTTCTTTAGCAGCGTGAGGCCGTAGAAAGTGAAGAACATCGTGACATCGAGGCCCATGGCCGCGGCCGTGGTGGCCAGGATGAAGGGCGGATAAGCCCAGTCCAGCGAGCCTTTGGTGACGATCATGGACATGCGCTTGGTGTTGCTGTTCTGTTCCATTGCATTCCTCCTCTTTATCTCTCTTCTCATTCAGGGGCGTATTTTCTTTCAAAACTTCCACACCACAATTACCAGCACCAGCATCGCGAGAAACGCCGTCGCGCGGACGATCAGTGCAATCTCATTGCCGGATCGTCCTGCCTCTTTACGCGCATCCGACAAAATTGTCGGCGGTCATCTTGGCTTCGTAGGGTGCCGCAACCGTCGTGCCCGGAACGAGGCTCGGTTTGGCAGCAGCCCAGTCCTTCGGGCGTACCTTGACCATCCAGCCTTGGCCGTATGGGTCGCTGTTGGCGAGCTTGGGCGTGCCGGTCAGCGCGTCGTTGACTTCAACCACTTCGGCGTCGAACGCGATTTTCGCCGGCCCGACCCATTTGCCGGACTCGATGGTGGCGCACGACTTCCCGGTCTGGACCGCACGGCCGGCTCTTTTTGCGGTGAAGGCAACGAGCTGGCCGGCCATGGCGGCGGCGACTGCAGTCATGCCGAGGGTCACGGTCCCGTCGCCATTGTCGCGGTACCAGATGTTGTTCTCGACATCGTAGAGAAGTTCGTCGGGAAGTTGGCAGCCACGAACGGTCGGCATCACATCCTCCTTGAGTATCAGGCGATTTCCGCCGGCTGCGCCTTCGCTTCGCGCTGGCGCAGCGGTCGCGACGAGCAGCAGAATTCGCCGAGCCCCGCCACTTCGAGCTTGCCGCCGATGAAGAGCGCCAAATGCCGCGCCACCACGGCGCCAAGGCGGAGCCGGCGGGCGGTGTCCGGGTGCGTGGGGTCGAGAAATACAAGATTGCGGTGATAGACGAGCTCGCGACATGTCTCGCGACAAGCGTTGAAGCTCGCGTCGCCACGGGCGCCCTGGCGATGCAGCGCCAGCAGGCGGAAGCCTTCGACCTTATTTATCGTCGGCGTTGCGTCGTGTGCCGTCAGCCAGATCTCGAGGATCGCTTCGCCACGTGACAGAAGCTCATCCGCGAGGTCCGATGCAGCCGCGACAAGGGTTGCGTCCGGCGCCGCAAGCATCCAGTCGAGGCGAGCCGCGATATCGTCGAAATTCATGGTGCGGGCGTCGGGCATTAGCCGAGTCCTCGCGCGCGCAGCAGATCGGAGGAATCGGAGAAGTTTTCATGCACACCAACCTTGCGCGCCGACAGGCCGAGCGCCATGCCGAGAAGCTGGGTGAAGTAGAGAATCTTCACCGTGGTCTTACGGCCGAACACCTTTTCGGCACGCATCTGATGCATTTCCAGCCCTGAGTGGCAGGTCGGGCATTCGGTGGCGATCACGTCGGCGCCGCAGGCTTCCGCGGTGGTGAGCAGGTTGAGCACGAGCTTGGTCGAGGTGTCGCTGTCCGACAGGGTGTGGGCACCGCCGCAGCAGGCGGTCTTGAGCGGATATTCGACGTTCTCGGCGCCGGCTGCTGCCAAGAGATCGTCCATGAAATGCGGCTTCGAGGTCGATTCCGAGCCCTGCCCCTTATCCTTTTCCGGGAAGATGTGGCGCGGGCGCGTGTACATGCAGCCGTAATAATTGGCGATCTTGAGGCCTTTGAGCGAATTCTTAACCCGCGCCCTCAGTCCATCCTCACCGATCGCTTCCTTGATCCAGTCGAGCGCGTGAATCGTCTCGACCTTGCCCGCCTCGTAGGTCTTGTGTCCAGCCTTGCGCGAAAGCCGGTCGGTGACGTCGCGCGAGGCGGAATCATTGGCGAGATCGTATTCGGCCTTCTTCAGATTGTGATAGCAGCCGTTGCACGGCACCATCACGGTATCAAAGCCCATATTTTCAGCGATCGACAAGTTGCGGGCGGACAGATAGGTCTGCAGCTTAGGGTCGACGTTCTTGACTTCCATGGCGCCGCAACAATTCCAGTTCTTGAGCTCGACGATGTCGAGACCGAGCGCCTTGCCGAGTTCCTTGGTGGAGCGGTTGTAGGAGTGTCCGGTCCCCTCGAGCGCGCAGCCCGGATAATAGGCGACCTGTTTGTACCTTCCGCTCATCATTCGGCTCCCTGCGCATCGAGTCGAAGCGCCTTGCGGGCGGCCGCCTCGCGTTCTTCGACATATTCATCGATTGCCGCGCTGGCCGCGGCCCAGCCGCGCGTGCGCGGACGGAACAACGTGGCGAAACCGAACTTCATAAACAGGCTAATCGGCAGCCGACTGACGAGGCCAAGCACCATCGCGATGAGCCAACCCTGCAACAGCGATTGCTTGGTGCGGGCGAAAAACTGCCGCAGCACGCGGCCGTCCTCGACCTTGCCGGTGGCGAAGACCTGCTTGGAGAAATCCTCATCGAATATCGAGCACGGCTTTTTCTCGGTGTGGCCCTTGAGCTCGAGCCAATGCGCCGTCGCCTTCATCACGCCTTCCGGATTGACGTCGCGCGGACAGGCATAGGTGCACTTGTTGCACGAGACGCATTGCCAGACGATGTCCTTGTCGCGCAGCAGCTCGTCCTCGAAGCCCATGCGGATCAGGTAAATCCAGTAGCGCGGATTGAAATCGGGATTGATGGCATTGACGGTGCAGGCATTGGTGCACGAGCCGCATTGCCAGCAGCGGTGGATGAACTCGCCGCCCGGCAGCGCCGCGATCTCCTCCTCCATCTGCTCGTTATAGTCGGTGACGGCGCGCGAGGTGATGAACGTACTCCAATGCCCGGAGACGTCGACGCCTTCGATCTCCAAATGCTCGTGCGTAACGAGGTTCTCGGGACGGATCAGCGATTTTTCGTGAATCGGCATTGGCGCTCCTTCACGAACTCAGCCGGCGCAGCTCGCCCAGCACATAGGCTTCGCCGTCGATCAGCTTGAGCCGGGTACGGCCGGATTCGCTATCGACCGCGTCGAGCCCGAGGAGGCGACGCGTGTGCGCCATCGAGTCGGCCTTGGCGCCGCCGCAGAAATCCGCGTGCAGATATTGGCCGCCCTTGTCGTTGATGTAGGCGGCGTAGACGTGCGCGCAGAGCAGATCGACGTAGAAGGGCAAATCGCGGAAGACGCCGTTCGCCTGCAGAAAACCTTCCAGCTCCTCGCGCAGTGTCGCGAAGGTGGCAAAGCCGTCGCCGATCGCGATAGTGCCGGGCTCGACATTATTGTCGGCATGCCAGATCTCGCGCAGCACGCCGGTATTGACCCTGGCGTCCCACACCCACCGCGTCATTAGCGGATAGCGGTCGGGCACGGTGAAGTGCAGGACCTCGGCGGCAAGATCGCGCGACCAGCGGTGCTCGCGATCGGTGGGAAAGCTTGTCACGAAGTCGCTAAGCCGTTGATCGGTCGTGCCCAGATCGGACCAGCCGTCGAGCAGGGCAACCAAGCGCTCGCGCATGGCGGCAAAACCGTTGCGGCCGAGCCAGGCACCGATCCGCCGGCGCACCGGCGTGGTGAAAGCGGCGAGATCGTAGAACTCGGGCTCGGTTAACTCGCTGACCTGGCCCTTGCCGAGCACCTCCTCGAACAATGACGCCTTGAGCGCCAGCGCGCCAACATAGCGTTCGACGCCGCCGGTATGCTCGGCGGATTCGACCAGATTCTCGAACGCCCGCCGCAGCTTGGGGCCGGAGAGATCGAGCACCGGCCGCGCTGGCGCTGGGGCCTTGGCCTTATGGGCTCCGATCGCCCACATCACTCGGCCGCCTCCAGCAGGGCGCTACGGACCAGGGTCAGCGCCGCCATCGCCGCCGATTGTCCTTGCGCGATGGAGTCGTCAATGGTCTCGGGTCCGGTCGCGGCGCCGGCGACAAAGACACCCAGCCGCGTAGTCGCCGACATATTGGAATAGGTCGACGCCTTCTGGATGTGGCCGTACTTCTCCAACTTCACATCGAACACCGCGGACAACGTCATGTTGTCGACATTGGGGTCCATGCCGATGGCGTGTACGACCATATCGAACGGAATGGTGATCGGGCGCTTCACCAGCGTGTCCTCGCCCTTCACAATCAGCCGCTTGCCGTCGGACGTCACCTCGGCAATGCGCGCTTTGATGTACTTGACCTTGTACTTCTCCTGGCTCTCCCAGTAGTAGGGCCCCTCGTACAAGCCGAAGGTGCGGATATCCATGTAGTAGATGTAGACGTTGCACTTCGGCAGCGCCTCGCGAATTTCCATCGCCAGGTTGGACGACACCGTGCAGCAAATTTTTGAGCACCACTCGCGACCGATCTGGCGGTCGCGCGAGCCGACGCACAAGAGAATAGCGACCCGCTCGGGCTCGCGCCCGTCGGACGGACAACGCACGCCCTTGCCCGACGAGAACATCTGCTCGACCTGGGTGGTGGTGACAACGTCGGGATAGGTGCCGAAGCCCCATTCCGGCTTGTTGATGGAATCGAAATGGGTGAAGCCGGTGCACAGGATGGCGGCGCCGACCTCGCGTTTGCCGCCGGTGGAAAGAGAGGCCTCGAAATTTCCGGGCGAGCCCGAAAACGCCATCACCTTGGTCGAGCGAAGAACCTCGATCAGCTTGTTACCCTCAACGCGCTTGACCATGCCGCCGATGGCGTCCTTGGCCCACTCGCCGGACGGCACCAATTTGGCGTAACCAGAAATGATCGGCGCGCCACCGAGCTGGTCGGCCTTGTCGACCAGCACCACACGCTGGCCGGCCGCGGCCAGCGCATGCGCGGCCGACAGCCCGGACGGACCGCCGCCGACAATGAGGACCGGACGATTCATTCCGCAGCTCCTGGAAGTGCGGCGACGGGCTTGGGTTTGACGTAGCCCGGGCCCGAGGTGATCGCGCGCTTGGGATCATAGAGGGTCTCGATGCGGCCGGCCTTGACCTCGTCGAGGTAGCGCTCGAACTCGATCTTGGCCTTCTGCCAGTCGATACCAAGCTTCTCCAACAGCCCCTCGAACGGCGACGCGTGCCAATGAAGCTGCGCCAGCTTGTAGGGATGCGCGCCGAGCGCGAGCGCGGCAAATTGGCAGTCCGCCAGGATCGGCAGCGCATAGACTTTGTCCACCGCCTTGCCGATCCATTGATTCTTGTCGAGCGTGGTGATGCAGCCGGTGTCGTGGCCGACCATCACGTCGGCTCTCGCCTCTTCCACCGCGACCTTGATTTTGCGATCGATGGCGAAGGAGCGGGTGAACTCGCGCTCGCCGATGATGTGGCGGAAGCCGAAGCCACAGCAATCGTACCAGGTGGAATAGTCGATAACCTGGGCACCGAGCGTCTGCATCAGGCCTGTGGACACGGCGACGCGGTTGCCGTCCATCACCGTGTCGTCATAGATCACGTCCTCAGGGACCATTTTGTACACGTGGCAGGCGGGGTGGATGGTGGCGCGGATACCGCTGACGTCGACCACCTGATGCTGCTTGATGCGATCGCGCATCACGTGCAGCCATTCCGAATAATGCACGACTTCTTCGGGAATCAGGAGCTTGCCGTCGACTAGGCGACCAAGCTTGCCGAGGATCTTCTTCACCTGCTCGCGCAATTCGGCCGAGTGCATGAGGAAGATGCGCATCTCCTTGTAATTGCCGAAGGAGGTGCCGCAATGCACCAGCGGATAATAGGTGCCGACCGGCAAGCCCTGCGCCTCTGCCGAAACGTATGCCTGGTGGAAGTTGCGCAGGAAGACGGCGGCGAGGCTGACGACATTGCCGATGCCGGAGCCGTGATAATTCCAGGCCGTGCAGGAGGTCTGGTCGGTTTCATCGATATAGCGCGTGCCGAGCTTATTCATCAGCCACATCACGCTGGATGGATAGCCGGGAATGTTGCCGCACTGGCCGCAAGACTTGTGGTGCCACAGGTTGGTGGTGGGAATGCGCTTCTCCCAGCCGTAGAGGGTACGCGCCACCACCGGCTCGTGCCGCTCGTCGATCCGGTGGACGAGGATCTCGCCCTCCTTCTCCAGCTGCCACATAGCGTCGCGGATGTCCGCGACGCGATCCTTGTTGGTCAGCATCGAGCGACGGTCGATTTTCGCCTCCACCCAAGAGGTGGCGGCACGCGCCTCGTTTGGCGTCAGGTTGGAGGGGCGCCATTCCTTGCCAAAGCCCGTGAAAACCGGTGAACCGTCGTTACGCGTGTCGTCCATGGCTTCCTCCGTTGCTTGGCGAAAGAGTTTGTCTCGCCTCACTCATCTGCGCCCTCTTCTTCCTTTTCCTTCTGTTCCTCCAGCCACTCGTTGTACTCGTCGCGCTTTTCGTCCATCACGTCATTGACGACGTCGAACAAGTTTTCATCCACTTGCTCGAGCTGATCGAGTACGCCGGTCGCTTCCCAGATGGTGTAAAGCTCGACCGAGGTCTTAAGATTGACCTCCCACGCCGTGTCCATGGTGTGCATGGTCGGCACCGGGATGGCTTTGCGCAGGATGTTGAGCGGGGCGTCGACCTTGGTGACGTTCGGCCCCCAATCCGGAAACGCGTCGCGGGTGATCATGTTAGGCGCGAGCTGATTGCCGGTGGAGATCACTTTGAGCAGCACTCGCGAGAACGGCCGCAGCACGTCCTTGGCCGACTGCATGCCGTGCTTGATGGCAACCTCGCGCATGATCATGACGAGGCCGCCGGGCGAATTGCTGAACGGGCAGCGCGCGGCGCAGGTGTAGCACTGCGCGCAGGACCAGATCTTCTCCTGCATCGCGTCATAGATGCCCTCGAGATTCTCGGTCCAGAGGAGTTGCACGATCTCGCGCGGCGAGTAGTCGTAGTAGTGCGCCGACGGGCAGGTTGCGGTGCAGATGCCACAATTGAGACAGCCGTGCAGCTCGTGGTCGTATAGAACGTGCGAGCGGATATCGTCGAAGACTTCTTCGAGCTTTTCGTATGGCACGACAGGCGTCGGCGACACCGGATCGCCAATGAGGTCGCTATGTTCGGCCGTATGGACTAGGTTCGCGCTCATCAGTAGGTCAGCACCCTGGCATCATCGTCCTCCATGACCTCCTCGATGACCTTGGCGCCGCCCACAATGCCTGCGCACTCGGGGATAAGATCTGCTTCGGTCATATCGAACAGGTCGAGGTTGGGCGAACAGCAATAGAATTTAACGCCGGCTTCGTGCGCATCCTTGATGAAGTCGTAGACCGTCTTCGGCGAGCCCGGTTTGACGACCAGCTTTTCGGCAACGCCCTTTTTCATCAGCTGGCCCGCGGTCGCGGTGCAAATCACCTCGACGTCATATTCCATGGCTGCCGCGACCGAAGCCTGAAAGAACGGCGCACCGAGTTCCTCGCCATTCCGCGGGTCGGTATTGACCATGATGATGATGAGTTTTTTCGCCACTCTCAGCGTCCTCCCAAGCCATCCGCACTGCTGCGCGACCGTGCTCATTGATCTCCGTCAATGTCGCCGGTCAGCAACTACATATTCCAAAATGTGAATGAATGCCATAGGGTGCGTTAGAAAAAATTACATGCGTGCAGAAGCGTGCCCGGCATACGCTAGGGAAGCGGCTTCATCAAACGGGTGATGTCGACCACGCCGACCATGATCGCGCCCAAAGCCGCCGCAATTTCGCCTTGCGCCGCCCGCAAGGCGGCGAGCGTTTCCGCCGTATTTTCCGGCACCTCGTCGAATTCCATGATGAGGTCTTCAATCATCGCCGACTTGATGCCGGGATGGCCGAGAAAGCCGAGGCAATTGTCGCCCCATTGAAAAAGGACCGGCTCGTCGTGCTTCCCGACCGCCAGAATCCTGGCCCCGGCGGGCAGGACCGGGCGATCGCGCATATAGACCGCGACCGGGAAGGTTTGCGGCAAATGGCCGCTCAGCGCGGCCGGGACGGCGCGCCGGGCTTCCTCCAGCACGAAACGCAGCGGTGCTTCCTCGGCGCCGCCGCCCGCTGCGGTGCTGAGGATGCAGGCGCCGAAACCGATGCCGATGACCGGTAATCCGCGATCAAGAAAGGCCTTCGTCAGGCGCAGTTCCGCGCCGAGGCTCGGGACAAGGCTACCGCTGACGACGCCCTTTGGGCCGGCGCCGAGCAGAACGAGACCGTCATTATCCTCGGCGCCCGAGGGAATCGAGGCGCCCGGCGTAAACGGCCGGCAATAGCGGAAGCGGATATTACGGCCCTCGAAATGATCCTCTAGCAAACCAAGATATTCCGCTTCGACGTGCTGGAGGACGCACAGCGTCTTCATGCTTGAACATCGACTCGTTGAGCTGGCCGCACAAGACACTAGCGCGGCCGGCAAGGAACATATAGAAGTTTATGAATGTGATAGTCTAGCCGAGAAAAATACACTGGGAGGACGAATGGCCTGGTTCGACGTGTTGCGGGAGATCGAACCGTTCGATGAGCTGCCGTTCAATGAGGCGCTGGTCGAGGCGCTGGAGGCTGCGGCGCGCGAGCATCCCCTTGGCGTGTTGCGGTTTTTCACCCCAACCTTCAGGTCCTATGCCAGCGATGAGTTGAAGGGCTGCGGCAAGGCAAGTTTCCCCGCTTTCTCGATCACCGGCGGGGCCTGCGCGCTCAATTGCGACCATTGCCAGGCGAAAATCCTCGAGCCGATGATCGCGGCAACGAGCCCGGCGGAACTCGAGCGTAAAGTGCGCGATCTGGTCCTGCTCAAGGATCTACGCGGCTTCCTGCTGTCGGGCGGCTCCAATCGCCGTAACGAGGTTCCTTACGAGCGCTATTATCCGGCCGTCGAGAAGCTCAAACGGGATTTTCCCTACCTGCGCATTGCCGCACATTCGGCTTTGCTCGACGAGCGGCGCGCCAAGCGCATGGAGGCGGCGGGCATCGACGTTGCCATGACGGACGTGATCGGCGCGCAGGAAACGATCCGCGATGTCTATTATCTTGATCGGCCGGTCGCCGATTTCGAGGCGACGCTAGCCGCGCTGACGGCAACCTCGATGGAGATCGTGCCGCATATCGTGATCGGGCTCCATTACGGGCGCCTGCTAGGCGAGGAAGAAGCGCTCGATATCGTCGCGCATTATCCGGTCGCGGCGCTGGTGCTGGTCGTAGTCACACCGATCTATGCGCCGGCGGATAAACCGTTTGCGACGGTTTCAACCGACGACGTCGCCAAGGTTTTCGTTGCCGCGCGCAGTCGCATACGCCATCCGCCGGTGCAGCTTGGCTGCATCCGTCCGCCCGGCCGTCACAAGCTGATCACTGATGCTTATGCCGTGATGGCCGGGTTCGATGGTATCGCCTATCCCGCCGAGGGTATCGTCGCGCTCGCCCGCGCCATCGGCCGCCCCATCGAGCAGGACCACGCCTGTTGCTCGATCACTCTCGATGGCCTCGCCGGGCGTCGTGCCTGCGCCGCGTGAGGGAGTCATGCCGATCGAAACACCGGACGTTCTTGTCGTCGGCCTCGGGCCTGCGGGCAGCCGCGCGGCCGCAGCGGCCGCGGCCGCGGGCCTTAACGTCGTGGCGCTGGAGCGACGACGCGCCGCGGGCACGCCGGTGCAATGCGCCGAATTCGTGCCTGCCCCGATCGAACGCGACGTGCCCGGCGTGCGCTCGGTAACCGAGCAGAAGGTCACACGCATGCTGACCTACATCGGGAAGCGGCAGCCGGAGGTCACCAACCATTTTGACGGCTTCATGATCGACCGCGCCGCCTTCGACCGTATGCTGGCGCAAGAAGCGGCACAGAACGGAGCCGAGTGCCGATATGGAGAAACAGTGCTGACCATCGACGTCGATGGCACGGTGCATACGTCGGCGGGCGACTGGTTGCGCCCGCGAGTGCTGATCGGCGCCGATGGTCCGCGCTCACAAGTCGGCATGGCGATCGGGCAGGTCAACCGCGACCTCGTCGACACACGCCAGGTCACCGTGCCCTTGGTGCTGCCGCACGATGCAACCGACATCTTTCTCAGCGCCGACTATTACGGCGGCTACGGCTGGCTGTTCCCAAAGGGCGCCGTCGCCAATGTCGGTCTCGGCATCATCGCCGAGGCCCGAAGATCGCTCAAGCCAACGCTCGCCGCGCTCTGCGAAAAGCTCGCGGACGAACGCCGCATTGGAACCAAGGCGTTTGCTTTGACAGGCGGCGCAATACCGGTTGGCGGGCGGTTGCGATCAGTCGGTTGGCTCGAACGCACCGCCGTGCTGCTCGCCGGCGATGCCGCCGGCCTCACCAACCCGGTGACCGGTGCCGGCATCGCCTCGGCCGTGCAATCGGGAGCGATTGCCGGCTGCGCGGCCGTGGAGTTTTTCGGCGGCCGCGCCGCGGCGCTCGACGATTACGAGGAAGAACTCGGCGACATCTTCGATGCGGCACTGGGTCGGGCGCTGCGCCGGCGGCGCGAGGTGCTCGCGTGTTACGCGGGCGGCGGCCGGCCAAGCGTGCGCGCCCTGCGCGACGGCTGGATCGCCTCACCGCATTATTGGGCCGCGTGAAAGTGCCAGCAGGCAGGAGGCGTGATGAGCTGTCTCGAAATGCCCCAGAGGCCGGTTCCCGATTTTCTCGGCGAGCCGCCGCGTGCGTTCAACGATGCCGAGACAATGCAGCCGCGCGCCCCGGCGGCGGTGCCGGCCGACGCGCGGAACGGTGCGCGGGTGAAGACACAGGACGTGCGGCCCGAGGGGGTCTATCGGCCCAATTACAATTTCCTCACCCCCAACATGCGCTCGCCCGAGTACGTGCAGATGTCAACGGCTGCGGCGATTACATTGGGCGTGATGGGCGGCTACATGCACCGTACCAGCTGCACCCGTTGCCTGAATTTGCTCCTGACCTATCCCGAAGGCTGCCGCGCGAATTGCGCCTATTGCGGGCTCGCGCGTCATCGCGAAGCGGAGCGCAATTATGCCGACCGCAACTTCATCCGCGTCGACTGGCCAGCGGTACCTTACGATCACGTGATCGACATCGTCGCCTCAGGCGGAGATGGCGGGCGCTTCCACCGCATGTGCATCAGCATGATTACGCATCCGCGCTCCGACGCTGATACACGCGTGGTCCTGAAAAAATGGGTCGAGCGCGTGAAGCACGTGCCGGTATCGATTCTGTCCAATCCGACCACGATGACGCGACGGGACGTGCAGGACCTCAAAGACCTCGGTGCCGATATTTTCACGGTCGCGCTCGACGCCGCCAATCCGATCATCTTCGACCGCACGCGTGGCTCTGGCGTCCAATCGCCGCACAGCTGGGACAAATATTGGGAAATCCTCCATGCAGCCGCCGAAATCTTTGGGCCGGAGCGCTTTGGCGCGCATCTGATCGTCGGCATGGGAGAAAGCGATCACGATGTCCTCGCCCAGGTGCAAAAGATCCGCGATCTTGGCGGCCATAGCCACATGTTCGCATTCTTCCCCGAGCGGGGCTCGTTGATGGACCATTTGCCGCCCGTGCCGCGCCCGCAATGGCGGCGCATCCAGCTCGCGCGCTACCTCATCGATTATCGCAATCATCGCCTCGAACGGATGCGCTTCGACGCGGATGGCACGCTGATCGATTTCGGCCTACCGCAGGACGAGATCGACGCCGTGATCGATGCCGGTGTCGCCTTCCGCACATCGGGCTGTCCGGGCAAGGAGGCCGACGACGTTTCCGCTTGCGACCGGCCCTATGGCGATTCCCCCCCGCGCGACATCGCCTCCTATCCGTTCAAGCTCAACCGCACCGATATTCGCAAGGTACGCCGGCAGATCGATACCGGCATGGTTGGCGGTTCCGCGCGTCGCGGTCAGTAGAAAATAGAGGGAGCAAGGCGAACCATGACCCATGCCCCACCCAAGCCATTCCGCGTCATTTCGACCGGCATACGCGGCGGGCGCGCCAACATCGCCTTTGACCAAGCGTTGATCGAGGCGCGTCGGGAAGGCAAGATTCCCGACACCATTCGCTTCCTGCGCTTCCGCCCGTCCGCACTGATCGGCATTCATCAATTCCTCAGCCACGAAATCAAGCTCGACTATTGCACCGCGCACGGCATCGAAACGGTGCGACGGATAACCGGTGGTGGCGGCCTCTATTTCGACGAGGGGCAGATCGGTTGGGAACTCATCTTCGATCGCGCGACGTTGGGACTGACCGATCTCGCCGAGGTGACGCGGCGCATCTGCGAAGCCGCCGCGCTCGGCCTGCAAAAGCTCGACGTGCCGGCGCGCTACCGGCCGCGCAACGATATCGAGGTCGATGGCCGCAAGATCAGCGGTACCGGCGGCCTATTCGACGGCAACCTCATCTTTTACCAAGGCACGCTGCTCATTGATTTCGACGCGGCCAAGATGTTGGCCTGCCTCAACGTGCCGGCGGAAAAGCTTACCAAGCGCGCACTCGATTCGGCCGCGCAGCGTATTATTACGATGCGCGAAGTAACGGGCGGCCAAGTGCCTAAGCTTGAGACCATCTATGACGCTCTGGTGGCGGGCTTTGCGGAGGGCCTCGGCATCACCCCGCAATGGGGATCGATTACGGCGTATGAGGAAGAGCTTGCCGAGCGCGCTTTTCGCGAGGAGATCGGCACCAACGCCTTTGTCACTATGCTTGATGCGCCCTCCGCCGACGATTCGTCAGTCAGCGCCTCGCTGACCGGGCGAGGTGGCACTGTGCGCGCCGACATCCGCCTGGAAGGGGCGCGCCGCGAACAGATTCGCGAAGTGCTGATCACCGGCGATTTCTTCGTCACGCCGCCGCGCGTGGTGTTCGATCTCGAAGCGTCACTACGCGGCTTGAACGTCACCGAGGCGGGACAGAGCGTGGAAAACTTTTTTGCAAGCACCCCGGCCGATTTCCTCAGTCTGAGCGCCGGCGATTTTCGCCAAGTGATTGAGATGGCGTTAGGCCGACGCAGTGTCACCGCAATCGCAAGCTGAGAACCTCAAACAAAGCGGGCGCTCGCGCTTGCCGACCGCGAAGTCGTCTTCTAGCGCTTGAACATGAACGCTGCGAGAATCGAACTTGCCATATCGGCTCGCCGCGCTGGCGAGCAATATGCTCAACGGCTGCGGTGCTGCCTGAGGCGGCTGGTAGCCGACCGTACCTCGAATCTGTCTTGCGGGTAGGCTGAAAAACCGTGAGTTTGGGAGTCATCTGAGGATCCCGGCCACGCTGGATGACGTCGCTTGCAGATCTATCTCCCGATCGCCGAACTGCCCGTGAACATCTTCCTCGTGCTGGGGGATGCGGGTGCCGACCGCGACCGTGATCGGTACTTCGATGGTGCTCACCATGGTCACCATGGCGTCGGCGACGGTGATGCATGCAGCCGCCAACCATCGCGTCGACGTGGTGCTGGCCTCGACCCTGATGGTCGGCGGCGTGATTGGCGCGCAATTCGGCGCGCGCACCGGACAGCGAATGCGCGGCGAGCGGCTGCGCCTCTTGCTCGGCCTCCTGGTCCTCGCGGTCGGCCTCCGCTTCGCCTATGGGCTGGTGGTGCAGCCGGACGAACTGTACGCGATACACAACGTCGGGGTCGAATAATGCGGTGGATCGGCCAAGCAAGCGAATTGACGGACGCGGCGCTCTTTTGCGAACTGGCGCGCGAGCCTGAAATGGCAACGGCTCATATCAGGTTCTATGAGAAGCTTACTGAGATAAATTACGTGATGAGTTGAATGTATTGAAATCGCAGTCTTGCTCAACAGGGACATTCCGGTGACCCGTCGCCGAGGGCCGAGGTGGCGGGCACTGGTTTGTCGCGACGTTTTTTGCTATGGCTTTTGTCATGTCCGAGCCTAAGCAGCGTCACACCGCAGTCATCGCGGATATCGACAGGGCCAACGCCGACGATCCGAGAACCATCGATGTTGATGGCAGGGCAAGGTCTTACGAGATCGTCTATTCCGAGCGGATGCTGCACCGCCTCGCGACGATGTACCCCGAAGCCTCCGCATTGCTGCGCATCGCCGCGCGTGGCCAGCACATTCGCCGCTTCGACATTCCGCGCTCGCAATTTGCAGAAGGCCGCGATGGCTACAATGAATGGCGCCGCGCCTGCCGCGAGCACCATGCGAAGCTGCTGCACGACATCATGCGCCGACACGGATACGCCGGTCAGGAGATCGAGCACGTGGCCAAGCTCGTCCGCAAGGAGCAGCTGAAGAAGGACAAGGAGTCCCAGGCGCTTGAGAACGTGGTCGATGTCGTTTTTCTCGAGCACTATTTCGACGAATTTTACGGCAAGTATTCTCACTACAGTGACGCCAAAATCATTGACATCATCGGCAAGACCTTGCGCAAGATGTCGCCGAAAGGTCATCAGGCCGCGCTCGCCCTCGATCTGCCAGAGCGCACGCGCAAGCTCGTTCTCGCCGCGGTCGAGCGCGAGGCCAAAGCGCTGGCCCGGCTGGCTGAGGTGGCCATTGACTGAGCTTAAACTAAGCAGGCGGCGGATGGAGGAGTGCATGCCGAAAAACGGGCGGCAAGAAGAAAAACCTCACCCACGCCACGGCGAAGACGCGGTGTCGCGGGCCGGTCGATGTGGAGAGGATCGCGGAACGCGGGATTGATTAGATTCGACGCGCGTTCAGGGGCTCTCAGTGATGGTGAAGGCGCCCCGAAGGTCGCCGACTTTGAAGCCCGTCGCGGCATCCTGTGGATAGAGTTGCTTCAACTTTGCCGCCACTTCTGGCGCGAGCGCGCTTCCGTGGCAATTCAGACAGAGCTCGCCGGTCGGGATGGCTTTCATATACCGGAATACCGTCTTAGCGCCTGTGTTGACATATTCCCCGACTTCGATATTCGCAGGGTTCTCGCCCGCTGCCTTGCGCCGCTCGAAGCTCTGCAGCTGCCGCAACTCCCACTCGTCTGGCTTATTGTTGGGCTGCCGAAGCTTGAGACTGGTACGGCCGATCTTCATCTTTTTTTCGGCGGACATGTCCGCAGCAATCTTGGGCGCGATGATGTTGCAAACGCCGATGGCATTTACCGGCCCCCCGGCGGCGATGGCTTTCTGGAGCTCGCCGATGAGCGTCATGCCGAATTCAGTCGCCACGGCGCGCGCAGCCTCCGTCCGTTCCTTAACATCGTTCTGTGCGGCAACTGTGCCTGTCCATGCCAAGACGACGATGATCAGTCCGGTGACCTTGCGCATGATCTTTGCTCCGAAGCTTCTCTGCGCCGGGATTTCGCCTGTGCAGCAGCCGTGCGAGATCCCGTGCTCTCGGCATCATAAAATTCAGCAACGGCAGATGCACTAGGGCTTTGATCCAAATCAAAACCAGGCATGAACAGAATCTGCAAAACGAAAAAAGAAATTGGCTAGGGTCCGAGCCTCGCCATCGTCCCAGATAAGCTGCTGACCGCGATACCTGAACCGCAGCGCTCGTTGCGGAAATCAGCGTGTCATCCGGCCAATGCGGGCTTAGTCGACATACCATTCGATCAGACCGTCTGCTGCCTTCCGCGTGGTCACCACGCCATACGCTGCGGGCGGCTAGTCTTACTGTGTCACATATTTCTGCGCCGCGGCGGCTTTGCGATTGGAGCGTTGCAGCATGGACATCGCGGCAGGCTTTTGACGAGCGCGCCGATCAGCCGTCGACGCATGGTTGCGAT
>Ga0187891_1000788_pt1 | contig 30127 bp, 29 predicted proteins | sample June2016WEW_21_4_FD_132990 | JGI IMG/M metagenome (GOLD analysis project Ga0187891, IMG submission 132990) | Peatland microbial communities from SPRUCE experiment site at the Marcell Experimental Forest, Minnesota, USA - June2016WEW_21_40 | ecosystem: Environmental > Terrestrial > Soil >... | reverse complement strand
GGCCCATTGCGGCCGTGGCGCGACGCCTCCGACTGTTTGTTCGAATGAGGCCGGCGCCTCGCTGCGCACTAAAGCGGAGTAATCGCCATGCAGGCGATGAAGTTCGGCATCGGCCAATCGGTCGTGCGCAAGGAAGACGACCCGCTGTTGCGCGGCCGTGGCCGCTATGTCGCCGATACCGCGCCGCGCGGCACGCTGCATGCGGTGGTGGTGCGCTCGCCGCACGCCCAAGCCGGGTTTCGCATCGATGCGGCGAAGGCGCGGGCGATGCCGGGCGTGCGGCTCGTGCTCACCGGCGCCGACACCGCCGATCTCGGCCTGCTGCCGTGCACTGTCGCGTTTCCGGACGCCACAGTCGACGTGCCGCCCTATCCGATTCTCCCCCGCGACGAGGTGCGCCATGTCGGCGATGCGATTGCGTTTGTGGTCGCCGATACGCTCGAGCGCGCCAAGGACGCCGCCGAGGCGATCGCGGTCGATTGGCAAGTACGGCCCCACGTCATCGGCGTCGCCGTGGCGCTGAAACCGGGCGCGCCATTGGTTTGGCCGCAGCACCGCAGCAATATCGCCATCGACGTCACGCTCGGCGATAAGGCGGCGACCGTGCGCGCTTTCGCGCAAGCCGCGAAAATCGTGGCGCTGACGCTGGTCAATCAGCGCTTGGCGGCCAATTACCTCGACACCCGCGGCGTCGTCGCCGAATACGATCCGGCGGATGACCGTTTGACCCTGACCTTGTCGAGCCAAGGCGCGCACGCCGTCCGCGATGTGTTGGTCGACATTCTCCATGTCCCGAAGCGGAAGCTGCGCGTGGTGACGCCCGATGTCGGCGGCGGCTTCGGCACCAAGCTGTTCTGCTATCGCGAATATGCGCTCGCCGCCGTCGCCGCCAAACGCTTGCGCGAGCCGGTCACGTGGATCGCGGATCGCTCCGAGCATTTCCTCGGCGATGCCCAGGGCCGCGACAATCTCACGACGGCGCGGCTTGCGCTCGACAGCAAGCACCGCTTCCTCGCGCTCGAAGTCGATCTCGTCGCCGACATGGGCGCCTATCTGTCGCAATTCGCGCCATACATTCCTTATCTCGGCGCCGGGCTATCGCCGGGCGTCTACGATATTGCGGCCTGCCATGTCCGCGTGCGCGGCGTCTACACCAACAGCGTTCCGGTCGACGCCTATCGCGGCGCCGGCCGGCCGGAGGCGGCGTATGTCATCGAGCGGCTGGTCGACGTTGCGGCGCGCGAAGTCGGGATCGCGCCCGATGAGATCAGGCGGCGCAACTTCATCAAGCCGGGGGCGATGCCGTACCGGACGGCGACCGGCCAAAACTACGATTCCGGCGATTTCGCCGCGCATCTTCGCCGCGCGCAGCAGCTTGCCGATTGGGCCGGATTCAAATCCCGCCTGGCGCAATCGAAGAGGGCCGGCCGGCTGCGCGGCATCGGGCTTTCGACCTATGTCGAGGCCTGCGGCAGCAACGGGCCGGAGACCGCGACCGTGCAGATCGAGCGCGACGGCTCCGCCACCGTGCTGATCGGCTCGCAATCGACCGGGCAGGGCCATGCGACCGCTTACGCGCAGCTTGTCGCCGAGCATCTCGGCCTGCCGCCGGAGCGCGTCACCGTGGTGCAGGGCGATACCGACCGCATTGCCAGCGGCGTCGGCACCGGCGGCTCGAGCTCGATCCCGTGCGGCGGCGCTTCGCTCGACGCGGCGGCAACAAAGCTTGCGGACAATCTCAAAGCGCTGGCCGGCGAAGCGCTCGAAGCCAGCGCCGGCGATCTGGAGATCGCCGACGGATCGGTGCGCGTTGCCGGCACCGACCGGGCGATCTCCTTTGCCGCGCTCGCGCAACGTCCCGATGCGGGCGACCAGCTCAGAGCCGCCGACGCCTTCATGCCGACGCAGCCGACCTACCCGAACGGTACCCATATCGCGGAAGTCGAGATCGACCCGGCAACAGGCGAGACGCGCATCGTCAATTACGTCGTGGTGGACGACTTCGGCGCCACGCTCAATCCGCTGTTGCTCGCCGGCCAGGTCCATGGCGGCACCGCGCAAGGAATCGGCCAGGCGCTGATGGAGCAAGCCGTCTACGATGCCGAGTCCGGCCAGCTCGTGACCGCGAGCCTTCTGGATTATGCGCTGCCGCGCGCCGCCGACGTGCCGGCCATCGCCTTCGAGACCCATAACGTGCGCTGCCCGCACAATCCGCTGGGCGTCAAAGGTGCCGGCGAGGCCGGCGCCATCGGCTCCTGCCCGGCGGTGATGAACGCGATCGTCGACGCGCTGTGGCGGACGCTGCACATTGCGCACCTCGACATGCCGGCAACGCCCGAGCGCGTGTGGCGCGCCATCGCCGAGGCGCGGCGGCGCGAGACGCTATGACGACGAGCAGTTGCTGTTCGTGGCTTCTCCCGCGCTGCGTTTGGCCATATCCTAGGCGCGCCCGCAGAAACGAATGATGTCAGCGGTCCGCTGTTTGGGCGCGGTGCCGTCGAGAGGGGAGGCCTTTAATGATCCGTACCGTGTTTGCAGTCGCCGCCATTGCGCTTGGCGTCACCGCCGCCATCGCCCAGCAAGATCCGATCGCCGCGCGCAAGGCGCTGATGAAGGCCAACGTCGACCAGGCCAAGATCGCCGTGGCCATGACCAAGGGCGAGGCCCCGTTCGATCTCGAGAAGGCGCATAAGGTCTTCGCCACGTTCGAGGATGCGGCGGCGAAGGCGCCGGCGCTGTTCCCGGAAAATTCGACCGATCAGCCGACGGCGGACGATCCCTACAGCGCCAGTCCCGACATCTGGCAGAACCTGGATGACTTCAAGGCCAGGCTCGCCAAGCTCGGCGCCGACGCCAAGGCGGCCGACGCCTCGGTCAAGGACCTGGACTCCTTCAAGGCGGCGTTCGCCAATATCGGCAAGAACGATTGCGGCGGCTGCCACGAAAAGTATCGTCTCAAGAAGAGCTGACGATGAGCCGCCCCGCGTCGCCGGGGAAGGCCAGTGAATAAAGGAACGGCGCTGCGATGCGAAAGCTTGCGCTCATTGCGGCGGCCGTCGCTCTTGTCTGTGCGCTGCTCTGGGTGCTGACCATCCCGGCGACCGTTCCCGCCTCGGCGCTGCCGCCCCACACGCCGGATGTCGACAACGGCAGGACCATGTTCAACATCGGCGGCTGCGCGTCCTGCCACGCCACCCCGAACAGGGATGCCGAGAAGGTCGACCGCACCCGGCTCGGCGGCGGGCTCGCTCTGCAATCGCCGTTCGGCACCTTCTACGTACCGAACATCTCGCCCGACGCGAGCGACGGCATCGGCAGCTGGAGTGAGGCGGATTTCGTCACCGCGCTGTGGAAGGGGACCTCGCCGCACGGGCGGCACCTGTTCCCGGCCTTCCCCTACACCTCCTATCAGCACATGGAGCTCGCCGATGTGCGCGATCTCTTTGCCTATCTGAAGACCTTGCCGCCGGTCTCGGGCCGGGCGCGTCGGCACGATCTCGCATTTCCATTCAATATCCGCCGCCTGGTCGGTCTCTGGAAGGTGCTGTATCTCCACGGCGGGCCGTTTCGACCCGATCCTGCGCGATCGGCGCAATGGAATCGCGGTGCCTATTTGGTGAATGGGCCCGGGCACTGCGCCGAATGCCACAGCCCGCGCAATTTTCTCGGCGCCATCGTCGGGAGCGAGCGCTTTGCCGGCGGACCCACTCCGGACGGCAAGAGCTGGGTGCCGAACATCACGCCGGCCGGGCTGCAGCATTGGTCGAAGGAGGATATCGCCTGGTCGGAGAAGGATATCGCGAGCTTCCTCGACGACGGCATGAATCCGGCCGGCGATTTTGCCGGCGGCGCCATGGTCGAAACCATCCGCAACACCTCAAAGCTCGACGCCGCCGACCGTGCGGCGATCGCCGCCTACATCGTGGCCCTGCCGCCGCGGCAGGGTCCGAAGCCGCCGCCGAAGCAATAATGTTCCGGTCGCTCCTGTTTTAGCTCTTCGAGAGTCCACACCAGTCCGCGATGAAAAGTGTCATCGCTTGTGTGATCCGGCGCATGGACTCAAGATCGACGCGCTCGTCGAAACCATGGATGGCATCCGAATTGGGCCCGTACACGAGTGCCGGAATTCCAGCATAAAGGCCGAAGAACCGGGCATCCGTCGTGCCCGTCATGGCGACCTCCTCAAGCGCGCGACCGAATACGGCGCGGTGTGCGTCGCCAAGTTTGGCAACCGGTTCCTCGGCGTTCTTGAGCACGTAGCCCTCGGCTTCGAAGCCGTGATAGACAATTTCGGGCGGATAATTGTCCAGGAAACGATTCTGCCGCGCCGCCGCCAGGACCGCCTGCTCGATCTCCCGCTTTGCCTCCGCGATGCTCTGGCCGGGATAGATCGCAACCCTTACGTCGAAGGTGCACCAGGCGGGTACGCTCGAGGCCCAGTCACCTCCGGCGATTTTGCCGACGTTCAAGTTGATCGGATGCTCGACCTGGTCGAACGGCGGAAACGCCTTGCGCCGACCGTTCCATTCCTCCTCCAGCCGATGCAGCGCCTGCATGATCCCGTAGGCGGCTTCGATGGCGTTAGCGCCGGAGCCCGCCTCGCGGACATGGACAGGAATGCCGCGCACATGAACCTGGAACCACAGCACGCCGACCTGTGCACGAATGAGCTTGTCCCAGTTGGGCTCGGGGATCAGCGCCGCGTCGGCGCGATAGCCGCGGGCGAGGCAGGCGAGGGCGCCATTGCCGGTGCATTCCTCCTCGACGACGGATTGCACGATGACGTCCGCGGCCGGCCGGTATCCGATGCGAGCCAGCGCGTCGAGGGCGGCGATGCAGCCGGCAAGACCTGCCTTCATGTCGGCGGAGCCGCGGCCGTAGAGCCAGTTGCCGTCGCGCCGGGGCTCGAACGGCGGCGATGTCCACATGTCGAGCGGTCCGGTCGGCACCACGTCGATATGCCCGTTGAGGATGAGCGAGTGGCCCTTGGGATTGTCAACGCGCTGGCTGCCGACAACGTTGAAGGCGTTGTCGTAGTTGACATGCACCGGCGAGAAGCCCGGAAGATTCTGGATGTCCTCCACCTTGACCGCAAAACGATCGACCGCGAGGCCGCGGCGGCGCATCTCGGCCGCGACGAAATCCTGCGCCGTGTGCTCGGCGCCGCGCACCGAGGGAAATCGCACGAGCTCCGCCGTCAACTCGATCTGGTCGTCGAACCCCGCATCGACGGCTTTCATGATTGTTGTGGTCGTCTCCTGATCGAGCATTCCGATCCCTCTTCTCTCGCGCTTTTCCTGACGGTGCCAAGCGACGTCTCGCGGCGCACGGGCTGCGCAGGGGGGCTTGCCTCGATCCCGTGACGGTACCGCGCTTTTCATATATAACCCCTTCGTATCTCAGCGGCCATCAGCTAATCCGGGATTGAGCCATGCACTTCGCCCCGGCATTGGGGGATGTCATTTGGCTCGCTGGGGTGGCACGGTCGGAGTGAACTTGTGGAGATGCATATGAAGATCATTCGATTGCATTCGGCGCTGCTGGCCGCGTCGACCGCGCTGCTGTTGGCCGCGACCTCCTGGGTGGCGCAGGCTGAGGAGCTGGTGAAGATCGGTATCACCGCTCCGCTCTCCGGACCGCCGGCCCAGTCCGGCCTATCCCTCCGCCAGGGCATGACCGCGGCGGCGGCGGAATGGAACGCCAAGGGCGGCGTGACCGTCGACGGCAAGCCTCTCAAGATCGAGCTGCTTTTTGAAGACAACCAGGCCAATCCGGCACAGGGCGTGAGCGCAGCGCAGAAGCTGATAACCAACGATCAGGTGAACTTCCTGATCGGCGATGCCTTCGCCAGCTCGGTGACGATCGCGGAGATGGACCTCGCCGACCAATACAAAATCCCGATGATGAGCTGCGAGCCGGTGAGCGGCGCGATCTCGGACAAAATCGCGAAGGACCCGCAGAAGTACCAGTTTTTCTGGAAGGCGGATTTCAACAGCCAAGGCTATGCGGCAACCATTTTCCAGACCTATGCCGCACTGATCAAGAGCGGGCAATTCAAGCCAGCGAAGAAGACTGTTGCGTTCATCGTCGAGGACACCGATTACGGCCGCTCCATCGCCGCAAATGCGGCGGACTTGTTCAAAGCCGACGGCTGGAACGTGATCGCCAACAACACCGTCCCGCTCGGCAACACGAATTTCAGTTCGGCACTCATCAAGCTCGCCTACGACGATCCGGACGTCCTGGTCTCGGTCTTTACCTCGGTCGATTCCGGCGTCGCGTTGTCCAAGCAATTCCTGGAGCAGGGCCTCAGGTCCTCGCAGTTCGCGATCTATTACCCGACGCGGCCGGCCTATCTCAAAGGCGCCGGCAGCGCCGGCGAAGGCCTGATGTGGGCGCCGCTGATCTTCGATGCCGCCCAGCGCCCGGCCGACAAGTCGCTCGACGAAAAGATTCAAGCGAAGTTCAACATCGCCGCGACGAGCGACCACGCCTATGGCTATGACTGCATGAACATCGTGCTGAGCGCCTTCAAGGCGGCTGACACGGTCAAGCCCGAAGGCGTCGTCAAGGCGCTTGCCGCGACCGACTATGACGGCATTCTCGGCCGCTACGTCTTCGATCAGAAAAACCACACCGCGCAGTACGGGGCGGAGTTCATCCCGATCCCCACGGCGCAGATCCGCAACGGTGCGAATGTCATCATCTGGCCGGCGAACGTGGCCACGGCCAAGTACCAAATCCAGCCCTGGATGAAGTAGTTCGCAGGCGTTTCCCAACGGCGGCGCGTTGCACGCCGCCGCCAGGCGTGCCCCACTCGGTGCAGCCTGATAACAACCATGAAGGCGAAGCGGCTTGGATAGGCGGCCTATCTTAACGATCGATCGGGTGCAGAAGAACTTCGGCGGCCTTGTTGTGCTCGATGGCGTGTCGTTCGAAGCTTTCAGCGACGAGACGCTCTGCCTCATCGGTCCAAACGGCGCCGGCAAGACGACGCTCTTCAACATCATCGCCGGCGCCCTGCCGCCATCTGCCGGGCGCATCCGCCTCGACGGGCGCGACATCACCCGGTTCAAGCCCCACGTCCGCTGCCGCATGGGCATCGCCCGCACCTTCCAGATTCCACAGCCCTTCGCCACGCTGAGCGTCCTTGAGAACGTCGAGGTTGCCCTCGAGTTTGGCCGTCGTGAGGGGCGCGGCGGAGACCCGGTCCACGTCCGCTCCTGGCTGGAGCGCGCCGGGCTCGTGCAATGGATGCACGTACCGGCCGCGGAGCTGCCTCTCGGCGCACGCAAGAAGCTCGAACTTGTGCGTGCGCTTGCCACCGAGCCGCGAGTCATCTTGCTGGACGAGGTGATGGGCGGCCTGTCGCCGGAGGAGGTCGGCGAGGTCGCCGCCATCGTCCATGGACTCAAGGCGGAGAACATCGCGGTGATTTTCGTTGAGCACGTTCTTCGCGCGGTGATGAGCATCGCCGATCGCATCATCGTGCTGCACGGGGGCCGGTTGATCGCCGACGACGCGCCGGCCGAGGTGTCGCGCGACCCGGCCGTGATCGAGGCCTATCTCGGGGGAGCCCTCGATGCCGCTGCTCAGCCTTGAGCGCATCTCCAGTTATTACGGCGATGCGCGCGCGCTCGCCGATGTCAGTCTCGAAGTGGGGGACGGCGAGATCGTTGCCGTGATCGGTTCGAACGGCGCCGGCAAAACCACCATGTTGCGCACGATCTCCGGCTTGATCCATCCGCGCGCGGGCCGGATTTGCTTCGAGGGCGCGGCGATCGAGCGGATGCAGGCGCATCATCTCATCCGCCGCGGCATCGCCCATGTACCGGAGGGGCGGCGGCTGTTTGCCCAGATGACCGTACGCGAGAACCTGCTGATGGGCGCCTATGGCGCGCCGAGCTGGAAGGAGCGCGCGGCGCTGATTGATGAGGTCTGCGCCCTCTTCCCTCGTCTGCAGGAGCGCATCGGACAGCTTGCGGGGACGCTCTCGGGCGGCGAGCGGCAAATGTTGGCGACCGCGCGCGCGCTGATGGCGCGACCGCGCCTGCTTATGCTCGACGAGCCTTCGCTCGGACTGGCGCCGAAGATCGTTGAAACGATTCTCGCCATCATCCAGGACGTCAACCGGCGCGGGGTCGCCGTCCTGCTGGTCGAGCAGAACGTCCAGCTCGCGCTCAAGGCGGCGGCGCGCGCCTATCTGTTGGAGAGCGGCGCCGTCGTCAAATCCGGCATGACGGCGCAATTCCTCGCCGACGAAACCGTGCGGCAGTCCTATCTCGGGATTTGAGGGATGCTGACCCAGCTTGTCATCGCCCAGATCGTCAACGGCATCGTCGTCGGATCGATGTACGCGCTTTTCGCCAGCGGCCTGACGCTGATCTGGGGCACCATGAAGATGCTCAACTTCGCCCATGGCGAGTTCTTCATGCTGGCGGGCTATCTGGTCTATTTTTGCTACGCCGTGCTCAGCATCGATCCGGCGCTGGCCACGGTCATTGCCGTCGTCGTCGTCTTTCTGCTCGGCGTTGTCGTCGAACGCACCGTCATCCACCACTTGCTGTCGCGCCCGGTCTGGCAGTTCACCACCATCATCGCGACGCTCGGCACGTCGATCATTCTGCAGAATCTGGCCCTCCACTTGTGGGGGCCGGAGTTTCAGAATGTGCCCTATTTCGTCGAGGGCATGCTCAACCTCTTCGGCATCCGCATCGCCTACCAGCGCCTGCTGATCCTCGGTGTGTCCTGCGCCTCGATTATGGCGCTGTGGTTCATCCTCAAACACACGCGGCTCGGCCTGGCGCTACGGGCGACCGCACAGGATGCCGACGCGGCGCAGCTTTACGGCGTCAACATCCTCTCGATCTATACGCTCACCTTTGGGCTCTCGGCGGCGCTCGCGGCGCTGGCCGCCGCCATGCTGGCGCCCATTACCGCGGTCAACCCGTATATGGGCTTGAGTCCGCTGCTCAAAGGCTTCGTCGTCGTGATCCTCGGCGGGCTAGGCAGCTTCGGTGGCGCCATCGTCGGCGGTGTCCTCCTCGGCGTCGTCGAGAGCCTCGGCGTGCTGTTTTCGTCAACTGAGTGGAGCGACGTCATCGCCTTCACCTTCCTGGTCCTGGTGATCTGGATTCGGCCCTGGGGCCTCTTCGGTGTCGAGGAGCGAAGCTAGGCCATGGTGCTGCGAACTGAAGCTTGGCGTCGGCACGGCGTCATCGTCGCGATCCTCGGACTGCTCTGCTTCGTTCCCCTCTTGGTGCACAATCCGTACCTGTTGCATCTTTTCATCCTGAGCATGCTCTACGCCATGCTGGCGGGCAGCTGGAACCTGATCAACGGCTATGCCGGTATCTTCACCTTCGGCCACCAGGCCTTCTTCGGGCTCGGTGCTTACGCCTCGGCGCTGCTCGCCATGCATGCGGGGCTGAGCCCATGGATCACGCTGTGGTTTGCCGGCTGCGTCGCCGCGCTGGCGGGCCTTGCCATCGGTCTGCCCGTTCTGCGCATCCGGTCAGTCGCCCACGTCGCCATCGTCACCCTGGCTTTTGCCGTGATCGTGCAGGCTGTCGTCGCCAATTTGCCCGACTTCACGCGGGGAACGCTCGGGCTCGCCGGCATCCCCTCGTTCACGGCCTTCGCCTTGCCGGGGATCGGAATCGTCTCGTTCGGGGCCGGCGACCAAGTCGCGTATTACTATGTCGCGCTCGTCTTTCTTGCCCTGTCCATGGCGTTCATGATTTGGCTGGTCAGCGGCCGCACCGGCCTCGCGCTCAAAGCGATACGCGACGCGGAAGAGGCGGCCGACAGCCTCGGCGTCGATCCGACGCGCTACAAGCTCATCGCCTTCGTTGCCAGTTCCTTCGTTGCCGGAGTCGCCGGAGCGTACTACGCCCATTACCTCCATATCCTGACGCCTGACTCTGCGATCGGCGTCTCCATCATGGTCACTATTCTGGTCATGACCCTCGTTGGCGGCATCGGCACCACCATCGGGCCTTTGGTCGGCGCCTTCGTCGTGACCTTCGGGCTCGAGGCCATGCGCGGCCTCGGCGACTACCGGCTCATGGTCTATGGCTTGCTCCTGGTCCTCTTCGTTACCTTCGCGCCAAACGGACTTGCGCAACTGCGGCGCGCCCGCCCGCAGCGGCACCGGGGCGAGGCGCAGGGCCCGAAGCCGCCGCCGAAGAAATAATATTTCAGTGCCTGATTGGCCGGACGGCAGCGGGTATCCGCACTTTCATCGCGCGCCGCGGAAAGTCCCTCGGATCGTCGATTTCTCGTCCTTGGCGAGTCGGCGAAGCTTGGCGACGTCGCCCACTGCCACATCCGCAGCGCGCACGGCGACCCCGACTGATTTCAACTTGGCGAAGGTACGCGACAGCGATGACGGCGTGAGGCCAAGCCGTGCCGCGATCAACGCCTTGTCGTAAGGCAAGGCGATGACGCAAGGACCGCGGTCCACCGGCGCGAGCGATGCCAGGAACTCGGCAACGCGTTGCACGCCACTCTGCGCCTTGAGCTGCTCCACCTGTTGCATCAGCAGATACAGACGCTGTGACATGGAGGCGATCATGGCCAGGGCGATATTCGGATCTTCGCGGATGCAGCGGATGATATGATCCGCCGGTACCCGTATGACCCGGGCATCGGTGACAGCCTCGGCCGTCGCCGGGAAGCGGGCGCCGGTCAAGGCGGCGGCCTCGGCAAAACTGTCCCCCTTGGTGAAGACATGAATCACCGCTTCTTCACCGGACAAGTTGAGCCGGTAATGCTTGGTCCAGCCGTCGATCATGATGAAGAATGCCGTCGCTGGATCGCCTTGTCGAAACAGCGTACTGCGCGCTTTCAGCGTCACGGCGCTCGCCGGCGCAACGATATGCTCGACCGTTTCTGGCTTGAGACCGCGGAAGACGGCGATGCGGTTGATGATCTCAAGGTCTCCGGCCGTAGGATGTGAGGCCATGTTTGAAGTCCCCCGAAGCTTCGTCATGACGCCAACGCCGCCGCGCGCCTGACCACGATCCGACCACCTCCTTGTCACCGTTGCAACCGCGCCGTTGACGAAGGTTTGCAGCGAGTCGATCATTTCGCCGCGCGACGCGGACTAAGGTTTTGCATCGCTGACGGCACGGCCCGGCGGGCTCGTGATCGCCGCGGTGATGGCTTCGGCCTGGGTTTCCGGCAAGACCCCATCAAGGAACAATTGCGCCAAGCCGTGCACCAGCGCCCATGCCGCGATGGCAGCCAAGTTTGACTCTTGCGCCGCGCGCCCTTTGCCTTGCACGCCACCCTTCAGCCACTGGAACGCCTGATCGGCGGCGGACTTCAGTTCCGGATAATCGGCACGCTTCGCCGTCTCCGGGCCGAACATCAGCCGGAAAACGCCGCGCCGCGTGAGCGCAAAGCGCACATAGGCCACTCCCATGGCCGATAACGGGTCGCGTTCGCTCCGCGCAGCGGCGGCTAAGGCCGCGCCGAGGTCACGAAACCCTTCGGCGGCGACCGCGGCCAGCAACGAGTCCTTGCTGGCAAAATGACGGTACGTCGCCGGCGCCGAGACGCCGACGCGGCGCGCGGTCTCGCGCAGGCTGACGGCGCCGACGCCGCTCTCCTCGACCAAGGCCATGGCGGCGGCGATCAGCGCCGGCCGCAAATCGCCATGGTGGTAACGTCGTTTTTTCGATGTTGACATTGTTAACATTCTAGCATAGTTTACACCGTAAACATAGACCTAGATCAAGGCCGACGGCGAATTTCGCGCCCAGATGGGCGAAAGACCGGGCGCCCGATCCGGCGGCCTTCCTCGCACCATGCAGGGGAATGACCATGAAAACATTTTTCACGGTGAAATTTGCTCTGGCGCCGTTCGTCGTGTTCTGGGCGCTGCTCGATCTGACTTCCCCCGGCACGGCGATCGCGGCCGGACTTGTCCTGTCGCTGGCCGGCGGCGCCTGGCGCTGGTACTGGCGCGAAATCAAGAGTCTCGAGATCGGCGGCCTCGCCATCTTCCTCGGCTTGGGACTTGCCGATCTGATCGCGCCGCAATTCGTCGGCGCCAATGCGGCTTCGCTCTCGTTCACGGGTCTCGGTCTGGTCTGCCTTGTGACAGTGGCTCGCAGAAAGCCCTGGACCGCGGATTATTCCCGCGCGGCATTCGCGCAAGCCGCCGAGAGTCCGATTTTCCAAGCCGTCAACATGGTCCTTTCGGGCCTGTGGGGCGTGCTGTTTCTGCTCATCGCCGCGGCGCAAATGCTGCGGGCCGGCGCATGGGTCACGACCGGCATCGTTGTTGCCGGCGCGCTGATCTCCATTTTCGGCCCGAAACTCCTCACACGCGTCGCCATAAAGCGGTTCATCGCATCGCTTGAGACTTACAGATGGCCGGCGCTCCAGCTCGGGGGCGCTATGGGCGGCACGGATTTCGACGTGGCTGTGGTCGGCGCCGGCATCGGCGGACTGACGGCGGCGGCGCTCTTGGCCGATGCCGGTCTCAAGGTGGTCGTCGCCGAGCACCATGTCGTGCCGGGCGGATTCTGCCATACGTTCGTGCGCAAGGCGCGTCACCTGGGTAAGTCGTGTCTCTACCGCTTCGATGCCGGTCCGCACGATTTTTCCGGGGTATGGCCCGGCGGCTCCGTCGCCTCGGTCCTCGAACGTCTCGACGTGGCGCAAAAGCTCGAGTGGCTTCGCCTCGATCACGCTTATTACCTGCCGGGTGTAACACTAGACGTACCGCGCGACTGGCACGACTACGTGCGCGAGCTTGGACGCCTGTTCCCTGCGAGCGCAGCGGGTTTCGAGACGCTGTTTGCCGACATTCGCGCCATCTACGACGGCATGTTTTCGACTGGCCGCGACAATGGCGGCATCCCCGGCATACCGACCAGCGTCGACGCCATGCTCGCCTTTCCGCGTGACTATCCGCTTGCCTTTCACTGGCAGGACAAGCCGTTCGACGAACTCGTCGCGCAGCATATTCGCGATCCGAAAGCGCAAGGCGTGGTCAATATGTTGATCGGTTATATCAGCGATGGGTCGGAAGCGCTGACCTGCGGCGAGATGATCCCAATATTTGGCTATTACTTCCATGGCGGCACCTATCCGGCCGGTGGTTCCGGACGACTCGCGGATGTCCTCGTCGAGGCGATCGAGGCGCGTGGCGGCGAGGTTCGGCTTAAGACCCGCGTCGCCGGCATCACTGTCGAGGACGGGCGCGCCGCCGGCCTCATGCTCGGCGACGGCACGCGTATCACCGCCAAGGCCGTGGTCTCGAACGCCGACATGAAGCGCACGTTCCTGGAGCTCGTCGAGGCGCAGCACCTGCCCGAAGATTTCCGCAGCCGCGTGGCGGCGGCGCAGCCCGCAAACTCCGCCTTCATGGTCTATCTCGGCGTCGATTTCGTGCCGGACGTCAGGCCGGCGCTGCATGTCTCGGGCGATCCTCATATCTACATCGAAGCCCTGTCGCTGGTCGACCCGACCGCCGCGCCGCCCGGCCATTCGACCATTGGGATCATCACCCTGCTGCCTTATGTGGAGTCCCAGCGCTGGTTCCCGGCCGAGAGCTCCGACGACTGGAAGGAATGGCGCCGTTCCCCCGACTACGAGGATCGTAAGACCGCGTTCGGCGACCGTTTGATCGCCGCCGCCGAGAAGGTCATTCCAGGCCTTTCGAGCCACATCGTCTATCGCACCGATGCGAGCCCGGTCACTTATGCGCGCTATGACTGGACGAGCGCAGGCTCGATCTACGGGATGTCCAAGTCGGGCCGGCTCAAAGGCGCGAAAAGCCCGGTGCCCGGACTCGTGGTTGCCGGCAGCGCCACCCACGGCGCCGGCGTCGAAGCGGCGGTGATCTCCGGCGCATGTGCCGCCAACGCCCTTGTTCCGGGGCTGCTGGCGCAGCCGGCGGCGAAGACACCGCGCAACATGCCGCGCGCTGCGCTGCCACTAGCCGCGGCGCAGTGACGGCAGCCGCAGAGATGCAGGTGCGGCGCGCTACGGCCCGCCAAACGCCTTGAAGGTGATAATGGTGCGCGTGTCGGCGACGCCAGGGATGGTTTGCACCTTCTCGGCGATGAAGTGGCCGATGTCGGCGGTCGGCTCGACATAGAATTTCACCAGCAAGTCGAAATCGCCGGCGGTCGAATAGATTTCCGAGGCGATCTCGGCGTCCGCCAGCCGGTTGGCCACCTCATAGGACTTGCCGAGCTGACACTTGATCTGCACGAAGAAGGGAACCATGCGCACCTCCGAACCGCGGTAGACTAGAACCTTATGGGGCCGGATGGAATGAGAACCCGACGCCCGTTTCGCTGTGCCGTGCCTGCTAACCTCATTCTAAGGTGAGATATCTTGAAACCAATCGACCTCCGCCTCTACGCCATCGTCGACGCCGAGCGGGCCGGCGGATACGCGCTCGCCGATCTGGCGCGCCGCGTCGCCGAAGGCGGCGCGACTTTCGTGCAGTTGCGCGACAAGCGCAGCGAAACGCGGGCAATCGTCGAGGCGGCGCGGGCGATCAAGGCGGCGCTGGCGCCGTTCGCGATACCGTTCGTGGTCAATGACCGTGTCGACGTAGCGCTCGCCGTTCAAGCCGACGGCGTGCATATCGGTCCGGACGACATGAGGGCCGAAGATGCCCGCGCGCTCCTTGGCCCGGACGCGATCATCGGGCTCTCGATCAAGACCGTCGAGCAGGCCGCGACGGCGCCGGTCGAGCTCATCGATTATGCCGGCATCGGCGGCGTCTATGCGACCACGTCGAAAGAGCAGAACAGCGCGCCGATCGGCCCGGAAGGATTTGCCCGCGTCGCCGAGGTGCTGCACCGCCGCGCCCCGTCCTTGCCGCTTTGCGGTATCGCCGGCATCGATGCCGAAAACGCCGCCGCTGTCGTTGCCGCCGGCGCCGACGGCGTCGCCGTCATCTCGGCATTGTCGCTTGCACCCGATCCCGCCGCCGCGGCGCGCGGCTTGCGCGACATTGTCGATGCCGTATTGGCGAAGCGCGGGACGTGATTGGAGTCCAGACATTCCCAAACGCTTCTGGGTGAATCGATTGGCGGTCTAGATTTCTTAGTGGAGCATGATCTTATCGGAAAACCGGCTGCCACTTTTCCGGATCATGCTCTACTGCACCAGGACGTTCGAGAACTGCCAGGGGTCGTCGCGATCGATGTTTTCCGGGAACAGTCCGTCGCGGCCGGCGGCGGGCGTCCAGTCGGTATAGCGGCCGATCACCGGCCCCAGGTATGGCCGCTGGATTTCCAGGCAGCGCCGGAAATCCATCTCGTCGGCTTCGACGATGCCGCGGTCGGGATTTTCCAGCATCCAGACGATGCCGGCGAGCACTGCCGACGTCACCTGCAAGCCGGTGGCGTTCTGATAGGGCGCGAGCCGCCGCGTCTCCTCGATGGAAAGCTGCGAGCCGTACCAATAGGCGTTGCGGGCGTGGCCGTAGAGGAGGACGCCCAGCTCGTCGATGCCGTCGACGATGTCGCGCTCGTCCAGAATCTTCCATTCCGGCTGCGGCTGCCAGGCCGCCCCCGCCATTTCGTGCAGCGACAGCACGGCGTCGTCGCAGGGGTGATAGGCGTAGTGACAGGTCGGCCGATAGCGGACTTTGCCGTCCTCGTGCAGCGTAAAATAATCCGCGATTGAGATCGACTCGTTGTGCGTGATCATGAAGGCGTGCTGGGCCTGCGCGGTCGGCGTCCAGGAACGCACCCGCGTTGCGGCGCCGGGCTGCCCAAGGTAAATCGCAGCATCGCAACCGAAATCATGCCGGTAGGCGTTGGCCGGCAGCGTTTTCTCGTGCGTTCCCCAGCCGAGCTCCGATGGCTGCAGGCCTTCGGAGCAGAAACCCTCGACTGACCAGGTGTTGACGAATTGACCACGCGGCTTGGGATCGCGCGCGCGCTGGGTGTCGCGCTCGGCGATGTGAATGCCCTTGACGCCGGCGCGCCGCATCAATCGCGCCCAATCGTCGCGCGTCTTCGGCTCGTCGACATTCAGGCCGACCTCGGCGGCGACGTCGAGGAGCGCTTGCTTGACCAACCACGACACCATGCCGGGATTGGCGCCGCAGCAGCTCACGGCAGTGACGCCGCCGGGGCGACGGCGGCGCAATGCCAGAACGCTTTCGCGCAGCGCGTAGTTCGAGCGCTGCGAGATCGACAGATTGCGGTCAGTATAAAGTCCTGGCCACGGCTCCACCACGGTGTCGATGTAAAAAGCATCGATGTCCTTGGCCAACGCGATCAGATCGACCGAGGAGGTATCGACCGAAAGGTTGACGATCATGCCGCGCCCCGGCCCGGTGGTGAGCAGCGGGGTGAGCACGTCGCGATAGTTCTCCTTGGTGATCGCCGCATGGATGAAGCGGAGTTCGCGCTCGTCGAGCAAGCCACGGTCTGCATCCTCCGGCGCGATTACGACGAATTTCTCGCGGTCAAAGCCGATGTGCCGTTCGATCAGCGGCAGCGTTCCCTTGCCGATCGAGCCGAAGCCGATCATCACGATCGGGCCGTCGAAACGCGCATGCAGCGGCCAAGCGGTATCGGGTTTGGTCATTGCATGCATGGTTGCTCCTTCAGCCGTTCGGGTGCCGCCACGCTATGTGTCGCACGGCGCGCTCAGATATGAAATGTCTTCAGCGGCGCGAAGCCGTTGAAGGCGACGGCGGAGTAGGTCGCGGTATAGGCGCCGGTTCCCTCGATCAAGAGCTTGTCGCCGATCTCCAGCGAGACCGGCAGCAGATAGGGCTCTCTCTCGTACATCACGTCGGCCGAATCGCAGGTCGGGCCGGCGAGCACGCAGGGGCCGACCTCGCCGTCGCGGCGGTCGCGCGGGGTGCGGATCGGATAGCGGATCGATTCGTCCATGGTCTCGGCGAGACCGCCGAATTTGCCGATGTCGAGATAGACCCAGCGCACGTCGTCGTTCTCGCTCTTCTTCGAGACCAGCACGACCTCGGCCTCGATCACGCCGGCATTGCCGACCATGCCGCGGCCCGGCTCGATGATGGTCTCCGGGATGCGGTTGCCGAAGTGCCGCCGCAGCGCCCGGAAGATCGTCGCGCCGTAGGTCTTCACCGTCGGCACGTTCTTGAGATACTTGGTCGGAAAGCCGCCGCCCAGATTGACCATCGATAGCGTCATGCCGCGCTCGCCGCAGTCGCGGAACACCGCGGCGGCGGAGGCGAGCGCCCGGTCCCAGGCCTGCGGATTGCGCTGCTGCGAGCCGACGTGGAATGAGATGCCGTAAGGCTCGAGGCCGAGCCGGTGCGCGGCTTCCAGCACGTCGACGGCCATGGCCGGCTCGCAGCCGAACTTGCGCGACAGCGGCCACTCGGCGCCGGCGCAGTCGGAGAGGATGCGGCAGAACACGCGAGCGCCCGGCGCCGCGCGCGCGATCTTCTCGACCTCGGCCTGGCAATCGACCGCGAACAGGCGGACGCCGAGTTCATAGGCGCGCGCGATGTCGCGCTCCTTCTTGATGGTGTTGCCATAGGAGATGCGATCGGCCGTGGCGCCGGCGGCCAGCACCATCTCGATCTCGGGGAGCGAAGCGGCATCGAAGCAGGAGCCCAGCCCGGCCAGAAGCGACAGCACCTCCGGCGCCGGATTGGCTTTGACGGCATAGAACACCCGCGTGTCGGGCAGCGCCTTGGCGAAGCCGAGATAATTTTCGCGGACGACGTCGAGATCGACGACCAGGCAGGGCCCGTCGTCCTGATGGTTTTCCCGGCGGCTGCGCAGGAAATCGCGGATGCGCGTGGTCATGGCGCTCTCCTCACAAGGTTCAAGGAGCCTCGCGGCTCGGATTGAAATTCGAGCGATCACGAATCGCCCGGCGTCAGCGGGTGAAGATCGGCGCCTTGCCATGCGGTGGAGACACGGACGAAGGCGGCGGGTTCTGCACCCGAGATGCTGCCTTGGCTTGGAGCGGGATGACCCGTTCCGCACGGCCGGCAAGGATGGACAAGCCTCTGCGGTGTCGACCTTTGGAGGGCCGACGAGACCAGAGAAGCCCGCTCCGTCGTTGCTTTAAGCCGCGTCCCCCGTTGAGCGCGGGGTGCGCCGGTTTCGCCTCCGGCTGCCGGTTAAGTGGTTCGGAGCTCAGGCGGCCAAAACTCTTTCACAGAGTCTCGGCGTTTGCTCCGGGCGGCTGTCCGGCCTCTTGTCCGGATGCCCACCAACCGACACGCGGCCACAGGCACGTGCGAAATTGGGCGAACGGCAAATAGGCGCAACGGCTGTGCGTTGCAAGGATTTTTTGTCGCGGCGACAATTTTTTCTGTTGGCAGTCAAAATGTCGGCGCTGCGTGGCCGCGCATCGTGCGCCGCCGCGACTGGTTAAGCGCAGGGTCATCTGAGTTCCGGTAGCGATTTCGCGTTGTGTAATACGGTAGACTGACGACCACCTCGCCCGACAAAAGGGGGAGTGAACGGGAGACTCGAAGGAAGGATGAGCGTTCCCATCGCCTTGACCATCGCCGGTTCGGATTCGAGCGGCGGCGCCGGCATCGAAGCGGATTTGAAGACTTTTTCCGCGCTCGGCGTCTATGGCGCCTGCGCCATCACCGCGCTCACCGCGCAGAACACCAAAGGCGTGGTCGCCGTCCACGACGTGCCCGCCGAAGTCGTCGCCGCGCAGATCGATGCCGTATTCGCCGATCTCGATGTCGGCGCGGTCAAGATCGGCATGCTGGCGAATACGCAAATCATCGATGCGGTGGTCGCGGCGCTCGACCGCTATCGCCCGCGCAACGTCGTGCTCGACCCGGTCATGATCGCGAGCTCGGGCGAACGATTGCTGCGCGAAGATGCGGTCAGCGCCTTGCGCGGCCTGATCCGGCACGCCCGCGTCACCACGCCCAATCTGCCGGAAGCCGCGGCGTTGCTCGATGCGCCGCCGGCGCGGGATGAAAGCGAGATGCGCAGCCAAGCGGAAAAGCTTTTGGCGCTCGGCGCCGGCGCGGTGCTGATCAAGGGCGGCCATGGCGGCGGGCCAGAAAGCGTCGACCTTTTGGTCGAGCCCGGGCGCTGTCTGCGGCTGGCCGCGCCGCGCGTCGCGACCAAAAATACTCACGGCAGCGGCTGCACGCTCGCTTCCGCATTGGCTGCCGGACTTGCCAAGGCGCTTCCGCTCGACGAGGCGGCGAAGCAAGCCAAGACCTATGTCAACGCCGCGCTTGCCGCGGCGGACCGGCTGGCGATCGGCGCGGGCCGCGGCCCGCTGCATCATTTTCACGCCTGGTGGTAGCGCCCGATCTCGACACAGGCTTTCGACGAGGCCCGAAAATTGCTACCGCTTAGGTTGCTTCGGGTTCGGCGGGGGGCCTGCGGCGGAGATCACGATCATGCCTGCCATAGCAAGCGTGATGGCGGCGCTGGCGATACTGCTGGCGGCCGGCCAGGCATTCGCAACGGAATATGAGGTCACCAGCAAATCCGGAATCGTCTACGCCGACCACGACGGCACCAAGCTGGTCGGCGACCTCTATTTGCCCAAAGGCCGCGCCAAGGCGCCGGTCCTGGTGGCGATCCCCGGTGGCGGTTGGCAAGCCGGCAACAGCCGGTTTTACTGGTATTGGGGCCTGTTCCTCGCCCGCAACGGCTATGCGGTGTTTGCGATCGATTACCGCGTAGGCAGGGCCGGCGCCTATCCCGCCGCCGTGTACGACGCCAAGGCGGCCGTTCAGTTCGTGCGGGCCAATGCCGCCGACTTCGACATCGACCCCGACCGCATCGGCCTCATCGGCGCTTCCTCCGGCGGTCACCTCGCGGCGCTCACGGCGCTCGCGGGCGACCAGTACACCAGCGCGTACCGCGACGATGCCAACGCCGCCATTCCGGCCAATGTCAAAGCCGTGGTTGTCTTCTACGGCGTCTTCGACATGCTGGCACAGTGGACCCACGAACAGACCATGCACCCGCACGACAACCTCGTGGAAAAATTCCTCGGCGCCTCGCCGATGCAGAACCGGCACATCTATTTCGAAGCCTCGCCGATCAGCTACACGACCGTCGATCATAACCAGGTACGTTTTCTGCTCATTCACGGCACCGACGACGACGTCGTCGATCCGGCGAGCCAGTCGGGCGCGTTCATGACGGCGCTCGGCCAAGCCGGCTTCTACGTGCGCCGCGTCGTCATTCCCGGCGCCGGGCATTTCTGGGCGAGCGACCCGTTCGAAAGCGAACCGCGCAGCTACAACGCGTTGACCGTGCCGCGGCTATTGCGGTTTCTCGAGAGCTCGCTGTGACCTTGCAACGAAGGCGGCGCAACCGGTCAAGGCCGGGCGCCGCCATAACACCAGGAGGAACGATCATGTTGAAATCAGTCGCAATCACTGGCGCCGTTTTACTCGCCGCCATCGCCGTGGTGCTGCTGCCGATGCGCAACCACGAGGCAGCGGCGCAATCCGGGCAACTCGAGGTCCATGCGGTCGATATCGACGTCGTGCCGGGCCAAATCGACAATTACCTCGCGGCGCTCAAGGAGAACGGCGCCGCCTCGGTCCATGAGCCGGGCTGCCGGGAGTTCGACATCCTGGTCTCGCAAAATGATCCCAACCACGTGCTCATCTTCGAGGTTTACGACGACGCAGCGGCGGCTGACGCGCACCGGCAGACCCCCCATTTCAAGAAATATGCGGCGGCGACCAAGGAGATGGTCGCCAAGCGCGACGCCCGGAATTTTTCGTCGGTCGCGATGAACATGAAGGGCATGTGACCCGCGCAAAGTTCTCGACCGGCCACGCCGCCCATGACACCGCAGCCGTCTGCGCCGTGCTCGAAGCCATGGCGGGGATCAAGCACGGCAAGGCGAAACAGGGCAGAAGGCCATCGAGATAGGCTACGCCGCCGTCAGCGTCGGAATTTTCTTGATCTCGCCCGCGAGCTCGCGTTCGGCGCGGGCGAGATCGTAGGCGCGCTGCAGATTGATCCAAAGCTCGGGACCGTTGCCGAGGAGCTTGCCGATGCGCAACGCCATCCCCGGGGTCACGGGCTGCTTCTCGTCGAGGATGTCGTAGAGCGTCTGTCGCGAAATACCAAGCAACCGCGCGATCTCGGTCTTCGACTTGCCGAGCGCCGGCAACACGTCCTCACGCAGCATCTCGCCCGGATGCATCGGCTTCAAGCCGCGAAGAAGATTGTTCCGGGTCATCAGTGATAATCCTGCGCTGCACCAGTGTAAGGTTTTGCCTTACATTTATCTAGCATTGCCTGCTATCGTCGAAGCCATTATCCCTCCGGTGCAACGGCAACGCCCGGTAAAGCAGCAAGAGCGAAACAGAGCGATGGTGCGGCGCCGCATCTCTGAACAGCCGACGTCGCGGCTCGCGATCTGGGCGCGGCGCACGGCGCTGTTCTCGCTCGCCGCGACGCTGATCGCCATCATCATCGTGCGCTCGGGCGCGCTCGACATCGTGCCGGCGCTGTCGACGCTGGCCGGCGCGCTGGTGCTCGCACTGGTGGCGATCCTGCTCGCCTTCGCCGCCGGGATCGCCATTTGGCGGGAAGGGATCGGCGGGGTCCGCGAGGCCGTCACGGCGCTGTTTGTCGGCGTCGCGCTGATTGCCTATCCGCTCTATCTCGGCGTCAAGGCGTACCGGCTGCCGGCGATCTACGACGTCACCACCGATCCGATCGACCCGCCGCGCTTCGAGGCGATCGCGCGGTTGCGGCCGCGCGACGCCAATCCCGTCACTTATGCCGGTCTGTACACGGCGGAGCAGCAGCGCGCGGCCTATGCGGATATCGAGCCCGATCTCACCAATTCATCGCCGCAAGAGGCCTACGACGCCGTGCTCAAGGTCGTCACCAAGCGCAAGTGGCACATCGTCGACGCGCGGCCGCCGCAGGCCGCGGCGCCGCGCGAGGGCCGCATCGAGGCCATCGCGCGCACGCCGATTCTCGGCTTCCGCGACGATGTCGTGGTGCGCGTGCGCGGAACAGCGGACGGCGCCCGCATCGACGTGCGCTCGGCGTCGCGCTACGGCCGCCACGATCTCGGCACCAACGCCGCGCGGGTGCGCGCGCTGATCGACGACGTCGATGACGTGCTGGCGGCGGGGCCGGAGAAGAAGCAGCCGGCGCCGAAACCCGCTCAGGCGGCCGGCAAGGGCAGTTCGGTCAGGCGGTAGTGTACAAACAATGGAGCCCGGCGCCGGGGAGCTCCGGGGCTCAACAACTCGTTCAACCGCCGATGCTGCTTGGCCGCGATTGCATCACGACGAGACGTTGGAAAAAGACAAACGTCGCTTGGCCACGTTGGGTGATCATCGCTGGCCTCGTGTGTTCCTGATGATGGCAATGGTCTCGGCGGAAACGTCGCCGGGGGCGACGGTCACCGTCGATGTCTGGTTAGGTAAATTACAAGCACCCTGTTGGCTCGCGGGGACGGTGGCGCAGCCGGACATGACGATGCCAGCGGTCGGCGCTTCTGTGATGACCACCTGGCCGGCGGTGACCTGTATCGCCGGCGAGCAATACCCGGGCGGGACGGAGAACGGTCCCAGATTCCCAGGATTGACGGTGAAGGTGAAGTTGCCTTTCGTGTCCAGGTCTCCCTGCTTGCAGATCTCGAGATAGCCCATGGTCGAGTAGTCGGTATAGGTCACTTCGGTGACGCCACTGCCGATCGTGACGGTCGCGGTGCCTGTGGCGAGGTTCGTGCTTACCAATTGACCGGGCGGCGCCACGGTGATGCTCGACACGGCATCCCCGGAGGGAATCGTTTCGATCACGGTGGCATTCGTACCCACAGGAAGGCTCGGCCCGATCGCGCAGGTCCCGCCGGGCGGGGGGCCGGCCGGGACGGTAAATTTGCTAGAGCCGGAGGTGAACGTGAATGACGTACCCACGGCAACCCCGGGGCCGGCCACTTTACAAACCTTCAGGTAGCCCATTGGTGTGATGGTACAAACCCAATTGTCATATCCCGCGTGGTTGGTATAGCCGGCACCAAACGTGGAATTGCCCGTGTAGAAGCCGCATTGAATCGGTGGGGCCGTACCCGAGAAGTCCGGATGGGCGGTGGAATCAATCTTGACGACAGCGTTTGCTCCAGTTCCTGTTGTGGTGATTTCGTTGAAAGCAGTCGCCAGAAGTGGAGAGCCTGTAAAGAAACGATTCCAGGGCTTGACGTTGGTGGCGGTACCGGCCGTGTTGGCGACGAAATAGTGGCCGTTCTGCACGAGCGCCGGTCCGAATGCTTGGCCGTCTGTATTCGGACAAGAAGCGGAAGTGGCGGAGTCCGGACATTCGTAATCGATCTGAAAATTGATCGAGCCAATGGCGCCGGAATTCGCTGGATTGTAGATTCCGTAAAAGATGTGAACGCCATAAACACCACTTTCAGCACTGGTGGTCCCCGCGATATTCAAGATGTCTGCTACGTCGCGGTAATCACCGTTCAGCGGGCAGGCGGCGGGGGGCTGAGGGTTGGGAAGAGTCGTACTGATGGACCCACCGGTGGTCTCAGGGGTTGCACTCACAGTATTGCCCGCTGGGCCGGAGAAGATTGTGAGCGTCCAATTTGCGGCGAGGAAGTTTGTATCGCAAAAGGTAACCGGCTGCGCCGCTGCCGGCCACGACAGCAGGAGTGCGAAGGCCGCGCCTGCGAACCTCCACACATGGAGTGATTTCAGCACGTCACGAAGGTGCCAAGGCGACAGCCACATCTGATGTGCGCACATCTTGATTCCCCCTTCTGTCGCTCCGAAGACTTTCGCTCGGATTTTGCGGTCGGACGCTCTCCGCGTCGGGACCCGTCCGGCCGTGCCGGTTCTCACGCTTGAGCGCCGGTCTTGGCCGACATCGCTCCCGAATAAGCGGGTATGTGACAACTTTAACTAGAATAATACTTGCGTTCGCCCCAGGCGGCAAGGGCATTAATATTGATTTTTGCTAATTCGCCGGCATTTCCGGATGACCAGGTACCAGGAGCTGGAAAGCGGCTTTCGCGACGGCGTTGTGAGGCGCGCGCTGATCGACGACGTCGATGACGTGCTGGCGGCGGGGCCGGAGAAGAAGCCGCCGGCGCCGAAACCCGCTCAGGCGGCCGGCAAGGGCAGTTCGGTCAGGCGGTAAGTGCCGCCGATCGACGGCGTGCCCTCGGTGGCGACGAGCCGGCGCGCGACCAGGTCTTCAAGATGCGCGAGCACCGAAAGCCCGGCGGCGCCGGTGAGCCGCGGATCGATGCCGATGTAGATCGCCCTGACCAGCGTCGGGATATCGGCGGCGCCCTTGGCGAGCCGGCGCAGGATCGACACTTCGCGTCCCTGCCGATGCCGAATGTAGCTCCCGACAAAGCGCGGCGCCTCGCGCACCAGGCCGCCATGGCCGGGCAGATAGACCGGCTCGGTGCGGCGCGCGAGCTTTTCCAGCGAGGCCATGTAATCGCTCATGGCGCCGTCGGGCGGCGCCACGATCGAGGTCGACCACGCCATCACATGGTCGCCGGAGAAGAGGAGGTCGGCCTCCTTGAACGCATAGGCCATGTGGTTCGCGGTATGGCCCGGCGTCGTGATCGCTTCGATGGTCCAGCCGGCGCCGGACACGACCTCGCGGTCGGCGAGCGCGATGTCGGGACGGAAATCCAGGTCGGCGCTGGCGTCGAGCCGTTGCGCTTCGCCGATATGGAGCGGGCGCGCTGGCCGGTGCGGCCCCTCTGCGTACACCGTGGCGCCGGTCGCGGCCTTGATCTTCGGAACCGCCGGAGAATGGTCGCGATGGGTATGGGTGACGAAGATATCCGTGACCGTCTCGCCGCGCACGGCATCGAGCAACGCTGCGACGTGGGCGTCGTCGTCGGGGCCGGGGTCAAGGATCGCGACCTTGCCGCGGCCGATGATGTAGCTGACCGTGCCTGTGAAGGTGAACGGGCCGGGATTGTTGGCCACGACCGCCCGCACGTTCGGCGCGACCTCTTCCGATCGGCCGGGTACGAGATCGAAGCTCTTATTATAGGCGATGTCGTCGCTCATGCGGAGGAATTCACACGTCACTTTGGGCTCGCGGCCTTAAAGCATGATCCGGAAAAGTGGAAGCCGGTTTTCCGAAAAGATCATGCTCCACCAAGGCCGCGTTCGCCGCTTCCATGTGCGAAGGGTGAGAGGAAAGCAATGGGGGGTAGGGGCAGGACCGCCATGCCCCAACCCATGGCCGGGCCATGACGAGGCGGCGCCAAAAATAGATGGAGCCCCGGTGCCGGGATCGCCGGGGCTCCAAGCAATCTCATTCAACACGAGTTGTGAGATCGAGATCGCACATAAAGCCATGCAAGCTGTGGGCCAAGTTGGCCAAAGGCGTAATTTGCCGAAATATCAGGGTGTTGCGGTCGATCCCGGAACTGCGCCCGCCTGCCCCATGGTGCCCGCGCGGCGGGCGGGAATTGGCTAATTTGCGGGCAGCTCTGCTCGGGGTGCGGCTAAAACGGTGTCCGGCTGCGTATCGCCGCCGCCAGCGTGCCTTCATCGAGGTAGTCGAGTTCGCCGCCGATCGGCACCCCGTGCGCCAGCCGCGTCACCTTGACCTTGGCGTCGTGGAGGAGGTCGGTGATGTAGTGGGCGGTGCTCTGGCCGTCGACCGTGGCGTTGAGCGCCAGGATGATTTCGCTGACCGCCGGATCGTGCGCGCGCTTGATCAGCGCGTCGATCGACAGATCGTCCGGCCCGACGCCGTCGAGCGGGGAGAGCGTGCCGCCAAGCACGTGATAGCGCGCGTTGATGGCGTGCGCGCGCTCGAGCGCCCACAGATCGGCGACGTCGGCCACGACCACGACGGCGGAAGGATCGCGCCGCGTGTCGGTGCAGACCGTGCAGGGATTCTGGGTGTCGATGTTGCCGCAGATTTTGCACACCTCGATCTTTTCGATCGCGGTCTGCAAGGCGGCGGCGAGCGGCGCCATCAGGAGCTCGCGCTTCTTGATGAGGAACAACGCCGCGCGCCGCGCCGATCGCGGTCCCAGCCCGGGCAGGCGCGCGAGCAGCTGGATCAGGCGTTCGATCTCGGGACCGGCGGCGATCACGGGCATCGCTTAAAACAACTTCAACCCCGGCGGCAGCGGCAGGCCGCCGGTGAGCGCCTGCATGCGTTCGGCCAGCAACGTTTCGAGCTTGCGGCGGGCGTCGGCGTGCGCGGCGACGAAAAGGTCCTCGAGGATTTCCTTCTGGTCCGGCTTGATCAGCGAATCGTCGATCTGCACGGCCCTGACCTCGCCCTTGCCGGAAAGCTTGATGGTGAGGAGGCCGCCACCGGCCGCGCCGTCGACCTCGACGCGGTCGAGCTCGGCCTGCATCGCCTCCATCTTCGATTTGAATTCGGCGGCCTGTTTCATCAGGCCGAGAAAATCAGCCATAAGGCACCTGCTTATGCTTCGTCGTCGGCGATGTCGCCGTCGTTCTGGGCGACATCCGGGATTTCTTCCGCACCGGTAGCCGGCGTGCTCGCCGGCTGGCGCACGTCGACGATCTCGGCGCCGGGAAAGCGTTGGAGCACCGCCTGCACCAGCGGATCGGCGCGCACGCCGTCTTTCAGTTCCGCTTTGCGCATCTGCGCCTGCGCGTAAAGGGTGGGCGCGCCCGGCTCGGCGGACACGATCACCATCCAGCGCCGGCCGGTCCAATCGCTGAGTTTTTTCGATAGTTCCCCGGTGAGCGCTTTCGGCGCGCTCGCTTCAAGCGCGACCTCCAATCTGCCGTCCTCGAAACGCACCAGCCGCACCTCGCGCTCCAGCGCGCTCTTGATCGCGAGGTCGCGTTTCTCGGCGGCGAGCGCCACCAGGTCCTCGTAGCTTTTCAGCGCCCGCGCCGGCGTGTTCAGCGCGACGCGGCCGACAGCCGGCGCAGGCGCCGGCATTTCGGCCGGTGCGGCTGCCGCGAGCGCGGCGCGCGTTGCGCCGCGCGGAACTTCCGAGCGCGTCTCGGAGCGCATGTCCGGCCGCGGCGATGACGGGCCGCCTGGCGTCGGCGCGCCCGCGCCATTGCCGCGCGTTCCTTCGCCGAGCGAGCGGATCACCTCGTCTGGCGTCGGCAGGTCGGCGGCGTAGGCGATGCGCACCAAGACCATCTCGGCGGCGGCGAGCGGCCGTCCGGCGGCCGCGACCTCTTCGAGGCCTTTGAGCAGCATCTGCCAGGTGCGCGACAGCACACGCATCGAGAGCTTGGCGGCAAAGGCGCGTCCGCGCGTCCGTTCGGTTTCGGTCAGCGACACGTCGTCGGCCAAGGCCGGTACCACTTTGACCCGCGTGACGAAATGCGTGAACTCGGCGAGATCGCCGAGCACCATCGCCGGATCGGCGCCGGTGTCGTACTGGTCGCGCACTTCCTGCAAGGCGCGAGGCAGGTCGGCGCGCATCAGCGCTTCGAACAGATCGATGATTTTCGTGCGATCGGCGAGGCCGAGCATCTGCCGTACGTCCTCGGCGCGCACCGGACCTGCCAAAGTTGTTGTTGAATTGCCGGCGCCGGAGGCGCCGGAATGCGCGATCGCCTGATCGAACAGCGACAGCGCGTCGCGCACCGAGCCTTCGGCGGCGCGCGCGATCAGCGCCAAGGCTTCCGGCTCGGCGGTGATGGTTTCCTTCTCGGCAATGCCTTGCAGATGTTTGACCAGAAGCGCCGCGTCGACCCGGCGCAGATCGAAACGCTGGCAGCGCGACAGCACCGTGATCGGGACTTTGCGGATTTCGGTCGTCGCGAATACGAACTTGGCGTGCGGCGGCGGCTCTTCCAGCGTCTTCAGCAGCGCATTGAAGGCGGCGCCGGACAGCATGTGCACTTCGTCGAGGATATAGACCTTGTAGCGGGCCGAGACCGGCGCGTAGCGGATCGCCTCGTTGATGGCGCGGACGTCCTCGACGCTGTTGTGGGAAGCGGCATCCATCTCGATCACGTCGAGATGCCGGCTTTCCATGATTGCCTGGCAATGAATGCCCAGCACCTGCATGGTGATGGTCGGGCCGGTGACGGAACCGTCCGGCAGTTCGTAATTGAGCGCGCGCGCGAGAATTCGCGCCGTCGTCGTCTTGCCGACGCCGCGCACGCCGGTGAGCACCCAGGCCTGCGGGATGCGGCCGGCCTCGAAGCCGTTCGAGATCGTGCGCACCATGGCGTCCTGGCCGATCAGATCGGCGAAGGTCGACGGCCGGTATTTGCGTGCCAGCACGCGGTATGCGGTCGGGACGGCGGTGTCGTTCATGGGTGCGATTGTAGCAACCGTAGCCCGAAATGAGCGGAGCGAAATCCGGGATTTATCTGCGAGCGGGCCGGTTCTCCCCGCATTTCGCTGCGCTCAACGCGGACTACATCGGTATGAGAGGGTGGGAGGCTGACGAGCGACCCGAACCGCGCTCGTTAGGGCTGCTTCCTTCCGGACCTGACCCGGTTGGCGAGTGGCTCGTCCACCGCCAACCTCCCGCCGCCTATATCGGCCGCGGAGGGGAAGAAAGCAAGCTTCGGCGTTAGCTCCGCCAAGCCATTGTGGAAACGCCGCTTTCGGCCGGAAGTGAAACGGGGCGGGGGTGGGGAATCATGCCGTCAGGTGCGGCCCGAAGCGGCGGCCCAATGAGAAGCTCCGCATGGTGGAGGGGCGTCATCTGAAACGCTGCGCTCGACCCTCGCTGCGACCGCTTCACCAGCGCGTCGGCGCGTACATCATGCGCTCGATGTCGCGCTCGGCGCGATCGGTCAATTTTCCGCCCCTGCTCTGCAGGTAGGCCGCAATCTCGCGATCCAAGGCGCGCTGATGCGATTGCTCCAGCGCATCGCCCAGGCGGCGTAACAGACCGCGCCAGTTTCCGGGCTTTCGGGGGGCGGCGATAAATCCTCGCGGAGCGACCGCGGTGCGGGCGTAGGCCATTGGTGTCATCTCCAATTCAAAAGTCCGACAACCCAAGGCATTTCCTGCAGATTCTCTTCTTGTTGCACCGCAATATAAACGCATGCGGACGCGGCAGTAGAGGCCGCAGAGCATACAGTCCATGCGCCCTGTTCATGCGCTGCACCGCAAAAATGACGCATCTGGGCGCGGTCGATTCGAAGTGCCGCGAAAAGGGCTTCAATCCACCAGCCAGGCCGATCAGCGGGCAGGCGAAGCCGCCGCTTTTTCGCCCCAGCGCCTTAACGAAAATCTAACCATGCGCGCATCATCGCGGCGCTTATCGCGGCTGCCGGCAACATCGCGTTCGAGGGCTTCCTCGGTGCGATCCGAAATAGGGTTAAATTCGTGGCTCTTGATTCGTAATCTATGGTCGGTGAATCATCAGCGGTCACGCAGCCAATGGATACGAACGATGATGCAGCGTGCGCTCGTACTGCTTAGTGGGGGAATTGATTCTGCTGCTTGCGCACACTTTCTCCAAAAGACATTTCGTGTCGACGGGTTATTTGTTGATTTTGGCCAAGGAGCTCTTGCACAGGAGCGTATTGCATCGCGCGCTGTAGCCGCGGCGCTAGCAATTGGGTGGTCAGAGGCTTCGCTAAGGTTGGAAAAGCGCTTCGGAAGCGGGGAGATCCCTGGCAGGAATGCCTTACTGCTTACGTTGGCTGCTGCCGCCAAGCCGACGGGAACCAGCATCATCGCAATGGGGATTCACGCGGGAACGCCTTACTACGATTGTTCACCGGCGTTTGCAGAAAAAGTTGACGCGCTATTGCAGGAGCAATCTGGAGGTGACTTACGTTTTCTTGCGCCATTCCTGACTTGGTCGAAGGCTGAAATATACGAGTATTGCCGCCAAGAAGGACTCGATCTATCCTCAACGTATAGCTGTGAGGCCGGGGGAGACTCTCCGTGCGGATGTTGTCTATCTTGCCAAGATCGCTTGCGGCTTAATGCTGGCGAAACGGCGTAAGGTGACATTAAAAGACGGAGCAGTGATTTCAACACCGCTCTTACTGCCGTCGTTTTCCAGCAAGGCGCTTCAAAACGAAAGTGTCACTGAGATAATTGACTACATGGCAGGAACCATTACAGACGAGATTTTGATCAGTGAGGTGGTCCCGGTTGTCTGAACAGATTTTCCGCCTCGATAAGTGGAGTCTCTGCCGGGGTTAGGCTGCCAAGCGGAGGGGCAGCGGTGGGAAGTAGGCTTGATCGGGTGTCATGCCGTC
>Ga0187891_1000787_pt1 | contig 30132 bp, 29 predicted proteins | sample June2016WEW_21_4_FD_132990 | JGI IMG/M metagenome (GOLD analysis project Ga0187891, IMG submission 132990) | Peatland microbial communities from SPRUCE experiment site at the Marcell Experimental Forest, Minnesota, USA - June2016WEW_21_40 | ecosystem: Environmental > Terrestrial > Soil >... | reverse complement strand
GTTCGCGGCCGCAAGTGCCGCGGTGGAACGCCGTCAGGCGAGCGCGCTGCGATCAGCGCGAGCCGCGCCCGTATGGCGCGGACCATCGGAAGACATGCGCCTGGCGGCGTTCTGCTTCCTTTTATTTGTTGTTGGAGCCCGGATAAGCGAAGCGCCATCCGGAATAAGTGTGCGCAGAGCACGATCGAGCCAAAAGCCGGTCCCACCGCCGGCTCAGGCGTGACGCGATGGTGCTCAGCGGAGTGGTTGACGCGTTGTAAAGCATGCCTCGGGCGCGCACCGCGCCGCGAGAATGGGATTTTATTTCACCTCTCCCCGCCGAACTCGGGTGTTCCCGAGTTCGGCAATATTTAAGTGACCGAAGTCGGAAACATCCGACTTCGGGCGCGGGGAGAGGTCGGATTGCCAACGGGTCCGGCCCGAAGTGGCCGGCCCGATGACAGGCTCCGCAATCCGGGTGAGGGGGCTTATCCGCGAGTCTGAGCCAAGCGGCAACGCCCCCTCACCCCACCCTCTCCCCGCACGCGGGGAGAGGGTGCGCGGATCGGCCCGTCGACTTTTCCGGCAACAAGATTCGGCGCACACTTGCCGGCAGAAACGGGCGGGCGGAGACGGGAAAGCATTAGAGGAACCATCACATGAGACTGACGCATTCATGGATATGTGTAATTGCGGCCCTCGGTACCCTGCTGCTCGGTGTGCTGCCGGCCGGCGCGGCAAGCCCGGCGTTCAAGGTCGATCCGTACTGGCCGAAGCCGCTACCGCATAATTGGATCCTCGGCCAGGTCGGCGGTCTCGCGGTCGACGCGCAGGACCGCATCTGGGTGTTGCAGCGGCCGCGCTCGCTGACCGACGACGAGAAGGGCGCCGCGCTCAATCCACCGCGCTCGAAATGCTGCGTGCCGGCGCCGTCGGTGCTGGTGTTCAATCAGGACGGCGACCTGGTGAAATCGTGGGGCGGGCCGGGCGAAAACCTCGGCTACGACTGGCCGCTGCAGGAGCACGCCATCCTGATCGACACCAAGGGCTTTGTCTGGCTCAGCGGCAACGGCAAGGGCGACAATATGGTGCTGAAGTTCACCACCGACGGCCAATTCGTCAAACAATTCGGCAAAAGCGGGCCGCTGACCAACAGCCGGGATCTGAGCCAGTTCGGCCAGGTCGCCGCGCTGGAATTCGACGCCAAGGCCAACGAAATCTATGCCGCCGACGGCTACGGCAATCACCGCGTCGCGGTGATTGACGCCGATACCGGCGCGATCAAGCGGATATGGGGCGCCTACGGCAAGCCGCCGACCGACGACAATCTGCCGCCTTACAATCCGGACGCGCCGCAATTCGCCAATCCGGTGCATTGCATCGGGCTCGCCAAGGACGGCCTGGTCTATGTCTGCGACCGCACCAACAACCGCGTGCAGGTTTTTCACAAGGACGGCAGCTTCGTGCAGCAATTCGTGTTCGACCCGAAGACGCAGGGGCCGGGCTCGACCTGGGGCCTGGCGTTTTCGCCGCTCGATAGGAAGCAGAATTATTTCGTGCTGATCGACGGCACCAACAATGTGCTGGAGACGGTGCGCCGCAAGGACGGCGCCGTCGTCGGCACCACCGGCCGCCCGGGCCGCGAGACCGGCGAGTTTCATTGGGTGCATGTCGGCGCGTTCGACTCGCGCGGCAATTTCTATACCGGCGAAGTCGATACCGGAAAGCGCCTGCAGAAATGGGTGCCGGCGGAGTAGCAAATTCTGGGGCCGAGCGCAGCGAGGAGCCCGGAATCCATAGTCTCGAACGATGAGGCAAAAGACTCTGAGAGTGTTCTGCGACGTCTGCGGGTCTGGATTCCGGGCCCGGCGCTTGGCGCCGTCCCGGAATGACGGCTACTCCGCCGGCAGTATGACGGCGCGGCATTCGCCGAAGCCGATGCGCGGATAACCGGGCTTTTCCGCAAAGCCGCGCAAGATGATCTCGTCGCCGTCTTCGAGGAAACGGCGCTCTTCGCCGCTCGGCAGGGCGATCGGCTCGCGGCCGCGCGCGGACAGTTCAAGCAGGCTGCCCCAGCTCGACTTGTCTGCGCCGGACACCGTGCCCGAGCCGATCAGATCGCCGATCTCCAGGTTGCAGCCGTTGCTGGCGTGGTGCGCGACCATTTGCGCAACGGTCCAATAGACCGTGGCGAACGACGTCCGCGTCAGGCGCAGCGGCGTCGTACCGGCGCGCCGCATGGTCTCGGTCGCAAGATACGCTTCGAGCGTGATGTCGAGGCCGCCATGGGCGCGATCCTCGGCGTCGTCGAGATAGGGCAGCGGCGCCGGATCGCCGGCGGGGCGGCGGAAAGCGGCGGTGCGGAACGGCGCCAGCGCCTCCGCCGTCACCACCCACGGCGACACCGTGGTGGCGAAATTCTTGCCGAGGAACGGCCCGAGCGGCTGATACTCCCAGCCCTGGATGTCGCGCGCCGACCAATCGTTGAGCAGACAGAAGCCGAAAATATGCTGCGCCGCTTTACCGATCGGGATGGTCTCGCCGAGCGTGGACGGCACGCCGACGTAGAAGCCGAGCTCGAGCTCGAAATCGAGATTGCGCGAAGGCCCGTAGCTCGGCACCGCTTCGTCGGCGCGTTTGCGCTGGCCGCGCGGCCGCTTGAACGGGGTGCCGCTGACCCGCACCGACGAAGCGCGGCCGTGATAGGCGACCGGCACGTATTTGTAGTTCGGCAGCAGCGGATTGTCCGGCCGGAACGCCCGCCCGGTATTGGTCGCGTGGAAGATCGAGGCGAAGAAATCGGTGAAGTTGCGAACGAGAACCGGCAGCCTCAGCTCGGCGCGCGCCATCGGCGTCAGATGCAGCCGCAGGCGCTCGTCGCCCCGCTCCGCGCTCAAGGCGCGCGACAAAGCGAGCCGCAATGCCGACCAGGCCGGCGGCCCAAGCGACGGCAGCGGATCGAGTGTGGGCGCCGCGCAGGCCGCCGCCGCGTCGGCGGCCAGTCCGTCGAACGCCGAAGCCGCCGCCGCGACATCGAAGATTTGATCGCCGATCGCCACGCCGACCCGCGGCGGCAATCCCGCGGCCGGTCGAAACACCCCGAACGGCAAATTCTGGATCGGAAATTCGGTGTCGGCCGCGTTGGCGCTGGCGACAAAACTTCGCCGCGCGGGATCATGGGTTTCGTTGAGGGTTATCTTCATGGCGCCGATGGTAAGGAGCCCGTGGGCGTGACAAATTATGCTGCCGGAGTTGGTATCACCAGTCGAAATTGCCGGTAGGTCCGGCTCGCGGCAATTGTGCCTGGGATGGCGATTGACCGGCGCTTCGTTCTGGTCTGGTTTGTTCCCTCATTCGTCGCAGGCACGACGCAGAGGCGCGGAGGGCGACCATGCATTGGACTGAATTTTTCACCAGCGGTGCATCGCTGTTCATCGTTGCGACCGCGTCGACCAAGACGATGGTGCCGTTGCGTATCCTTGCCATCGTCGCGAATTGCTTCCTGATTACCGTGTTCGCGGTCTCCCACTCGTGGTTTCCGATGGCGCTGCAGGCTCTGGCGCTGCCGATGAACGGTTATCGCCTCTATCAGATGATCGTCTTGATCAGGAACGTGCGCGAGGCGATCCGCGGCGAATCGTCGATGGACTGGCTCAAGCCGTTCATGGCCGAGCGCCACTTCAGGAAGGGCGACATCCTGTTCGCCAAAGGCGAGCCTGCGGACGAGATGTTCTGCGCCGTGACCGGCCGCTATGTTCTCACCGAGCTTGGCATCGAGATCGAACCCGGCCAGGTGGTCGGGGAGCTGGCGATGCTGGCGCCCGACAATCGGCGCACGGCGACGCTGGAATGCATCGAGGACGGCAAAGTCCTGTCAATCACCTACGAACAGGCCGAGCAGCTCTATTACCAGAATCCGACATTCGGCTTCTATTTCCTGCGGCTGGCGACGGCGCGGCTGTTCGACAATATCAGCCGGCTGGAAAGCGAACTGACCCGGCAGCGCGCCACACCGGCGTAACTCCTTCAACGTGCTGATTTCATTGAATTTTTATGTACATTTGCGGCGCGCTTGGCGGGCGGGTTTAGCAACTTCGAATCGGCCGGACTAGGATGCCGTTGACCACCGAGTCGGCACGACGCACCCACGTCTTTCCCGGAACGCCATGACACAGAAGCAGATTTCACGCGTGGAGCTGGCGAGCTATCTGCTCTCGCCGGCGCTGTTCGGGATGCTCTTGCTGATGGTGGCCGAAGCGATGCTCGCCGCGGCGACGACCTGGCTTGTCATCGATGCCGCGCGCAAGGTCGCCGTCGGCCAGTTTCTGCTCACCGATCTGATCTTGATCCTCGCGGCGCAATCCGCCTCCTATGTCGCTGGCGTCATCAGCTGGATGTTCGCCGAGCGGGCCGGCTATCGCGGCTTCGGCAAGTTCATGCTGCGTTTCGCGCGCGAGAACCGCGGTAAGGTCAAGCTGTTCGGCGACAAGCCGGCGCGCGAACAGGTCGAGCCGTTCCTCACCGGCGAGACGTTCCAGTGCTTCTTCAATTTGATGTATGAGCTCGAGTTCACGCTGAAGCTCTTGCTCGGGGTGGTTTTCAACGCCATCGTGCTGGGCGTCGAAATCGACGTCAGCCTGCCGTTCGCCTATGTCGGCGCGTTCGCCGCCTTGTTGTTGATGCAATGGGCGCTGCAGGGGCCGATTGCGCGCACCTATCTCGAAAACCAGCGCAGGAACAACCGCATCACGGCGCAGGGTTATACTGCGTGGGACAACATCTTCAGCGGTAACCGCTACAACCTGCGGCTCTGGCTCGCCGGCTTCAAAAGCCGGCTCCGGCAAGCGTTGACCGCCCAGATCCGCGCTATCGTCGCGCGCGAAGGCATGAGCGCGATGAGCGGCATCGTCAGTCTCGCCATTGTCTTCGTCACCATCACGGTGGTCGCCGTGAACAATGCCGGCAATACCGTATTGCTGATCGCGCTGGCGACCACGCTGCCGCGGCAGATCGAGATGACCTACGAGCTGCATCTGCTCGCGACCGGCTGGAACGATTTCATCGCCATCTGGACGCGGTTCGGCGGCGTCGCCGCCAACATGCTGCCGCAGCCCGCCGAGTCGTTCGACAATCGCATCAAATTCGATCGGCTGGTGCTGCGCGAAGGCGCCGACGCCAACGTCGTTTCGTCGGTGAACGACGCGCTGCGCATCGTGCAGGCACGGCCGACCGGACGCATCAACGTCCGCGGCGGCAACGGCACCGGCAAATCCTCGCTGCTGGCCAGTCTGAAGACCGAGATGCGGCGGCGCGCCTTTTATTGGCCGGCGTCGGACCGGCTCGCCTTTCGGTTCGCCGGCGGCGTGGTGCCCGTCGAGGTCGAAGGCGATCACGAGGACGAAGCGATCGCCAGCGAATCGCCGGACAAGAAGCTCGGCTTCTCGACGGGCGAACGGCAGCTCAAATCGCTGGAGGAGATCGTCAACGCGACCGACGCCCAGGTCTATCTGCTCGACGAATGGGACGCCAATCTCGACGCAACGAACAAGGCCAAGGCCGACGCGCTGGTCGATGCGCTCGCCGCGCGCGCCCGCGTCGTCGAAATCTCCCACCGCGATCGCACCGTCTGAAAGGCGGAGCGAAAACCAGGCGCGAATCGACGGTCGCCGTTGACGGTTGCGGCGCCGACTTCTAGAGCGGCAATCGCTTCAGATTGAATCGATTGGCGCTCTGATATCCTTAGTGGAGCATGATCTTTTCGGAAAACCGGCTTCCACTTTTCCGGATCATGCTCTAACACGTCGCGCGGAGGGCGAAAGCCCGCCGGGGAGAATCGATATGCGCCTTGCCAGCTATCAGTTGCGCGGTCGCCCGAGTTTTGGCGTGATCGCCGGCGAGGGCATCGTCGATTTGCGCCTGCGGCTGAGCCGCTTTGCCACCCTGCTCGATGTCTTTCGCGCCCAGGCGCTCGAACAGGCGAGAGCCGCCGCCGCCGGCGTGCGTCCTGACGTGCCGCTGGCCGAGGTCGAGCTCTTGCCGCCGCTTCTCGCGCCGGAAAAAATCCTTTGCGCCGGTATCAACTACGCCAACCGCGAACGGGATTACGCCCTGGCCGAGCCGCCGAAATATCCGAGCCTGTTCTATCGCGCGCCGAATTCGCTGGTCGGCCACGGGCAGAAGCTGATCCGGCCGAAAATTTCCGAACAGCTCGATTACGAGGGTGAGATCGCCCTGGTGATCGGCCGCGAGTGCAAGCATGTGCCGAAGGAACGCGCGCACGACATGATCGCCGGCCTGACGCTGTGCAACGACGGCACGATCCGCGACTGGCTGCACCACGGCCAGTTCAACATCACGCAAGGCAAGAACTTCGATTGGAGCGGCAGCATCGGGCCGTGGATCGAAACCGATGTCGATTTGACCAAGCCGTTACGCCTCGTCGTGCGCAAGAACGGCGAGGTGACTCAGGACGACACCACCGCCAGCATGGTCCATTCGTTCGCCGATCTTATCGCCTACATCACGACATTCATGACGCTCAAGCCGGGCGACATCATCGTCACCGGCACGCCGGTCAAGAAGACAGCGAAAACCGATCCGCCGGTCTGGCTCAAGCCCGGCGACACGGTCGAGATCGAGTGCGCCGAGATCGGCGTGCTGCGCAATTCCGTGGCGGCCGAGGCGTGAGCAGCACCCTCCGCGCGGCGTGTGTGATCGGCTGGCCGGTCGAGCATTCGCGTTCGCCGCTGATCCACAATTATTGGCTCAAGCAGTACGGCATCGCCGGCGCATACCGGCGCGAGGCGGTGCCGCCGGAGCAATTCGCGGCGTTCATCGGATCGCTCGCGGCGCGCGGCTATGTCGGCGCCAACGTGACCTTGCCGCACAAGGAGGCGGCGCTGGCGCTGTCGCAGCCTGACGCCCGCGCGCTTGCGGTCGGCGCCGCCAATACGTTGTGGCTCGACGCCGGCGTGCTGCGCTCGACCAATACCGATGTCGAAGGATTTTTGGACAACCTCGATGCCTGCGCGCCGCACTGGGATCGCAGCCCCGGCAGGGCGGTCGTGCTTGGCGCCGGCGGCGCGGCGCGCGCGGTGATCTACGGCCTGATCGCGCGCAGCCTCGATCAAATCGTCCTCATCAACCGCACGCCCGGACACGCCGAGGATTTGCGCCAAAAATTCGGCGCACGCGTGCGCATCGCCCCCTGGGAAGCGTTGAACGCGGCGCTGGCCGATGCTGCCCTCTTGGTCAACACCACGACGCTCGGCATGCCGAGGCAACCCGCACTGCCGGTCGATCTGGCGCGGCTGCCCGGCGATGCCGTCGTCGCCGATCTGGTCTATGTGCCGGTGTGCACGCCGCTCCTCGCCGCAGCAAAGGCCCGCGCCCTGCGTACCGCCGATGGGCTCGGCATGTTGCTGCATCAGGCCGTGCGCGGCTTTGCGCTGTGGTTCGGCACGACGCCCGCGGTGACAGCGGAATTGCGGAAAGTGGTCGAAGCCGATCTCGGCCCTTCCGCCGCGAAGCCCACCGGCCTAACCTAGGCGCCGGGGGCTTCGAACGGTCCGCCGGGGTGTGACCGGCGGGCGCAAAGTCGGGGACCGGACCATGACCACGATGACGTCAAGGACGGGAGCCGCGATCGCCTTTGCTTTGATGGTCGCAGCTTCAATGGCGGCGGCGCAGCAGCCGCCGACGGTGCGCGTGCGCGGCACGATCGAAAGTGTCGATGGCCAAGTCATCAACGTGAAAGGGCGCGACGGCGCGGCCATAACGGTGAAGCTCGCCGACAACGCGCCGGTGCGCACATTGGTCAAGATGTCGCTCGCCGACGTCAAGCAGGGCAGCTTCGTCGGCATCACCGCCATGCCGCAGCCGGACGGCACCCAGAAGGCCGTGGAAATCCACATCTTTCCGGAGGCCATGCGCGGCACCGGCGAAGGCCACCGGCCATGGGATCTGATGCCCAACAGCACCATGACCAACGCCAATATAGAAAGCGCGGTCGTCAGCAGCGACGGCCAAGTGCTGGTTTTGAAATACAAGGACGGTGAGAAGAAGTTTATCGTGCCGGCAAACGTCGAGGTCGTCATGTTCGCGCCGGGGAGCATGTCCGACCTCAAGCCGGGCGAAAAGATCTTCGTCGCAGCGGCGAAAAAGCTGCCCGACGGCACGCTCGAGGCGCCAAACATCACGGTCAGCCGCAACGGCGTCTATCCGCCGATGTGAGCGCCATCCCGGCGACCGCGCGGCGGCCGCCTGGTGGCATGGCATTTGCTCGTTGGTCGCTGCCCGCAATCCAAGCCAGGCCACGCAAGTCACAGGAGGTCGTCCATGAATCGAGCCGAACTGATCGAGAAGATGCTCGGCATCAAGCGCGAAAAGGGCTGGAGCTGGAAACATATCTGCGCCGAGATCAGCGGCATGTCGCCGCTCTTGATCACCGGCGCAGTCCTCGGCCAGATGAAGCTGACGAAGCCGCAGGCGGCGAAGGCTGCCGAACTGTTCGGGCTGAGCAAGAGCGAACAGGCGCTGCTCAACGAGGTGCCACACCGCGGCAGCGCGATGCCGCCGACCGACCCGCTCATCTACCGCTTCTACGAATTGGTGATGGTCAACGGCCCGGCGTTGAAGGCGCTGATCGAGGAGGAGTTCGGCGACGGCATCATGTCGGCGATCGATTTCGATCTGCTGATGGAGCGGCAGACCGACCCCAAGGGCGACCGCGTCAAGCTCACCATGTCGGGAAAATTCCTGCCGTACAAATATTACGGCGCGACCGGCAACGCCCAGGCTTATGGCTATAAGGAAGAATAAGACGTTGCTATTTTCATCCTCCCCCGCTGCGCCTTCGCTCCGCAGGGGAGGACTTGGACTTACATCCCCACGATCACACGGCGGTCGATTTCGCCGATGCTGGTGACGCCGGTCAGCGCCATGCTGACACTGAGCTCGTTGCGCATGATCTCGATCGCGCGGGCGACGCCGGCCTGTCCGCCGGCGCCGAGACCATAGATATAGGCGCGGCCGCTCAGGCAGGCGCGCGCACCGAGCGCGATGGCGCGCATCATGTCCTGGCCGGAGCGGATGCCGCCGTCGAACAAGATCTCGATCGACGATCCGACCGCCTCGACGATCGGCGGCAGCGCCGAGATCGAGGACGGCGCGCCGTCGAGCTGGCGCCCGCCATGATTCGACACCACCAGCGCCGCCGCGCCGGTTTTCGCGGCAGCCCGCGCATCCTCGACATCGAGGATGCCTTTGAGGATGAGTTTGCCGGGCCAAATGCTGGCGATCCACTCGACATCCTTCCAGCTCAGCGTTTCGTCGAACTGGCCGGCGATCCAGTGCGACAACGAATTGACGTTCTCCACGCCGCGGATATGGCCGGCGAGATTGCCGAAGGTCCTTCGCTTGGCGCGCGCGATGCCGAGCGCCCAGCTCGGTTTGCTGGCGATGTCGATGAGATTCATGATGCGCAGCTCGGGCGGAACGGTCATGCCGTTCTTGAGATCGCGATGGCGTTGGCCGAGGACCTGCAGGTCGACCGTAAGCACCAGCGCGCTGCATTTGGCCGCTGCCGCCCGTTCGATCAGGGCGCGCGCAAAGCCGCGGTCCTTCATGACATAGAGCTGGAACCAGAACGGCTTGTCGACGGCTGCCGCGACATCCTCGATCGAGCAGATCGACATGGTCGAGAGGCAGAACGGGATGCCCGCTTCCTGCGCGGCGCGGCAGGCCAGAATCTCGCCGTTACCATGCTGCATCCCGCAAAGCCCAATCGGCGCCAGCGCCAGCGGCAGCGATACCGGCTCGCCGAGAATCGTGCTGTGGGTGCTGCGATGAGACACGTCGACGAGAATGCGCTGGCGCAGCTTGATGGCCTCGAGATCGGCGCGGTTGGCGTTGAGCGTTTGCTCGGCATAGGAGCCGCTCTCGGCATAGTCGAAGAACGCGCGAGGCACCCGGCGACGAGCGGTTTGCCGCAGGTCCTCGATGCAGGTCATGGTTTTCATGGCTGGCATTCCCGGGTTCAGCGCTCCTCGATAGCACAAAGCGGCGCGCAGCTCTCGGCCGACGCTTGGCCGACGCTCTTGGCGAGCGCAAGGAACGCCGCTCCCGGCGGGCGCGTTACCATTCATGGCGCCAACTGCGCGACAACGCGCATCAGGACAAAAACCATGATGGACGAACGGAACAAGACCCGATCGCAACCCGACCACGCCGACTTTGACCGGGGCACAAAACAGACCGACAAAAGCCGCGAGCGGAAGGACAAGCGCAAGGCGGCGCTTGACGAGAGCCTCGACCGCGGGCTGGAGGACACATTCCCCGGTTCCGACCCGGTTGCCGTCACCCAGCCGCCGCCCAGCGCCCGCGATAAGCACAAGCCCTAACCAGGAAAATGGCCGGTTTTTGCGAAATCCACCGGCCCAGCGGTACTCATGTCCTTGATTCAATGCGCGTTTTGACGGCCGTATGGTGGAAAAAGCCTTACCCTGGGCAGTAAGATTACTGAATATTTTTTGAGGTGGATGCCACTCGGAACGGGTTAATATCGCTGCCGCAAGATAGGGCGACGGGGAAACATGGCTCGCAAGTATTTTGGCACCGACGGCATTCGCGGCCGCGCCAATGGCGTGATCACGCCGGAATTGGCGCTCAAGGTGGGACAGGCCACCGGCGTCGTCTTCCGCCGTGCCGGCGAAGACCGCCACCGCGTTGTGATCGGCAAGGATACCCGGCTCTCCGGCTACATGATCGAGACCGCGCTGATCGCCGGCTTCACCTCGGTCGGCATGGACGTGCTGCAGCTCGGGCCGATGCCTACGCCCGCCGTCGCCATGCTCACCCGCTCGATGCGCGCCGATCTCGGCGTGATGATTTCGGCGTCGCACAATCCGTTCGACGACAACGGCATCAAGCTGTTCGGGCCGGACGGCTACAAACTATCGGACGAGGTCGAGCGCCGGATCGAAACTCTGATCGACAGCGATATGACCAAGCGCCTGGCCAAAAGCCGCGAACTGGGCCGCGCCAAGCGCATCGACGGCGTCCACGACCGCTACATCGAATTCGCCAAGCGCACGCTGCCGCGCAACCTCTCGCTCGAAGGCCTGCGCGTCGTCATCGACTGCGCCCAGGGCGCCGGCTATCGGGTGGCGCCCGCGGCGCTGTGGGAGCTCGGCGCCGACGTCATCGCGATCGGCATCGAGCCGGATGGCTTCAACATCAACCTCGACTGCGGCTCGACGGCGCCCGACGCACTCTGCCGCAAGGTGCGCGAGATGCGCGCGGATATCGGCATCGCTCTCGACGGCGACGGCGACCGCGTCGTCATCGCCGATGAGCAAGGCCACTTGGTCGACGGCGACCAGCTTCTGGCGGTGATTGCGGAAAGCTGGCGGGATGACGGGCTATTGACCCAGCCGGGCATCGTCGCCACCGTGATGTCGAATCTCGGCCTCGAACGGCATCTGCAATCGCTGCAGCTTTCCCTCGTGCGCACGCCGGTCGGCGACCGCTACGTGCTCGAGCACATGCGCGAGCACGGTTACAATGTCGGCGGCGAGCCGTCCGGCCACATCATCCTGTCCGACTACACCACCACCGGCGACGGCTTTGTCGCCGCGCTGCAGGTGCTGGCGGTGGTGAAGAAACAGAACAAGCCGGTATCGCAGGTCTGTCACCGCTTCACCCCGTTGCCGCAGGTGCTCAAGAACGTGCGCTATCGCAGCGGCAAGCCGCTGGAGAATGCCGAGGTTCGCTCGGCGATCGAGGATGCGGAACAACGCCTGAACGGTCACGGCCGGCTGGTCATACGGCCGTCGGGAACCGAGCCGGTGATCCGCGTCATGGGCGAAGGCGACGACAAGGCGCTGGTCGAAGAAATCGTCGACAACATCGTCGACGCGCTGACCGATCACGCCGCGTAGTCCGTTTCCGCTTACTCCCGCGATTTGAGGAAGTGCGCAAACGCCTTCAGCGTCACTTCCGAGACGTAGTGCTCTATGCCCTCGGCATCCGCCTCGGCCGACTCGGTCGGAACCCCGAGCGCGCACAGGACATCGACCACCAGGCGGTGTCGTACCCGCACGCGGTCGGCGAGCGCCTGCCCCTTCTCGGTCAAAAACACCCCCCGATAAGGGCGCGCGGTCGCCAACCCGGCGCGTTTCAAGCGCGAGATCGTCTTCACGGCGGTGGCGTGGGACACGCCAAGCCGCCGGGCAATATCCGTCGGCCGCGCCTCTCCCGCGCTGGTCAGCAGGTCGGCGATCAGCTCGACGTAATCCTCCAGCAACGCGGTCGACTGCGCCGAGCGCGTCTTGCCGAAACGGCGCGCCTGGGTTCCTTCCGCCGGGAGCTTGCCCATGGCGCGATCCGGCTTCCGCTTCGCGGTATGTGACGCCGCCAATGTCATGCTCGAACGATCCTCGACTCGGTCAATCTTTGCAACCTGAGATCATACTTTCATGATCGCGTCAAAGTATAGCATCGGCTACATTGTGTAACCATTGACGCCAAGTCGCAGCGTCCCTATAATGTAACTAACGCTACACTTTCTGGTTAGTGCTTTATGCATGTCGATATGAGCAATTTGACCGATCGACGGAGGCGATCGCTGTCGGAACGTACCGTCGCCACGGCGCGCCAGGTCTTGGCCGGGCAGCGCGGCGGATTGCCGGCCTACTGGGCCTTCGCCGGGCCCGCGGTGATTGCCTCGATCGCTTATATGGACCCGGGGAACTTCGCGACCAACATTCAGGCGGGAGCGAAGTACGGCTATGGCCTGCTGTGGGTAGTGTTGCTCGCCAATCTGATCGCGATGCTGTTCCAGGCGCTCTCGGCCAAGCTCGGCATCGTGACCGGCCGTAACCTCGCGGAATTGTGCCGTGATCATTTTCCACGGCCGGTCGTTTGGGCGATGTGGATGGTCAGCGAGATCGCCGCCATGGCGACCGATCTCGCCGAGTTCCTCGGCGGCGCCATCGGACTTTCTTTGCTGTTGCAAATGCCGCTGTTGGCCGGGATGGTCGTTACCGCGATCGTGACCTACGGCCTGCTGATGTTCGAAGGCTTCGGCTTCCGGCCGCTTGAGTTGATCATCGGCGCCTTGGTGAGCGTGATCGGCCTTTGCTACCTCATCGAATTGTTCATCGCCCCCGTCGATTGGGCCGCGGCGGCCTTCCACACCTTCACGCCGCAGATCGCCGACGCGGAGGCGCTGCTGCTTTCGGTCGGCATCATCGGCGCAACCGTCATGCCGCACGCGATTTATCTTCATTCCGGCCTGACGCAGGCCCGCATGCCGGTTCGCGACGACACCGAGCGGCGCAAAGTGCTGCGCTTCTCCAACCAGGAAGTGATCCTCGCGCTCACTGTCGCCGGCCTCGTCAACATGGCCATGGTGATGATGGCCTCTGGCGCGTTCCATGCCGGCCATCCCGACGTCGCCGAGATCGAAACGGCCTATCACACGCTGACGCCGCTGCTCGGTGCCGCAGCGGCCGCTGTGTTTTTGCTCTCGCTCGTCGCCTCGGGAGTGTCGGCTTCTACGGTTGGAACGATGGCCGGCCAGATGATCATGCAGGGCTTCATCGGATTCCGCATCCCGATCTGGGTCCGCAGGCTGGTCACGATGCTGCCGGCCCTCGTCGTCGTCGCCCTCGGCGTCAATGCGACGAACGCGCTGGTCGTCAGTCAGGTCGTGCTCAGCATCGCGCTGCCGCTGCCGATGATCGCGCTCCTGATCTTCACCGGCAGGCGCGACATCATGGGGGCGTTCACGAACGGTCGGCTCATCCGCATCGCGGCCCTGATCGGCACGGCCGTGGTGCTGGCGCTCAACATCTTTCTCATCATGCAGACATTCGGAGTCGCTATTCCGGGCTTGCCCGCCGCGCATTGACCGGCTTCCGGTCTTGCGGTGGCGGGCGATTACTGGGCGAGGAAAGGTTTTATGGCGGCGTAAACATCGTCGGGAAATTCTTCGTGCACCGAGAGCTTGCCGCGCAGCAATCGCTCGGTGCGGACGCCCGGCAGCGCCGCCAACGCCTCCATCTCGGCGCGCGACCGCGGCGGCGTCTCGGCGCCATAGACGAGCAAAAGCGGCGAAGCGGTCCGCGCGGCAAGCGCCAGGAAATCGTCCCTTGTCGCCACCCGATCCAAGCCGCCGGTGACGAAGGCCGCCGACGCGAAACGAGCGCCCGGCGCCGCGACGACCTTTCGCTTTTCCGCCATCCGCGCCCCGCTCAACGAAGCTGGATCGCTGTAGACATGACCGGCGACCATCTTGCGGACGACAAAATCATTGACGTTGAGGCGATAAAGCAGCGGACCAATCAAAGGCGCTTCGACGGCCCGCCTGATCTTGGCGAAGAACGGACGATCGCCGCCGGTCATGGTCGGCAACGGCCCACGCCAAGTCGGAGCGATGAGAACGACACGATCCAGCGCGCCAGGATGGCGCGCCGCGTGATGCAGCATATAAGTGGCGGCATGCCCGGCGGCGACGACGCGCGGCGCGGGCTCGGCAATGATCGATTGAAAGAGATATTGCACGAACGCCGACAAGGCGTCGGGCGTCCAGTGCATGGGCGGACGCGGCAGCGTGCCGAAGCCGGGCCAATCGACGGCGACGACGCGAAAATCATGCGCCAGCCGCTCCATGAGCGGGCGCATCTCGCCGCGGCTTGAAATCGAGCTCAAAGCCGGCAACAGCACAACGAGCGGCCCCTCGCCGGCCTCGTCGAGCCCGAGCTCGACCTCGCGGCCTTGCCATGACCAAGAAAAATCGCGGGCTGTGATCACAATTTATCCTACTCCGGGACCACGATTGTGCACCAGCGCGGCGCGATCCTGGACTTCCGGGACCAAAGGCATCCGGCTATAAGTTGCGAGCATCAACAAACTGCCCGTTTAGAGGCGGTCCGTCACAGGGGGAACGTCATGAGCAGGAACTTGTTTGCGTCCGCGTTAGCGGCATTGGCGCTGCTGTGCAGCGCCGGATTAGCCGGCGCCCAACAATCCGGCACCGCGGCGGAAGCGAAAGCCATGCTTGAGCGCGCCGTTACCGCGCTCAAGGCCAATGAAGCCACGGCGCTCGCCGAATTCAACGACAAGACCAACAAGCAATTCCACGACCGCGACCTCTACGTCTTCTGCACCAACATGGCCGACGGCAAATTCACGGCGCACCCGAATCCGGCCCTGATGGGCACGGACGCCCGCGCCTTGAAGCTCAAGGACGACCCGTTCGGACAGAGAGTCTACGATGCAATCAAAAACTCGGCGCCGGGAAGCATCGTGGCCGTGCAATATAGCTACCCGAGGCCCGGAACGACCGAGCCGGTGCCAAAGGAATCCTTTGTGACGCGGGTCGGCGACCAAGGCTGCGGTGTCGGCTATTACAAATAGCCGGCCGGACTGCCTTAAGAAGCAAGATCGAACGTGCAGCGAGACCGCCGTTGCGGTCTCGCCGTAGTCGTCAGACGGTCTTCAGATTCTCGGCGGCCGATTTGCCGGTCTTGCGGTCCACCACGACCTCGAACGCGACTTTCTGGCCTTCTCTCAGCTCGCGCAACCCGGCGCGTTCAACGGCGCTGATATGGACGAAGACATCCTTGCCGCCACCGTCGGGCTGGATGAACCCGTAACCCTTCTGCGCGTTGAACCACTTCACTGTTCCGTTGCTCACGGGACACTCCTGCTTAGGAATCAAGATATGAGCCGCGCGAGATGCACGGCTCGGTTCGCTCGAGATTTTGGTGAAAGATCGTCAGTCAGGCGCGTTGTCGCTGCGTGGCCTAGTCGTTCGGCCCGAAAACTCGATCGTGCCTATTTAGCGGTATCTGGGAGAATCCGCAAGAGCGGGAAAAGCGGTTCCCCTGCGACCGTGCCAGGTTGCGCTTAATTACCGGTTTCGGCGGGTCCGCGGCTGGCGGCGGATGATCTCCCCGATCGAGTCGGCGCCGTCCCCGAAAACAGCCGGCCCTTTGACCGCCGTTGAGCGTGATCGGCCGCAAAATCAAACGGTTGCATCAAGCGCAAACTACCGTACGCTAAACGACGGAGTGGGGCGCGTAAAATCGCTCGCTCAATCATGCCGCGGGAGGAGCTAGCCGTGCGGACCATCGATCTTTCGAGCGCGCTGAAGACGGGAATTGTCTCGGATCCCCCGAACATGATGCCGAGCATCGAGTATCGGGACCACAAGGAAGGCGCCAAGGATTTTGTGATGATGTTCCCGGGGCTCAAAGCCGAGCAGCTTCCGGGCGGCGAAGGGCCGGCGATCGAGCGTGTCACCATCACGACACACAATGGCACTCACCTCGACGCACCATGGCATTTCGCCAGCACCATGGACGGCGGCAAGCCGGCACTGAAGATCGACGAGGTTCCTTTGGAATGGTGCTTCTCCGCCGGAGTGAAGCTCGACTTCCGCAGCAAGCCGGACGGCCATGTCTGCAACGCCGACGACGTCAAACGCGAACTCGATCGGATCGGATATACGATCAAGCCGTTCGATATCGTCCTGGTCAATACCGGGGCGGCCACCGCTTACGGTGAGGCTCACTACCTCGACAAGGGCTGCGGCATGGGCCGCGAGGCCACGCTCTTTTTGCTCAAGCAAGGCGTTCGCGTCACCGGCATCGACGGCTGGAGCTGGGACGCGCCGTTCTCGTTCACGCGTAAGCGGTTTGCCGAGACCGGCGACGCCGGCCTGATCTGGGAAGGCCACAAAGCGGGGCGCGAGATCGGCTATTGCCACATGGAGAAGCTTGCGAACCTCGACAAGCTGCCGCCATTCGGCTTCAAGGTATGCTGTTTCCCGGTGAAGATCGAAGCCGCCTCAGCCGGGTGGACCCGTTGCGTGGCGCTGCTCGACAGCTGACTGATGAAGCCTGCTTCCTTCGACTATATCGCCGCCGACAGCCTCGACGTCGCGGTCGCGGCATTGGCTGACGCCGGTGCCGACGCCAAGATCATCGCCGGCGGGCAGAGCCTCGTTCCGATGCTCAATTTCCGCCTGCTGCGGCCCTCGATTCTCGTCGACATCAACCGCATCGCCGACCTGGCCTTCATCGCCGAGACCGACAACGACATCCGCGTCGGCGCGCTGACGCGCCACCATCAGCTCGAGACATCGCCGGTCATTGCCCGGCACCTGCCGGTTCTGTCCTGCGCGATGACCCATGTGGCCCATCTGGCGATCCGCAACCGCGGCACCATCGGTGGCAGCCTATCGCACGGCGATCCGGCGGCCGAGTTGCCGATGATGGCGCTATTGCTCGAAGCCGAGCTTCACATCGCTTCGGTCTCCGGCATGCGGACGGTTGCCGCGCGCGACTTTTTCCTCGACGCACTGACGGTCGATCTCGCCGGCGGCGACATCGTCACCGAGATCGCGCTGCCGAAATTGCCGCCGCAGACCGGCTGGGGATTCGAGGAGGTCGCGCGCCGCCACGGCGATTTTGCGTTGGCCGCCGTGGCAGTCACGTTGACGGTGTCCAACGGCGCGATTGCGCAAGCCCGCATCGCCCTCACCGGTGTCGGTCCGACCGCCTTGCGTGCCGCCGCGGCCGAAGCCCTGCTGGTCGGCCATCCGCTCGAACCGGAGCTGACCAGCTGCGTGATCGACGCTGTCCGCGCTGCCATCGAGCCCGAGACCGATCTGCATGCCTCGGCCGATTACCGGCGTCATCTCGCCGGCGTGCTGGCGGGCCGGACCCTCGCTGCCGCCTGGCGCCGCGCTACCGCGAGCGCCGCATGAACAAGACGCGCGACATCACGGTGACCGTCAACGGCAAATCCTGCCAAGCGGCCATAGAGCCGCGGCTCCTGCTTGCCGATTTCCTGCGGCAGACGCTCGGCCTTACCGGCACGCACGTCGGCTGCGAACATGGCGTCTGCGGCGCCTGCACGGTGCTGCTCGATGGCGACAGCGTGCGCTCATGCCTGATGTTCGCGGTGCAGGCCGACGGCCGCAGCGTCGAAACGGTCGAAAGCCTCGGCAGCATCGGGCGCTTGAATGCGTTGCAGGAATCTTTCCACGAGCATCATGCGCTGCAATGCGGTTTCTGCACGCCGGGCATGCTGATCACAGCCACCGACTTTATCCGGAAATATCCGCTTGCCACCGATGACGATATTCGCGAAGGCCTGTCGGGTAATCTGTGCCGTTGCACCGGCTACGAGCACATCGTCAAGGCGATCCGCGCCGTGGTCAGCAAATCCGGAGACATCCGATGAAAATGCACGTCCTGTCCGGCGGCCGCCTGCGACTGCGCAAGACGGTGTACGATGCCGCCGCCGTGCGTGGCGAAACCATGGACGTGCCGGTATCCTGCATCCTGCTGCGCCACAGCCAGGGCAACGTGCTGTTCGATACCGGCTGCCATCCCGCAGTGGCGGAGGATGCTGAAGCGCGGTGGGGTGGTCTCGCCAAGGTCATGACGCCGGTCATGCGGCCCGGCGACAACGTCATCAACGCGCTGGCCGATATCGGGCTGCAATGCGACGACATCGACGTGGTCGTGTGCTCGCACCTGCATCCGGACCATTGCGGCTGCAACACCTTCTTCAAACGCGCGACCTTCGTCATCCAAGCCAAAGAGGTCGAGGCGGCACGGGCGCCGGCCGCCGACAAGGCCGGCTATGTCGCCGCCGAGTGGGAGCAATCGGCGCCGACCGACGCGCTCGACGGCGAGCGCGATCTGTTCGGCGACGGCCGCATCGTGGTGATCCCGCTGCCCGGTCATACGCCGGGCTCGTGCGGCGCGCTGGTCGCGCTGGAAAAGTCGGGGACGTTCCTGCTGGCCGCCGACACCGTCAGTCTGCGCTCCACGCTCGATACCGGCGTCATTCCCCGCAATACTTGGAACGCCAACGCGCTGGTCAAGTCGCTCGCCGAGGTCAGGCGCATCGAAGCGCGCGGCGCCACGGTGCTCTGCGGCCACGACGACGGACAATGGGCAGGCTTGCGCAAGGGCGCCGACGCCTATGAGTGATGTGGCCGAAATCCACGCCCGGCCGAAGATCGTCGGCGCCCGCATCAAGCGCACCGAGGACCCGCGGCTGCTCACCGGGCGCGGCGCCTATACCGACGACCGCCAGCCGGCGCGCCTGCTGCACGTCGCCTTCCGCAGGAGCGATCAGTCGCATGCGCGCATTCGTGGGATCGACTGTTCGGCCGCGCGCGCCGCGCCGGGCGTCGTCGCGGTGTTCACCGCCGAGGATTTGAGCGACGCGGTCAAGCCGGTGTTCGCGACCTCGCGCATGAAGGATTATTACGCGACACCGATTCTGCCGCTGGCGCGCGGCAAGGTGCGCTATGTTGGCGAGGCGGTCGTCGGCATTGTCGCCGAGAGCCGCTATCACGCCGAGGATGCGCTTGAGCTCCTGACGATCGATTACGAGCCGCTTTCCGTCGTCATCGATCCGGAACAGGCGGTTCGCGCCGGAGCGCCGCTGTTGCATGAGGAAGCCGGCAGCAACGTGCTCCTGAGCCGCGAGTTCAAGCGCGGCGACGTCGACGCGACGCTCGCTGCCGCGCCGATACGGATCAAGGACCGTTTCCGCATGCGCCGCAAGACAGCAGTGGCGATCGAGCCGCGCGCGTGTGTCGCCGCGTGGGAGCCGAACGACGAAGCGCTGACGCTGCATTCGGCCACGCAAGTGCCGGGCATCGTCCGCGACGCGCTGGCGCTGGCGTTCGATATTCCAGGTGACCGCATTCGCGTGGTCGCGCCGGACGTCGGTGGCGGCTTCGGCGGCAAGGGTTCGCTCTATCCGGAGGAGATTTTCGTCTGCGCCGCGGCACGGCGGCTGGCGCGCCCGGTGAAATGGACCAGCGACCGCATGGAAGACCTCACCGCCACCAGCCAAGGGTTTGATGAGATCGTGGACGCGGAACTGGGGCTCGATGAAGAAGGCCGCATCCTGGGGTTACGCGCCGACGTCATCGGCGACGTCGGCGCCTACTCGATCTATCCTTGGACGGCGGCGCTCGAGCCGGTGCAGGTGGTCAGCTTTCTTCCCGGTCCCTATCGCGTTGCGAACTACCGCGGCCGCGTGCAGGCGGTGGCAACCTCGAAGGCGCCGACCGGTCCTTACCGCGGCGTCGGCCGGCCGATCTCGACCTTCGCCATGGAACGGCTGATGGATTTGGCGGCGGCGAAAATCGGCGTCGATGCCAAGGAAATCCGGCTGCGAAACCTCATCGGTGCCGACGAACTGCCCTACAAAGTCGCTTCCGGCATCGTTTGGGACAAATCGGGCTTTGTGGAATGCTTGAATGCGGCTTGCGCCGCGATCGGTTACGATCATCTGCGCGCGAAGCAAAAGGAGCGCCGCGCCGCTGGCCGCTGGGTCGGCATCGGCATTGCGTGTTATGCGGAATTGACCGGCATCGGCTCGCGCATCTCCGTCGCTCCCGGAATGCCGATCGCCACCGGCACCGAAACGGCCATCATCCGCATCGATGCCGCCGGCGCCGTCACCGCGGCGTTCGGCGTCGCCTCGCACGGCCAAGGTCTGGAGACCACGCTCGCCCAGGTCGTTGCCGAACATCTCGGCGCCCGGTTCGAGGATGTGCGCATCGTGCAGGGCGACAGCAGCGCCGTGCCCAATAGCACCGGCACCTATGCCAGCCGCAGCATGGTCCTGGCCGGCGGCGCGGCGACACTGGCGGCGCAAGCGGTGCGCGAGAAGCTGCTCAATGCCGCTTCGCACCTGCTCGAGGCGGCGGCTGCCGACCTTGTCGCCGCGGATGGCAAAGTCACCGTCGCCGGCACCGACCGCTCCGCGACGTTCGCCGAGGTTGCCCGCGCCGTCTATGCGGAAATGGAGCGGCTGCCGCCGGAGGCGCGCGACGAGCTCGCCGCCACCAAGACCTACGATCCGGTGTTCGGCACCACGACCTCGGCCACGCACATCGCCATGGTGGAGATCGATCCGGAAACCTATGAAATCCGCATCGAGCGCTTCGCCGTCGCCGAGGATTGCGGACGGTTGGTCAATCCGCTGATCGTCGACGGACAGGTTCATGGCGGCGTCGCGCAGGGCATCGGCGCCGCGCTCTACGAAGAGGTCGTCTACGACGAGCAAGGCCAGGTCAACACCGCGAGCCTGGTCGATTATCTCGTGCCCTCGGCCTGCGAGATCCCGCCGATGCAAGTGGTGCATCTGGAAAGCGTCTCGCCGACCACGCTGGGCGGCTTTCGCGGCATGGGCGAAGGCGGCACCATCGGCGCGCCGGCGGCGCTGGCCAACGCGCTGACTGACGCGCTTTCGCCGCTTGGAATTGAAATCAACGAACTCCCGGTAACGCCGGAGCGCCTGTTCCGCCTCATCGAAGCGGCACGGGCGAAGGCCAAACTGTGAAAGAGCGAACATGGATCTCGGACTGAAAGACAAGATCGCCCTGGTGACGGGCGCCACCAGCGGCGTCGGCAGCGAAGTCGCGCTGAGCCTCGCCAAAGAAGGCGCCAACGTCGCCGTCAATTTCCGCGGTGCGGCGGAGGAAGCCGATGCGCTCGTCGGCGAGATCGCGGCGAAGGGGGGCAAGGCCAAGGCTTATCAGGCCGACGTCGCCGATTTTGCCGCGGTCAAGACGATGGTCGATGACATCGTCAAGGATTTCGGCGGCCTCAACATCCTGATCAACAATGCCGGGCTGGCGATACGGCGGCGCTTCATGGAAACGAAGCCCGAGGACTGGCATCGCCAGATCGACGCCTGCCTCTATGGCGCGATCCATTGCTGTTACGCCGCCGCGCCGCATCTCCATGCCAGCAAAAACGGCCGCATCGTCAGCATCGTCGGCGATTCCTCACGCGTCGGCGAATCGGGCTTGGCGATTGTCGCCGCCGCCCGCGCCGGAACCATCGCGCTGATGAAATCGCTGGCGCGCGAATTCGGCCGCTCCGGCACCACCGCAAATACCGTGGCGCTCGGGCTGGTCGAGACCCTGCACGACAAGGAGTGGGTCGACGCCAACCGCGAAAAGCTGGTCAAGCTCTATCCGCTGGGCCGCCTCGGCATGCCGGGCGATGTGGCGCCGATGGTGACGTTGCTGGCCTCGCCGCACTCCGGTTGGATCACCGGACAGGTGCTCAGCATCAGCGGCGGATTCAGTATGGTTTGAGGGGGTCGACGTGCTGCGGACGGATTTGATCGCTTCCATTCCGGAGTTATTGCACCGGCATGCGGCCGCGCGTGGCGGAAAATGCGCCTATCGCGATGCCCAGACATCGGTGACCTATGCCGAGCTGCTCGAACGCACCGGCAAGCTTGCCGGCCATCTGGCCGATAACGGCATCGCCGCCAACGACACCGTCGCGATCGTGCTGCCGAACTCGGTGCAATGGGTGGAAAGCTGTCTGGCGATCGCCCGCGCCGGGGCCATCGGCGTTCCGATCAGCTACGACTCGACCGAAACGGAAATCGGCTATCGGCTCGCGGACGCCAACTGCAAGGCGGTTTTCACCACTGCCGAGCGCGGCGATCTGTTCGGCCGGCTGAAAGCCTCCGCGCCCAATCTCAAGACGGTGATCGTTACCGATCGCGGCACTTGCAGCGCGCCGGCGCTGCGCTACGCGGACTTGCTCACGGCGCCGCCGCAGTCGGCGCCGCGCGACCCCGCTTCGCTGCACGAGACCTCGTTCATTCTTTACACCTCCGGCACCACCGGCCGTGCCAAAGGCGTGCAACTCACGGTGCATGGCATGTTGTGGGTTACCGCCGCCTGCTGGGCGCCGATCACCGGCCTGTCCGATCGCGACACCGTGCTGTCGCCGCTGCCCTTGTTTCATTCCTACGCGCTCAATTTGTCGGTGTTGAGCATTCTGGCGACCGGCGCCAGCGAATACATCATGGAAAAATTCTCCACCAGCGAGGCGGTGCGGCTGCTCAAGACCGGCGAATTCACCTACTTCCCCGGCGTGCCGACCATGTTCCACTATCTGTTGCAGGCGACGCGCGGCGAAAAGGACGTGACATTTCCCAATATGCGGCTGTGCGTGTCGGCCGGCGCCATCATGCCGGCGACGCTCAACCGCGAGTTCGAAGACCGTCTCGGCATCCAGTTGCTCGACGGCTACGGCATCACCGAAACCTCGACCATGGTCACGATGAACTGGCCGACCGGCGGCCGCATCCTCGGATCGTGCGGCATTCCGCTGCCCGGTCTCGCGGTACGGATCGTCGATATCAACGGCCGTGACGTCGCGCCGAACCAGGAAGGCGAATTGATCGTTCACGGCCCCAACGTTATGCCCGGCTATCACAACAAGCCGGAGGAAACCCGTAACGCGCTGCGCGGCGGCTGGTATCACACCGGCGATCTCGCCAAGCGCGACGAAAACGGCTTTGTGACCATCACCGGGCGGCTCAAGGAGCTGATCATTCGCGGCGGCCAGAACATCGCGCCGGCCGAGATCGAGGAGGTGGTGAATAGCTTTGCGGCGGTGCTCGACTGCGCCGTGGTCGGGACGGTGCACGAGCACCTCGGCGAGGTGCCGGCGCTTTTCGTGGTGCCGCGCCCGGACATCGCATTCGAGAGCGAGGCTTTGCTGGCCCACTGCCGGATCCATCTGTCGGCATACAAGGTGCCGCACAGCGTTCATCTGATCGCCGAGATTCCCCGCACCGGATCGGGCAAGATCATCCGCTATAGGCTGCGCGAGTTGATTAACAGCTAGCGAGGGAAGGCCACGGCCGGCAAATCTCCGCCAGCGGCGGCGACCGATGGCAGGCCGGCGTCTGGCATTCCGGCGCCGGACCGGTTGTCGAAAACGGCCTCTCGTGACACCATCGCGGCGGCGATTGGGTGTCAGGTTTCGAAGCGCCATGCCACGTAGGAAATTCGCCTGGGCCGCCCTGCCCGACGAGAAGCTGCTGCAGGTTCGCCTCAAGGACCTCAAGGTCAGGGTGGAAGGCACCTGGCTCGAGGACTGCCTGCTGACCCTTCACGACGAGCTGGCAGAGCGCGGCATCCGGGTGCGGCCGCATGCCTGGATCTCAAGCGAGTGGTTCAGCCCGAACACCACGCCGGGCATCGCCATCCCGTTCTATCTGGCCCATCCGCGGCTGATGCGGCTGGAACGAAAAATGATCATCGATGTCGAGGGCGGCACTTGGTCGGAGTGCATGGCGATTCTTCGCCATGAAGCCGGTCATGTCGTGCAGCATGCCTATCAGCTCGATCGCCGCCGCCGCTGGCAGCAGCTGTTCGGTCCGACCTCGAGGCGCTATCCGCGTTATTACCGGCCGAATCCGGCCAGCCGGAATTTCGTCCAGCATCTTCGGCTGTGGTATGCGCAAAGTCATCCGGACGAGGATTTCGCCGAGACCTTTGCCGTATGGCTGCGGCCGCGCTCGAACTGGCGCACCCGCTATACCGGATGGCCGGCGCTGAAGAAGCTCGAATATGTCGACGAGCTGATGGCGGAAATCGCCATGCAACGGCCGCTGCTCACCCATCGGGAACGTGTCGACCCTCTCAGCCGGCTCCCTGAGACGCTCGCCGAACATTACAAGCGAAAGCAGGCGCTCTATGCCTTCGACACGCCGAAAACCTACGACCGGGATTTGCAGCGGCTGTTCTCCGCCGATCCAAGCCATCGGCGGTCAGAAGCGGCGTCATCGTTCATCAGACGCAACCGCGGCAGGGTGAGAGAACTGGTGGCGAAGTGGACCGGCGAATATCAGCTTACGCTCGATGCCGTGCTCAACGACATCATCGCGCGGTGCCGCGAGCTTAATCTGCGCGCGGTCGGCCCCGAGCGTAAACTGGTTATGGAGTTCACGGTGCTATTGACCGCGCAGACGATGCATGCGCTGTTTGGTCCGTCGCGGCGAAGGTGGATCGCGTTATGAAGCGGCTTCGCGTCCTGGTGCTCGTCCACCCGGACCTGATACCCCCGGACTCCAGCAAGGGGTACAGCGAGCAGGAAATCAATGAGTGGAAAACAGAATATGACGTGGTGACCACGCTGCGTGCCGCCGGGCACGAGGTCCGGCCGCTCGGCGTGCATGACGAGCTCAAACCGATCCGCGAGCAAGTCGACGGCTGGAAGCCGCACGTGGTGTTGACCCTGCTGGAGCAGTTTCGCGGCGAAGCCATCTACGACCAGAACGTCGCCAGCTATCTAGAGTTGATGCACATCCCCTATACCGGCTGCAACCCGCGCGGCCTGATGCTGGCGCGCGGCAAGGACCTGTCGAAGACGCTGGTGCATTACCATCGCATTGCGGTGCCGGCCTTTGCCGTGTTCCCGATGCGCCGCAAGGTCCGCCGCCCGGCGCGGCTGGCGCTGCCGCTGATCGTCAAGAGCCTGAATGAGGACGGCTCCTACGGCATCTCGCAAGCCTCCGTGGTCGACACCGACGCCAAGCTCGTCGAGCGCGTCGGCTTCATTCATGAGCGCATCGGCACTCCCGCCATCGCCGAGCAATATATCGAAGGTCGCGAGCTCTACGTCGGTGTGATCGGCAACGATCGGCTGCGGGTGCTGCCGGTCTGGGAGCTGGAATTCGGCAATATGGCTCAGGGCGATTGGCCGATCGCCACGGAGAAGGCCAAGCACGATCCGGATTATCAGGAGCGGCGCGGCATCCTGCACGGGCCGGCCAAGAACCTCGCGCCTGAATTAGCCGCCCGCATCCAGCGAATAGCCAAACGTATCTACCGCACGCTGGAGCTCGACGGCTATGCGCGCATCGATTTCCGCCTGTCTGCCGACGGCGTTCCGTATTTTCTCGAAGCCAATCCCAATCCCGAGATAGCGGAGAGCCAGGAATTTGCCGCGGCGGCGCGGCACGACGGCATCGCCTACCGGGATTTGCTGCATCGCATTCTGGCGCTCGGAATAAGCCGGGCAGCCTCGACCGTAACGGCCGGCTAAAGGCCACACGCCGAGCGATGGACCCGAAACCATGATATCCAAACGACTTCTCGACGACGCGAACGAACTGTGCCGATTGGGCGTCGCAGAACTCTCGGCAGGTTTCTCTGCGGCAAAGTTTACGCCGTTGGAGGTGGCGAGGGCGACGTTGGCGCGCGCCGAGCAAGTACAGGAGCGCTTTAACGCCTTCTCGTTGATCGATGCGGAGGCGGCGCTGGCGATGGCGACGGAGTCGACGGCGCGGTGGCGAAGCGGTGCGCCGTTGTCGGCGATCGATGGTGTTCCCACCACCGTCAAGGACATCATTTGGATCAAGGACCGCGCCATCAGGTACGGCAGTCGCACGACATCCACCCAGCCGTGCACGCAGGACGCGCCGTCGGTGAAGCGGCTGCGGGCCGCCGGCGCGGTATTCATCGGGATTACGACAACCCCCGAATTTGGTTGGAAGGCGATCACCGAAAGTCCTTTGACCGGAATGACCCGAAATCCCTGGAATCCGCAGATGACGCCCGGCGGCTCGTCGGGCGGCGCCGTAGTCGCCGCGGCAACCGGCGCCGGGGTGCTGCACATCGGCACTGACGGCGGCGGCTCAATCCGGATTCCGTGCTCGCTCACCGGTGTGGTTGGATTGAAGCCGACCTTTGGTCGCGTGGCCGCCTATCCGCCGAGCGCATTCGGCACCGTTGCCCATATCGGGCCAATTGCCCGTTCGGCGGAAGATGCCGCTGCGATGCTCAACGCCATGGCCGGGCGGGATATCGACGACTGGAACCAGGGCGTGGGCGAGTTGCCGCCGCTCGAATGGACGAAAGGAGTTCTCACAGGAGCGCGCATCGGATTGTGGACCACACCACCTCGTGGAGAAGTCGATTCGGAGGTCGCCGCCGCCGTCGCCAAGGCAGCCAGCAGGCTCGAGAATCTCGGCGCGCATGTTGAGCCCATCGAACTGCCAGGCGAAGATCTGGGGGAGATATTCCGCATCCATTGGTATGCGGGAGCAGCCAACCGCTTTGCCGCGGTGCCGGCAGATCTTGCGCATCTGTGCGATCCCGGATTTGTCGCTGTCGCCAAGGCCGGCTCGGCCATTCTGGCGTCCGCGCTCGCCGCCGCGCAGGCGCGCCGCGCAACCTTCGGCGCCGCCATGGACAAACTCCTGGCGAAGCTTGACTTCATTGTCTCGCCGGCGACCCCGATCCCCGCCTTCGTCGTCGGCCCCGAGATTCCCGGCGATGTCATTCTCGATCGGAGCATCCACGCCGGCAGCTTCGCCTTCCCGATCAATCTCAGTCAGCAGCCGGCAGTTTCGACGCCATGCGGGCTCACAACCGCCGGCCTTCCCGTCGGCCTGCAGTTTGTCGGCGCCAGAGGCGCGGATGGCAAAGTGCTGTCGGCGGCGCGCGACTTCGCGCGCGGCACCCGGCAGTAGCGTCCCGCGTCAGCGGAAAGCTGTCGCTGCGGCCTCGAATAGAATTATTCGTATGACCGCGACAATCGATGCAATCTGAAACGCTTGCGCTCTACTCAATAAAACCCCGCCCAGGAAGACCCGAGCGGGGTTTTACCAATGCGCGCTTCGGCGCAAATCAATCTAATCAGCAGCCGCTCGGCGCATTGGCATTTTCTCCTGATGGAGCGCCTTTTTCGACATTCCCGAGTTTGCTCGTTGGACAAGGCGCCGCGGTCATGGCGCCTTTGTGCTGTGAAGGCGTCACCGTTGGCGAAGCCGCGCCGTGCGCCTCGCCGCTCGGGGCGCCCGCTGAGCCGCCGATGTTGTCAGCGAACGCCATCGTGCTGGTGCTGGCGGCCAGGACGAAAGCCGCGAGGGTAATTCCGAATTTCCGTTTCATCTCACGCTCCATATTGGGAATCGCGGACGCTCAGCAACGGAACATCCGCCTTCATCGGAGCGATAACGCCCACCCGCTCGTCCGGTTCGCGCGCCCTGAAAAAAGCAACCGGCCAGGGAACCTGGCTGCATAAAACCCGGCTGCACAAAACAGTACCCGCCCTGGGGGGAAACGGGGCGGGGCTCACACCGGCAGTCGATGAAGGCGGAATGCCGCCGGCATGTGCAAAAGAAATATTCCGTTGCTCCGCACAAGAACAACAGGGGCGCCCGGGCAAATTGTCCCAACGGCTCACATCGGCGGTGCATTCAGATGGCGCTCCCTAGGGGACTCGAACCCCTGTTTTCGCCGTGAGAGGGCGACGTCCTGGGCCGCTAGACGAAGGGAGCCTAGTGCGGTGGATTTGAAGTTCCTTCAATCCAGCGGCACGCTAGCATAGGAACTTCAAATCCAAAAACCGCACTAGCAACTATATTTTCTAGTGTCCCTTTGATTCCGAAGTTCGCATAAGGGTGTGCCGCAAGCGCTTGCGAACTTCGGAATCGGGACACTAGGTGCGGAAATAGCCGTGATGGGGCACTTGCGCAAGCGTGTTCACGCTGTCCTCACGGCTCGGTCGCGAACCTGATCCGTCCGGTTTCTTTGAGCGTCTTGATGTCGAAGGTGCGGATTTCGGTTGCGCCGCCGATATCGAGCGTCACCGCGATGCGATCGCCGCCGACCGTGCTGGCGATCACGCGGGCGCCTTTCGGCAGGACGATGATCCCCTCGGCGGTCGCCGCGGCGCCGCTTCCGCCGGCGCGGAAAACGCGGTAACCGATGACGCCGATCACCGCGGCGATCGCGAGGAGCGTGGTGAGGCCCGATATGATCATCAGCCAGCGCACGCGGGCCACCATGCCGGCCGCCATGGCGTCGGCCTCGGCCGCAGGCGCAGCAGTGTGGTGACAATCGGCTTCGTCCCCGTCGCTTTGCAGTTCACCGGCAGCTAATTTGCCCATTCAAGGTGCCTAAGATTGCCCAAAGAAACTGCAAATGACGTCCACGCAGAAATCCATCCGCATCGCGGCTGACGAGTCCGGCGGACGGCTGGACCGTTTGCTCGCCGCCCATATCGCCGAGCTCTCGCGCACGCGGCTCAAGGCGCTGATCGAGGCCGGTGCCGTCTCGGTCGACGGCCGCACGATCCGTGATCCGGGTTACCGCGTCAATTCCGGCGCTGCGATCCTCGTCGACATTCCGCCGGCCGTTCCCGCCAAGCCCACAGCGGAGCCCATTCCGCTCAAGGTGATTTACGAGGATGCCGACATCATCGTCATCGACAAGCCCAAGGGCCTGGTCGTGCATCCCGCCGCCGGAAACTGGACCGGAACGCTGGTCAATGCGCTGATCGCCCATTGCGGCGACAGTCTCTCGGGTATCGGCGGCGAGCGACGCCCCGGCATCGTGCACCGGCTCGACAAGGACACGACCGGCGTAATGGTGGTGGCGAAGAACGATCGTGCGCACCGCGCGCTGGCGGCGCAGTTCGCCGGCCATGGCCGCGGCGGCGGACCGTTCGAACGCGGCTATCTCGCCTTCGTCTGGGGCGCGCCTGACCGGCCGCGCGGCACCATCGACCGGCCGATCGGCCGTCACCCGCTGGCCCGCAACCGCATGGCGATCCGCGAGGACGGACGCGAGGCGATCACCCATTGGCAGGTGCTGGAGCGCTATGGCGGGACAAAACAAGGCCGGCACGGCACGAGCGAACGCGACGGCGAACCGGTGGCAAGCCTTCTGGCCTGCCGGCTCGAAACCGGCCGCACCCACCAGATTCGGGTGCATTTGGCCTCGATCGGTCATCCGCTGCTGGGCGATGACGTCTATGGGCCGGGATTCCGCACCAAGGCCGTCTTATTGCCCCAAGCGGCCCAAGCCGCCCTCAAAGCCCTTGGCAGGCAGGCCCTCCATGCCCATATATTGACGCTGGAACACCCCATCACCGGTAAAATCCTTCAATTGCGGTCGGAACTGCCGGCCGATCTCACACGTTTGCATAACGGACTGGCGGCCATGCGGGCTGGGCCCGGCGGTAAGTAAATCCTTACCAAAACGACGCTTTTCAGCGTCGATCGGGGGGGCTTCACGTTCCGGTCGCGCCGATGTTACGCCGTCTTCACTTCCACTCGCCCGATTCGACCGTGTATACGGTCTATGTTGCGAGTGCGAAATAGGACCTTACGCCGTCGGCTCGGGGAGCGATGGCACTGAGATCCGCCTGCCGCCTGGCGGGGGCGCGAATTATGGAGGGCGCTGTCATGGCCCAAACTGCAGCCTTGCCGGTTCTGTCGGGTGAAACCGGCCTGACCAGGTACCTGGAAGAGATCCGGCGGTTCCCGATGTTGGAGCCG
>Ga0187891_1000785_pt1 | contig 30174 bp, 18 predicted proteins | sample June2016WEW_21_4_FD_132990 | JGI IMG/M metagenome (GOLD analysis project Ga0187891, IMG submission 132990) | Peatland microbial communities from SPRUCE experiment site at the Marcell Experimental Forest, Minnesota, USA - June2016WEW_21_40 | ecosystem: Environmental > Terrestrial > Soil >... | reverse complement strand
CTGGCCATCGTCAAGAGTTCGGGCTTCTGCGAAATCGGCCCGATGCCAGCCTGCTTCTCCGAGCAAGGTGGTTCGCACAGACGCGGCGGTTGCCTGATGGCTCCGCAAATAACCGGAGAAATCCCAATGGCCTACTCGACTAAGAGGATGATCACGGAAATTCCGCACGCGTGTGCGAAGTCTAAAGCATTCACGATGAAGTTGGTCGATCTTCCAAACATGGTCGATGCGGTGTTTGACGGCGACCCCAAAAATTTCGGATGGGTCCACATGTTCGCCAACGCCAGGGGCTGCGATCACGTCAATGGACTGTTTCCGCAAGCGCATATCGAGTGGCGCGAACTGGGGCCAGGCTTCCCTGCCGATTGGTTCAGTATGAAGGTCAACTTGCCGGAAGTCGTCTGGTCGACAAAAACAAACTTGCCGCTCGAGGTCATCCCGGCTGGACGCAGCATCGACGATAGCACGCCGGATCAGCTTGCATTGCTCCTCGCCTTTGGCGTGAGGCGTGACGGCGGTCGGGCGGCAATCCTCCGCCAGAACAACGGCGCGGTGAGTGCGGAACTTTTCACACCGCGAGACAATTGAGGGTCAGCTTTGATCCGGCCAATGCTGCGGCCGGATCGTGTTCAATCAATTCAGCGAGCACTCGGCGCATCTTAATAGTGAAGCCGGCTACTTCTATGGCAAGCCGACGAAATACGGCGTGCCGGACCCGATTCCTATAATGGGCGGCGGTCCGCACTATCGAAGTTTGTTCGACCGCGGCTACCACGACGGCAATATGGCCATCGCGCGGTTCAACGCGGCCGATTGGCCTGCCGCGCAAGACGATATCAAGAGAATGATGTCGGATGTGCTGAACCGGATGATGACGTATATCCAGCAACAGATTTCGCCGCGCGCGCATGGACCTCAAGGACTTCTTTTTCCCCTCCCTAGTCCGTGGAGCATCGCTAAGTGCTGCTCGAAGTTAGCGATCACAACGCCGGGTCACGCACCCGTCACGTGCATGCGTTTCTGCACATGCAAAGGCTCTCACTGACGAGGCGCCTTCAAAATTGCTTCAGAGGTCCAGGCGAGTTGGGTTTGTCTGCTGTCACCGGCAAAATCTGCAGCCCAGCAGAAGAGGTTTGCGAGCAGCATCTCATCGACGCTGTTTGCGACGAGATCGAGCAGGCCTGGCGATGCGACCAGAACAGCCAAGCACCGGGCGCGGCTGATCGCAACGTTCAGGCGATTGCGGGAAAGCAGAAATGACGTGTCTCGCGGCATGTCATCGCCGCCAGAAGTCGTCATTGAGACAATCACCACCTCCGCTTCCTGGCCCTGGAACTTGTCAACCGTGCCAACTCTGGCATCCTTGGGCAAGATTGAACGAAGTAGGTTCACTTGCATGTTGTAGGGGGCGACAACGAGTACGTCATCAAGTGTCATCTCGCGCTCCCTGCCATCGCGCCCGATCACGCGCTGGTTAAGAAGACTCGTCAAGATGTCGCGCGTCGCCTGAGCCTCCTCGTTAGATTTCTGCCGGCATCCTTCATGCTCGACGGTGGAAAAGGACAAACCCGCGACTTTCAATGCCGGATGCGCATCTTTGGTGAGGACCAACCGTTGCGCTCTGCAGCCTTCCACTGAATGAAGTTTGGACTCATACACGGCAGCGGAAACGAACGAGCAAAGATCACGGTGCATGCGCCAAGTCTTAGACAGGAAAATACCGCGCTCCGGTGGTACAACGGCATGGTTTTCGAGCAAAAAGTCGAGTGCAGAACGACCGCTTTCGCCGGGGTGGGTGCCCTGAATAGGTTGGGCGAGTTGCATCTGATCGCCCACAAGGACAATTGATTTGGCTGCCGTGGCCATCGCTACCAGGTTTCCAAGCGATACCTGTCCGGCCTCGTCCACGAAGAGCACGTCGCGACTAGCTAACAGTTCAGGGCGCGCGAATGCCCAGGCAGTGCCACCGATGATCGGTGTGGTTGGATCTATATCGTCATTGTTCGCGACACTCTCAATGAAGCCACGCCCAATGTAGTTCTCGTCTCCGCTGTCTTTCTTTTGACCGACCAGACGCACAGTCTCGCCGCTTTCGACAAGGCGGTCCTCGATCGAATGGAGCACATTATCGATAGCCTTATGGCTATTGGAGGCGACGCCAACGGTTTTGCCAGCGCGAATGAGTGACGCAACTAGGTGCGATGTGGTGTAGGTCTTGCCCGCGCCCGGCGGCCCCTGGATCACAAGCCAGGAGCGGTCGAGGGCATGAACAGCACGCTTTGAGGCTTCGAGCAATTGACTAGGGTCGTCGCGGTCGACAGGATCGATGATCGCTGCCCCAATGGGGCGGCCCAATAGCCGCGGTGCATCGCGCTTCAAGAACGCAACGATGTGCGGGAAATTTCGGCCTCCCGCAGTCATGTCACGGGCGACCGTCCACACGGCATCGCGAAGCGCGTCGGTGTTCAGCGGACCGCCGGGCATTAGGGATAGCTCTTTCGGCAACTCGCCCTTCGCTGCGCCGCGCTTGAGGGTGACGATGCCGGACGCCTCATCAAGAGCGAGAATAATACCGGCGGCTTCGCCAGTCGCGGCGATGCAAACGTCAGCTCCTTTGTGCAGCTTGGTTTCCTGCTCAGGATAGCGATAACGGAACGTGAGGCTTCTTTTGTCGCTGCCGATCCAGTCCTCGCCGTCAGCAATGCAGCCGCCAAGACATTCATCGTCGTCCTGGAGTTCCGCCACGCTTCGCTCCTGGCGATCGAAGTATGCCCACCAGGCTGGTTTTGCCTCTCGACGATGGAAGCCGACAAGATCGGCCATGAGCTGCCGAGCCCCCGCGTCCGGTGCCTCCGGATCTGAGACGAGCGCGGCTTCGAGGGCCGCCTGCGCGCGCTCCCTTTCTTCACGCTTGTCCTGCCTGTCATCCTCTAGTTCGGACTCTTCGACTGACCTATTAGTTTTGACCTCCGCAGGCGGCGCCCAGTGGCCCGATTCCCTGGCGCGCTCGATGAGCCAGTTTCGCAAGAGAAACGTGGAGAGGCAGTCGTCTCGATTGTAGTCGCGCAGATCGTTCAGCAGCGAGCCCTCGCCGGTCTCACGAAAGCGGTCATAGATAACGAGGCTATCGCCCCCGGTCGCAACTGCCGTGGTGCGGGTGGGCATGTAGAAGCGCTCGAGATTCTTGATCGAGTAGCTTGGTTCGCCGACCCGTACCGCCTCCCGCACCACGCGATAGAGATCTACCATGCGGTTTGTGCGCAGAATCTCATCCACCGCCGTCTCCGCAGTCGCGTGCATGGAAGCCAAGCGACGGAGCGCAGTCTTTTCGTAGGGTGCGTAATGATAGAGATGTGCGCTGGGCGAACGGGCGAGCCGCTCTATTAGGAACGCCATGAGTTCGGCGAAGGCATGCTTCTCCTGCACGCGATCATGAGCCCAGAACGCGCGGAAGCGCAGGTTAGGATGACCTGGAACTAGCTCGCCTTCTTCGTGGTCGATCTCCGCCTGCCAAAGTACCCCGCACAGATATTCGAGACCGCCGGGGTGCATCGGGTCGCCTTCGAAATCGAAGAAAAGATCGCCCGCATCGGCCAATGGCAGCTTGTCGAAACCAAGCCCGGGCTGATGAGGCATAATTTCGAGGACACCCAATCCCTTTTCGTCGCTCTGCTTTTGCAGACGTGCCTGCTGGGCCAAGCGAGCCAGAGTATCCGGCGCAATGCCGGTGATCCGCACACCGTCGAGTTTTGCGAGCATGGAAGCAGTCGAGACTCCGGCTGCGACGAGACGCCGGGTTTGCTTCTTTGTGATATCGGCGACGCGACAGAGGTGATCGACCTCTTCCCATCGTGCCTCGCAAGCCGCCGACCAGTCGCACTTGCTACAATAACCGCAAGGCTCCGGCATCAGGCCTGTCGGCAAGTCAGTCGCGAATGCCTCCAGCCGACGAGCGGCCCGACGGACATAGTAGCGGACCTCGTCCAATGGAAAGCTCTCGACCTTGTAAGGCGTCTCGAGCTCGCCGGTCCCAAGCATGAGCGAGCCTTGATTAGCCGCGCGGCCCTGTACGGTGCCGAGTAAGTCGCCATAAAGCGCGATTTGAAGGAGATGCTCTGGCCGGGCGCTGCGTGCCAGCTTGGCGTCCCAGGGCTCGTACGACCAAGCCCAGCGCGAGCAGGCGTCCTCAACGCGTAACAGGAAATCGGCGTAGCCGAGCCACGAACCTGCCGTAAGGGCCGCCTGATAGATCAAGGGAACGCCGCGCTCCATCGCGTCGACCGTAGCGCCGAAGCGTGCCTTCAGCGGCCCAGATGGAATCTCAACAGGATCGCCATACAGCTTCCTCAGCCCGGCGAGGCATGCGGCTTCATGCTCATGACCCTTTCGGACGACGAGTGCGGCCTGAGGATCGTCGGCGGCCTCAGCGGCTCCACGCAAGCCTCGACGAGCTTCCAAGGTCCACGCGGCCGATGCGTGGCACCCGAGGAAAGTCGCCGCGAGGGTGGGCGAAAGCCGCGCCAAGCCGTCGTCAGGATCGTCTGGCAAGGCGATTGCCCCAATAGATGACGGTCATATTTACGCCTTTTGAAAGAAAGTGTCCTCATGTACCGAATCACCAAGATGGGTTGACCGCCGCACATTCGGTTGACACTTGCTCGCCGCCTCGCTGCTGTGGCTCGCCGACTCCGTCTCAGCATTCTCCGTCTTGATCAGCGTCTGCGCGAGGATGCGGTGGATCGAAGCCATTTTGATGGGCGAGACGCGCAAAACCTCTGCGGTGCCCAATGCCACAAATCAGGACGGCGCTCGCCTTTTAGGGCCTCGGTGCATAGGCGGTCCCCGCAATTTTCAGGGCCAGGCCGATGCTAGCGATGGCCACATCTAGTCACCGATGCCCCCGTTCCTTTTTTTCAGCCTTCCGACAGCTCACGTCGCACGGCTGTTCGTTCGGCCGGGGAGCGATCTTCCGGCGGCTTAGCGATGGCGTTGGCGATCATGGTTTTCCATTCCCGGCTGGTGCGGATCGGTTCGCCGCGGCGATTGACTGGGATTTTGATAAACTTCGTCATCCCTTGATTTACTGGGAAATCGCGATAGTCGACGTGTTTGGCCATCATGCCTCCTAAGCCTTCGGGCAGAGCGGGGTTTCGAGGCGAACGACGCGCCCGTACGACGTGACGATATAGTCGGCCGTGTTTGCGATAATTGCAATGCGACGATGCATGATGACTCCTCCTGCTAGATAACGCCCCAACGCCGCAGGGCTTTGATGCTCTCCGGCTTGACCGACCATTGCATGTGGCTTCCGTCGTCTAGCTCTATGGTGTCTTGGGTCACACGCCCCTCGTTTATCCCATAGGCAATGACTTCCCCGATATCAGGCAAGTGCTCGAATGGCGCTATTCCGTAATATTCCGGATGATAGACGACGCCGGGGGCAAGCTTGTCGGCTTGCCCGCGCATGATGATTTCCGGCTCTATCTGTAGCTCTATAGTGATTGACTCCTCGCCATAGCGGCATTGCACCGCGATACCATCGAGCGTGACATTGCCCCACGCGTTTTGCTGTTCGCGCCGCAAACGTTTGATTAGCTCCGGCGTGATCTTGCGAGTCTGTGTCATGGCTTTTATCCGGGATTCCCCAGATGACTCCCGAACCGGCGTGACGTCGCGGCTTGCAAATGGCGACCTCCGACACCCGAAAGCGTTCAAAGGCGTCGGAGATTGGCGACGATGTGGTATAGAGTAGTCAGAATCGCCCTTCAAAGATAATGTCAAACGTGCCCGATAGATCTTCAGTTGAAAAATACGCGGCAAAATCTGGCGCGTCAATGCTCGGAATCTATTTTGATAACAATGCCACGACACCGATGCTTCCCGATATTGTTGCCGCGATGCATAATGGTATCGTTGCGGTCTTGATCTTTTGCTGACTCAGGACCAGAGGATGAATGATATCTACCTCGATCACAACGCCACTACGCCTGTACTTCCGGGTGTTCTTGCAGCGATGCTTCCCTTTTTTGAGGAGAGCCCCGGAAACCCGAGCAGCGGGCATTCAGCTGGCGGCAAGGCGCGTACTGCGATCGAGCATGCCCGGGATCAGATTGCCCATCTCGTTGACGCGCCGCCTAACAATGTTTTATTTACCTCTTCGGCCACTGAGGCCATCAACACGGCTCTTCACTCCGCCATTGCTTTACGACGAGGAAATCGTTCTCGAATCGTAATTACTGCTGTTGAGCATGCGGCTGTGCGGCAATATGCCTTAACCGCCGAAAAGAACGGGATGGAGGTTATACAAATCCCCGTCAGCACTGCCGGGACACTTGCACTCGACCGGCTCGATGACGCGGTCACAGCCGAAACATGCGTTGTAAGTGTAATGTGGGCCAACAATGAAACGGGAGTCATTTTTCCCATCTCGCAAATCGCGGAGCTTTGTGTCGATCGCGGTGTGCCATTGCATGTCGATGCGGTCCAAGCCGCCGGTAAGCTACCGATTGATCTGAGAGTGGTGCCGATCGATTATCTTTCGATCAGTGCCCATAAGCTCTTTGGTCCCAAGGGCATTGGAGCGCTCATCGCTCCACCTCACTTTGTTGTACCGTTCTTGCTCGGCGGAAATCAGGAGACGGGTCGGCGAGCCGGCACCGAGAATGTTCCTGCGATCGTTGGATTCGGTGAAGCCGCGCGTCTGGCCGCTCTTGAACTCAAACAGCGCGCCGATGCAGTGGCAACCCTTCGGGATCGCCTTGAGCAGGTCTTATTTCAAAGCATCAAGGGCTGCTACATAAATGGGATGGGACAACCTCGCATCCCGAACACTACTAACGTGGGCTTTGACGGCATTGACGGTGATACCCTTGCTGGCGTGCTCAACGCGAATGACATTTACGTGTCCACCGGGTCTGCGTGCAGTGCTTCCACGCTTACGCCTTCGCACGTGATAATGGCGATGACCGGCTCCTACGAGCGAGCCGGAGAGGCGGTTCGGTTTAGCCTCTCGCACCTCAACACCGATGCCGAGATCGCGCGCACGATTGCTGTCGTCGAACAATCGATCGCTTCTCTCAGGTCAACACAAGCTCCTGTCTGACTGCATCGACCATTATCCGAATATCATCCGACGAGAGTAGTGGCACCTGCCCATATATCAGGCCAGAATGGCCTTCTAGTTTTGCCACCATGTGTCCACGTCCGAGCAAACGTTCTGCCCCTTTTTCGCCGCCCAGTGCGATTTCCGATGTTGCTTCCGAATCGACGCGCAGTATCAGTCGGTTTCCTAGGTTTGAGCGCAATTGCATCGGCATCACGTGGCTGTCGGGTCTCTGGGCGGCAAATATTAAAAAGATGCCAGCTGCTCTCGCCTTAACACCAAGGCGGCTAACGACGTTCGAGACAGTTTCACTATACTCGTCAGTCATCATCCACTCAGCAAATTCGTCATGGATCACCCAAAGGCACGGGAGCCGTTCAGTCGCATTCGGCTTTCGATTGAGCTCGAATAGATTCGAGCACTTGTTCGCCTTCAGAATGGCATACCGCCTATCCATCTCAACGACCAACTCGTTCAGCCGCACAATCGCATCCTGCTGCGTTTCTATGAGTCCCCCATCGATGTGCGGAAGATGCTCAAACGCGAAGTAGTCGACACCGAGCTTCGGATCGATAAGAATTATCCTCGCTTGCTCAAGCCTGTTCGTGCAGGCGATTGAGAGGATAATGTTTTGCATCAGGACCGACTTTCCACTGCCGGTCATTCCTGCGATCAGCGTGTGCGGCGAGTTCTCAGTTGGCGAGACAAATAGCAGTTCGCTGTCTTCCTCTTTTACTGCTACGAGCAGCTTATGGTTTCCGTTACTTCCGTCGGGAGACCACCGCTTCCAGACATCCAGTGTGTACAGCACCTGGCGCGATGGTCGCGCGATGGACAGAGCCACCACTCCCGGTTCTCCGCGAACCGAGATCAGATCGAGGCCGTGCGTCGTAAGGAATTCTGATCGTCGTTTCTGCACCTGTTCGACCGTCATATTCGCCGCGCCTTGCAGGCGTATGATGGCGGCATTCGGAGTCAGCCGCGGTTCTCCCACCAATTTGGAGTTCAACTGAAACTGCTGTAGCGCCGCGCGCGTACGCGCGACGGTGTTTCTCAGCCATTCCTGTTCGGCTTCCGTGGCCGCTTGTGTCGGCACACGTCTTTCCAGGATTGCCGCCACACCCGGATATAGCCAAGCCCCCTCCGCTACGCTTGACACGCTGGACTTTACCGTCGATGGCGCCGCCGATGAAGTAGCCGAAGCTACCTTGAGCTCCAGCGCTCCCGCTGCCGGCGCTTTACTTTCAGCTTTCGCCGAAACTGCTGGCTCTTGGTTGGGGGCGGTAGAAGTCGAGGCAGCAGCGTGTGGCGCTTTGCGCGGTGCAACCGGAGCCATTTTGACCAAGCCACTCGTCGTGCGAAATGGGCGGTCTTGGACCATCATTTTGTCAGCGACAGAATTGCGAATTGGCTCAGGCGTCGTTCGATTGGCGTAGGCCATAACCAACGCGCGCGTTTTGCTGCGCGAATAGGTTTCCTGGTAGGATCCCCCGCACTCCGCAACCTCCACGAAATCCGAGCACTCCGTACCGTCGCTAGGCCCTGAGACGAACACATGCGAATAACCGCGGACGTATATCGGGCACTGTCCATCGCGCACAGCGCGTCTGAAGCCTATTAGGTCCAACGGTTCGCCAGCCGCGTAGGGGATGCCCGATAGCAGAAGATCAGAGAAGCGCGAAAGCCACAGTTCGCGATCCAGGCGTTCCGGATCGCCGAACAGCGCTTGTTCAATGCGTCGGACGGTGTCGCGAAGCTGTTTCTGGGACTCCTTACGCTTCTCCGCCAAACTCGGCTCGACGATATATTTTGCCTCGGTTATCAACGCGGACAGCCGTCGCTGCCCTCCGGGCAAGACCTCGGGGTTGAGAATGAGGAGGTCGGCGATATTCTCCTCCCGTTGGCCTAGCCATTCTGAGTAATCGTCCAAAAAATAGCAGCCGGTCCGCTGATCCGGGCCGAGCTCCCATTTGGCCAGGTAGTGGCTCAACACTACTCCCACGAGTTCACTGGCGTTTCGGCCGCGCTTGGCCGCTCGCAAAACGATATCGCCTGATATGAGGTTCGCGTCCTCGATGAACCGATTGGCCAGCGCTCTCACGTGATCATCAGCCATGTCCGGAATCAGGTCTCTGATTCGATTTTGCAACATCGACTGAAGCAGACCCAAAGACGCGTTCGAAGAGACGAGGAGATTGCGTCCTTGCGTTGCCGCTTGCTTATACCGAATAACCCTGACGCCCTGGTTAACCAGTTGTCTGCGGTCCAAAAGTTCGTCGAAGTTCACCACCCAATTCCCGAGGTTATGGGTCTCTTCGAATATCTTCGATGTCTCCGGGTCGTGGAAATCGAGTTGCCGAGCGGGCAGATAACGGCCTTTAAGGTCGGCATCCCAATCCGGCCTGAAATAGCTGGAAATGGCGGCAACGTACGCCCATCCCTCATCTGTCTGAACCGCGCAACAAAGGTATACGATGGACTTTTCCTCGTCGGTCGGTGATGGTCGGCGGCGCGACCAGCGGGACGGCACCAATGTCGATAACTCTACCGGCGTCGCGTCCTCGCGGTACCATTCGATCTTCGCTCGTCGCGCAATTACGTCGTGCAGAAACACCAGATCGGTCCGGGGCCCGTCGCGCGGATTCGGGACAGGAGCCTCGTCGGCCATAATCCCGATGCGCAGTCGGGCCATGAAGTCCCGACTCGCCTCGCTCGACACGAAACCGTCCGTATCTGCGTCAGCGGCTTCCAATATGGCTTCATAGAGCTTGTGCAGCTTGCTGCGATCGCGATGACGCAGGATTACCTCGCACCGCATGTCATCGTCATCTTCATGCAGCTCGTTGATTCGATTGACCACTGCCTGCGGCAGGCTCGCCGCGTCGCAGTTGTACAGCACCGTCGAAAGGTTCGCCTGCTCATGCGGGAACAGCGCCAGGTAGCGTTGGATCATTTCAACGATCTGGTTGGCGCTTTGGGCTGGATTTTCATTAGTATCCGCGTCGGCGGCATCATCCGCCATCGGGAGCTCATGGAGGCTATAGTCCATGTACGTGTCCGTCACGGACAGCAATTCGGGCTTTCGCTCTCTCCAACCCAAGGAGATCTCCGGATAGTAGGGATGTTCAAGCACCTCGCGCATTTCTTTGAAGTACAGATTCGCGTCGCCGAATAAGACGTTTGGGGCCTTGAGCAAATGATGGACGAGGGCGGCCATGCGTTCGGCTTTGCTGGCCATCGCCTGCATGGACAACGGATTCCACGGGGCGACGAGCGCCGCTGGAGCGGCGCCGTACACCGGCACAACGCCCAGCCCCAGGATCGGCTTAAGCAGCAGCTCCCTGTTGCGATCGCCCTTTGCCTCTCGTGTCAGCGCCTCAAGGAGTCGACCGTACGCTCTGTATTGAGACTCGATCTCGGCCGCCGCTACGCTTACTTCCGCAAACGCAGCTATGGCCGCCTTGTAGTGGCCGATAAACTCTTGAAACAGCGCGTCGAGTTCTTCGGAAGTTTCTTTTGATATCGAGCCATGTGTCACCGCGGCGTTGAGATTTTGCTTCCAAATGACACCCAGGTCTCGCTCTCTTCGGTGCACAGGCACCAAAGAACCCCGATCTTGGCTGAAGGCTGCTGAAAGGCTCCTCACATCGCGTAGGTCTAAGGGTTGCGGTTGGCCTTTCTGGCCGATCGATTCACGGCTCACTTCCCCCATCGTCAACGGACGTTCGGTCAGGCGGCGCCAGTCACTGTAGAATTCGGCGCTGATAGCGTTGGGGTCAAAGCGCCAGACCACCTGCCGGTGATTCTCAATCGCTCCGTCGTTTATGGAAAGGTCGACGTAGAACTTGATCTCCAAAGCCGCGCGGGCCATCGATACGTTCGGTCTGTACTTCTTGCGCGGATCGGCGGTCCACTCCGTCTGCACGTTGTCATAATCGAATAGGTGGCCGACATCGAAAAGCGACCGCCCGAGCAGATCGCGGACCCCCCGATATCGGAACGCGAAGTACCGGCCGGCGTCGACGTTGAGTCTCTTGAGATCGTTCTTGCTTCTCTTGTCCGCGGAAATCCGAAGTTCCCGCTTGGCGCCCTCCGGAATGTCCTGGTCGAACAAGGTCTGGAGGCTCATCGCAAGGCCGACTAATAGGTCCTTCGTCTCGATCGGAGAGCCGAAGATGAATTTGTCCCATTTTGACTTCAAGCTGGCGTTGTTCTTTAGCTCGTCACGATGATTCCGATAGAAATCCATATCGTCATCGATGGGCTCCGAGGTCTTGCTGCGCTTTTTCGACAACGCTTCGAGATACTCTCGCTCCTCCTTTTTGAGCAGCTCCGCATCGTGATCGTCGTAGAATTCAAGGGTTGCCTTGCCCAAATTGAAGGGCTCGGGCTTCAGCCCGTCAAAAAGCGGCTTGATGGTTTCCCACTCAATTTGGGCAAGCGCTTCCGCCTCCGGACTCCACTTGCTGGGTGAGGCGATGAATGCCTGAACGGTGGGGTGATATTCTTCCGGAATGATGTCTCTGACTTTGTCGAAAGACGCTTTCAAATCATCCGCCGAGAGCAGCTGAGCGCTGGGCGTATACTTCTTGAGATAACACGCCTGCCTCCGCTGCACCTGCTGAAAGAGTGCCTTCCATTTGCTGACATGGTTCGCGGTTTTTTCGCTCAAAGACCGGAACATCGCTGGATTGCGGGGCCAATGCAGCGTCGGCAGCGCCTCCCCGAGCGCATCAAGGAACACTCTGCCGCCCTCAACCTGGCTCCTGGTTTCGAGCACGTAGCGCGCGTACCGATCGAGGGTTACTTGGGCAACCTCCTGCAGGCCGGTGAGGGCGCGCTCCCACCACACCCGGTGCTGCTGGGTCAATGGTAGTTGCTTGGCCGCCACCTCGACCCAGAGGTTGACGTGGGTGCGCAATTGGTTTGAGTCGATGATGATCAAGTCTGCCAGAGACTGCCGTTCATCATCGCCGGGCGTGGCGATCAGTAGAACCGGCTTTTCGCACGGAGAATTGCGGTAATAGGTGGCACGCTCTTCCGTTAGGCACTCGGCCGGCAGCCCGTACCCCTCCAGCCATTGCGCAGGAAATTTCATTTCGATGAGCGGCTTCAGCGTCGTACTTGCCAGGATCGCCTTCGCGATCGCGGCCGTCTGATCGGCCGTCAACGAGTCAAGCACGTACCGGGCCGTCGAGGAGGTGTCGGAATCCTTCAAACGCGACATGAAGTAAGCCGCAGCGACACCGCCGATCAGTTCATTGTGGTCCATGTTTATCTCGAATACGGGTTCTCAACATAGGCGCAGGCGTCGGAAAGTCGCTTCAGCAGGCCGAGACTGCTGAGGCGCTGCTCCAAGCGCCGGGAGTTCGCCTGGAACGGCTTCTTGTCGATCTCCTGGGCAGTCAGCGCGCTCTCGGCTTCCTTTTCACCGAAGACCAATCCGTACCGATCATAGAGCTGGCCCAAGAACGCATTGAATTCAGTCCGCTTGGTCACGTTGCAAAAGATAATGCATTTCAAAAATCCATCCGTTGGCGCGTACCGAAACCTATTCGTCCCCCGCCGTGAGACTAATCCTATACCTCGACCGTAGCTGCGATGTACCTGGGCGAAGTGCCTTCGATGCCGCGCTTTCGCATCATCCCGGAAGCTCCGAAGCAAATTGTCCGGATCGGTCACGGTACCCTCATCGTCCCAACTGAACAGAGCCTCAAGCATCCCTCGGCGCTGGGTAAGGACTTCCTGCGGTCGGCCGGGTCGCTTCCATTGATCACTGAGCTCCACGTCGGCAATGACCTTCTCGATCGCCTCGACCGACAGTGCGCTGTTGGACTCAAAACTTTCGATCGACTGTTCGCGCACCAGCCCCCGCCGAGGCGCGACCACTTCGCAGACGATTGGGGGCTTGTCTTCCCGACCCAGCAACTGCGCGCTTGTATGCAAGTGGTACAGCAGCATGCCGAATGCTGCGGACGTTACGAGATACGGAACCACATCGAATCCCGGGAGCTTCAACCCCAAAAGCGATAGCCAGTCCTGCGCAATCAGCTCGAAGGTAGGATGTTGGTCGTAGGGTAGAAATGTGTCCTTGCCACGTTGTGGCAGGTCGCTTTCCGCGCTGGGCGGCTGCAGCTGCCGGACCAAATGGTTCCATTTGTTTTTGTCGTCCAGAAGCCGCTTCGGAAGCGCCTCGGCAAGCTGCTGCCTCAACGAGGATCTCGCGAGCATCAGGTACAGCAACTCTCCGGTACGACCGAAGTTGATGTACTCGCGGGACGTTCCGTCCTGGGTGATGCTTAGGTCCTCGAAAAGAGCGGAGGCTCCAAAAGGGAAAATGAACCTGGAACTCCAGCGCTTATTCGTGTTGCCTTCCACCGCGCAAGAGCGCAGCGCGCGAACAAGCTGCGCGAAGTCGTGGAAGCTATTAAATCGCTCCTTCAGGTACGAGAAGTCCCGCTGGTCGGGATCCAATCCATGGGAATGTTCCGCCATCCACTCAAGCCACTTGAACCAAGCGCTCGTGCTGTCGCTATTTTCACGGTCGAGCTGGATGAGAAACTGCTCATTATTAAACAAAATATTGCGCAGGTGGATACGCGCATATGGCCGGTATGACGACGGATACTGCGATCTCTCGAAATCAAACAGATGCCCGTCCCGATACGCGGATTCTGCAACGCAAAGGAACTCCAGAAATACAAGCCACGGGGACTGCTGATCCCATAAGCGGTGACCCCAGTACTTCTCCTCAAGCCAAATGTCTTCCCGTCGGTCGCCTGCTGCGGGAAGCCTCTGGGTAAATGTCGGCATCATGACAGCACACCAATGCGCTCCTCCCGAGCGGCCCCGTTGGCATCGACCTCCACAATGCGAAACACGACTTCACCGTTCTCGGCGCGTCCGAGATCGCGCATTTCCAGTTCGCGCATGAGGCGGCTCTTGAATGCCATCACGTCCTCGAAGCATTCTTTCGAGAAACTATTCGGCATCGCGCCTTCCGCTACGCGGTTTAAGTACTCGTATCGCGTCAGCGTCAGCTGAAACTTGGAGCTGAACTCGCCGCCGAGGCACACCACGAGGTTCGGATGATCTGCGGCACGAAGGATTTCGATCCGCTCGCCGCCGTGGCGTGGCGTCACCGAAATTCGCTCGTCGAGAAACCGAGATACGCGGGCTTGCGAGAGGCTGGCGCTGGACGCCAGAAAGAGTTCGCTGTCGCTACTGATGAGCATCCCGGTGAAAATGCGATTGAGACCCCGTACAATCCGGCCCAGGATGTTGCGACGCACCGTCCCGCCCTTTCGAAGGGTTCCGAGAACGTGATCCAGGTATTCGCCGCCGTATTTGAATACGGTCAGGTCCCATAACTTAAGTTCGTGTGCCTCGTCATCGGCGATCGTGAAGAAAAGCCTTCGGCGCTGGCTGACCAGCAGAAATAGGAAGGCGGCTGCGACGCCAGGTCGCTCGTCCGCTCCTTCAATATAGTTGCGTCGCGTCGCTTCGTACGCCACGTCCGCCCCGTAGAATTTGTCTGATCCGACCAACCGCTGGAATTGCTCCTGCAGCTCCTCGTGCGATTCCCCGAAGATCAGAATGTTATCGAACCGATTGGACGTCTCGCGTCCGATTTGGAAGCGCTCCAGATACTCAAAGATGAGCAAATTCTCTCTTCTGTTCGGGGAAAGGTTACCGCCGAAGATGTTGTTATAGATGCTCGCCAGCGCTCTGCAGTTCTGCCCCAGGATTCGAGGGACGTCGTCGGCGGACATCAGATGGTCTTTCGCGCCGGGGTATCCCAAGACGCTGTTCGAAAGAAGGATCAGGATTTGTCGGACTGGCACATGCAAGCCGTTTTGATCGCACAGCTCGAGCAGTTCGGCCAACCGCTCGCGGACTAACGAACTGGCCAACAGCTCGTAATTGCGCCGGATCGGGCATTCCGTCCCGAACAATTTGTCGGCCGCGGAGGCTTCGGCCTTGCAGTGCTCCCACCCCTCATGGGACAAAAAGGCGTCCAGCGCGCGTTTGAATAGAACGACGGAACTGCCGCGCGAGAGGTTGAACAGTCGAAGCGAGCAGCCGGGGACGCTGTCCCGATCGGTAACGAGAAGCTCTTCGATCACGTCCATGGCGCGTTGCACGACGTCTGACGGAAGCAGTCTCCGGAATGTTTCAGCCAGCTGCCCGTCGTTGGCTGCTATCAGGAACACTTCCTTGGGAAACTCGGCATCCAGCGACTGGCAAAAGCGCAGCATCAAATCGCGTTTTTCAGGTGGCCAATCCGCACCTTGCACGGGCACCCAGGCGCTCAGGTCGCGCAGCACATGGAGGCGGATCTTGCGCGCCCCGCCGTCCGCCTCCGACGGAAGCTGCACATCATGCTGGCAGTGAGTGTCTTGCCCCGCCCAGGTCTCGGCGTTTCCGCCCAGCCGCTCCCAGACGCGCCCGCAAAGAAAGGTCTTCCCGTCGCCAGCGGTGCCCGTGAGGATCACCGATGAGCGACATCCCTTTCTTCGATCGAAGCAGCCCATCACCGGTGGTTCGTACGGGTGCTCGAACAGGATTTGGTTGATGCCTTTGCGACGTGCCTGACGCCTCAAATTCTCGTCGTACAGGTTGTCTTTGGTCGGGATCGGTCCGTACAGGCGGACAAAACTAATCCACTGCTTGGCATTCACTCTGCCTCTCCCCTACAGCGAGCAGATCGTGCAGCCGACCCGGGGCTCGTCGTCCGTCTCGTAGTCCGCCAGCACCGACATCAGCCCCTTGTTCTTTCTGCTATTTCGTCGCCACTCTTTCGCTTGCTCGAAGTCCGCCTTGATCTCGGCTATGCGCTCAGGCTGTTCGAGTTCAACTAGTGACTCCCTCTGATTCCAATAGAAGACGTTGCCGTTGACCTTATTCGGCCTTTCATAGGATTTGGCCTGCTCATATAGGTCCGGATAGGTTTCCTTCAGGCGCACCCATTCGATTTTTTGTTGGTAGAAGCAAAAGTAGCAACCGGACCGCGACCGGCCCCAGTTGGTATACGTGGGCATACCCACGCCGGACTCCGTAAGAATGCGCACAATATCCGCGTACACCAATCCATCTTCGCGAAACGGAAACAGCGGCTTGATATTCGGCTTCGTGCTGATGTATCCAACGCGGTCCTCATCCGCCCTAATCCCAATATAGTTTATGACCGGATCATCACCCACGTAATCCTCGAACGGCTTGAGCTTGAGCATTCTTGTGCACCACCGTCGATGGTTAGACGGTAGAATTTCGCCGTACACCTTGAACCAATGGTCGAAACTGTTCGGCGGCGTGGTCCTGTGAACCTGCTTTCCCAGATACGCTTCTAGCCTGGCCAGAAATTCATATGTTTCCGGGAGCTCCTTTCCGGCGTCGTGAAATATGTATTCCATCTCCGCCACGCGGTCCCGCATGTAGATCGCCAGGGCTGCGCTATCTTTGCCGCCCGAAAGACTGAGTATGTGTCGCGTGGGCTTCGGCATGCTCGCCTAATCCTTGCTGAGGGCTGACCAGACAACGCGGGACAGCGCTGCCATGTTCGTCGGACGGTTATGCACGAGCAGCTTTTCGATCTCGGTTGCGAGCGCCCTGACGTCGGACAGCGATCCCTTCTCTACGAATACCACCTGTTCGACCTCGGTGCCGTCGTTCTTCGTCAACGAGAGTCGGAACGCTTCTGCAAATTCCTCGACCTGCGTGCTCTTGAATCCGATGCTTTCCAATGATTTGAACCGCGCCGCGAGCACGTGGAGTTCTCGCAGGAACGTGTCCTCGTCTGCGTCCTTCCACCGCATGGGCGGTTGCAGGACTAGCAAGCTCCCAAGGGACTCTAGCCAAGCGCCCTCGGCTAGTTTGGCGTCGGCCAGTCGCATACAAAGAGCCTTCAGCCGCGGCTCCCCAGCCAAAAGGACTACTTGTTCCGCCCGACTCGCGAGCCGCTCTCGAACTTGTTCAAAGGGCCCGGAGGCATCAAACTCCTCTCGAATCGCATTGCGCAGGCGCTCCAAGAGAAGATCAAACCCGCCGCGAAGTTCATCCAAATAGCTCTTGAGCAACCTTGAGAAACCGCGGGCATCATCGCGAGAAATGCTGCCATCGACCGAAAACTCTTGCAGCCCGCACGCCCTGGGTAATTCCCTGAACAAGAACGCAACGGGGTCTTTGCCCGCGAGGATGGCGGTTCGAACCCGTATCGCTTCGGCCGAGAGGCGCCGAGTATGACGAACGTAGTCGGGCAAGCCCGCCACGAACACACACAGGGGCCTCACGACATCCAAAATCAGTGGCTCACGCCCTCCGCTTGGCTTAAGACCCAACACTTTAAGTAATGCCGCAAAAACGTCCTGCCGCAGTCCGGTGATCCGGCACAGTTGAAGTTCGAAGCTTTGAGGCATCTTTGTGAGGCGCAAGAACTCGTCACCTCTGAGTTCGCGTAAGAACGTTCCGTCTTCGTAAAACGCAAGCTCCTGAACATGCATCGCCGAGTAGGCCGCCAGCAGTACAAGCGCTAATCCATCACGCACGCCAAACGGCGGTCGTGAAATGTATGCCAACAAATCGGCTACCCTGATGCGCCGGTCAGGCCGCGCTTCGACATACGCGCGCATTCCCATGAGGCAAGGCGCAAGGCGGAGCGGGTCCTTGTTTGCCGGCGGTATGGCGAGCTGCCAGCAGTCGTCCTTCTCAACGTGCAGCCGGCCCCGCTGCATCAACGAGAGGTACATCGACATCTCGGGAGGCTTCTTGCGCGTATCCATCCCGAGATACGGCTCATCGGCCCGCGACAGCAGGCTCTCTATCAGTCGCATCCGAGCGGCGGCTGCCGCCTTACTCAAACTGTGTCGATTCAATAGCTCGTTTTTCACCTTCGGCGCTTGCGGGAATAGTTCGTCGCAAAGGCTCGAAAGTCTTTCCAACAGTTGCCGCCCGCTGCTGACTTTTTGGGGCGTCCCGGCAGCCATCCATCGAAGCGCACGGGCGCCGTTAAGTGAACGCAGACCGATGAGGTCTTGAATTCGATTGGAAAGCCGCTCCCGAGCGTGCTCCCGCTGCTTACTGACCTCTTCACGCGCGTATCGATCGGCCTCTAATTCTGGCGTGTTCCGTACAACCCAGTCCCAACGCATCGCTTCGGCAATCAAGCCCGCCTGATTTGAAAGCGGCTCTATGGGAACGGCGAGCAGTACATCGCGTCTGGATTGAAACGCGGAGCCACGCCCAAGCTCTTCCGCCCTGTCGCATTCTCCTTTTGTCTCACACAGAGCCACAATGATCCTTCCGTCGGCGACCGTCGGCTTCTGAAGTACAGCCTCGATGTCATCGACCGCCGCGTACTGCACGTCGAAGAATCGCAGGTTTCCCGTCTCGATGTAGTGGCGCCGCGCCACGAGGGGGCGCATTTCCAAGAATTCTTCGATATTGCCGCTCACGGATCGTACGGTCCCGACGGCTCGGGTCGCGTTCTCGTATGTGGCCTCCAGGTCAACGCTGGTATGAGGCCACAGGTAGAACGCACCGGCTATGCCGCGCCGGAACAGGACCCGCCGATTCTTGTGGAGGCGTTCTATTTTTGACAGCAGCTCTTTCTTCTGAAGGCCGCCTGGCCCCGACAAGCAGGCCACCAGCATATCTTCGGTCGCGACGAGATCCGGATGGTCCAGCAGATTGAGTACGCCAACGGTCTTCACGATCGCTAGTTCTACCGCGTCGGACGTGGCGAAGCTCTCGACCATGGACTCTATTTGGGTCCAATGGCTGCGGTAGCTCTGCATCGATAGCCGGTAGCCGAAATTGGCCCGAATATAATCGTAGAAATTCGGAAGGCGGTACGTGGCTCCGGACTCGACCGGCCGATTGGAGAAATTCAACAGGGAGAACGGTTCGTTTGACAGAAGGAACCCGAAGAGTGAGCGCTCGTTCTGCCCGAACCGACTGAAGGCCCTGACTAGCGGGGCCAGTGTCGTGCCGTGCAAGGGATAGAGCCGCGTAGCGAGGCTATCCAATTTCGGCGTAGCCACGTTGCGGCCGAACATCCCCAGGCGTACCGCGGCGTCCAATCCGAAGCGTACTTCTTCGCTCGCAAATGACGGCACCTCGGTAGTGCGCACACGCAACGCACCCGCGATCAGTTCCGCTATTTGGGTGAGCGGTTGATGGAATAGGATTTCCTCAAATCGGCCCGCAATCTTTTCCCATTCACGCTGCACCGTCGGATCGAGGTTCTCGGCGTACGCGTCAAAGCCTTGGTGTAGAATTCCTATCACGAACAGCGGTGCAGACTTGCCGGATTTGGCGGCGCTTTCCGCCAGCCGTTGCAGGAGAAAAACATCCTGCGATTCAGGGTGGTACGCGGCATACTCAAGAAACTTACCTAGCTCATCGATAAGGACGAGCAATCCGGAGCACTTGCCGTCTTTGGTCAATTTCTCGTTGGAGAGCCGGATGAGCTCGACAACGTCGGCGTCATTCACGTGCTTTTGGTTGACGAGCGCATCGATCCGCTGAGCAATGCTCGACCGCGCACCCCGTCTGTACTGGTCGTCCAACAGAAGACTGAGCGGTCGGAGAATTGCTTTGCCCATCGGTTCGCGCGAACCAGTCACCACCAGGGGCAAGTAATTCGGGCGATAACCGATTGAAAAGCGTTCGTACCGAACGTCGACATTCAGCGATCGAGACAGTGCCGCGCCTTGACCGTTGAACCAGCGGGCCAGAAAGAGAGCGAAGCTGGACTTCCCCGAACCGTAATTTCCCGTCAGGCGCCAGGCGCGCTGGGTTGAAGTCGGTCGCAGCCCCTTTGCTAGTCGATCGAGGCATTCATGTGCGTGGGGGGTCAGTACGTATTGTTCGAGGGCTCTCATGTCGCGAATATCGCGGTCGACGTTGGTCGAGCGAAGATAGCGTGGCGTGATCTGGAAAAGGGATGAGATTGCTGCGACGGCCATGGATGCCTCAATTGTACGCGTGCGTGAGCAGGCGCTTGGCATCTATCGAACCGGACCGATGAACCTGCGGCAGCGCCGCCGATTCGGCATATTTCAGTGCCCCGTGTGTCACCTCCGACAGTGTTTGCACGCGGTTGTGGATGTCCTCTTCTGGAATCTTGAAGACCTGGCCCGGGCTTCCAATTCCATTCACGAGTGTTCGTACCGGCAGCGTTTGCTCATTCGGGGATACTTTCTGCCAAAAGTCCTCTACGCAGTACGCGAACAATTCGGGGCTGATGCTTGGCTTCTCTTCCCGACGAAATGCGTAGACTGGTTCGCGCCGCGTGGCACCGGGAGGCGCTCGCTCGCCAATTTTGACCAGCAACTCCAGCTCGGTGAGCGGGCAGTCCAAATTGTCCTCGGCAATCTCTCCCTTCTGGCCCCGGGCCGGTACGTACGTATGAAGGAATACCTGAAAGTGCTGCTGCAAGGTCACGGATGATAGTCTCTTGGACAGGCCGTCGGTTTCTTTGGCAAAGGCTTTCAGAACCGCGCATTCTGTAAGCTCAGGCTCGTGCCACCGATTGAACAAAAATTCCCAAGCAAAGAGCGGATGCTCGATCTGAGTGGTCAGATTCCAGTGGATCAGCCATAGCGTCTGAATATCTTCGATGAAGGGGTCCCGCCCTTTCTCTCCGAAGATGAGCAATCCCAATTTCGTGGCCTCAAGCCCGTGTTGTGCCGGCTTCGCCATGCCGGATGCCTCCACCCAGAACCGGATGGATCGCACCATATTCTTGCCGACACCGAGCTCGACTATAGCTTCGTCTTCGTCTGTGAACACCCCCGGATCGCTCTGAATGGCCTGTAACGCTTTGGGCAACCAGGCATATCGACAGGCAAAGGTCTCGTGCCCAGAAAATTTCACCGGCATGAAATCTCTCCCGCGTTCTCTTGCCGCCACCATAGATCAAACCCTGCTTCGTTCATCCGCGATAGCGTTTAGCCCTCCCGATCCGCCGGGAAAAGACCAAACGACACGAATCACCGGCACACATTCACGCTCCCCTCAATCAAGCTTTGATCGTCCATTAGCCGCAACGACGACTTTTGGATTTTGTCTTGAATCGACTCTGCCAACTCGGACTCGACGGATCGGCCAAGCGCCAATAACCAGCACGCAAGCTTGTCCAAGGCGACACTCGCGGTCCAGCCCCGTGAAACCTTAGACAACGTCGGTTGGTCAGTTCCACAGATCCTGGCGGCTTGAACAATGGCCTAGCTCTCGAATCGCAATCGCGGCGATGAGCTCGATGCGCGCAATCGATTGATCATCCCGCCGCGAATCGGCTTGTCCCCTTGGCCTAACGCCTGTACGCCGCCTTCCCCGGAGGCCATCGTCTTCAATTTTCACTCTCTTGCCAACCGAAGTGCTCTAACATTAAGTGTAGGGCTGATTTCCCATAACCGTCAATCCGATAGGGCAAAAATAGAGGCCAACAGGATCGAAAACTTTACGACTGCGGGACTATAAAAAATGACAGCAAACCTCAAAATAGGAGGCGCGCCGGCTGACGTAGTGTGCACTTTCCGAGGGGCTCCGCCAGCTGCGCCTTCCGGAAACAGATAGCGGGGGATCATCCGCTTGGCCTTTAAGGTTGCCGCTAGAACGATCTTGGAACTCGGCGCGGAGCTTATCAGCTCCGACGCAGTGGCTATTTATGAGCTCGTGAAGAATGCCATAGACGCGCGCTCCAAGGATGGGGTAACAATTGAGTTTTGTATTACCCTGCGCCACAGCGACTACATCGACGCGCTCGAACGCGTTGACGAGATGATTGCGCGCCAGACAGAGCGGCGTCCGCAGTCCGGGGCTGAATTCGAGGAACTCAAAAAGCACGTGATCGAGTGCATTCTTCCCGGCGCTCCGGCGGAGCAGAAACGAGCCATAAACCGCGCCGTGACATCGGCGGAATCGGCAATCGCACTCCGAAAGTTACTGCACCAGGCATATGCTGAAAACAATTGGATCGAGTTTCGAGACACCGGTCGAGGCATGTCCCGTGATGATCTGCTTCGCGCCTATCTGGTGATCGGAACACCTTCAAGGCGCCGCGACTTGGATGCCGCGCTTGCGACTGGCAGCACCGATGCACCTTATCTTGGCGAGAAGGGTATCGGACGTCTTTCAGCGATGCGGCTTGGATCCGGTCTTTATGTTCGGACGGCTACTGCCGATGATAGACGCTTCAATCTTCTCCATGTCGATTGGTCGCAGTTTGACGACCTCGATAAACTCGTAGAGGACATCGTCCTCGAGCCAACGACTGGGGAGGTTAAGACTGAGCGCAGCTACAGTGGCACGACGATCAAGATCACTGGGCTTAACTCTAATTGGTCACCGCGCCGTATCAAGGACGTCGCTGCCTATGATCTCGGACGGCTGTCGGACCCCTTTTCAAAGCTCAAGCGTCGATTTCGTATCGTTGTCTTATTTAATGGTGAGCGGATCGATATTCCAAGATTGGACCGCGCGATCTTGGAGTTGGCACACGCGCGTGCGATCGGTCATTACCGGATAAGTGATGGTAAGCCTCACCTGGAAGTCGAACTGTGGTGTGGGGACTTGGGCAAGGGCAATCCGCCTGAAGAGCGTCGCATCTTTCTGGAACGGGTCGATTTGCGCTCGATAACAAAGGATGGCGACACCGACATCTCGATGTCGGCGCTTCGCACAGTGGGGCCGTTTTCGTTCGAGCTGTATTGGTACAATCGACGTCTATTGCGTGGCGTGGACTCAATCGGAGAGCGAAAGCGCGTTCTCGCCCTGCAGGCTCAGTGGTCTGGGATCATGATGTTCCGCAACGGATACAGAGTGTCACCTTATGGCGATGACGATGACGATTGGCTCGGCCTAGACCGAAAAGCACTCGCTTCGCCCGGTTACAAGCTCAATAAAGCGCAGTTCGTCGGACATGTATCAGTTTCGCGCATGATGAATCCTCGCTTGATTGACCAAACGAACAGAGAAGGGCTCAAGGATTGTGACGAGAAGTCGGTGTTAATTGAAGTACTCAGGTACGTAATCCAAGACCGACTGCGCCTATTTATTGATGAGGTCGATTCAAAAATTCGAAAGCTCGACCTAGATTTCGACCAGACGGAGAAACGTGTACGCAACTTGGAGACACGCGCTCATGCCTCTATCCGCGAGCTCGAAAAGCGACACAGCGAGGAAAGGCCGCAACTCCGCGAACTTCTCACGCTTTTCGATGAGATGAGTGCGTATTTTGTTACAGCAAAAGAGCGTGCCGAACAGATTGAAGACGAACGGGATCGGATGATTCAACTGGCGGGGGTTGGTCTCATGCTTGAGATCATCGCACACGAGCTCGCGCGCTCAACCGAATACACACTGCGCATGCTCGACGAAACCGATGGGCATCGACTTCCAGAAGAAGTGGCTTCGCTGTTTGGCACGTTGCGCGACGAAATAAAGACTATGAATAAGCGTCTCCGCGTGCTTGATCCGCTGAGCATTTCCGCGCGCCAACGTAAAGAGACCTTCGACATGGTTGAGCTAGTGCAAGAAATCTTCGCAGGTCATGCACCGCAGTTCCGACGGCACAAAGTTAAGACGGAAGTCTCAGTTGCTGGCGGAAAGAAACAAGTTCTTGTGCACGGGGTCCGCGGCATGTTTGTCCAAATTATCGAGAACCTCGTTCAGAATTCGATTTACTGGATGGATCTTCGACAGCTCGACGAAGAGGATTACGAGCCAAAGATTGAAGCTCGGATTGGCGAGCCTCCGCATTTGATGGAATACACAGACAATGGGCCCGGCATACAGCCATCGCTTCGAGATGAGGTCTTCAAGGCTTTCTTCTCGACCAAAGGTAAAAGTCGACGGCAAGGCTTGGGCTTATATATCGCTCGCGACTGCGCAGCGCATCATAAAGGCGAGCTCTACCTTTCCGACGAGCGTCGCATCCACCCAGGTCGGCTAAATACTTTCATTCTCGAGATTCCAAAGAGCGACAAATGATCGACCAGGTCAAGGCTCTTTTAGAGCAAAGGAACGTGACATCCGCCGTTATTATCGATGATGCATTCGACGACCATCCGCGGCCGGGCGATGTGGAAGATGCGCGGTGGGATCGCTTTTTCGATGATGTGGCTGCGGAGGACGAAAGCAAGATCGCCAAAGAATATGGCCTTGATGCTTACGAGCGGCAGGACGTACCCGAACTCCGTCGAACTGACCGTTTCATCCAGGTCGTCTGGAGAGCGCGCGGAACTGTGCCGGCTGCCGGTCACCTATTTGAGGAATACGAACGTACTCAGGAACGAAAGAGAGCCGAGTTAGCGCCTCTCAAGAGGCTGTTGGAAGACGATTTGGGTTTGATCTGCGGTACTTTCGGACGTGACGAAGTCGCCGATATCGCCGATGCGCGCATTATCTTTCTCGATCTCTTCTTAGGTTTTCTCGAGGATGAGGAAGCGATTAAACGTGCGATCGCACGTGTGAAGGAGATCATCGCTCACCGGCCAGAAGCGCCGCCAAATGTCGTGTTGCTTTCTGCGAGTCCAAGACTCAAAGAGCTGGGGCCGAGACTACGGGACGAAGGAGAACTGCTGGGTTGTCAGTTCCGCATGGTTCATAGACGCGATCTCGAAGACACCGAGACAATGATCGAGAGGATTTACGAGCTGACTTTGTCTTATCCTGATGCGCTTCGTCTGAACGGCTTCCTTATGACTTGGAAAGCAGCTCTTGAGAAAGCCAAGATTGAATTCCTTCGAAGCATTCGCACGCTCGACCTCGCTGACTACGCCAATATGCAGGCATTAATACTAGAGGCTGAGGGCGAACCGGTCGGTGACTACGTGCTGGATCTATATGACTTGCATCTTCACAACGTGCTGGAAAGCAATCCGGACTTAATTCGCGCGGCGAAGACTTTAAATAAAATTAAGTGGAGCGACTATCCTCCCGCTCAATTCATGCCGAGTCCAGAGGTAGTCAACATTGTGGATGGCGCCCTCTTTCACAACCAGGTCCGAACAACAATAGAAGCGGAGATCGACGGCGATCCGAATCGTGCACGTCTGGGAGATGTCTTTCTCGCACCGCAGCCCAATGTTGGCGAAGGTGCCCAAGGAGAACAGGGTGGGCCTGCAACGCCGACTCCTAGGTACGCCTATGTCGCCCTCTCTCAGGCTTGCGACATCCAGCACGGCGCGGTTGATCGCTTGTTGCTACTTCAGGGCAACGCTCAACCTTATGGTTGGAAACAGCACGACAACAAAAGCAAAGCGCCTCGAACACCGGTGATGCAATTAGGAGCGGAACGCTTCGCCATCGAGTGGAATGTGCTTGCGCCCGAAACCTGGCGTTTGGAAGACCTGGCTCATCACCTCGAAGGAGGTTATAGGCACGCGCGTAGATTTCGCACACCCTTCGCTCTTCAGCTTCAGCAAAGCTTTATTGGACGCTTAGGGCGTGTGGGGACCTTGGCCGCGTTGCCGGCTCGGCATGCTGTTGGTGTTCGTATTTTTATCAAAAATCACGCTGGCAATGCGGTCCTCTTGGGTGAATCTACTGCCGACCGTGGGGATGCGGTCTGCTTGGTCGGTCGGACCGAAAAGGACGCACTCATTGAATGGCTATTTCTTTCCCCGAAGCTGCGAGCTGAGATCCGCCGCGGATTTCGTGGGATCGATGCTGCCGACCTTCCAGTACATGCGCTTCGTCTTTCCGTAATTCGCGACGATCCTGAGTTCTACAGGCGCCTCAACCGAGGGCTTGCGTTTGCACGGGAATCTTCAAAAGGCAGCAAACCATTCAAGGATACGGACTTTGACGCCGTGCAGATTTTCACCCGCCCCATTCTGGAGGCAGGCGCGCCGGTGGATCGAAGCCTACACCCTATCGTAATTCAAATTGAAATAGAGTGAGGTTCGTCCGTCGCAGTGCGACGAAGTTTGGCGCCAATCCGGACGTGCAGCGGAGGGCTGACGATGGAAAATGTTTTGGATTCAAACCAATGGGTTACGGGGATTATGAAGAATGAGGCATTTGTTCAGGAAATCTGGAATTGTTTGGTCGCTCGCACCGATTTTCTATTTGCGAATAATCTGCTTCAGGCCGTCTACCGTCAACCATGGTCGGCGTGCGTGGATCATACGATGACAGTTGGAACAGAGCAGCGCTAAATCCGCAAGCCGAGTTTTGTCGCCGGGCAAAAGTCTGTACAGGGGCTTAGTGTGATGAGCCTCGATGAAGCCCGATCCGCGCGACCCATAGGCGGCTTCAAAATTAAATGAACAGGCTTCACATTGCAGGCGCCCATGTACTTTTAGCGCAGATGCCTTTTTCTTTTCGATTAAACTGTGACTGCGCTCACGGCCCATGTGCAACCGCGTAAGAATTCGCCCCTCTTCGGCTTCGGCTAAGTCATCCTCCTCTTCCTGAACGGCAGTTGGGATCTGCCCTTTCATCACAATCTGACGAATTGCCTTGGCGGTGCGCGCAAGTTCACTGGGTTGGACAGCGAAATGCTCCCACACTTCCTCCTCCATTTTTCCACCCCGCTGTAACCCTTTCTTGCCTTGGGAGATGTAGGCGGGGTCAAACCGTCGGAAGTTCATTACCTTCATATAGACGCCATTCGCGTTTCGAAAGTCAGACGCTCGATTGGCGATTTGCGATCCCATTTCATTGAGGAGTTGTGACAGTTCCACAACCTCTTTGCTGGCTTTCCCAGGCGGATTACCCTTGAAGCGGACATACAGATCGAGCGCCAATATTAATTCGTCCCGTGACCAAGGTGGATTTTTGACTTGGATTGGTTGAGTCATCACTTCTGACCGCCTCCTTTCGCGCAGTAACCAGGCTAGCACCGCATTGCTGCAGGCGCCTATCCGTGCGGCCTACCCTTGCCCATCTTCGAAGAACGCACAGCCTAGCAATGCTGGCCCCGCGCCAGCGTCCGCTCCGACCTTGCCCGGCCGCTTGCGAAGGCCCCCTCAAAGCCAGTAAGCGGCCAGTGGGGACAATCTCGAAAATACTCATTGAGACTCAGGCAATGGTGGGACACGACAAGCTATTGACTGGGGTCGTTTTCGTCCGTCCTCTCCTGCGCATCACCCCAAACATGATACGGCCCTGCCAGAGTGCCGAGCCGACGAGGCGAAAAGCCCGCGGGTGCGCTTAAAAAATGCACCCTGCCCGAACGCTACGTTTACCACCTCTCGGGGGTCCGCCTCCGCGCTTGCTTCCACGGCCCTCCTCGGGGGCCTGGCCACCGCCGGTGCACCTTCGAGCATCGCCACCGAAAGGGCCTTTTGGCACCCAGCCAACGCTGATTCGATCATCGAACGAACACTGAACGGCCTGCTACCATTTTGCTACCCAACTCGGTAGCAGCGCACGACACAGAACGAGACCTAATGGACGATCGCGCCAAAATCCTTATAGAAAACAATACCCCCCGGAACGGGCCGTCACCGGCCGGGATGGCCGCAAACGCATTACGAATGCATTGTTCTAGCCCTTTTCCACCGGACGCTGCCATGAAACTCCGGCTTGAGGCCTGCGTCAGCTCGGATTCGCCCGACGCCGTCGGCCGCTTCCTCGTCGCGAAGTTTGGCGACCGTGGCTCAACCCGCCATGCCGATTGGGCGCGAGAGTGATGGGGCGGGACGCAGCCACTCCTGCAGCTTCGACCAACGCCGCCGGCCCGAGACGTTGCGCACCGCGATGGCGACGGCCTTCTTCTGCCCAACCAGAACGACAAGCCGCTTGCCACGGGTGACGCCGGTGTAGAGAAGGTTCCGCTGCAACATGGCGTAGTGCTGCGTCATGACCGGAATCACCACGGCGGGGTATTCCGAGCCTTGGCTCTTGTGGATGCTCGCGGCGTATGCCGGTACCAGGGCGTCAAGCTCGCCAAAGCCATAGGTGACCAAGCGTCCGTCGAAGCTGGCGGTGAGTTTGCCTTCCTCAGGCTCAACGTCCTCCACAAACCCAATGTCGCCGTTATAGACCTCCTTGTCATAGTCATTCTCGATCTGCATGACCTTGTCGCCGGGCGCGAAGGTCCAGCCAAACCTCTCGACCTTGCGCTCGCCAGCCGGGTTCAATGCTGCCTGGAGTTCAATGTTCAGGGAGCGTGCTCCGACGCCACCGCGATTCATCGGACAGAGCACCTGGACATCGCGGATTGGATCGAGACCAAAGCGGCGCGGGATGCGGGTTTTGACCAGCTCGATGATTCGCGGAACCGCGGCCTCGGGATTGTCCGCCTCGACAAAATAGAAGTCGCTCTCGCCCTCGGGTTTGCGAAGATCAGGAATGAAACCTTGATTGATGCGGTGGGCATTCACGATGATCTGGCTTTGGGCCGCCTGCCGGAACACTTCGGTGAGGCGCACCACTGGCACCGCGCCGGATGAGATGACGTCGGCCAGCACTTGGCCGGGCCCAACCGAGGGAAGCTGGTCGATGTCGCCCACGATCAAAAGGGCGGCGTTGTCAGATACCGCCTTCATGAGCGCCTGCATCAGCATGACATCGACCATGGAGGTCTCGTCGACAACCAACAGGTCACAGTCGAGCGGGTTGTCGTCGCCGCGCTTGAAGCCGCCGCCCTTGGGGTCGACCTCCAGCAGCCGATGGATGGTCTTGGCCTCGAAGCCAGTCGCCTCGGTCAAACGTTTGGCAGCGCGGCCGGTCGGAGCGCACAGCAGAAGGTTCGCGCCCTTGGCCGCGAGAATACGCAGGATGGCATTGACGATGGTAGTTTTGCCAACGCCGGGGCCACCGGTCATGACCAACACCTTGGACATCAGGGCGAGCCGGATGGCGGCAACCTGGCTTTCGGCAAGGGAAAGACCGATACGCCCCTCGACCCACGGCAGGGCCTTGTCCGGATCGATCCAGGGCCAAGGCAGCTTGCCATTTGCCAGTCGCATCAGCCGCTCAGCGATGGTGCGCTCGGCCCGATGCAGACCGGCCAGAAATACGCACGGCGTTTCGCCAACCCGGTCCGCGACCACCGTGCCCTCCTGCAGCTCGAGATCGAGCGCAGTGCGGATAAGCTCCTGCGGAACCTCGAGCAGCTTCTCGGCAAGTGGCATCAGGTCTTCCGTCGGCAAGCCGCAATGCCCCTCATCCATGGCCTCGGTCAGCGCATAGGAAATGCCTGCGCGGACCCGCACCACGGCAGTCTTCTCGATGCCGAGCTTCATCGCGATGGCGTCGGCCGTCTTGAAACCGATGCCGCGGATGTCGCGCGCCAGGCGATACGGGTTTTCGGTCATGACCTGGATGGCGTCAGGGCCGTAGGTCTTGTAGATGCGCACCGCCCGCGCCGTGCCGACACCATGGCTGTGCAGGAACACCATGATCTCCCGCACCGCCTTCTGCTCGGCCCACGCCGCGAGAATGCTGGCAGCGCGGACCGGCCCGATGCCGTTGACCTCGCGCAGCCGGTCCGGCGCTGCCTCGATCACGTCGAACACCTTCTCGCCGAAGGCACGCAGAAGCTTCCTGGCGTAGGCCGGGCCGATGCCCCGGATCATGCCGGACGAGAGGTACTTCTCGATGCCGTCGGCCGAGGTCGGGGGCGAAGTGCGCAGGAACCGCGCCTTGAACTGCTGGCCGTGCGTCCGATCGTTGACCCATTCGCCTGACGCCGTGATCCACTCACCGGCCGCAATGGTTGCGGCATGGCCGATAACGGTCACGACATCACGATGCCCGCGCGCCTTGGCCCGCAGAACGCAGAAGCCGTTCTCGGCGTTATGGTACGTGACGCGCTCGACGAGACCGGCAAGAACCTCCTGCGGCTTATTCTCGGATGGGTGTTTCATGGTCGGTGCGACAGAGTTTTACCAGTTGCACGCATGCGATTCCGCCCGGCGACCGGGCGGCATCATCGACGCAGGCTGTAGTATTGTCGACCGTCGCAAGCGCACCACATAGCGATCATGTGCGGCAGAGTCATCCAAAGCAGTGGGCCCGTACGTTATGCCATTGTCGACGGCATGAACGTGCGCGACAGCCGCGTGCACAATTATCCGCCTCGGTGGAACGCCGCGCCAAGCCAGGATCTGCTGGTG
>Ga0187891_1000780_pt1 | contig 30314 bp, 26 predicted proteins | sample June2016WEW_21_4_FD_132990 | JGI IMG/M metagenome (GOLD analysis project Ga0187891, IMG submission 132990) | Peatland microbial communities from SPRUCE experiment site at the Marcell Experimental Forest, Minnesota, USA - June2016WEW_21_40 | ecosystem: Environmental > Terrestrial > Soil >... | reverse complement strand
GCGAGAGAATCATCCATATCTTGACTCATATTTTCGACCCGCTCGTCCCCTTCAATCGCGCCGCCGCGCGCACTTTCCCGAAAACTGTTGCTCCCGGGACTCACCCCGCTTGGGAGTTACGTTGATACAGTCCCGTGCCGATCGCGCCGCGCATCCAGTTTTCAGGGGAGGCTTTTGGGCCCCAGGCGTCCAAGGCCCTTCGCCAACCGAGATAGTTGGGCAGGGTCTTGGTGGCGACGCCGTGGAAGCTGTGAAGCGGCCCCACATGTTGACCCCACTCAACCCAATATCGTCAACGCATTAGCGCGCCGATCGGCGTTCGGTCCCCGCGCCGATTTACACCGTGGCGGCGAGGAGGAACTCGTCGCGGGCGCCGCAGGGACCTCGCAGGCGCAAGCGGTCAAGTCTGAGGATGCGTTTGAGGTGGGCGAACAGCATCTCCACCTTCTTTCGCTCGCGATGTGAGACGACATAGGCCTCGGTTTTGGCGATTGTGAAGCGGTTCCACATATTGACCCCATTCAACGCAGTTTCGTCACAGGCTTAGCGCGCCGATCGGCGTCGGAACCCTAGGCCGATTCACAGGGACACTCCGCGACAGAACGCCGTAGCCGGCGAAACGGGCACCGACACGTTCCCTAGAGATTGGCCAAAAAATCGCGGACTTCATAAAAAGAGAAATCAGGGCGTGTCGCCGATTTGCCTTCGCATTGGCGGCGACGCGGCACCTGTCGTATGACAAACGATGGCGCCGGCTCCGCTGGAAAGGTCCGCAGGCCCGACCTGCATTCTCAACGGCGCTTCCGCGCGTGCGGAAGCGGCCCGGGCGCTGCTTGAGCGCATTTCCGGCGAATTCGGCGCGCCGGCCCGCATTTTTGTCACCCGCAGCGGCGACGAGCCCGCGTCGCTGGCCGCGCGCGCCGTGGGCGAGGGCAGCCGGCTGGTGGCGGCGGGCGGAGGGGACGGAACGGTCAACGCCGTGGCCGGCGCGCTCGCCGGGACCGCTACGGCGCTCGGCGTGCTGCCGATCGGCACGTTCAACCACTTCGCCAGGGATGTCGGCGTCCCCCTGGACCTCGAAGCGGCCGTCCGCAACCTTTTCACCGGCCAAATCCGAGAGGTGGACGTCGGCGAGGTCAACGGCCGGGTGTTCGTCAACAATTCGGGCATCGGCCTCTATCCGCGGATCGTGCGCCAACGGGAGGCGCAGCAGCGCCGCGGCCATGTCAAATGGGTGGCGTTCCTCCTCGCGGTCGGGTCGGTTTTGCGCCGTTATTCCCCAGTGCGCGTGACACTGAGCGTCGACGAGGCGGAGACGCTGGCGCGCCGGACGCCCTTTCTGTTCGTCGGCAACAACAAATATGGACTCGCGGGCCTGGAGATCGGCGCGCGCGCGAGCCTCGACTCGGGCCGGCTTTGGGTGTGCATGGCCTCTCGCACCGGTCGCCGGAACCTCATTCGCATGGCCCTGAAGACGCCGATGGGGCGCGAGAGCGACCATGAACTGGACGCCTTCGAGGCGCAGGAGATCTGGGTCCACCCGCAGACCAAGCGGGTCAACGTATCCACCGACGGCGAGATCAGCATGATGGACGCGCCGCTTCACTACCGCATTCGCCCGCGCGCGCTCGGCGTCGTCGCGCCGGCGCGCAACGCCGAGCGGCGTTAACGCGCCGACAAGGGGGGCCCTTGCGCACGATCGCTCATCTCTCCGATCTGCATTTCGGCCGCATCGATCGCGCCGTCCTGCCGGCCCTGATCGCCGCGGTCGACGCCGCCGAACCCGATGTCGTCGCCGTCTGCGGCGATCTCACGCAGCGGGCGCGTCGGCGCGAATTCGCGGACGCGCGCGAGTTTCTTGACGACCTGCCCTCGCCCCAGATCGTCGTGCCCGGCAATCACGACGTGCCGCTCTACAACGTCGTCGCGCGGACGCTGACGCCGCTCGCCCGCTACCGACGAACCATCAGCGACGATCTCGAGCCGTTCTACGCCGACGACGAGATCGCCGTGGCGGGCGTCAACACGGCGCGGTCCCTGACGCTCACCAGCGGGCGCATCAATCGCCGGCAGGTCGAGCGGGCTTGCGCGCGGCTCGCCGAATGCGGGCCGGGCGTGACCCGGATCGTCGTCACCCATCATCCCTTCGACGTCCCGGACCCTCGCGACGCCCGCGGCGTGCTCGGGCGCGCCGGAATGGCGATGGCCGAATTCGCCGTTCATGGCGTCGACATCATCCTGTCCGGCCATCTGCATCTCGGCGGCGTCAGCCAGAGCGCCACGCGATACAAGGCGCCCGGTCGCTCGCCGCTGCTGATCCAAGCCGGCTCCGCCACTTCCACGCGGCTCCGCGGAGGCGTGAATTCCTTCAATCTGGTCCGCATCGACCGTGCGCGCGTGTCGATCGAGCGCCCGGACTGGAGCGGCGAACGCGGCGCCTTCGCCGTCGCGGCGATCGATCGGTTCGCGCGCGCGCCGGATGGCTGGGCGCGACTTTCGCACGACAGCCTCGCGGGCGCGTCGTGATCGCGCGGCGAACGAGATCGCGCCTCGACGCCGCGGGGGCGCTGATCGCGCTGGCGCTTTGGGCCGGGCTGGCGGCAGCCTTGTCGTCCGAGGGCGTGCAGCGATTCGACGCCGCCGTTCGCCTCGCCGTCCACCGATGGGCCTCGCCGAACCTGACGGCGCTCATGCAGGGAATCGCCGTTCTGGGCTCGGTCGGGTTTCTCGCGGCCGCCGCCCTCGTCGCGATCGCGGGCTTGCTCGTCGCCGGGCGGCGGCGATCGGCGATCGCGCTGGCGGGGACGATGGCGGGCGCCTTCCTGCTGGAGAACGCGATGAAATACGCGATCCATCGCGTCCGGCCGGAGCCGTTCTTCGGCACGGAACCGGAGACCTACAGCTTTCCGAGCGGCCACGCCCTGTTTTCGTTGTGCTTTTACTGCACGCTGGCGAGCGGGCTGGCGCAACGCCGGCGCAGCGGCCTCGCCCGCGCCGCGATTGGGACCGCAGCGGCGGCCCTCATCGCCGCCATCGGCCTCTCGCGCATCTACCTCGGCGTTCACTATCCGAGCGACGTGCTGGGCGGCTATCTCGCGGCCGCGTTCTGGCTCGGCGTCGTGGCGGCGATCCGAGGCCTGCGGAGCCGGCGCTGATCTGCATCACCGCGAGGCCGCGATCGTTCGGACCGTCGGGATGGAAGGGGAGTGAACACTTAGCGCGTGAAGAACGCCGTCTGTGAAGCGGCTCCACATGGTGACCCCATTCAACCCAATTTCATCACAGGCTTAACGCGCCGATCGGCGTTGGGACCCTAGGCCGATTCACACGCTAACCGCATTTTACCGCATTGAACAATCGCAATTGGCGCCGAGGCGACATAGGCGAGGGTTCGGAGCTCAAGACTTTTCCCCTGGCGGGGGCCCTGGCCGCCGAATTCATCTGGCGTTGTTCATGAACCCCGCGAAATAGGCCGCCAGCCCCTCATAGTCGTCGAGCGGCAAGACTTTCGCGATGTACTGGTCCGGCCGAACGATAACGATCGCGCCTTTGTCGCGATCGACCTCTCGCAGATCGAAAATGTCGACGCCCGATTTGAGGTGCGGGCAGAACATCTTCTCGTAATCCCGAAGGCCGAGCGGGCCCTTCGCCGGCCACAGCAGATCGGGCATGGTTTCCAGCTTCAGCTCACGGTGGCTCTGCTGGAATACCACGCGCAGGTCGATCACCGAGTCCACGTCCGCGCCGGCCGGGGTGTGCCGACGCACAGGCGAATCTGGCGATTGCATCAGGAACTCGCAGAGCGCGCTGGTTTTCGAGCCCGGCGCCGCCGGTTCGTCGCGGTCGGAGAAGGCGATCAGCCGGAAGCGGCCATCGGCTTCCAACGTCTCGATCAGTTCGATCGCCTTGGCGTCGGCGAGCCGCACGACGGGCGCAGAGTGGAAGCGGGTCCCGACCTCGAACCCCGTGGCGAGCGCCTGATGCTCCCCCCCGCCCGTCAGCACGGAACGCTGATAGCGGGTCACGACGCCCGCCGTATAGCGCCCGTGCTGGGCGAAATAGGTCTGCAAATCGGCCGGATCGACGCCGTGCGGCGTCTGCGGCGATTTCAACGGCGCCGCCATCATCGCCGCCCATTCGCGATCGAAGTCGATGAGGTTCTGCGCGATCGCGCGCCGCTCGGCCGAATAGGTCGCGAGCAGCGAGGCGGGCGCGCGCCCGCGCAGCACGGCGGCCAGCTTCCAGCCCAGGTTGAACGCGTCCTGAACCGAGACGTTGAGGCCCTGTCCCGCCTTGGCGCTGTGGGTATGGCAGGCGTCGCCCATGATGAAGACGCGCGGATCGCGCGCGCCGCGCGCAGGCGAAGCGTTATCGAAATGGTCGGTGATGCGCTGGCCGACCTCATAGACCGACCACCACGAGACCGACTTGGCCTCGAAAGAATAGGGGCGCAAAATGCGCTGCGCAGCGCGAACGATGTCGTCGAGTGTGATCGCGCGGCTGGTGACGCGCTCGTTCTCCGCGAGTCGATCCATCTCCACGTAGATTCGCAGCATGTAGCCGCCCTCGCGCGGAATGACGAGGACGTTGCCCTCGCGCTCGGACTGGATGACGCACTTCTTGCGGATGTCGGGGAAATTGGTGACCGCGAGCGCGTCCATCACGCCCCAGGCCTGATTGGCGTAATCGCCGACGAGCTTGAAGCCGAGCGCGTCGCGCACCGAACTGCGTGCGCCGTCGGCGCCGACGACGTAGCGCGCCCTGACGATTTCGATCTCCCCCTTGTGTGCGTCGTCGAGGCGCTCGATCCGCGCCATCGCCGCGTCCGCGCCTATGTCCAGCCCGACAAAACGGCGATTGTAATTGGGGAGGAGCCGGTTGGGCGATTGCGCCATGATGTCGAGGAAGAACTGATGTACGCGCGCCTGATTGATGATCACATGCGGATAAGGCGCCAACCCGTCCTCGACGTCCTGGATGAGGCCTGAGCGCACGATCTCGCCTGGCCGCTCGGCGTTCGGCTTCCAGAACGCGGTCTCGTTGACCCAATAGGCCTCGCGCTCGACGCGCTCGCGCATATTGAACGCCTGGAACATTTCCATCGACCGGCAGGCGATGCCATCGGCCTGCCCGATCAGCAGCGGCCCCGCCTTCTGCTCGACGATGCGCGTCTTGATCTCCGGGAAGCGGGCGAGCTGCGCGGCGAGCGTCAGGCCCGCCGGACCGCAGCCGACGACGAGCACGTCGACCTCTTCGGGCAGAGCGTCGGCATCGGCCCGCATGTCGGGATTGGGATTGGGTTCAAGAACTTCGGGATCGCCCGTCCGGAACCTGTCGAGATAGAACTGCACGGTGTCCTCTCCTCCCCTAGGGCGTCGTCGGTCCGCCGCGCCTTCCGGGCAGCCTGGATATAGACAGTATGCTGATGATCAGTGTACTGTCAATATGACGATGCTGCAAAGCGAGGAAACAGGATGAGTCAGAAACCCGGCTTCTTGGCCCGGCGCTTCCAGCAAATCGCCGTCGCCGTCTTTCACGCCGAGGTCGGCGCGGCGGGCTCGGACCTCACGCCCGTCCAATATTCGGTCCTAACGGCGCTGCAGTCCCATCCTGCGCTTGATCAAGTGACGCTCGCCGGGCTCATCGCTTTCGACCGCACGACGATCGGCGGCGTCGTCGACCGTCTCGCGCAGCGAGGCCTGTTGAGCCGGCGGACGCATCCGTCGGATCGGCGCGCACGAGCGCTCGAAATCACCGCCCAGGGGGCCGATCTGGTCGAGCGGATCGAGCCGGCGGTTGAGCGCGCGCAGCGCATCATGTTGAGCGGACTCAGCGCAAGTGAAGCGAAGGAGTTCATGCGGCTGTTGGAGAAGGCGGTGGAGGGCTGCAATGAACTCAGCCGCGCGCCGATGCACTCGGCCATCGGAGAGGAAACGATCCGTTCATGACATAGGGAGCGCGATGGGCCGCGCGTGTCTACCGCCGCCCAATCATTGATCGGCGCCACCCCTTAACTGATCGACCTTTCCGAACGTCAAAGTCCAACATTGGCGCTAGGCAGACATCGAGGACGTAACGAACCCGCTGTCTCAAGCATCATCGATCACGTCGATGCGGGAAACGAACGAATGTCCGCTCAGACAATTTGATCGCCTAGATTCGCCATTCTGCTTTCGGCCGCATCTCGCCCCTTTTCGCCGCAGGTGCGAATGATAGCTGTGGGTCGGGAGCACCAGTTCGCTCCGCCGCTATGCAACGTCGTAATTGGGGGGATTCCAGCCGTTCGCCTATGCCTCGTCGATGCGGTGCGGATCGAAATCAGCTTGCCCGCGCAGCGGCCCTGTTCACTAATCCGACAGCCCCACCTTGCGCAAGCGTTCGAGTCCGGCCGATTCGGCGTTTTCCTAGTCACGGCGCAGACCCGAGACGAACGACGGCGTCGCGGCTCCGAAGCGGCATCGTCTCCGACCGTGTCCGTCTTGCGGACACCCTGACCGTGTCCCTCGCTGCTTGCCCTGGACCCGACGTACATCATCGGACAGCGTCGCCGGGCCGGCGCGGAGAATAACGGACGGAGGAAATCGCCAATGCTCCCTTCTCGATCGTTGCCGTCCCGCCACCTGGTCTATCGGCAAGGGCGCCGACGAGATTGTTTGGCGACACTCGGCCTCGCTCTTTGAGCGCCTCCTCACAAAGTCATAGTCGTGGAGTGACACGCTGCTCTTGGAAGCGTCGCGCGTTTTTCGACAAAACACTGGAAAACATTCATGAACTCCAACGCGCCAAATGTCCAACAAGCCGTCGTAATCACGGCCGCGGGCGGTCCCGAAGTGCTGCGGCTCGTGAGTGATTATCCAATACCGTCGCCTGGCCCTGACGAGGTTCTCATCCAAGTCCAGGCTGCGGGCGTGAACAGGCACGACTGCAATCAACGCCGGCGCGGACCCGCGCCCGATCATAGCGACGTGCCCGGGCTTGAGGTAGCCGGTCGGGTTATCCAGTGCGGGGCCAACGCGGACTCGGGGCTACTCGACCGAACCGTCATGGCTCTTACCGATGGCGGGGGATATGGCCAGTACGTTGCGGCCCATGCCGGGCTCACGTTCGAGTGTCCGAGCGGATTGGATCTGGCGAGCGCCGCATCCCTGCCGGAGGCTCTATTCACCATTTGGCTGAATTTCTTCGACGTCATGCAACTCCGTGCGGGGGAGCGTGTCCTGATCCACGGCGGCGCCAGCGGTGTCGGAACGATCGCAATACAGCTGCTGCGAGCGCTCGGGCATGAGGTTCTCGTCACTGCCGGCTCCGAGGCCAAGCGGAATGCCGCGCTTCGTCTGGGGGCGCAAGCAGCATTCGACTATAACGACGACCGCCTCGCCGAACAGGTTCGGTCATTCGCCGGCAAAGAGGGGGTGCAGGCAATCCTGGACATGTCGGGAGGCGCGCATCTCGCCCAGGACATCGACATATTGGCGCCAGACGGTCGGATCTCATTCCTGTCGCCCGAGGGCGCCGCCATGCCGCCATTGCCGATCAGGTCGCTGATGAAAAAGCGCATCAAACTCTCAGGCGCGATGCTGCGGGCCTACCCGTTGGCGAGAAAAATCGGGATTGCCGAAACGTTACGAACGCATGCGTTGCCGCTCTTGGCGCAGCACGTGAAGCCGCTGATCGATTCCGCCTTTCCTCTGGCGCGTGCCGACAAAGCGCACGCGCGGATGGAGAGCAACAAGCACATTGGTAAGATCGTTCTCGTCGTTGGAGACGAATGATGCAATGGGTTCGCTTGCGCGCCGACGTCTGATCGAAAGCCTTGTATCGAAGGATGAACACCAGGGCGTCGTCCGCCGAACCTAATTCGCGGGCGCGAAGATCGGAACGGCACCAACTGCGGACGTTTGGCCCGGTAAGCCGGACCCGTCCGATCGTTCCGCGACCATCCAACAAAGCCATTCCTGAGAGACATTGCCGTCGAAAACTCGGGGCTTGAGAGGCCCGAATATCTGGCGCCAAAGAAGACGCCGGAACTCGTCAGTCGTCCTCTCGTCATCTCTGGCTTTGTTGATCAATGTTCTGAACAATTGCCGTCGCCGCATGGCGCATCGGTTCAAGGAACTGGGTCACCGCCTCGGACAAGCTCATCGCGGTGCGAATCCATATGACGGTGAGGCATCCCAGAACGAGACCGTCTCTCAGGATCGGAACGGCGATGCTGGAGGTCTTGGGATTGAATTCTCCGCCGTCTCGGACACCGTAGCCGCGTTCGACGGTTTCGGCGATCATCAGCTTCAAGGCGCGTTCCTCGATGAACGAGCGGTCTTCAGGTTCGTCCAGGCGGGCCAAATGCCTCAGAATAACCTGGCGTTCCTCGGCCGAGCAGTGCGCGAGGTAGCAACGTCCGCCTGACGTCCGAAGGATCGGAAGGCGTCGACCAATCATGCCGCGATCGATCGAGAGCGGGCTGCGGGCGTGGGTTGTCTCCTCGATCACCATCGCGGCGTTTTCGTAGACCGAGAGATCGAAGGGCCAGACGAAGCGGCGGCTCAGATCGACCAGGGCGGGTCCGGCATGCCGGGCCGCGAGAACCGAGGCGTCATAGCCGTCTCCCAAGCTCGCGGCCCGCCGGGTGACGCGGAAAAGGTCATTGGAGGCGCCTCGGAATACATATCCAAGCTCTTCCAGGGTCTGCAAGAGGCGGTAAACAGTAGGCCTTGGTAAACCCAGGCGTTGCGCCAGTTCGCCGGCCCGAACGCCGCCGGACGAATTAACGATCCGCAGAACGTCAAGCCCGCGCTGGATCGAGCGCACGCCTTCTGGACGCCGTTTTTCCTCTCCGCCGGCCATTCCCTGCCCAATCCGTCAATCGTCGCGTTGGGGCGCGACGCGATCGCGCCAATCCGCGCCACGCTACTCCACGGACGGTTTGCCGGGAAACCTCCGGTCTACAGACGCCACGCGCATAGCCCAGATCTATGCTGTGCAAGTCGGCGCAGACCGGCGTCCCGCGCCGCCGCGTCCGTCTGGCGGACACAATCGCCGACGTCCTTGGAGACGCGCGCGCCGCGACGTTATGTCGCAGCCGACAGAATAAACAAGTTCGTCGGACCGCGAGCGTCGAGCCGACGTAAAGCCCACCGAAGCGCTCGGCGCCGCGGTAGGACCTTCAAGGAGAGCCAATGCGTTTCGCTTCGTTCAAGGCTGATGGCCGCCCGAGTTATGGCGTCGTCCTCGGCGACCGAGTTTTCGATCTCGGCCGCCGCCTGCAAAGCCAGGGATACCCGACTTTGCGCAGCCTCCTCGGCGCCGACGCGACCGCCATCGCATCGTCCGCGACCGCGGACAAGACGCCTGACCACCGGCTCGCCGAGGTGACGCTGTCCCCGGTCATTCCCGACCCGCACAAGATCATCTGCATAGGCATGAACTATCGCGACCACGTCGCGGAGACCGGCCGAACCGTGACCGAGAACCCGTCGTTGTTCGCCCGCTTCGCCGGTAGTCAGGTTGCGCATGGCGAACCGATGGTCCGCCCCTTCGTGTCGCACGAATTCGACTACGAGGGCGAACTCGCGATCATCATTGGAAAGGGCGGCCGGCATATTTCGGAAGAGGACGCCCTGTCCCATGTCGCGGGTTATTCTTGTTATAATGATGGAAGCATTCGCGATTGGCAGCGCCACACGACGCAGTTTCTAGCGGGCAAGACGTTCGCGGGCACTGGCGCCTTTGGTCCCTTTCTCGTGACCGGCGACGAGGTCGGCGACCCCACGAAATTGACGCTTGAAACTCGCCTCAACGGTCAAGTCGTCCAGCATACGACGACGGACTTGTTGATCACGCCGATCACGACGCTCATCGCTTATATCTCGACCATCCTGCCGCTTCTGCCCGGCGACGTCATCGTCAGTGGGACGCCGGGGGGCGTCGGCGCCAAGCGCAAGCCGCCGCTCTGGATGCAAGCGGGCGACACGGTCGAGGTGGAGATTTCGAAGGTCGGCTTGCTCGTCAATCCGATCGTCGACGAGGCGCGTTGACGGCCTCGCCCAGAGCGCGCGCGGATCGGCGGCCGGTCCGATCCAAGTCCGGCCGTCGATAACAAAACGAGCACGCGCCTCATTCGCGGCGCGCCAGAAAGACACGGGAGGACGACAATGGCCCAGGATGGAATCATCGACGCCGATGTGTGCATCATCGGCTACGGCCCTGCCGGCGCCATTCTCGCCAATCTGCTCGGAGATTGCGGCCTCACCGTTTTGGTTCTGGAGCGGGAACCTGATGTCTATCAGCTGCCGCGCGCGCTGCACTTCGACGACGAGGTCATGCGGGTGTTTCAGACGCTCCGCCTGACCGAGCGCATTCTGCCCGAGACCCATGTATCCCCCGGAATGCGCTTCGTCGATGCGCAAAACCGACTCATCCTTAATTGGTCGCGGCCATTGGACATTGGGCCGCTTGGCTGGAACGCAAGCTATCGCTTCCACCAACCCGGACTTGAACGCGTCTTACGGCAGGCGGCGAGCGAGAAGAAGAACATCGAGGTGCGCTTGAGAGCCGATGCCTTCGCCATCGCGCAGGATGCCGACAGCGCCGACATTCAGTTTGAAAATCTCTCTAACGGAACTCTGCAGCGCGCGCGTGCGCAATATGTCGTCGGATGCGACGGCGCTCGCTCGCTCACGCGCCGGTTGATCGGCTCGCCGATGGAAGACCTCGGCTTCCACGAGCGATGGCTGGTTGTGGACGCTCTGCTCAAACGCGAAGTCCCGTCCCTGGGAGACTACAGTGTTCAGTTCTGCGACCCGACGCGTCCCGCGACCTATGTTCGCGGCGTCGGCGCCCGCAGGCGTTGGGAGATTGCGCTTCGACCCGATGAAGAGACCGCGACCGCGACGGAGCCTGACAACGTCTGGAGGTTGCTCGAAAAGTGGATATCCCGCGACGACGCCTACCTTGAGCGAACGGCCTGCTACACCTTTCATTCCGTGATCGCCGAGCAATGGAGGTCCCGCCGGCTGCTGATCGCCGGCGACGCGGCTCACCAGACGCCGCCGTTTCTGGGACAGGGCATGTGCGCTGGGGTACGGGATGTCGCCAATCTCGCCTGGAAGCTCGCGCAAGTCGTTAAGGGGCGCGCGTCGCCCGAACTGCTCGACACGTACCAAAGCGAGCGCTCGCCACATGTGCGCGAATATATCGAACTGGCGGTTCGGCTCGGCGGCCTAATCAACACCAAGGCTGCCGAAGCCGCCGTGCCAGGCGGTCTTTCCCGACCCGAACCCGCGCTCATGCGAACGATAAAACCGTCGCTCGGCCCCGGGCTTTCTGCGGGGTTGCATGACCTCGTCGGCAGCGTTGCGCCGCAGCCGACGTTTCCCGATGGATCGCGACTCGACGATATCGTCGGATACCGCTTCGCGGCCATACTCGATCGCGGTTTCGCCAGCGAACTTCCCAACGCCTTGCGGGACCGACTGCGTGAAAAGGACATCGAGATCGTTCAGGCCGAATCTCCGATGCTCCAGCAATGGCTGGAAACCCATCAGGTGAGAGGCGTGGTGGTGCGACCCGATCGTTACGTCCTGGGAGCCGCGCGAGTGAACCAAGATATGGAGGCGCTGGCGGGGGCCATCTGATCCCCGCTCGCGATTTGAGAGCCAAGCGTCGACTTGACGCTTTCGAGGAACGACCATGAGCATCACGGCACTCGGTTACATCGGCGTTCACTCGTCGAAATTGGACGATTGGTCGAGCCTAGCCTCAGGCCTGTTGGGCATGCAGAAGGTCGAGGGCTCCCGCGATACCGGCGTATTCCGGATGGACGATCGCAAGCAGCGCTTCATCGTCACGGGCGAGGCCGGGGATCGCTTGGCCTTCATGGGATGGGAGACCGAGAATGCATCGACTCTGGATGCGCTTGCGGGACGCTTGGAGGCGCACGGCGTAGACGTGCGGCGGGCGACGCACGCTCTGGCGGACGCGCGCCGCGTCGCCGACCTCATCGCCTTCGACGATCCCGGCGGCAACCGGATAGAAGTCTTCCATGGCGCCGAGGTTGCCGACGCCCTCTTTGTTCCCGGGCGACCGATTTCAGGCTTCCGGACAGGCCCGTTGGGCATGGGCCATGCGGTCCTCAATGTCGTCGACGCCGAGGCCTTGATGCCCTTTTACCGGGACGCGCTCGGGTTCCACGTTTCCGACTACGGACTGAAGCCCTATCCGCTGTATTTCTTTCATGTAAACGGCCGGCACCACAGCTTCGCCATGGTGGGCTCCGGCAAACTCGGCATCCATCATTTCATGGTCGAACTGACGAGCCTCGACGACGTTGGACAGGGCTATGATCTCGCCCAGCTCGAAAGCGGCCGCGTGGCGTATACGCTGGGCCGGCACACCAACGACTTCATGACGTCGTTCTACGCGCATACTCCGTCGGGATTCTTTGTCGAATATGGCTGGAATGGCCGCGTCATCGATCCCGCGACTTGGCGCCCGCACGAAACCTTCGACGGTCCGAGCTTCTGGGGGCACGAGCGGCTCTACATGCCTGAGGAGCAGCGGAAGCGATTGCGCGACATGCGCCTCGACGCCGCCGCCCGAGGCGTGCGCGCGCCGCTTCCCGTGGAGAATTGCGAGTGGCTCGGTTCCCTGATCGCTCGCCAGTAGCGCGGCTCAAGAATTCTTAAAGTTCGATAAACAGCAACGGAGGAAAGCATGCTCACTCGGGTCAAGACTCGCAGCGTATCTCAAAGCCGGCGTTGGCTGGCGTCAATCGGCGCGATGGCGTTGTTGATCCACGGGTCCGCGGCGCATGCCGAGATCAAGAGCGACGCGATCCGCATCGGCGTCCTCACCGACATGAGCGGCCCGTTCGCGACGGCGATGGGGCCAGGCTCTGTCGAAGCGGCCAAGATGGCCGCCGAGGAGTTCGGTGGCGCGATCAACGGTAAGCCGATACGGATCTTGCAGGCCGACCACCAGAACAAGCCCGACATAGCCTCGGCGATTGCGCGCGAGTGGTTCGACCGGGACAATGTGCAAGCCATCGCGGATGGCGGCACTTCGGGCGCCGCGCTCGCTGTACAGGCTCTCGTTCGCGCGAATGGACGGGTGTTCCTCGATTCCGGAGCAGGCGCCGAGGACATATCCGGAAAGAGTTGTGCGCTGACCAGCGTGCAATGGACGCACGATTCCTACTCGACGGCGACCGCCGTGGTGTCCGGGGTTTGGCAGCGCACGAAAGAGCCCTGGTTTTTCATTACGGCCGATTACGCGTACGGCAAGGCCATCGAGGACGCCGCCCGCGCCCGGTTGGCGCAACTCGGAGGCAAGGTCGCCGGCGCAGTAAGGATGCCGCTGGGCACGACTGATTTCAGCGCTTTCCTGCTTCAGGCTCAGGCGTCCGGCGCAAAGGTGCTAGCGCTGAATGCGGCAGCCGGGAACGCGACCGCCATGAAACAGGCGACCGAGTTCGGACTCGCGGCGCAGGGGATGACAATTGTCCCCATGTCGATGCAGAACGTCGATATAGCCGCCGCAGGGCTGCCCGTCGCTCAAGGCGACCTCGTGCTGACCAGCTTCTTCGAGGACGAGTCGGCGGGTGCGCGGAAATGGTCGGATGCATTCTTCGCACGGCGACGCGCCATGCCGTCGCAGATCCAGGCAGGGGTGTACTCCGCGGTTCGGCATTATCTCCAGGCGATAAAGGATGCAGATTCGGATGACGGCGCCACTGTGATGGCTCGGATGAAGTCGACGCCCGTTTCCGACGCCTATGCCTCGAACGGCGTGATCCGCGCGGATCAGCGGATGACGCACGATCTGTATCTTGTGCAAGTGAAAACGCCCGAGGAATCGAAGGGACCATGGGACCTAGTGAAGTTGGTGGCGACGGTTCCATCCGATCAAGCGTTCCGGCCCCTCGCCGAAAGTCGTTGTCCGCTCGTTTCAGGCAGCAAGTAGCGCGACCGACGCGGCAGTTGGCGGACACGGCTCTCTAGACGAAGAACCGAATGGAAAACAGGAGCGCCCTCTTGGGAATTGGTTCTGGAGCGCCGGTCTTCGACGGCGATCTCTATTCAACGAGGATGTTGCGCGACCCTTACCCGGCATATCGGCGCTTAAGAGATCTCGGTCCTGCCGTCTGGATGCCGAAACGCGGGATGTGGGCGATATCGCGGTTCGACGAAGTTCGGACGGCGCTTCGGGCCACCGACGTTCTCGTGAGCGCCAAGGGCGTCGCGGCCAACCAATTCATGAACGACCGGGCGGCGCCTATCACGCTGACGAGCGACGGCGAGACCCATGACCGTCGCCGCAACATCCTCATCCAGCCGGTGATGCCGACGCCTCTCAAGGCCTTGAGGGCGCGGTTGGAAGAGGAGGCGGAGCGAAAAATCGCGGAACTGGCGACAGGAGAGACTTTTGACGCGATGAATGGGTTGGCGTCCCATCTTCCGGTGACCGTCGTCGCCGAACTCGTCGGCTTGAACGAGGCCGGGCGCGCGCGGATGTTAGGCTGGGCCGCCGCCACCTTCAATGTGCTCGGCGTGATGAATCTGCGCGGCCTAATTTCGGCGCCCAAGGTGATGGAGCTGCGCCGCTACGTTCTAGGGCTCGGCCCGGACACCGTGGTTCCCGGCGGTTGGGCCTCGCGGCTTTTTGAGGCGGCGGACAGGAAGGAGCTTTCGCTCCAGGAAGCAAAATCCATGGTGATCGACTACGTCGCCCCCGCTCTCGACACCACCATTCTCGCAACGGGTCATATGTTGTGGCGGTTGGCGACCACCCAGGGCGCCTATGAAAAGGTCCGCTCAGATCCTGGCTTGATCCCTAGCGTCGTAAATGAGGCGGTCCGCTTGGCCTCGCCCATTCGCGGATTCACTCGCTACGCATCCGCCGACTATCGCTTGGAAACGGTGTTGATACCGAGCGGCTCGCGCGTGCTGATATTGTACGCGTCGGCAAATCGAGACGAGCGCCGATATCCCGATCCAGACCTGTTCGACGTCAATCGAAATCCGCGCGATCATGTGGGCTGGGGCCACGGCCCGCATTCGTGCGTGGGCATGCACCTCGCTCGTCTCGAAATGGAGGTTCTCCTGAAAGCCCTGGTCGATCGCGTCGAGACGATCGAAGTCGGAGCGCCCGAGTTGGCGTGGAACAACGTCCTTCAAGGGTTCAAGACGCTACCGACCAGATTTCGGCGACGGCGATAGCTCCGGGTGCGATATCGCATCGCCGACGCCGAAGTTTTGCCAGGACCGCAAGGGATGCGACGGGAAAACGACGATGAAACGCGACAAGCCGACTAGGTCGGATCACATACCCGCGGCGCGGGAAATAGAAATCCCGGGGCGTCAGACGGCCGTCCGCATCACCGCGCCGGGCGGACCGGAAGTGTTGCGATCGAAAACCCTCTCGGTTCTCGTTCCGGGGCCCGGGGAGGTGTAAGCCTCCGCCGAGGGCCGCCTGGTTTGGATCGCCGTGTCTGGGGTCGTGTGCTAAGAGTGGCGCGATGATCGTGTCCATTAAGGCGATAATGGACACGATCGATGATGTCGGAAGTCGCGGAGCGCAGCGGAGGGACCGACGGCCGACGTCGTCGAAGCGTGCATCGCCACGGCCGACGGGTCGATCGATCTCGGCTTACAGCGCAACCGGATTGTCGACGAAGCGTCGTCGCAGACGAGGCTTGCCGCATCGCAAGCCTTTCGCGACGCTCGCGAAACGTCCCGAGCGGCGTTCGTCCCGATCCTTCCCGCAGCCCGACTCACGTCGGCGGCGGCGGCATGTTGCCGATGTGGCTTGCAAGCAGCTTGAACGATGGACCCGAGAAGAAAATTTGCGGGACGCTCGACAGGGAGATGTCTTCGATCCCGAGGCTCGCCTTCATGTTCGCGACCACGACGCGCAGATCGTAGCCGGGCTCGTGAACAGGGATCATCGGTTTTTGCAGGCCAGTCAGTCCCCATACCGCCATCAGGGCGGTCCGCACGGACGTCTCCACCGTAAACACGACATCGAGCGGCAGCTCGACGAACTGCCCGATGAACGCAAGATTGACGCAGCCCTCCGGGATCACTTTCGGTCGGTCGCTGATTCTGCGCGGCATGAACTGGGAGGTAATGTAGGGCATCATCGACGTTGAGACTGTCGTGTGCGCGAGGATGGGTTCGATCTTGTCTTCCAACCCGCAATGATACAGCAGCTCGGCGAACATCTCTGCGCCCGTGCAGTCCCGCATCGGCTTCTTGATGAAGTCGCCGGGAACGTCGCTGCACTGTCCGTAGGCCCAGAAGACGTTCACATCCGAGGGCTGGTTCGGGAAATATTTGCTGTAGAGAACGAAGCCGATCTTCCAACTCGAATCGACCACAGTGATCGCGCCGCCCGTCCCAATCTTGTTCCCGGTCTTGGCTTCCATGAAATCATAGAAGGTGGGATCGCCCTTGATGGTCGGGAAGAACGATATCCAGTTCGTCTTGTCGATTGCCGACAGGAACGTCGCCGGATTGCCGAATTTCGGGTCCAGGGCGGCGAGCTTCTCCCAGACGGTGAAACAGCCCCGGTCCGTCGTTCCTCGATCCAGCTTCGCGACCGTATGCGTGCCGCCCATCGCCGCGTTCTGAGTGAGCGAACCGTTGGTGAAGAAGACGAGATCGTCCCGGGTCAGATGGATGGGCCGTGTCCCGTTGGAATCGCGCACCACGAGACCGATCACGATCGTTTCTCCCGCATTGTCGACGACATCGATGTCGACGACGCTCGTCCCCGTCTGGAAGCGGACCCCGAGCGATTGCAGATAGACGTGCATCGGCTTGATGATCGAATCGTACTCGTTGTACTCGGTGTGCAGGATGCCGGTGAGATGCGTCAGCCCGCTGGCGTACATCATAAAACGCGCGACATACCGCTTGACCTCGATCAGCGAGTGATAGTCGCGGAAAGCAAGCATCGAACTCCAGCAGTACCAGAAGATCGACCGCGTGAACTCGGGGCTGAACCAGTCGACGACCGTCAGGTTTTCGAGCTGCTCCTCCGGCGTCAGCAGCAGTTCCGCCATCCGTTTCGTGTCGTGGACGGACATCTGCGGACCCGTCGTGTCGTAGCGTTGTCCCTGCTTGTGCATCAGCCGGAAACGCGAATGGATCGGCTCCCGAATGTTAGCGAAGTAGGTCTCGTCGAGAATCGTCATTCCAGCAGTCTGCAACGACGGCACTTTGCCGCAGACGTACCAGAGGCACTCCATGTACGCTTCGAGTTCGCGCTCGCCGCGGCAGGTGAAACCGGTTTCGGCATCGCCTGCACCGTCCATCGAGCCGCCGACGACGGGCAGCGACTCATAGATCGTCACATTGCCGGCGGGCATATGCGCGTCGGTCACCAACGAGATCGCCGCCGAGAGGCCGGCGATGCCGCCGCCGATGATGTGAGCCGACTTCTTTTCGATGTCCTTCGGTGGCAGAGCATTGATCCGATCGTAGTTTCTCATGGCTTCTCCTTTCTGGCTCTCTTCCGGCCTGCGCCAACGGGATCGAAAGGCCCTTGGAATTCCGCGTCGATCGACACGGCGATTGGGGTCGTCGTCATCGCCGCGCCCCGCCCAGGCCGATCATCGCGAGCACGGCCTCCGCATAGCGCCCGGCGAAAGCGTCGCTTCGAGGGTCGAGGCCCGAAAGGCGACGCACCTGTTCGGTGACGAGAAACGGGTAGCTGCCGATGCCTTGCGCCGCGAACAGCAGCAGGGTCTCGTCGATGGGCGGAAGCCTGCCGTCAGCCACGGCGGAACGGAGCAGTGGCTTCATCAACTCGGTCAGCGGAGCGATGTGTCTGTCGATGACGTATTTCGCGTGCGGCCCGCGGCGCGCGCTCTCGATCATCCAGATGCGCATGAGTTCGGGGCGACGCGAGGTGAAGAAAATGAACCGGCGCAGGATCGCGGCGACGTCGTCCCCTGCGGCGTCTGCGCCCAGCACTTCGGTCCTGAACTCCTCGAAGAGGACGTCAAGCGCCTCCCGAAACAGCTCCTCCTTGGATCCGAAATGGTGATGGACCAGTGGCTGCGGCGCCTTCGCGCGACGAGCGATGGCAGCCGTAGTCGCTCCATCGAAACCGCTTTCGGCGAATTCCTGGATCGCGGCTTCGAGCAGCTTCGGGCGCGCTTTCATCGGTCGCCCGCGTTGGCGGGCGCTCGCGTCGGCGGTCTCGTCGACAATTCCGGAAGGGGTGGGTTTCATGGGGCCGCTCTGCAACGCGATGTCGAGCTGTGTCTTTATTTATAGATCTATATATATATGGCGGATGTAAGGCGGCGATGGAGCTTCTCGCCGCGTCGAACTCCGGGCACAGCGTCTCCCGCAAAGCCCGTTGTGTCTCGACGCCGAAGTGAGACCCCCTACAAAACCCCATCGAGCGCTCCGAAGTAATATTGAAATCGCGAGCATAGGCGGGGTCCTGATCGGCGCCGATCGGGACCTTACCATCGAAGAAGCTTCCACCGCGATTTCCGTGGTTTGCGCAGATTTTGGGGAGGAAGCCTATTCGGGGGCTGAAACACACCGACGATCCGCCGCGCCCGAGCGCTATCCTTCTCGTCTGCGTTTGCCGCGCTTCTGCTCCTGGAAGCGCGCGTGGCTTCGCATGAACAGCGAGTCCGGGCTCAGATCGAGCGGCGCCAGCGGCTCGGCGATCAGACTTTCGGCGCGATCGGAGGGAAGACCGAGGCCGCGCATAAGCGTCAACAGCACCGCGCGGAGATAGGCCTCGTCCGCCAAACCGGCGGAAAGGCGCGCGACCGCGACCACGCCGGCACCGACAATGAGGTCGAGCATGACCAGAACCGGCGCGTCGGCGAACTCGCCGGCCTTGACGCCCTCGGCGATGTGGATCGGCAGATATTTGTAGATCAGATTGTCGGGGCTCAGCGCCTGCCCTCCGGCCCGCGCAACAAACCGCGCGAACAGCGGGAAGCGGCGCGCGACGTCGAGGTAGAGACGCAAGCCCGTGACAAGCCGGGCGGCGGGCGAGGGAATCGCATGCACATGCGTCTCGATGAGATGCACGATCTCGTTGCCGAGTTCCTCGTTGGCCGCGACCAGCAGCTCCGCGTTGGTGCGAAAGTAGCGGTAGAAGGTGCCGTGAGACACCCCTGCCGCCGCGATCACGTCATCGATCACCGCGGCGTCGACGCCCTTTTCCGCGAAGACGAGCAGCGCGCTTTCCACCAGCTTGCGGCGCATGCGCGCGCGCCGTTCGGCGGCGACGCGCGGCCGATGGTCTTTCGAGGGAGGCAAATCCAGCATCTCGGCTCCGGGACACGCCTGAATAGCACATTGGACGCGCGGCCAAAGGCTCCGCTCGCATCAAGTTGACAATTGTATCAGTTCCAAAGTAGCTTGCTTCAAAATGACGGATATGTCATTTCGAAGTTGGGAGGACAACGCGTGAAGACGGCTTCGTCGACAAATCCGCCGCCCGGACGCACTATCCGGGTGGGAGGGCGCGACATCCGGGTCGCCGAGGCCGGCAGCGGTCCGCCGCTGCTGATGCTCCATGGCGGCGGCCCCGGCGCGACCGGCGTCGCCAATTTCGAACGCAATCTTGCCGTTCTGGCGGAGCGATTCCGCCTGATCGTGCCGGACCTCCCCGGCTATGGCCGCTCGACCAAAGGCCTCGATCGCAAGGATCCGTTCGGCGACCTGGCGGGAGCGATGCTCGGCCTGCTCGACGCGCTTGGCGTGGCGAAGACCCACGCGCTCGGCAATTCGCTCGGCGGCGCCTGCGCGCTGCGGATGGCGCTCGACGCGCCGCAGCGGATCGATCGCCTCGTCCTGCTCGGGCCGGGCGGCGTCGACACCACGCGCAGCCTGCCGACGGCGGGGCTGAAGCATCTTCTCGACTACTACAGCGGCGCCGGACCGACGCGGGCCAAGCTTGCGACCTTTATGCGCCAGGATCTGGTGTTCGACGGCGCTTCGATCCCCGACGCGCTGATCGACGCGCGATTCAGCGCCAGCGTCGACCCGCAGATCGTCGCAAATCCGCCGCTGGTGCGACCGAAGGGCCTGCCCAATTTTCGCGCCATCGATTTCACCCGCGACCCGCGCCTCGCGACGCTGGCGACGCCGACACTGGCGCTCTGGGGCGTCGAGGACCGTGTCAATCGCGCCAGCGGCGGCCGATCGCTGCAACGGCGCATGCCCAATTGCGATCTCTATCTCTTCAGCCGCACCGGTCACTGGGTGCAGTGGGAGCGCGCCGCCGAGTTCAACGCGGCGACGATCGCCTTTCTTTCGCAATCCACCGCGGCGCAGGCCTAGTGCGATGCGCTTCACGACTTCACAGGAGGCGCCATGAACGCGACCGTCAGTCCGGGAACGACCCCGTCCGTCTATGGCCGAGTGCAGCTCGGCTACGCCCTCGTCGACTCGTCCCGCCTCGCTGACTGGAAGCGGCTTGCCGCGGACGGGATCGGCATGGCCGTGGCGGAAGACACCCAAGACGTGGTCGCGCTGCGCACCGACGCCCACGCCCGCCGCCTCATCGTGCGCAACAGTGCGCACGAAGACCTCGCGCTCGGCTGGCAGGTCGAGGGCGATGATGCGCTGTCGACCATCCTCGGGCGGCTCGCCGCGCGGAAAGTCCCGGTCGAGGAGTTCGCGGGCGAGGAGGCGGCGCTGCGCGGCGTCGAACGCTTCTGGCGCTTCATGGGCCCGAAGAAACAGGCCTTGGAGCTGTTCACCGCGCCGCGACTCGCGACGGAGCCTGCGAAGGTCATCGGCAGCGGCTTCGTGACCGGCGCCCGCGGTCTCGGTCACGTCGCGATCACCACACTCAAATACGACGCCATGGTCAAATTCTGGCAGGAGATCTTCGACGCCAAGATCTCCGATTTCATCGAGGACCGCATCGGCGGCGTCAATCTCAAGTTCACGTTCCTGCGGCTCAATCCGCGCCATCACTCGATCGCGGTCGCCGCGACCAAGGGAGTCGCGATGGATCCGTTCGCGACCAAGATCCAGCATCTCGAAATGCAGGCGGCGACCCTAGACGACGTCGCGGCGGCCTACCGGCGCTGTCGCGCGCTCGGCTTCAAGATCGCGATGGCGGTCGGCCAGCATCCGAACGACCGCGACGTGTCCTTCTACGCGGTGACGCCGTCAGGCTTCTATTTCGAGCTCGGCTGGAGCTCCGCCGGCGATGAGGAAGGGGAGGCCTGGCCGCAGGTCGTCTATCAGGGCGTCAGCCTCTGGGGCCACAAGCCGCTGGATCACACGCTGGGCGACCAGCTCGCCCAGTTGGCCAACGGCGTGAAGTCGCTGTTCCGCAACGAATACGCGCCGTTCTGAGGAAGCAGAGAATGTCATCTAGCGAAGCTCTTGACGCCGCGGCGCGGACGCTGCGCGACGCGCGGGCGCGTTGCCGGCAATGCCCGCCGATCTCATCGTCCTTTCCGATTTCTACGGTGGACGAGGCCTACGCCATCGCCGCTATCAACACCGCGGCGCGGCTCGCCTCGGGCGCGCGCGTCACCGGCAAGAAGATCGGTCTCACCGCGCGCGCGGTGCAGCGCCAGCTCGGCGTCGACCAGCCTGATTTCGGCGTGCTGTTCGACGACATGGAGTTTCTCGACCGCGCGACGCTGCCGACCGGGCGCCTGATGCAGCCCAAGGTGGAGGCGGAGATCGCCTTCGTCGTCGCGCGCGATCTCGCCGCCGGCGGCCCGCCGTCCTTCGGCGAGTTCATCGCCGCGATCGGTTATGCGCTGCCGGCGATCGAGGTCGTCGATAGCGCGATCGAAAACTGGAAGATCACCATCGCCGACACCATCGCCGACAACGCGTCGGCGGGCCTCTACGTGCTCGGCGACCAGCCGGTCGCGTTCGGCGCGGTCCAGCTCGCCGAGGTCGCCATGACGTTGCGCGTCAATGGCGAGATCGTCTCGCGCGGCGAGGGCGGCGCCTGCCTCGACCATCCGCTACGCGCGGCCTACTGGCTGGCCCGCGAAATGGCGGCGCGCGGCGCGACGCTGCGCGCCGGCGAGATCATTCTCTCGGGCGCGCTGGGACCGACCGCCCCCGTGAAAGCGGGCGACGTCGTCGAGGCCGACTTCGGCGCCTTCGGCCGCGTCGCGTGCCGGTTCGACTGATCGGATTTTTTTGGAAATGGGCAGGCAAGCGATGGCGAACTCCGGGACCGACGAAGCACAGCAAGACATTTGGGACGTCGCGATCATCGGGCTCGGGCCCACGGGATTAACGCTCGCGCATCTGCTCGGCCGCAGAGGCCTCAAGGTGCTGGCGCTCGAACGCGAGCCGCAGTTCTACGGCAACGCGCGGGCGGTCTATACCGACGACGAATGCATGCGGATCTTCCAAGCCGCGGGCATCGCGCACGAACTCGACGCCGACATGATCCTCGACTGCCCCGTGCAATGGGTGCTGAAGGACGGCTCCGTGCTCGGCCAGCTCAGGCGGTTCGATCGCCCCAACGGCTGGACCATGAGCAATTTCTTCTATCAGCCCTTTCTCGAAACCAAGATGGAAGAACTGTTGTCGCGCTATCCCAATGTCACCAAGCTGCGCGGCCGTGACGTCATCGGGTTCGACCAAGCGGAGGGCGAGGTCGTCGTCGCGCATGCGGCGAGCGAAGGCGTAAAATATGCAGAGGCGCGCGCCGGCGCGCGGACGTCGCAGGACGTGCGGCGCGTGCGCGCGCGCTGGCTCGTCGCCTGCGACGGCGGCCGCAGCTTCGTCCGCTGCAGCCTCGGCGTCAAGATGACTGGCAAGAGCTTTCCTGAGCCGTGGCTGGTCGTCGACATCAAGGCGAAGGACGGCGCGGACTGCTTCCGGCACATCCCCTATTTCAATTTCTACTGCGATCCCGAGAGACCCACGGTGTCGTGTCCCCAGCCCAAAGGGCATCACCGCTTCGAGTTCATGCTGATGCCGGGCCAGACCCGCGAGTACATGGAAGATCCGGCGACGGTGCGCGCCTTTCTCGGACGGCACGTCGAGGTCGACAAGGTCGAGGTGTTGCGCCGGCTGGTCTACACCTTCAACGCGCTGATCGCCGAGCGCTGGCGGGTCGGGCGCGTGCTGCTCGCCGGCGACGCGGCGCACATGACCCCGCAGTTCATGGGACAGGGCATGAGTTCGGGCGTGCGCGACGCCCATAATCTCGCCTGGAAGCTCGACTCGATTTTGCGCGGCAGCGCCGGCGAAGCGCTGATCGACACGTACGAAAGCGAGCGCAAGCCGCACGCCAAGGAAATGATTGACGTCTCGGTGCGGATGAAGGAGTTCGTCTCGCAGCCGAATCCCGTCAAGGCCATGCTGCGCAACGTCGTGGTGAGCGCCTTGTTGAAGATGCCCAAAGTGGGCGACTACATCCGCGAGGCCCGGTTCAAGCCGCCGCCGACCTATCCCAAGGGCGCGTATCTGGGTCTCGCCCGGGCCCGTCGCAACAGCGCGGAAGGACGGCCTGTGCCGCAGCCGCAAGTCCGCACCTGTGACGGTCGCCGTGCGCTTCTCGACGAGGTTCTTGGCGAGGAGTTCGCGCTGCTCGGCTACGGCGTCGATCCGCGGGCCGGCCTCGCCGCGCAGGACCTCGCCGGGCTGGCGGCGCTGGGGACGCGTTTCGTCGCGCTCTATGATTACGGCGGCCGGCCGCAGGGGAGCAAGGGCGTCGAGGCGTGCGCGCCTGCGGGCCTTGCGGAGGTGGAGGATCTCTCGGGCGAGGCGGTTGCCTGGCTTCGCGACACAGGGGCGAAGCGCGGACACGTCGCGCTAATTCGTCCCGACAAGTTCGTCTACGCGCTGACCGGCCCTGGCTCGGTCGCCGCCGCCGTCGCGCACGCGCTGCGTGCGATGAAGACCGGCCGGATCACCGCCTGACCGCGTCCGACTTCGCGTTGGACTGGGGACGACGTGCGGGATTCGAATTCGCCGTGCGCCCGGCCCGCGGGCGCGGGCGCATGACCATGTCGACGCGGCGCACGCGGAACTCGTCGAGCGCCGGCCTGAGCGCTGCGTCAACGATCTCTTGCACCCGTGACTCGGGGGCAGTTTGCGCGCGCACGATCTGTTTGCTCGGCGAACAGGCGGCAGGCGACATCCGCCGAAGAACGGAGCCTAGACATTCAATTACCTGCGGCAAGCCGCGTTCTTGCGTCCCGCCATAGCTCCGCTTCCTCTCTCGTCCCGGCTTCGATGATCGGCTTCGCCAAAACGTGGCCGCTGCGCACCAAGCCGGCGGCAAGGTGACGGTAAGGGCGCGGAAAACGATTGAAACCGGCCAGGCTATATAAAAGGGGATACAGAAGCGAAGGCCCGACAGGATCAATCCGATCCTTTTCATAGATCCCTGTCCGGCTTGCGATACGCCACACGCCGTCGTCGCGCCGTTCGAACCGGTCGAAGAAGCGTAGATAGCTGGTCACGTCGGCTTCGATGGGGCCTAGTTTCGTGCGGATATGGATCGCGACGTCGGTGTCGCTGAGGGCTCGATTCCCCTCGATTGTAACCCTTGAAGCGCCGATCCAATGCCTTGTGAGCGCGTTGCCGGCAGCCGTCATTTGGGCAGACCGCTCGATAAAGCCTTCAATCGGTCCAGAATACCAGGTGACGGCAATCGAAGCGTTCGGATGGAACAAATCGCGCAACTCGTCCCAGCGCCCTTGGTCGCGATATGCGAATTTGGCTGCATTTTGCGTGATGGCGAGAACGTCATCCATGTGCGTAGCGCCTCCCCTGTCGTCAGCCGCCAACCGTAATTTCTCACCGAATTAAGAACTGAATCGCACGAAACCGCGTCCGCCCGGATTTCTTCTCCGTCAAGCATGAGGTGGATCAAGCCAACGCTTCGATACGAACCTCCTGATGAGTCGGGACGGCCTTTTCCATTGCTCGATTGCATGAGACGCGCAAGGCTCCGTGAAGATCGGCGCCCACGGCGTCGCTGTCCATGCGGGCCGCTAGCGTTCTTGAGATCAGCGCCCAGGAGCAGGCCGGCCCGTGCGCGTCTCGCTGTTCATCGCCTGCTTCAACGATGCAGACTGATCGGAATATCCTTTAGGCGGCTGCGTCGACGATTCGATTGCGCTGTACGCCGAGGTCGATGGACCCGTCGCCAGTCGCAATTCGCGATTCGACGATGTCGCCGGGTTTCAAATATTGGCTTCGGCGGGCCTGCATGTTCATGAACATCTTCCATTTCAATCGCTCGGGCAGCAACGCCGCGATGCGCTGTCGCGCCGGCGAGGGAACGCTGAGCGCGCAGCCGGCAGGGGTGCCGGTCGAAAGCAGGTCGCCGATGTTGAGATCGTGCACGGCTGAAAGCTCGGTCAGCGTCTCGGCCGGACCGTGCACGAGGTTCTTGATCGCATCCTTCTGTCGCGCTTCACCATTCACGGTCAGGGTCAATTGCAGCTCGCCAAGCCTGTTGAAGTCGTCCGGCGCCAGGAGACAAAGATACGGTCCGACCGGCCCGAAGGTGCGAAAGCTCTTGCCCTTGTAGAACTGCATTTCCGGGATCTGGATATCGCGGGCGGAATAGTCGTTGACGATCGTCGCGCCTGCCACGAACTCATGGAGATTGGCGTCCGTCACGCGCTGGCCTGAGGTCATGTCGCGCTTGAGCACGAGGCCCAGCTCGATCTCGTAATCGAGGAAGCGCACCCGGCGCGGCCGAACGACGTCGGCATTGGCGGGCGCGATGCAACTCGGCGCCTTGGTGAAGATCATGTTGAATGTTTTCGCGTCCGGATCGACGCCGGACTCGATCATGTGCTGGCGGTAGTTCGCGCCCTGACACAGGAACTGCTGGTTCTGCGTGACCGGCGACAGGAGCTCGACCTCGGTCTCCCTCAGCGTCGGCCCGCTCAGCCGGGACAGCGCGTCGATCGAGTTCGCTTCGAGAAAGGCGCCGGTCGTCTCGAAGGCGCCGGGAACGGGCGTGATCATTCCTGTGCGGACGACGCCCCATTGAGCGCGGCCGTCATGTTGGAAGCGAAGAACGTGAAGAGGCATGATCAGGTCCGGTCGGCTTGGAAGAGGAGGATTTCGGCGTCGCGAAGACGCCCCGCTAGCCGAAGATCTTCAGGAGGGCGCTCAGCTTGCGGACCGTGACGTCCGGGCTGCGTCTGAGGCCGTGAATCAGCGCGACGAGCGTTGAAAAGGCCAGCTTCGGCCGTGTGAAGCTCTTGGGCATCACTTGGCCCCACTGCGCCATCCCCGCGCGACTCGCGGGATGGACGCCGGTGGGTTGGTCCGACGTAAAGAGATCGCCGTCGCAATAGTGCTCGTGCTTATCCCCCCAGGGGTCCTGCCAATAGTCGAAGATCTGGCTGCCGAGAAAATGACGGCCGATGCCCCAGGCGGGCTTCCAGCCCCTGTCGCGCAGCAGACGATGCCCCATACCGATCGCATCCGGATCGATAACCTCGAAGGAGGCATGATTGAGAGCAGGGGCAAAGGTCTGCGCCAGCGCGAGGGTATGGTGGTCGGTCGGCTTGTCGCCGCGATCGAGACGCATGAACGCCACCGCCGGAGAGCCGTCGGGAAGCACCTGAACGTCGCTGGGAATGAACCCGAAATGTCGTGTGTACCATTCGCTGGTCGCCTGATAGTCGGCGAGTTCCAGCGCAACGTGCCCCAGGCGGATCACGTCCGGAGGCGTGAACGGCGGCCTTTGCGTTCCGTTGACGCGGCCCCTCGAATCGACCGAGTTCATCGCAAGGGGAGGACGATGCGGCAATTCGGCCGCCGCCGATCGTCCGAATGCCGCATCGACGCGAAAACCCGAGGGATCGGTGAGGCGGACGCAGCGGCCTCCTCCCGGCCAGGTCATGGATTCGATCGACGACGCCCCCGGCAGCTTCGCCAGCGCTTCGAGGTCGGCGATCGCGTCGACCTCCAGGCCGATGCCGACAAAGCGGGGCGCGGGGCCTTTGCGGATGACATAGCAATAGGGAGAGGGCGCCGTGCCGCGCATGAACAGCGTTGCGCCGTCGTTCGCTACGCGGCGCAGCCCGAAGTCGATCAGATATTCCTCCGCTTTGGCCAGATCGGGTCGATCGAATATCACGTAGGCCAGCGCAGAAGCTCTGGTCGTTGGATTCGGGCAGCGGGCTGGCTGCGAGGTGGTCAGGTGCATGATCGAGAATCCCTCAAGCGGAAAATGCAGGCACGGCGCCGTAAGACGCCTCGGCGCGAATGGGCTTTCCGAGCAAGGCCAGGCTTTCGCGCACGAGCCGGTCGGCTTCGGTCACGGGGCCGTCGTGCAGAACGGTGCGGTCGGGGCGAACCACCGCGGCCCAGCCAAAGGGAGCGACGCCGGGCAAGAAAACACCCTCGAGGTCCTCCCACCAGCCTTCTTGGCGAAGATGCAGAGCCTGCCCGCGATGGGCGATCTGAACGACCTTGCCTCCGCAGGACGCAAAGTCGCGCAATGTGGCCGCGTCGAGCATCGCTCCAGCATCCCGGCCGAACCCGATCAGGGTGAGCGTCGAGCCCAACGCATCGTCGCTCAGGCGAATCTGGCCCGCCGAATCTCTCACCCAACCCTGAGGGAGGGGACCTCCACGCACCAGCTTCGCGCGCGAACGCCCCGCGGCGAACAATCCTTTGCCGAAGATGTTTTTGGGTTTGATTCCCAGGTCGTCGAAATATCTGCGCAGCGGCGGCGCGAGCCGCGCCAGCCGCAGGAGGCCGTGCGTGAGAAGGGCGACGACGGCGCTGCGGGGCATAATCAGTCTTCCCATCAGCCTCGCGAGATCGATCATCGCCTTCGCGTGGGGTCGACGCTCCTCGTCGTAGCTGTCCAGGATGCGTGGAGACGCGCGGCCGTGAAGCACCCACGCGATCTTCCACGACAGATTCGCCGCGTCTCGCAGGCCCGCCACCAGCCCCTGACCGACGAAAGGCGGCGTGATATGGGCGGCGTCGCCGGCGAGAAAAATCCGCCCCTTGCCGAACGCTTTCGCGGTGCGGGCGTGAAAGCGATAGACGGCCTTGCGCTCGATCGCCATTTCGGAGGCGCGGCCCCACGGGGCCAACAGGCATGCGACAGTGGCGTCGCTCTCCATCTGCGCGCGCGTCTCGCCGGGCCGCAGCATGAACTCCCAGCGCTCGCGCCCGCCCGGCGCCGTCATGTGCGGGACCGGCCGGCGATGGTCGCAGATGAATTCGACGTGATCGATGGGACGCGATGCGCCGCGCGCGTCGACGACCAGCCAGTCCTCGGGATAGGTCCGCCCGTCGAACTGTTGCCCGATCAGCTGTCGCACGAGCGAGTTGGCGCCGTCGGCGCCGACGAGGTAGAGGGCCCGAACGGAACAAGTCCGGCCGGCGCCGACGTCCAGAGTGGCGCTCACGCCGTCGGCGCGCTCGACAACCCCCGTCAATGCGACGCCGAGCGCGGTTTGAATCCCGCCGAACCGCGAAGCTCGCCTGCGCAACGCCTCTTCAAGCTCGGGCTGATAGAACGTCACGAGTTTGGGGTGCCCGTCGATTTCGCCGAGCGTGTTGATCCGGCCGAACTCGCCCAGATACGGCGACAACATGCGAACGTAAGGAATCGCGATCTTGCCGAAGTCGCCTTCCTCCAGTCCGGCCAGTTGCAGCACCCTCAGCGCTTCATTGTCGAGCGCGATGGCGCGCGGCGCCATGAAGATCTCCGCGGCCTTGTCCGCGATCAGGGCGCTGACGCCGTAAAGCCCCAGCAGGTTGGCGATCACCGCGCCGACCGGGCCAAATCCCACCACCAGAACGTCGACCTCCGATGGAAGCTCCATCGGCGACGCCGGATCGGCGACGTCGGTTTGCGAAGCGCTCAAATTCATCTCCAACGCCACTCCTGGCCTCCCTGTTGCGGCGGCGCTTTTCCGCGCCATGCCCCGTCGTGTACGCACGGCGCCGCGCCTCCGTCACGCGATCGGACGGTATTGACTATTAATGCACATATGTGTTCAATTCTGTCAATAGGAGTTCAAAATGAGGTCGCCGGCGCCTGCTCAGGCAAGAATCTACGAAACCGCTATGCGCATCTTCGCGGAGCGAGGAACGACACATGCGAACGTGAGCGAGCTTGCGCAGGCGGCCGGCCTCGCGCGCGGGACGATCTACAACAACGTCTCGAACCCGGACTTGCTCTTCGAAGACGTAGCCACCGCTCTCAGCAATGAGATGCACGCCCGCATCCTCGCCAGCTTCGAGGCGATGGAGGATCCGGCGCATCGCCTCGCCTGCGGGATGCGATTTTTCGTTCGCCGCGCCCATGAGGAGCCGCAGTGGGGCCGCTTTATCGCTCGCTTCGGCTTAACGACGGCGTCGCTGCACGCCATGTTGTCGGGCCCCCCCGTGCGCGACCTTCAAGACGGTCTCCAGAAGGGCCGCTACAGCTTTCGCGCCGAGCAAATACAGTCCGTCATCGCTTGCGTCGGCGCCGCGACTCTCGCAGCGATGTTTCTAGTCCTCAACGGCGACAAGACCTGGCGCGAGGCGGGCTCGGACGCCGCGGAGTTCATGCTGCGCTCGATCGGCGTTGCGCCGCAGGAGGCCCGAGCGCTCGCCACAACCGATCTCCCGCCGCTTCCCGAATCGGCCAATTGAGTCGGCGGCGACGCAGACAACAGGAGAAGCGCCATGTCCGGAGTTTTATCGATTGACCGCGGCGAGGATTGAGCGATGCCGGTCGCCAGTCTCGCCGACGTGCTGGATATCGAGCGCGTCCCGCTTTCGCAACGGAACATTCCCGCCACCCCTTACGAGATGTTGAAGGCCGGCGCAGCGCTCGCGCCCGACTCGCCCGCGCTCTCCTTCTTTGCCGAGGCGCGCCGTTTCAAAAAGGCGACGGTGTGGACTCATCGCGAGCTGTTCGAGCGGATCACCCAGACGGGCAATCTCTTTCGACGCCTGGGCGTGGAGCGAGGCGACGCCGTCGCCTTCGTCCTGCCGAATCTACCAGAGACTCACCTGACCATCTGGGGCGGGGAGGCCGCGGGGATAGCCTTCGCGATCAGCCCGCTTCTCGAGACGGAGCAGATCGCCGCGCTCTTGAAGGCCGCTGAGCCGAAACTGCTGGTGACCCTCGCTCCCCTCCCTGGCACGGACCTCTGGCGAAAGGCGACGACAGCCGCCGCTGGGCTCTCGAGGTTGCGGGCGGTGCTCGCAGTCGACATGGCGCCTTACGTTTCCGCATCGCAGAAGCTCGCGCTTCGCGTCTTCGCGCCGCGCCGGCGAACCGCTTTCAATGTCCCCGTGCTCGATTTTCGGCGCGAACTGCGCAAGGAGCGCGGCGACGCTTTGAGTTTCGAG
>Ga0187891_1000779_pt1 | contig 30335 bp, 26 predicted proteins | sample June2016WEW_21_4_FD_132990 | JGI IMG/M metagenome (GOLD analysis project Ga0187891, IMG submission 132990) | Peatland microbial communities from SPRUCE experiment site at the Marcell Experimental Forest, Minnesota, USA - June2016WEW_21_40 | ecosystem: Environmental > Terrestrial > Soil >... | reverse complement strand
TTTCCTCGTCCACGCGCAGGACCTTGACCGTGATCTCGTCGCCCGCTTTGACGATCTCCGCAGGGTCCGACACGCGGGACCACGCCATCTCGGACACGTGGAGCAGTCCCTGCACACCTGCGCCGAGATCGACGAACGCGCCGAACTCGCGGACGGAGGTGACACGGCCGGTGATGACTGCACCGGGGACGATCTTGTCGCGGACCTTGGCGGCGTTCGCCCGCTGCTCGTCCTCGAGGAGCGGACGCCGGGCAACGACGAGGTCCGAGCCGCCTTCCTTGTATTCGATGATCCGGAATTGGTAAACATCCCCTGCGTGCGCCGACGGGTCCGCGCCGCGGAGGTCGATCTGGGAAACCGGACAGAAGGCGCGACGCCGGCCGATGCGCACCTCGAAGCCGCCCTTGACCTCCCGTTCGACCTTCCCTTCCACCGGCAGGCCGGTTTGAAAGGCGGCTTCCAATTGCCGATCGCTCGCCGCCGCTCCCGCCAGCTTTCTCGAGACCTTCAGCCCCCCTGCCGTCGATACCACCATCACCTGAACGCGGTCGCCCAGCGCCACTTCGAACCCGCCGTCGGCGTTCTTCAGTTCGGCGAGATCCATTACCGCCTCACCCTTGCGACCAACGTCGACTAACGCCACCTCCGGGCCGATAGAGACGATCCTGCCCTCCACCAGTTCGCCTTGATCCAAACGCTTGGCCTGGACCGAAGCCTCGAACATCGCGGCAAAGTCTTCCGGCTGATCACTCACAGCACGCTCCTCGTCATGATTGCGCTTCGCCCGCCGGCACTGATTCCCTCGCGCGTGCACGAACGGACACCCAGCGATTGTACCAGCAGGATCAAATCATAAGAAGAGGGAACTCAATAGCCCGCCAGCAGCAACCAAGTAGGTTCCGGCGCCGCATTCGGTATAGCCGGAGCTATTGTGGCTGCGCAGGCCATGCAGAGCATGTTGTTCGGATTACCCCCCTCAATGCTCGAACCTGCTTCATCACCGGTGCAATACTCATCGCCCTTATCTTTTGAGGAAGTTTGTCCTGGAAGTGCACTCGCGGGATTAATCGCGGGTAACGGCGTAATGGCGAGTAATCCGTTGGCGCCGGATAAGTCTACCCTTGGCGACCAGGCAGGAGTGATATGCGACGGCGTGGGCCAAGTTCCGAGTGGCCGACTCTTTGGGACTTATCCCTGTTCGGCGGCGGTCTGGTTGCTTCCGTGAGCCTGTATAACGCGTGTAGAATAAGAGATCTCTAGGCCGTTACGTGCTGCCAGTTGCAATGGGAGAACCGTGCTCGTATCCTGCATCATGCCGACCTGCAATCGTGAGGGCCTGATCCCTGTCGCCTTGAAGTGCTTCTTATCACAGGATTGGCCCGATAAAGAACTCGTGGTGATCGATGACGGCGCTGTGAAAGTAGAAGGGTTAGTCAAGCAATTGGTTCCCGATGCGGTTTATATCTACCTCGCAGAGAAGCAGGTAATCGGAGTCAAACGGAATCTTGCATGCGAAGCCGCAGGGGGCGAGGTAATCTGTCATTTCAATGATGATGACTGGTCAGCAGCCGGCAGAGTCAGCGACCAGGTGATGCGCCTCCTTGAGTATGGGAAGCAAATGACCGGATATCACTCCATCACGTACTGGAACGGTATGAAGGCATACCGCTACGTGTCCCCGGTTCCGCAGTATGCGCTGGGAACCACAATGTGTTACCAGAAGAGCTTTTGGCATACACACCGCTTTCCTGCCAAGGATTATGCAGAGGACAATGACCTAGTCTATAAAGCCCGTGACGAGAGACAGTTGATTGCCGTGGACGCAAGGCAGATGATGATTGTGAGGTCCCATGAGTTGTGTACAAGCAGCCCGGAGAGACTAAGACTGAGCACATGGCCAGAAGTGCCGCGTGAGAGCTTGCCCCGAGAATTCTTTGACGCGATTGCGTAGTAGGCGCACGGAAAGATTTGCGCAGCGCGCGGAAACGGATCATTCACCTGCGGGTGGTCTGTCCAAAACCTTCCGGCCGTGCTGGACTCCTCAGCGAAAATCTGAATAAACCCGCACTCCGGCATCGTCATAAAGCTTCTTAAGTTCAGCTCTTGGCTGATCGATTTTCTTTTTTTCCCACGGCCAAAGGTCCGAATCGAGCTCGCAAAAGCTGACGTCGGTTTCGCCGCTGTCGCGCAAACTCCGGCCCTTGGTCAGTACCGTCGCTAGAACGGCCCGATCAAACTCACTTAGCACGACCTCTGTAAAGTGCAACTCGACTGACATGCCTAACGCGGCATCGTCCAGAGGCAAAACCTCGACCCCCGCGCCTTTGGTAATATCAAGAAGCGTGTCGTTTAGCTTGTCGAGCCCCGACCTAACGTGCCCCTCAAACTTCGATAGCATAATCCTCGCGGATTCCGCAGTCTCGTGATTAAGGTGATTCTTTTCAGAGGCCCATTCGACAAAGGCTCGCAGCCTGTCGGCTTCTTTCGGTTGAAACTTATTTCGAATGGTTTTTTTGGCTTCACTAATGCAGCAGGCCGGTAGATAAATTCGAATGTGTCCGTCCCTAGCCGAATCCCGCAATTCAAGTGCGTCAGGACGTGGCTTACTAGCGGGAGCAGCAAGCGTGACAAGCCAATTAGTCTCGACGAATACGTGTCGCACCTGGTTAGCTTTCCTGCAGTCTGGGGTGAGCAATACTGACGCGACCGCCACTTACTGCGGGAAGTATGTGCTCATTTATGGCTGAATTTAGGCGCTGATCGCTCGCCGCCGCTTGCCCTGTCTGCGCAAGTTCATCTAACCATGCAAGCAGATCAGACTCAACCGCTGATTCTGACCCGGCCGCCGGTCCCCGCGTTCCCAAGAGCTCACCGGATGGGAAATCGCCCACCAGCTCAATGGGATCTTGTATTCGCCCAAGGAATCGGTATTTGTAAACGCGAAGAACTTGTGGCGTGAAGATGACCCCAACGGGACACCCCGTCCGGAGCATGTATTCCTTCAACTGAAGTGCCGCCTCATCAAGGTTAGCCGTAGCGCCTTTTGCTTCCGCTACCAAAGCGATAGTGCCGGGTGAATAGTCCGTAGTCACGATCACATCAGGGGTGAATGCCATACCGAAAGCTTACCACTTTTCACCGGGAGGGACCAGACTGACTCCCCTACACGAGGGTTGTGTCCGCCACGCAAATTTCAGAGGTGTTGCTTCATCTGCCGAAAAACGCGCTACTCGGAAGTTCGTCCCACAACCGGCTCGCGGCGACGACTCTCCGGCGCGCCCAAGGCTATCGGTCCCGCCTAGCGGCGTAGTGTTTACCGATTCCCCGCCAATTGGTCGCATGGCTAACTGAACATGTGATTTCGGGGGCGGCGCTGAGCGCAACTCTACGGCATCCCAGTGTCGCGACTCAACCGATCGCAGGGCTTCGGCCTGCGCCAGCCGCCGGCTATCACTCCGGCAGCGATCGTATCCACTATGGCCGTGAGCTGGATTGGGCAGTAGCCTATAAGGTCCGCCGGGTCAGCAATCATGGGGAAATCGGTTCCCGCTTCGGCCGCTATTTTTCCGATCGTCTCTACTCTCTCGCCCTGCGGGTCTCGGGTTACACCGGCTTCACGTTCTGATCTACGTCTGTGAAGGGTAGTGCCTCAACCGGTGCGCAGGAGGAGGCAAGTGATGTCGTCGTGCTGGCGGGCGTAACCCACGAAGGAGTCCACGGCCGAGAGTAGGTTTTTCAGCGTGCCCTGCGCACCCGCGCCGCCGCTGGATGTCACGACATCCAGGACGCGCGGTTCCCCGAACTCCTGATCGGCGTCGTTCACGGCTTCGATTAATCCATCCGAGAAGATAACCAGCAGGTCGTGGGGGCCCATAGTTACGGTGCCGCAAGTGAACTTGGCGTCGGCGTTGATGCCCAGCGGCAGGTCTCCCGTCTCCAATCGTTCCAGGCTTCCGGAAGCCCGCTGGAGAATGGGAGCGTCGTGCCCCGCGCGAACGTAGGAGAGCTCGCCGCTCCCGGGATCTAACTCTGCAAAAAAGCCGGTGGTAAAGCGGCTACCGCCCAGGCTGTGGGCGCAAGCATAGCGGTTCAACCCTTCCACCAGTTCGAGCAGGGTGGTGGGAGTCTCCGCCAGGGTCCGCACGCTGGCTTGAAGAGTGGCCATGAGCAAAGCCGCGGGAACGCTCTTCCCCGCCACATCCGCCACCACCAGCATCAATCGCTTCGCATCGGGCTTCGAGCCCGGGGAAGCACGCAGGAAGGCGTCGTAGTAGTCTCCGCCCACGGTATTGGCGGGCCGCGAAATAAACGCAATCTCGACGCCCGGCACCACGGGGGGCACCGCAGGCACCAGCCAGCGCTGGATATCGCGCGCAATTTCCAGGTCCCGCTTCATGGTGATGCGGTCGGCCAGTTCGAGCGCCAACAGAAAAAGCAGCGCCGCAACGGCAATCAGCACGGCCACGAAATTGTTGGGGGGGTTCACCTCGTAGTTATGCTGGGAATTGGAGACTGAGATCAGGACTTGGCTATTGAGCAGCGCCATAATGGCAAAAACCAAGGCAATGAGCAGGAAGACGCGGCGGGCCGGCGAGAGCTTCATCAGCATCGCCCAAAAAAGCGCGCTGGTGGTTTTCCGGAATCGCCGGCCACGGCTTTCCTTGCGCAGCGCCTCCCAGTCGATCTCCCGCGTGTAAAGGCTGTAGCTCGCCCGCGCCTCCGACCGGAATTGCGACCAAAGCTCTTGTACCGCGATGCCTTCGGTTACTCTCTGCCAGAATTCTTCAATCCTGTGTACGAAGCGCGTCAGGAAGTTGCCCGCGCGTACAGCGTGCCTTTCGATATCGGGTTTGGGGTTGAAGGGCATAGTAGAGATTATAGGCCAATTGGGCAGAAGAGGTGTTGCCTCGGTAGTCGTGCAGCGCGGCGAAGCCAACCAAATGCAGATTCTTCGCTTCGCTCAGAATGACATGTCATCCTGAGCGAAGCGAAGGATCTGCTGTTCTTCGCGCGCCGCGAAGAAACTCGTGCGAGCGGTGGATTCCCGCCTACGCGGGAATGACGTGAATTACTAAAGGAATAACTGAGTACTGACAACTGACCACTGACCACTAAACAAAATCCCTCCCGATCAGCCGCTCAATGCGCTTGGGGATGGGCGGATGCGTGGAAAAGAGGCTGGAGAAGACCGCACCGGGAGTGAGGGGCTGCATGATGTACATGTGCGCCATGGAGGGCGAACTCTGCATGGGAATTCGCTTCGACCATTGGTCGATCTTGCTCAGCGCCCGCGCCAGAGCTTGGGGATTGCCGGTGATGTGCGCGCCGGTGGCGTCGGCCTCGTACTCGCGCGAGCGGGAAATGGCGAGCTGGATAAGTGTGGCCGCGAGAGGCGCCACAATCATCATCGCAAGAGCGGAGAAGATCCCTCCGCCGCGCCGGTTGTCACTGCGGCCACCGCCAAATCCCCCAAACAGCTCGCCCCAATAGACCATCCGGGCAATCAGGGTGATGGCTCCGGCAAGCGTGGCCACCACCGCACTGATGAGGATGTCGCGGTTCTTCACGTGGCCGAGCTCATGCGCCAGCACGCCTTCAATTTCCTCGTCGTCGCAAATCTCCAGGATGCCGGCCGTGACCGCCACCGAAGCGTGATTGGGGTTGCGGCCCGTGGCAAAAGCGTTCGGTGAATCAGTCGGGATGTAATAGATCTTGGGGACCGGGAGGTTCGCCTTGGCCGCCAGGCGCTCCACAATCTGGTAAAGACGCGGGTTTTCATCGCGCGCGATCGGCTTCGCGCCGCTCATTTTCAGCGCCAGCTTGTCGGAAAAAAAGTAGCTGAACAGGTTCATCCCCGCCGCTAGGACCAGGGCAAAGATCATTCCCCGTTGCCCGCCAAAAGCCTCGCCAATGACCAACAACAAGCCGGTCATCGCCGCAAGAAGAATTGTTGTTTTCAGATTATTCCACATGGATTAAGCCTCAGTGTATAAGATGCGCGCAAGCTCGTTCGCGCCTGAGAAATCGCAGGCGGGCGCTGCGACTGAGCCTACCAATGAGGAGGTACCGCTGGGTCGGATATCGTTCCATCAAGTACTCGAAGATCGTGTCACGAACTTCGTCCTCAAGGCTGTGGTTGTGCTTGCGCGCTTCCCTGAGGTAGCTCTTATAGAGTCTCCACGGAACGTTTCTGATCGTTATCTCTCGCATCAAACCGACCTCTGATCCACCGCAACCGAAAGACAGCCCTCAATCGCCTCGCGAACGCTCGCCTACAGCTCCTCCACGGTTTCGCTCTGCGTGGCACAGCCGGGGATCGCCGGGACTTCAGCCCAGTAGCCACCTTCCTCCGCTTCGTGGACTATGACTCTAATCTTCACCACGCCTGCTTCGGGCTCCTACCCTCGTCGTTCCATTGTAACATCTGCGGAAGCGTGAAAGCCCCAAACGGTGGTGACCCATTTTAAGATCTCACCAGCATCCGTGGGTTCTAGTGTGCTGATTCAGCTTTCTTGTGGTCGCTTTGAGCCTTCGTCTGCCCTAACCTCTCGCTGCCTTCGCCTTGGCCCGCTCGAACGTCATTGCGCCTTTCTTTAGGTCTGCGTCCACTGCAATCGTTTCGCCGGGAAGAACCTCGCCGTCCAGGAGTTTCATGGCCAGCGGGTCCTGGATCAGCCGCTGAATGGCCCGTTTTAGCGGGCGCGCCCCGAACTGCGGATCATAGCCTTCGCGGAAAAGCAGCTCCTGCGCGCGCGGCGTCAGCTCAATCTGGATCTTACGCTCGGCCAACAATCTCTTCAGATAGGTCAGTTGCAGGTCGATGATCTTCTTGATGTTCTCCTTGCCCAGCGGATTGAAGATCACGATTTCATCGATGCGGTTCAAGAACTCGGGACGGAAGTGTTCGAGCAGCGCCTCGTGGATGCGCTTTTTGAGCACTTCGGAGATCACGGCGGGTTCATCGGCCCCGCGAGCGTTCATCGCTTCATGGATGTAAGTGCTGGCGATGTTGGAGGTCATGATGATCACCGTGTTTCGGAAGTCCACGGTGCGGCCCTTGCCGTCGGTCAAGCGGCCTTCATCAAGGATCTGGAGGAAGATGTTGAACACGTCGGGGTGCGCCTTTTCGATTTCGTCAAAAAGCAGCACGGAATAAGGGCGGCGGCGCACTTGCTCGGTGAGTTGCCCGCCCTCCTCGTACCCGACGTAGCCCGGAGGGGCGCCGATCAATCGCGCCACCGCGTGTTTTTCCATGTATTCGGACATGTCGATGCGCAGCATGGCGCGTTCATCGTCGAATAGGAATTCCGCCAGCGCCCGCGCCAGCTCGGTCTTCCCCACGCCTGTGGGGCCGAGAAACAGGAATGAGCCAATGGGCCGCTTGGGGTCGGAAAGCCCCGCCCGGCTGCGCCGCACCGCATTCGCCACGAGCTTCAAAGCTTCGTCCTGCCCCACCACACGGAGCCGCAAACGGTCTTCCATCTCCACGAGCTTGGCCACCTCGCCTTCCAGCATCTTAGAGACTGGAACGCCCGTCCATTTCGAGACCACCCGCGCCACGTCCTCCTCGTCAACCTCTTGCTTCAGCATGCGGCCGGTCTTCTGCATTTCTTCGAGCTTCGCAGTGGCGGCCGCCAGTTGCTTTTCCAGGGTCACCAGCTTGCCGTAACGGATCTCCGCCGCCTTGTTCAGGTCGCCTTCCCGCGTGGCGCGCTGTTCGTCGCCCTTGGCCTGCTCGATCTGGCTCTTCATGTCGCTGATGCGGGTGATGACTTCCTTTTCTGCCTTCCAGCGCAGCTTCAACCGGCTGGACTTTTCCTTGAGCTCGGCCAGTTCCTTCTCCAGCTTTTCCAGACGCTCGCGTGAGCTGACATCGTCCTCCTTGCTCAGAGCTCGGCGCTCGATCTCGAGCTGAACGATGCGCCGCTCGATCTGGTCGATCTCCGCCGGCATCGAGTCGATCTCGATGCGCAGGCTGGAGGCGGCCTCGTCGATGAGGTCGATGGCCTTGTCCGGCAGGAAGCGATCCGCGATGTAGCGTTGGGAGAGCACTGCGGCGGCGACGATAGCTGAGTCCTTGATCGTGACCTTATGATGATCCTCGTAGCGTTCTTTAAGCCCGCGAAGGATGGCGATGGTGTCCTCGACACTGGGCTGGCCAACGTAAACCGGCTGGAAGCGGCGCTCGAGCGCGGCGTCCTTCTCAATGTATTTCTTGTACTCGTTCAGCGTCGTCGCGCCAATGCAGCGCAATTCGCCGCGCGCCAGAGCGGGCTTCAGCATGTTGGAAGCGTCAATGGACCCTTCCGCCGCGCCGGCGCCCACCAGGGTGTGCAGTTCGTCGATAAAAAGGATCAACTGGCCGCTCGACTCCTCAATTTCCTTGAGCACAGCCTTGAGGCGGTCCTCAAATTCTCCCCGGTACTTCGAGCCGGCCACCAACGCCCCGAGATCAAGTTGCACCAGGCGCTTCGACTTGAGCGACTCCGGCACATCCCCGGACACCATGCGCTGGGCAATGCCCTCCACGATGGCCGTCTTACCCACCCCAGGCTCGCCGATCAGTACGGGATTGTTCTTGGTACGCCGCGAAAGCACCTGGATAACCCGGCGCACCTCGTCGTCGCGGCCAATCACCGGATCGAGCTTGCCGCGCCGCGCCAGTTCCGTCAGATCGCGCGCGTAACGTTCGAGAGCCTGGTATTTGTCCTCCGGGTTTTGGTCGGTCACGCGCTGCGTGCCTCGGACCGAAACCAGAGCCTTCAGGATCGCGTCGTGGGTTATTCCGTGCCGCGCCAGAATGCGGCCGGCAGCCTCTTTCGACTTCCTCGACAACGCCAGGAGGAGATGTTCAGTGGAAACAAACTCGTCCTTGAATTGCTCGGTCTCCTTGGCGGCCTGGTCCAGGACCTCTTTGAGCGCCGGCGAGAGATAATGGTCGGTGGTCCCGCCCACCTTGGGGAGAGCCTCGATGGCCCGCTCCGCTTCCGCGGCAACCGCAGACGGCGGCGCTCCCAACCGCGCTAGCAGACTGGGGACAATTCCCTCTTTCTGCTCAATCAAAGTCAACAGCAGATGCAAAGGGTCCAGTTGCTGGTTGCCGAAACGCCCGGCAACGTCCTGCGTTCCTTGCAGGGCCTCCTGGGCCTTAACCGTGAATTTGTCAAATCGTGTCGCCATGTTAAACACTCGAAAATGGAAATTAGAAACTGGAAAATCGAAATCCGAAATTCGAAAATCGAAATTCGAAAATGGAAAATCAGACCTTACCACTTTTGAGTTTCGATTTTCTCATTCGGCAATCTGAGCATCAAGAGTACTGGCCGCTTTCTAAGCGAGACGGTCGTTCTAGACTGTTGACTGTCGACTGTTGACTCTCGACTGCTTCACTGCCTTACAAAAACAAACCGCGCCGGGCCGCCTTGGCGACCCCAGCGCGGTTTCAAAGCTCTGGGCGGTGAAGAGATTGCCGGGGTGTTGAGCACACCGCGCACCGTGGCCTCGCCACCTTAATTCTTGGTGACGTCGATCTTAATGGTCTTCGGCTTGGCCTCTTCGCGCTTGGGCATCGTCAAGGTCAACAATCCATCCTTGAACTCGGCCTTCACCTTGTCGGCGCTGATCGAGTTGGGAAGCGAGAAGCTTCGAGCAAAGCTGCCGTAAGAGCGCTCAACACGGTGGTAGTTCTGCTCCTTGACCTCTTTTTCGAACTTGCGCTCGCCCTTGAGATAGAGAGTGTTGTCCTCTACTCGAACGTCCACATCCTTCGGATCAACCCCAGGCAGCTCCGCCTTCAGGACGATGGCGTCCTCGGTTTCGTAAATGTCCACCGGGGGAGCCCATGAACGGGTCGAGAGTTCCGTCTCACCGAGCTGGGATGAGAAGGCATCTCGGAACAAACGGTCCAAGTCCCTCTGAGCCGTGACTAGATCCCTGAATGGTTCCCATCGAACAATTGCCATTGCTGTTTACCTCCTTGAGTTTTCGTTCCACTAAGTTTCTCGTTCTCAACCTTAGTAGATGAATATCATATAAGTTTAGTTACATCTTGTCAAGATTTATTTCTTTCTTATTTTCAATAAGTTACAACTATCTTTGAGCGCATACAGCAACCACACCCCCCTCCACGCAACTTTGAGCGACGTCAAACGACTCACAATCGCAGCTCCGACTTGCCCTGGCCGTTTTCGGCTTAGACTAAAGTCTCCGAGTGCTTTACGATCCCGGGCATGTACAGGTTATTAGATTCCCACCTTGGCAGGAGTGGTTGCGGCTAAAGGGCTGGCGTCCCGAGTTTCACCGTGAGCCGACGTGCGGTGGTGGCACGTCGCGCTCCGGCGGCGATGATGACAGTCCCGAGGTGGTCTAAAAGTGTTACAATTCTGTTCGGATGTTTTATCCTTGAACCAAGTTGCGAAGTACTGAGGTCAGACGGCTGCGGTTCGCCAAGTTCGAGGGGGGATTATGATCCGAGGGCTTTGGGTGATTATTGCGCTCGTGCTTCTTTGCTTATTGTTCCCACTAACTTCCAAGGCGCAGTTGAAGGTGGGCGATCGCGCGCCGGACTTTGCGCAGCAGGACCAGAAGGGCCAGACCATAAAGCTTAGCGATTTTCTGGGGAAGAAGAGTGTCGTCCTGGCGTTTTACATCAAGGCCAGCACGCCTGGTTGAACCAAGGAACTGACGGCATATCAGGCTGATATCGCCAAATTCGAGGCAGCCAACGCGCAGGTGCTAGGCATCAGCGTGGATGACGCCGAGGCGAACCGAAAGTTTGCGCAGAGCCTCGGCGCGACGTTCCCGATCCTGAGCGACCCTGAGAAGACGACCGCCAAGGCTTACGGCGTCCTCAATTTCACTCATCTCTTTGCCAACCGGGTAACTTTCGTGATCGACAAAGATGGAGTGATCCAGCACATCGACAAAGGCTCCGATGCGATCGACCCTACCGGTGCTTGTGGCGCCTGCAGCGGTCTGCAGCACAAGAAGCAGTGAAGTGCTGTACGTTCACCCCTTCTATTCAAAATCTATTTCCTTGATGCGGGCGAGCGGCAGGGAGAAATCGAAGACGCGGTCGCTGGCTGGATCGTATTGGTCGGAGATGCCCAGGAATCGCATCTCCACGGGCTGGTTCGTAGGCATAAGGAACTTACCCTCTTCGAGCTTGCCGTCGCGAAGGGTCATTTTCAGGTGGTCGCCCTGAATCTGGACGTTCGTGATCTTGGACATATCAACGTCGTCGGCGCTCCCATTATCCAAGAGGATGCTGAAGCTGGTCGTCGCGGGGATCGACTCGAGCAAGGAGCCACGCCCGCCGGGCGGATAGAAATCCAGGTAGACGTCAAAGAGTCTCGTGGCCTTCCCGGCCAGGTCGGTCACGGTCGCTTTGAAGCCGAAGCGCTTCCAGATTTCCACGATCTGGCGCCGTTGTTCGGGGCTGGCGGTTTGAACGCTGTAAGGCAGGCTGCCCTTGTTCAGGCGAACGACTTCCACCCTGCGGTCTCTCAACTCGAAGTGCTTGTAAACCACGAACGCGGAATCTTCTCTGATCAGAATGGCGTCACGCTGCACCACGGCCTGCTTGCCCTGGCCGGTCATCTGATAGATCGTGTCCGCTCCCAAAGGCAAAGCCACGCTCAGCAGTAAAGAGAGCAAGAGCAATCTGATTCTCACTCCGGGACTCCTGCAAATGAAGGGGCCCCGCCGCGATCCGTGAACGATCGCTCTGCGGGGCCCAAGCAAACAGTGCCGTGACTAGCCCTTCTTCTTCGCTTTCTTATACTCTGTTGGCACAGTAGCTTTGAGTTGTTCGATGCTGGCCTGTGCGGCTTGTGCCCACGGGCCATTGGGTTGTAATTTCAGGTAAGTCTGAAACGCTTCAATCGTTCCCGGAACCGGAACGACCGAGCCATCAGGCTTTGTCTCGGCCTTGCCAAGCAGGGCCATGCCATACCAATAAAAGGCGTTGGCGTTATTGGGATCGATGTCGGTAGCCTTTTTCAGGGCGACGGCGGCATCATCCATCTTGCCCTGATTGACCATGACCACTCCCAGATTATAGTAATAATTACCTGCGTGAGTTGGGTCGAGATCAGCGGCTTTCTGGAATTCCGCCTTGGCGTCATCAACCTTCCCCATGGTGGCGTAAATGCTGCCAAGGTTATTGTGGAGCCCCGCATCATTGGGGGATATCACCATAGCCTTCTGGTAAGTGTCGATGGCCTTTTGTTGGTCCTGCAATCTTGTGTCCCGGTTCTGGTCCACATCTGCCGCCTTTGCATAGGCCTGGGCCATCTGGGAAAGCACAACGGGAACATTCTTATCCTTCGCCAGCGGCAGCGCCTTCTCAAACATGGCGGCAGACTCGGCATACTGCTTCGCCTGGAAAAGGGCCGCAGCCTGATCAAAGGTTGCTTTCAGGCCCGTGAACTGTTTCTGGTCCTTCTGCGCCTCTTCGATCTTCTTGGCTGCTTCGGGGTTTTCCTTCATGGTATTGGCTTTTTCTTTGGCCAAGTCAAAATTCACTTCGGTGGGGTCCCCGATCCCCACGTGCTGAGTGACGTTAAAAACTGACTGGCCGGCAGGGCTGATGAGGGTGACTTTATAGGTGGCAGGAGAAAGGCCGATATATACGTACTCCCCTTTCTTATTGGTCTTCGTATGCTGACTCCACTTCATTTCCTGCCGGTCCACCTGGACTGTATAGCCTACCAGCGGCTTGCCGTCCTCGCCTAAGCACTTACCGGTCAACCCGCCGGTTTGTGCAAACGCGGAAACTGCTATCGCCATAGCCGCCAAGGCACCTGCCGTCGCGAACAGTCTCCGCCTCCATGAACTAAGCATAATTTCCTCCTTCAGTCATATTGCAGACTCACATTCTAGCGCCACTTGCCGTTCCACTCAACCCCATTCGGCTGCTTATGATAACCCAAGATACTCGAAAATCAAGGGGCACAGCGCGGTAGTGTTGGCAATTTCAACGCACCACGGACGACGTGGAGTTCCGGCCGTATTGAGGGCGGCGGGCATAAGGTATGGGGTCTTCGATCCCAGCTTCTGCGAAAGCGCGAAGGCGCAACGCGCAACTATCGCATACCCCGCAAGCCGCATCCTCCGCCTGGTAGCATGACCAGGTGCTTGCGAAGGGCGCGCCCAGTTCGATTCCCCGCCGGACAAGTTCACTCTTGCGCATGCTGATGACGGGCGTAACGATTTCCAGTTGTGTCTCCGGCTTGGTGCCGGCCGCGATTACACGATTGAACGCCTCGTAGTAAGCGGGGCGGCAATCGGGATAACCGGAGCTATCTTCCTCCACCGCCCCGATGAAGATTTTGCGGGCCCCGAGGACTTCGCCCCAGGAAACGGCGATCGAAAGAAAGTGTGCATTGCGAAAAGGCACGTAGCTGGAAGGAATGTCCTTGCGATCCAGATTAGCCAACTCGACTGCCAAGGCAGGGTCCGTTAAGCAGGAGCCGCCGATCTGCCGCAAGTGGTCCAGGCGGCAGACCAGGCGATAATCCGCCTGGTAGAAGTCTGCAAGGGCGTTGAAGGACTGAAGTTCGCGGGCTTCGGTCCGCTGGCCGTAGGCCACATGCAGCATGGCCAGGCGGTATTCGAGGTTTGCTAGAGCTGTAGTAACGCAACTGTCCATGCCGCCACTGGCGAGAATAATGGCGAGGGGCTTGCCGGTAGTCCGTAGTCCGTGGTCCGTGGTCCCTGGTCCCTGGTCGGCGTTCATTCGCGTGGTTTCGCTCAAATGGCAACCGCTTGGCTTAGTTCTTTCCGCCTGGCACCTGCTGCTTTCCGCCTACTGCGCCGGTACGGGCACGCCATGGCGTGCCCCTACACGCCCCGCGCCTCCGCTCCCCAGATGAACTTGTGGATTTGCAGGCCCAGTCGCACCTCCAGGCCGTCGCGCAGGATCCATTCCGCCAAGGTGCGCGGCGATAACCGGTCGAACACCGGAGAGAAAATCACTTCATCGACATGCCGATGCAGGTCGTGCTGGGCGAGAAAGTTTCGAGCGTAGCAGTAGTCATTCTCGTTTAGTATCACGAACTTGATCTGGTCTTTTCGTTCCAGCAAGGCCAGGTTATCAAAACAGAATTTGCCTTCCTCACCGCTTTCCGGGCATTTCACGTCAATTACTTTGACGACTTGGCGAGGCAATTGGGCCACGCTGCGCTCCCCGCTGGTCTCAACCAATACGCGGAAGCCCTGGGCAAGCAGTTGGTCAGTCAAGGGATAGATTTCCTGTTGCAAAAGGGGTTCGCCCCCAGTCAATTCCACTAAGCTACCACCCAATTGCTGGAGCCTGGCAAGCACCTGAGCAACCGACATCTTCTGCCCGCCGTAGAAGGCGTAGGCGGTGTCGCACCAGTGGCAGCGTAGGTTGCAGCCCGTTAGCCGTACGAAAAGGCAGGGCAGGCCGGAGTAGGTGGACTCGCCCTGGATCGACTTGAAAATCTCGGTGATTACCATTCTCTTCTCGCAAGCTCGAGACGAAACTTCCGCAATCTAATCCATTCTACATGATTCGAAGAGCAGGAGTCAGGAGCCAGGAGTCAGAAGACAGACCACCCGGCGTCGGGCCTAGAGTGCCCAGATGGCACAGGGTGCAGACTTCATGGGGCAAAGTCTTATTCTGACTCCTGGCTCCTGACTCCTGCCTTTCGAGCGTAGAATTCCCCACTCACCAGATGATAATTTGCGAGGAACATGGCATAATGACCTGGGGCGATTAGTAATCTAATTAATTGACAAGGCAACGTTTGAGGCAGGGGGGCAATCTTTTTTACCGGACGAGTGTACGCATTGGCATTTTGATTGCATCCAATTTGACAGGCGCGCGAGGAGCGGATTATGTTGACGCAAGATGAACTGGGAAAGATCCGCGAAGAGAATGAAGCTGAAGACACCTGGCGGAAGTACTCCCGGCATATTGTTGCGGACCTGTTGGAAGGTTGCGCCATTTGCGGCGCCCTCCGTGAAAGGGAGCATTTAGCCCGTTGCCGTTGGTGCGAGGACGTTTACTTCTGCAAGCAGGGAGTTTGCGCGCAGCAGCACCAGGCCGAAATGCACCCCGCCGTGGCCTTCTGGACGTGGTAAGGGCAGTGACAAGTGACGAGTGACGAGAAAAAAGACCCAAACGGGTAGGTTCGTCATTAGTCAGTTGCCTCTGCGTTCTTGCCATTCTTGCTCGTCACTTGTCACTCGTCACTGCTTTTCCGGTCTGTACGTGGCTGAAGTCGTATCTGTTTCCCAAACCGTAACGCCCTGCACCTGCAAACCCTGACTCGCTGCCCGTGGTTCGATCTCGCCGCAAACATACTTGGCCAGATTCTCGGCCGAAGGATTCAACTGGTCGAAGGGAGGAATATCGTTGAGGAAATGGTGGTCGAGTTTTTCGACCAGCCGCTTAAGCTCGGCCCGCAATTCAACAAAATCCATCAGCAATCCGTCCCCATTGAGCTTGTCCCCGGCGAGCGTTACGCGAACCTTGTAGTTGTGTCCGTGGACGTTTTCGCACTTTCCTTTATAGTTGCGCAGGGCATGCCCCGCGGCGAAGGTGTAATCAACCGAGATTTCAAACATTCTGAGTTTCCTTCCTCAGGAGGGAACAGGGAATAGGGAATAGGGAATAGGGAACAGACTTGCTTCCCTTGAACCTCGAATCTCAGCGCAGTTGCTTTTTGCAATCGGTTGCGACGGCTGGCCTGCATCGTGCTCACCTCTGTTGGGCGGATCCCGATGCGACCCAGCCGCACGATCGTCCTGTCCCCTATTCCCTGTCCCCTGTTCCCTATCCTTGCATGAAACCCTTCACTTCATCCAGCCGATTCGTCTTGCGGTAACGCGGCAAGCTTTCCAGGAAAGTCCTGCCGTATTGTTTGCGCATCATGCGGTTGTCCAGAATGGCAAGGACTCCGCGATCTGTCTGGCTGCGGATCAGCCGCCCAAATCCTTGTTTCAACGACAGGACGGCCTGCGGAACCTGGTAATCCATGAAGGCATTGCCCCCCTCTTCGTTGATCTGCCGGATTCTCGCCGCGATGACGGGGTCCGTAGGGACGGCAAAGGGGAGGCGGTCAATCACCACCGCGCTTAGTTGTTCGCCTTGCACATCCACGCCCTGCCAGAAGGAGCTGGTTCCAAAGAGCACCGCGTGGGGCGTATTGCGGAATCGCTCGAGCATTTCGGTCTTGGGCATCGAGCCTTGAATCAGCATGGGATAGCGCACGTGGGGGTGAACGCGCTCGTAAACCTCGCGCATCTGCTGGTGTGAGGTAAAAAGCACGAAGGCCCGCCCGCGGGTGGCCTTCAAGAGTTGGACAACCTCTTCAGCCGCCTGGCGTGCGAAGGTTGGCTCGCGGGGGTCGGGCAGGTGCAGGGGAGTATAGAGCAAAGCCTGGCTGGGGAAATCGAAGTGCGAATCCAGGATCCGCTCCTTGGCGTTTTCGATCCCCAGGCGCCTCTTCAGAAAATCGAAGTTGCCGCCCACGGCCAGCGTGGCGGAGGTCAAGATCACCGTGTCGACGCTCTCGAACAGGCGCTGCTTCAGGACGGGCGCCACATCAATCGGTGTGGCCTCCACAAACACGCCTCGCCCGCGCCGCTCCCACCAATAGACCATGTTCCGCTCTTTGCCTTCCAGGACCGCCTGTAGGGCCTGACGAAGCTCGACGGCGCGCCTCATCAGGTTGTTGACTTCCTCGGGCCGGTCTTTCAAGCGGCCCAGTTCAGTCTCCAGACGCACCAGGGCGCTGAGCAGGCTGGCGTAAGAACCGCCGTGCACTTGCAGGAAGGAATCCCGGTTATCGAAGCTCGAGCGAGTCTCCTGGTTTGGGAAAAGCTCGAAAAAGAGCTCTGCGCGGCGCCGCAACTCAGCGACGGCGTGAAGCACTTCATCGCTCTTCATTCCCTTCAATTTCAGGGTTGCTTCCGTGTCGCGCGCCAGTTCTTCGAAACGATAGTTGCTCACCTGCAACCCGAAATACTGCGTGGCCACATCCTCGATGTCGTGCGCCTCGTCGAACACCAGGGCTTCGTAATCGGGAAGCAGACTCGCCACCTCGGATCCGCGAATGGCGAGGTCTGCGAAGAAGAGGTGGTGGTTGACGATAATCAAGTCGGCGGCGGCGGCGTGCTGGTGCATCAGGGTTATGAAGCAGCGGTCGAATTGGGCGCACTTCTGCCCCGTGCAAGTCTCGCGCCGGGCGTCGACCTTCGCCCAAAGCTCGCTCGAATCCGGCAGCCAGCCCAGCTCCGCCCGGTCTCCCGACTCCGTCTTTGCTTCCCAGTCCTTCAGTTTCGGATACTGCGCCACCTCCTCGAGGCCGTTCAGCACCGGCTGCTTTTCGATGTCGTAGAGCTTCTGCCGGCAGAGATAATTCTGCCGCCCTTTCATCAGGGCGACGCGGACGTCGGGGAAGAGCTTCTTCAAGAACGGGATGTCTTTGAAGAAGAGTTGCTCCTGAAGGTTCTTGGTGCCGGTGGAGATGACCACGCGCCGCCCGCTCCGCATCATCGGAACCAGGTAAGCCAGTGTCTTGCCGGTGCCTGTGCCCGCCTCCACAATCAGGTGCTGGCGATTTTCGCTGGCCGCTTCGACGCTCTCCGCCATCTCAAGCTGGCCCGGCCGGTACTCGTAATTCGGATGACGGCGCGCCAGCCATCCCCCGGGTCCAAACACCCGCTCCAGGGGAGCTTTTTCCGTCTTCGCGTTGTTTGTGACCGGCATCGTTTTAGGAAGTCGAGAAACTAGAGGATAACACACGGACGACGAGTGGAAGCGTGCAGGAAAGGGGGCTCGCCGGGGCGTAATTCTCCGGTGATCCTGAGCGCACCGGAGGATATCCGCAGTTCGCTGGAAAAGCATCGGCCGGGACTCTTAGCGGCGGTGTGAATGACCGCGCCCATGCGTTTCTCCCGCAGCCAATGTAGCCGACTTTATGTCACTTTCCAGCCTGGGCCTTCAACTCAGCAGTCTTGCCTTCGTTTGGCTTAAGTGTGCTGTTTTTGCTCCTCTAGTGCTTAAATTGTGTTAAACTGCGTGCAATAACGCACATATTCTGCAACATTGAAAAGGGCGACTTCCTTTGTTTTCAAATACTTCTTAGCTTCGTTCCCACTATTTTTCATTTTTTGTATTTCCCTGGCTTACCGCCTGACCAGGCCCATCCCAATCGGCCCGCCACCGTCGCGTTGCGGCGGCCATAGGCGGCAAAATGTCCATATCCAAGACCACGTTTATAGGCTATCATTGCCCGGGCCCGTTGTCAAGCAAAAAATAGGCAGGGTGCCGATCTCCTTTGGGTCCGCAATTATCCAGGTGCGACCAGCGAGGACTAATCTGCCGGGTGTGGTCCATCTTTCGGGTTGCCGACCATCCGCCCGGAACCACCTAGCGCTACATCCGCGTCTAATGTAGGACAAAGTGGAGGTCACGCTTTTTGCGGACCGTCGTTTACGCGGCCCCATGCGAGGGGATATCGTCTTTCTGGACTGCATCCGTTGCCGTAATGCCTCGAGCTAGGGAATGCCCGAGAATCTTCTTTGTCGATAGCTCATGAGGTATCCCTTCCAGAATAAGCCGTTGGCTATCAGATATTCGCCGAGGCGCTCTCGAATTTAACGGTCGAGCCGCTGAAACGTTTCCAAGGAATCATACATTCTGTTCTCCCGCGCTGGTAGGTCTGGCCTCCCCTGGGGCTGTCAGGATTCGCCAGGACGAGAAGACGAAAAAAGCTCACACAGCAGGCGACTCCGGTGTACACTATATTGTCACCAAGGGCGTCAAAACCGAAATCTTCGTTTATGGGCTCCACCAATGGATGCCTATCATCTGTTATTGAGGAGGATACTCATTTGCCGAACCCAGTAACGTTCTCTTCACCGCTGAAATTCAGTCCCATACCGCTGAAATTCGGTCCCATTGGACCCGGCCAAACGACTCAAGGCAACACGCAGTGCGGAACCCTTTCGGCGCCCGCGAATGTGACAGCCATCATTACGGGCGATGCCAACCACGTCTTCAGTGTTCTCTCCGTCACGAGCTTTCAGTTGGTAACCACAATTGAAACTCCGGACCCCGGCGAAATTAAAGGGCCGGTGAAGCCGGTTACGGTTACAACGGCGGAGCAGGTGAGCCAGTCGAACGGCGTCACGCCGCTCGCTGTCGCCGGCGGGCAGTACGTCGAGGTGACGGTTCAATTTGCGCCGACGTCTTCCTCGCCGGACAACTGCACTGCCATCCTCCAGATCAGCGGAGACACGTGGACACCGGTTTCCGTTTCCGTCCCGCTCAGCGGCTCCGTGGGCGAAGTTACCGTTAATGTGCCGCCGATTACCGTGGTGCAGAATAAATCGACAACGGTCGAAATAACCGTAACTCTGACGGCAGGGACGGCCACCACCGCCGATCTTAAGCTCCAGCCGGGAAGCTTCACCCCAACAAAGATCGCGAACTTTCCCGTGTCGTCGCCAGCAAGCACTGATTTCTCTCCGGATGGAATGCTGACACTGACGCCGCCCCCCTCAAAAGCAATCAGCAAAGGTAATCCGGCGAAATGGACGTTGAAGGTGAGCGGCGGCAGCCTCAGCCCCGGCAAGTACGCGTTCCCGCTGGGCGGTTCCGCCTTCGGCGGCGCATTCACCTTTGGCGCTACGGTAAACGTAACCGTCGAACTGCCCTACTTTTTCGTCAAAAGTGCGCTCGGTGGAGTGATCGACATTGCGGGCGCCTCGAGCACGGATGGGGCGGGCCTTGACGCGTTCACCCAGAAATCGACCGATAACGAAAACCAACTCTGGGCGTTCGTGCCCGATCCCGCCGGCTCGGGCTATTACTACATGGTGAGTAAACTCAACGGAAACGTAATCGACATTGAGGAAGCCTCGACGCGATCCAACGCGCTCCTTGATGCTTATCCGCGGAAAGTAGCCGTCGACGGATATTCCGGATCAAAGAACCAGCTTTGGTACTTCGTCGCCGATCCCGCGGCTCCGCAGACCTCTCGCATCGTCAGTGAGCTGAACGGGAACGTCATCGACGTCCAAGGGGCATCGACCGCACCCGGTGCGTTGCTCGACTCCTACCCCGTGAAGATAACCGCAGCCCAGAACCAACAATGGACCGTCGTCGGCGAGAGCTTCCCATCCGTTGTTCCGACGGTACCGTACGGCCCATTTTGGGGTAACGGCAACGTCAACTATATCCTCGACGGCGACGGCGCTGCTCTGACGGGTGTCTCGGTAACCATCCATTTCACTTCTGATTTCAGCAGTTCCGCCAACGGGTACGGCTTTCAATTGAACTGTTACTCGACGGAGGGTAAGTCGATCACAACCGTCTGGCAACAATACGTCGTACTGGCCAGCCCCGGCGATAACACGCTCTACGCATATATCGACAACTGGTCCGGCATATTCCCCACTTTCAACCAGGTCGTCAACACCAAGGCCACCTTAGCAACCTTGCCGAGTGCGACGATACCGGCCGGCTATTCAATTACGATCGCGTTGACCTACTATCAGGACCCGCAGTATCAGTACACAGATCAATATACGGCAATTGTTTCCGGTGCAAGTTACACGATGAAAGACAACAAAGGGAACGTCGTGGGCAGCACGACGATCGGGATTCTCGGGCAGAACCTGTATAATTCGAGTGCGTCGGCTACGCTGGCAAACCTTGCGCCGATCTCTGCCCTTCAGCTCAGCATCGTGGGAGATAAAAACTCCAATACGGCAACACTGACGCAGGGCGCGGGAACCATCACCTATTATGCCTCAAGCGGTTTTACTGCAACACAGCTTGGGCCGAAGGTTCCGCCCGACTCGGTCTTCAAGAATTTTGCCGGGACAGGGGAGAACGCCAACGTTTTCTACGGCCCGTTGCCCTGGCCGTGGTCCATTTCCATGAAGAGCAATAGCAACCAGTTTGTCCAGCTATTCCAGTTGACTCCGGGAGGACTTCCCACGATCGATGAGCATCGAAAGGCCGACCTTCTCCGCCGGCACGGCCTGCCGTCCTCCTGAGGATGGAAGTCAATTACGTTTTCAGACAATGTGAAAACTGCGATAGATGGTTCCGATTATCCGCGTGCCATGCTCTACGGAACATTTACGGAAACATTACTTGATGGAACGAGTCGCGGGTATCGGATCCAGAAGTGAAGGCGCGTATGCTTGAGTAATTTTACACCAAGGTGCGGGTTGCCTCAGGAGAAGCCGTTTCAGCGTTCGAGATAAGGACTCTTCTAAGGTTCCACGCAGATGAATTGTCTATTCCCAATCCCCGGGCTGGCCACTCTAGAAGTGGACGGCCGCCGTAAGAAGCCCAGCATGCAGGGGTGTTTACTTAGCCGAGTTCACTTTGACGGCAAACCGCAGATGTGATCTGTGTGTCGTCTCTTTCGTTCACGCTTGGATCACGCGCCACTCGGAAGTTACCACGGACGGGCGACGATCCAGCGGCCACCGATTACTCGCGATCGACGGCGCAGCGTAGACTCACCCCGCTGTTGGCCTTTGGGAACGCCTTGGTGCGAATCAATTCAGATTGACCCACTTCCGGAGAATTCGTAGAGTCTGTTGGGTCCCTTCGGGACCCAGTCGGAACGCTTAATCTAACGCCTATGCCCTTTCACCCCGGTGCTGGTAATCACCAAAGGTGATAGTAGCCGTCGCGCAGCGCAACCTGCACGGGAAGGCCAAATAATTTGGAGAGTCGCTGGGTGGTCAAAAGCGCGCGTTTGGGGCCATCGGCATAGACGCGGCCTTCGCGGAGCAGGATGACACGGTCGATTTCCGGAAGAATGTCGGGAAGGTGATGGGTCACCATCAGGATTCCCGTGCCGGCCCGGGCCAGTTTCCGCAAAATATCCCGGAGTCCCAGGGCAGCTCGAAAATCCAGACTGTTGCTCGGCTCATCCAGGAGCAGAGCCATGGGATCGTGCACCAGGGCGCGGCCGATGAGCAATCGGTGCGCCTCGCCCGGCGAAATCCCGTTCATCTCGCGATCCGCCAAGTGCCCGGCCCCCAGAAGTTCGAGCACCTGGTTGGTCTTTCGAGTCATTGCCCTGCTGACTTGATGATAAGGCTGAACCCCGATGCTGCTGAAGAATCCGGAAAGCACCATCTCCCGGCCTGTAATCTCCCGTGTCGAGCGCTCGAGCAATTCGCTGGAGACAATCCCCAACAACCGGCGCAACTCGAAGACGTTCCAGGTCTCGCGCCCCAGGATGGTCAAGGATGATCCGGACTCAGCCAGCGGGTAACACTCCCGCGTGATGGTCTTGATCAGCGTCGACTTGCCGCATCCGTTCGGCCCCAGGATCGCGACGTGTTCCCCTGCCCCGATGGTGAGTGTAACGTCGTCGAGCACTCGTTTGCCGCCCAGCATCACTGAGACGTGACGGAAATCGAGCAGCCCTCGCGTCATTCCTTCCTGCCCTCTGCCGCCTTGCGCAACGCTGCCACGTCCGCTATGTCTTGCGGTCGGCCCGCCGCAAGCTTTGCGGCTATTAGGTCCTCGCTGCCGATGAATTCCGCCGTGAGTCCGCTTGCTGGGTCGATAATGGCCTGGACGCGGCGTTCCCACGCTTGGTCAAAATCGACGCCGCCGATGTCCGTTAGGAGATCGACCATGAGCGGCGCTCGCCCCAAGCGGAAGAACGTCTTGCGATCAATGAAATCATCGGGCGTAAGTCCTTCCATCGGCGCGCCAAATTCGGCCAGGGCCGCGTAAACAGCTTGGGCATTCTCGGCGTCGGGCTTAATCAGGAGGTCAATGTCCTTGGTGCCGCGGGGCTGGGTATGAAACGAAACGGCATACCCACCGACAATGAGGTACTTAACCTTCCGGCTGTTGAAGACGGACAAGAGTTCTTTCAAGTCTTGGAACATCTGTGATGAGTCCTTTTATCCGGTAAGACGCAAGCGTCATCTCCGCGACCGCCTCCATCCGTTCTGCGGCGGAGAGTCGCTGCCACTCTCGAGTCTCGTCAGCCTTCATGTCCTCGAGATTGCTGTACCTGCGGATAGTCTTGTCCATTGCATCTAGTTGTAGCACGTCCCGGACTCCAGTTCAAACCAGAGCCAGCCACGTGGCTTCGTCCCCGGAGGACACTTTGGGGCAGGTAGTTTCTGCCGGGCAGGAAGGGCGCAACCGCTGACGTAAGCGCTCCGGACCTCGCGCCCCAAAGGGGCTGAATCCCCTTCTTTCCACGCCTCTCAATCCACGTGGAACACTTCTTTCAGGTCCGCCCACCATTCGCCTTCGGCCCGCGTCGGGACGGGTTGCTGCAAGGGCTTCATGATGGACCACCATTCCTGAGTCATGGGGTCCGCAGCCATCTTTGCCATGTCAGCTTCGAAATCTTCACCCACATATTCAAAATAGGCGAAGAGAGTGTGGTCCTTGTGGAAAATTGAGTAATTGCGAATGTTGCAGTCGTAGATGGTCTTCAACACTCCCGGCCACACTTTCGAATGATATTCGACGTACTTCTCGTAGGCCTCAGGCTTTAATCCGATGAGCTGTCCATAACGCTTGCGCTTTGGCGTGGGCATAGGTTCCTCAATTCTTTTCGCAGACGACCCCGATTGATCCTATCTCGGGCTGTCTTCGGGGCGAAGAGATACTGCGTCCAACCAGGCGGTCCCTACAATCTCCGTCGGGAACACCCTGCTGCGTGGCCGCCAAAATGAAACCCGCACCGCCTGCGTATGCGGTCCGGTGGTAAAAGACACCCCCACGAGGTGCCAGGGCGTCGTCCCCACGGCGGTCTCGCTGACCCCGTCGGGAAATCCTCCCGGAGTGATATCACGGACGAGCAAACAGGGGCCCGTGTCGGAAGTGATCTCCTGCGTGCGGACATAAGCCTCCAGCCTGTAGGATTGGCGCGGGAGGACCGGCACGATTTGATAGACGGGTTCGTATGGATCGTTGCGGCTGACCGTGAAGTCTATGCGGAGGCTGTGTTTTCCGTGGTAAGCCACGGGAGCGGAAAAATCGACGGCCAGATACGTTGTGCTGCCGGTTCTCCAGTCAAACCCCGAGTTCAACGGAGGTCTTTCAAAGTCGCCGTTGAACATCAGGTTGCCTTTTCCTGAGCCCGGCTCGACGATTCCCAGCCGCTCGAGATCCTGCCAGACATTCAGGGCCTCGTTGATTCTGCCCAGAGCAATCAGACGATCGAGGTAAGGCGCCGCAGAATTGTAAGGAAAGGAGAGAGAACCTGCCGTCAGTCGGCGCCAAATCCGAAAGGCGGTTTCGTTGTCACCCTGATCGCTCAGGAAATCGACATATCCTACCCTGAGCTCGGCACGGGGATTATCCGCCAGCACTCGTTCGTAAACAAGCTCCGGCTGATGCAAGTCCTGAAGACTGGACCAAACCGACGCGGCGAAGGAGGAATCGAGTTCCAGCAAGCGCCGGTATTGGGCGAAAGCCAGGTCCAGCCGGTTCGTCCGTAAACAAGAATCAGCCTCCAGCCAATAGTAACCCGGCGCCATGGGACATAGCTGCAGCAGGCGTTCGCGGGCTTGGTCCGTGCACTGCGCATCGCCCGCGGTTTCGCAGGCTAACTCGAGGTCCGACCAGTAGAGCCGGCTGGCAGGACTTAACTGCGTAGCGCGCTCCAGATGGCGCAGACCTTCGGCCCGATCGGTGTCTTTAAAAACTTGTCCGAGTTGATCCTCCAGGCGAGGGTCGTTCGCGTCCCATGCCAGCAGCCGGCGACCTATGGCAGGCGTCGCGAAAGAGGAGACCAGCCCCGCCAGCAGGGACTCGACCGCCAACCACACGCTTGCGAAGGCGACCAGAAACAGGAACACCGCCGCTCGCACTCGCAGGTGCGGTGAGATTTCGCTTCGGGGAGCGCTCCCCAACTGCGACTGAATCATTTGCCCCCGCGGCCCTTCCACGTGCTCATTTCCGAATGCGGCGCAAGCTCCGCAGCGACCACCTAAATCCGTGCTCTCGAACACGGATTATCCTGCGCTCCCTGGGCACGGGCAGCCCCGCCAAAGCCCAAAGAGGCCAAGACGGCGCCGCCCACGGATCCCGTTACCAGCTTGAACGCCTGCCTTCTGGAGACGGGACTGGCAATGACCCTGGAAACGTCGTCGATCAATGCGCGATTTCTCGCCCCTTCTAACTACGCGCGGCCGTTACCGACCAGCGCCAGGATAGCATCTTTCCCAACGGCCGGATTCCTGGCAATCAGGCCGTTTTCCCCAATCAAGAAAGCTGCAGGCGTGGCGAGAATGTTGTACGCCTTTGACACTCTCCACTTCCGGTCCTGAAGCAGCACCGGAAACTCCATGCCGTGCTCCTGCGCCTTGCGGCGATTCTCTTCCACACTTCCCCGTCCCACCACCACGATGCTCACCCCGTCATTCGCTCTTTCACGATAGGCGCGCACCAAGTGCGGGGCCAGCTCGTCACAAGGTCCGCACTGAGGATCGCTGAAGAACAGGAGCACCCGCCGGCCCCTGTACTCCTGGAGCGAAACCATGTGGCCCTGGAGGTCGGGCAACTGAAAATCCGGCGCAGAGGTTCCTGCTGGAAGGCCCTTTCCCCCGACACCGGAAAGAACTAGCCAGCGGTTGAGCGTCGCAGCGCGACGTTCGCACCCAACGCACGGTTTGATTCCTAGAGCGGACGTCATGCGCTTAATGAGGTCCCCCAGCCCGATCTCGTACTTGAGAAGAAACCGGGGCAGCCTCAGCCGGTGCGGCTGGGGCGTATCGGCGGAGTGCGGTGTGTCCACATCCCCGTGGCGCGCCGCTGCGACCTCCTCCGTCCCGTGTGCCGGCGGCTGCGGGCCGGCGAGCTCCAGGGCCAACGCCAGAACGCGGTCCGCTCCCCGGGCCACCGGAGCCGCCACCCGCCCCTCCTCATCCACGAGGTATGCGACCGGTGTGCCCTCGGTCTCGAAAGCCCCGCCCTCCTCCCGCCCGTTCAGGAGCAGAATTGGGCATTTCAGGCCGTGCTCGGTCGCGCCCTCCTGGTTCGGGGCAGACTCGCCATGGGCCAAGAGCAGAAGCTGAACGTGGCGTTGCTGAAAACTGGGCTCGAGAGAAGCCAATTGCGGGGCGATCGAATCGCAGAATCCGCACTCGAAGTTCCAGTTCACCAGCAAAATCCGTCGGCCGCGAAGGTCTTCGAGCGACACGACATTGCCTTTAAGGTCTGGAAGACTGAAGGCAGGGAATTCACTTTGAACAGGCACGCCGGGCGCCTCAGCCTGTTCACCAGAGTGTTCCAACCCGTGATGACCGCCGGATGACCGCGACTCAAGTTCGTCCAAACGGATTAGTATCCGGCCCTGCTGTTTGAATAGTTGGTAAAAACCTACCCAGAGGCTTACCAGGATCAAGAAGAGGAACACTATGGTGATCATTTCAGATCTAGTCCCTCCCGTTGACCACCTAGTAGTGCGCGTCAAAAGGAGAAGTTGTTTTCGCTCGAGCGGTCAAGCTGCTGTTAATCAGAGCACTCAGAATGGGGGGTTGTTGGCTGCGGACTTTGAGAAAGGTGTTCAGCCCCCTCTCGTCAGTAAATCAACCCACGCAGAAGGCCTCTTCCGCCCTTGCAGGTTGAGACCGGCTCCTTCGCGGGCCAGTTGTGCTCGTGCGACGCGACTCGCCCCAGTTGGACAGGGAGGCTCCCCGTCATCGGCTGGGATGGTCTGCGCGTCTCATCTCAGGCTTTAGATAGAACATGATTTCGCGGACACTGTCAAGTAATTTTTCCTCAAGTTACTCATACTGCATAACATAGCCATACAGCATTCTAATCTAAGATCACTTATCGTATATTATTTCTATATATACTTCCGGGACCAGCACCACATCCCCGTCCAGGTCAACCGACTCAATCTTTAGCGGCATGCTTCCTCCTTGCGGCGCGACCCGGGCCGCCGGCCTGCCGACCGGAGGCGAAGCGCCGGTTCTACAGCGAACCGCACTGCCCCTACCGTACTTGCGGCTGTTCGATAATCATGGTAACAAAGAGAGTCGGAAAGGGGAATCAGGCGATGCGAGGGCTCAGAGTCCCGGCAAGTTATATTGGAGCGGCGCTGGCTGCGGCAGCTCTCTTGCAACTCTCGATGGTTCCAAGGGCGACCTCCGCACAGGAAGAGCGCCCCGAGGACGCTGCCGTCATCCGGCATCTTAATGCCGCAATTACCTGGTACAAGCAATTATCGAGCTCCAACGAATCCGCGGGCCAGCCGAGCGATGCATTTTACCTCGAAAACGCCCGCAACCTCGCCAAGCAGGCATTGCAACTCGCCTTCCAGTCTGCGGAAGCAGAGGCCGCATTGCTGGCCACGGACAAAGGGGGTGGGGGCGCTGCCGTCTCCTCTCAGACTTCGACTGAACAACAAAACATTTCCAAAGCCGCCGCTAACACCGCCAACTTAATCAGTCAAACCCAGGCCCAGATCGAGGCCGTGAACCGGCAGATCGAAAAGGCCTCCGGCAAGAAACTGCAGGAATTAACTTCCCAGCGGGAAAACCTGCAGGAACAACTCGAATTCAACAAAGCTCTCCAGGAAGCGCTTCAAAAGCTGACCACCTTCATGAGCGGCAGCGGAGCCGCCTCCGGCGGATTACCCAAGGAGATCGACGATTTGAAAAACTCGGTCCCCGGCGTATTTGCCAAGACCCCGTCGAAAGCAGCCTCAGCCGCCACTGCCAGCACTCCGCCGGCAGCCACAGAAGGCACAGGACTAATCAGCCAGACGTCGCTTCTGTTCACCCGGATCGCTGGGCTGCGCGACCTGGACCAGTTGGTCGGCGGCGCGACGCGAGTGGCGGAGATGGCCCGCCAGGTTCAAACGCCGCTGCGGGCCAGGCTCCGTGCTACGGTCCAGCAAGGGCGCGAACTGACCAGCCAGCCGCCCCCGCAGGATCCGGCCGGCGCGGAAGCGAACCGGCGAAAAATGGCTTTGCTCACCATGCAATTCAAGCAAATCGCGGATGCCGCGGTTCCTCTGACTCAAGAGCTCATCGTGCTCGACGAGAGCCAGGCCAGCCTGCGCCAGTGGGAATCTTCGATTCACTCCGGTTATCTTCGTATCCTCGAAACGGTCGCCATCCGTATGGCGTTTCTGCTGGGCGGGATCGTCATTGTTCTGGTGCTTTCGGAACTCACGCAAAAGGCGATTTTTCGATACGTCCGTGATGTCCGGAAGCGGCATCAGCTTTTGCTCTTGCGCCGCATCGTTACTGTCGTTCTTATGGCCATCGTCCTCGCCCTGGGATTCGTCAGCGAATTCGCCTCGCTCGCGACTTTCGCCGGTTTCATCACCGCCGGGATTGCGCTGGCCCTGCAAACCGTCATCGTTTCGGTTGCCGCCTACTTCTTTCTGATCGGGAGGCATGGTGTAAGGGTCGGCGATCGCATTACGGTTTCCGGCGTCACGGGGGACGTCATCGATGTCGGTTTGGTCCGGCTTTCCTTGATGGAACTGGGCGGGGCGGGTTCCGACCTGCACTCCACGGGACGAGTGGTAGTGTTTTCTAACTCGGTAATCTTCCAGGCCGCGCCTTTCTTTAAGCAGATTCCGGGGACCGGTTACGTATGGCACGAGGTGGTGGTGAAGCTTGAGCGGGGCGCCGACTACACTCTGGCTGAAGGAAAATTACTCGAAGCCGTCAACTCCGTTTACTCCCAGTACCGCGTAAGCCTCGAGCAACAGCACCAGACCCTCGAAGGCATGTTTTCCGTTCCGGTGTCGACCCCCAGTCCGCAGGCCCGCCTGCAATTGGGTGAAGACCGCCTGGACCTCGTTATCCGATACCCGGTGGTGCTGCACCGCGAAACGGAGATCGACAATCAAGTGGCTAAGAAAGTAGTCGAGACGATCGAAAACCTGCCGGATTTGAAAGCCGCCGTAGGTGGCCCCACCATCCGCCCCACGGCCAAAAGCTGACTCTCCACCCGGCAGAAAGTGTGAAAATCAGTTCACCACCGAGACACCGAGACACGGAGAGTTCAACAGAAAGGCCCTTCTCAGTGCCTCAGCGCCTCTGTGGTTCATTTCTTCACAACAGCGCGGTCAAGGTGTTTTGCGGACTTGTGCTGCCCTAATCTGGAATTCTGAATCTTGAATCTGGATTGCGGCCAAAGGCCGCGGTGCGCTACGCGCTCCTCGACCTTGTGCCGGCCACGAGTTCGGAGGCATCCACGCCGGCCCAGTCGCCCCCGAAGGCCCACCCACCACAACCGAGGCCAGCGGCCACAAACCCATCATCCCACCCCGTCCCGGAGGCACACGTCGGCACCACTTCTCAGGGTAGGCCGTTTATGGTCAAGGTCCCTGGCGTGCCGAGCTACTGGCAATGAGTAAACGGGAGGCGACGGGAGCTATTTACGCGCACCAGACTAGTTTGGTTTCCGGCTCAAGCGTTTCGCTGGCGTCACGTTTTCGGCCGTTCCTTCCGAGGTTCTGCGGGATAGTTTTAGCTTCTGCTCGATGAGGGCCGAAAGGACTTCATTTTCCGCCGCAACCCAGTCTTCCAAATCGCGGCCGTGGTCGGCGCCGCGCCTCTCATAAAGTTCATACGCACGGGACGAAACACGCTCTCGAATACCGTCATTACCCAGTAGATGAGCTCGTAGTTCTTCGGTCTGCTTCAGCAACTGCGCATCGCGCGGATCTAATTCTCGTTGAGACGTCTTCCTCATGAATCCTCCTGTTCTTAATTTAAAGGTGCATTGTCTTGCCGGGCAAAGGGACCCGTGGCTTTCGGAAAGCACGGGCCCCCGACCCGATCTAAATCTCACTTGCCGCAACCAGCACGGCTACCGCCCGCGGTAATTATCGCGATCGCGGGAGTATCCCCCGCCACCTCGTGATCCGCTCCCCGCCGCCTTGGGCTTCGCTTCGTTCACGTTCAAGGCGCGGCCGTCCATCTGTGTTCCATTCAACGCCGTAATCGCTTTGGCCGCTTCCTCGTCATTAGACATCTCTACGAAACCGAAGCCGCGAGCCCGGCCGGTGTCCCGGTCCGTGATCACATTGACGCGCGTGATCTCTCCAAAGGGTTCGAAGATCGAGCGTAGTCCGCTCTCCGTAGTTTCAAAACTCATGTTTCCGACAAATACATTTTTCATTCTTTTATTCTCCTAAAGTTGCCGCACCGCAGTTGCGGAGCGGACACGCAGCCGGTCGTCAGCAAATCGCTTCGACGAGGCTCTTGGACATTTGATGGAGTCAATTAGGCAGGGAGCAGACAACAACTCGAAATCTTTTCAAGCAAACGGACTACTTCAAAGTCACTAGGAGTATAACACAGCACGAAAGATAATTGGGAAA
>Ga0187891_1000777_pt1 | contig 30346 bp, 19 predicted proteins | sample June2016WEW_21_4_FD_132990 | JGI IMG/M metagenome (GOLD analysis project Ga0187891, IMG submission 132990) | Peatland microbial communities from SPRUCE experiment site at the Marcell Experimental Forest, Minnesota, USA - June2016WEW_21_40 | ecosystem: Environmental > Terrestrial > Soil >... | reverse complement strand
TCCCAGAGCGGGGCTTATCTCGACCTGTGAGTCATATCCCAGCTCCGTTGCCACCAGCTGAGCCGTCTGCCTGGCCCGCTTCAACGGGCTCGATACCACCACATCGATCTGCGCCTTCAGCGCCCCCATCACCCGCGCCATCAACATGCACTGCTCCTTGCCTTCCTTCACGAGACCCCGCTTCAAGTCGAGAACGGGGTTCTCGCGAATCGTGCCGGCATTCGCATGGCGCATTAGATAGAGGATCATGGGGATCGATTCGGTGGAGGTGTTCGAAGCCTTGCCGATTTCCTTGCGCCCTCATTTTAACAGATTTGAAATATTCGGTTTTGCGCCGGGAAGTCGCAACTTCCGTTCCGCTATAGGCTGCTGGCCTCTGCGCGTAGCGACAAAAGACCCATTTGGCTTCCTACTCCAGATCGAGCGTGTAGCCTTCTGCTTGCATCGGCAACCCAGTCTTATTCAACCCGCGTTCAGTTTCGGTTTAATGGACAACGTGAAAAGTGCGTTTCCACCGCGTGTCTGGGAAGAAATGCACCAGAACGTGACCGATCCATGCGAGCTGGTGACCGAATCCTGCTTGTTCAAGTTGGCTCTCTGTGGCCTTGAACGACCAGTAGTTGAACAGCGGACGGCCGATTATGTTGGCGCGCGGCACGAAGCCCCAGAAGCGCGAGTCCAGGCTGTTATGCCTGTTGTCGCCCATCATGAAGTACATGCCGGGTGGAACCACTAGGTCGCCGTCCTGGATATAACCCAAGAAGTTCACGGCCCACGACTCTGTTGAACCGGGCACCCCGCCTGGGGGTACTGCGGGGAAATCATCGAGGAACTCGTTGAAGTTATCCGTCGTCGTCGACTGCGCAAATCCCACGGGCTGCGCGACACCATTAACAATCACAATGCCGTTGCGTAGATGAATATGATCGCCCGGTACGCCAATCAATCTCTTCACTAGGGGAATGTACTGCGGTGTCCCATCGGCGTCTGTCGGATCAATACCAGGCTGATAAACGGGCTTGATGAACACCACTATATCGCCGCGCCTCGGCTCGCGATACCTTATTAGCGGCATCCACGAAGCGGGCGGCATTAGCGTGATCCGGTCGACGACTAGGTGATCGCCTACAAGCAACGTGTTCTCCATCGAACCTGACGGAATGACGTAGTTCTGAGCTAAGAAGGTCAGAATGAACAGGCCCACCACCAGCACACTTGAGATGCTGGCCAGTGCCTCGAAAGGAGTCTCTTCTCGATTGATGTTGCCGGAAGCGGCGCGCTTCGTTGACTCAGGAGAATTCTTCCTCATTCGACTCATCCAAAGGCTCCTAAGCCTACAGCATTTTCTGCAATTGCTGCGGACTGAAAGCACACACAAGTGGCTTTTTCCTCACCCGGGCTCCCGGCGGCAGGTGGCTCGAAGAGCCGGTGCCGCTGGGGTACAAGCAAAAGTCACCCTTCAACGCACTCAAGAAGTCTACGTGTATTCCGGAATAGCTCCAAATCCCTACTGCACACGCACCGTCGTGCTCGCCTCAATGTCGCTCGACGAATTCCCGACCATCACACGAACCGGCTCCGCTTCCACGCGGAACCCCGGCAGCTTCTCGTCCCACCACGCCAGCGACGATGCCTTCAGCGGAATCTCGACGGTCTTCGTTTCATTCGGCTCGATCGTAACGCGTTTGAACCCCTCCAGCTCCTCCCGCGGCCGCTCCACTTTCGATCCGAGGTGCTTCACATACATCTGAACCACTGCGTCGCCCGCGCGGCTGCCGGTATTGGTCACGTCTACGCTGACGGTGACCGTGCCGTCCTTCGCCAGTTCCGGGGAGTTCGTCCGCAGACTGGAGTATTTGAAAGTCGTGTAGCTCAGGCCGTAACCAAACGGAAACAGCGGCTCGCCCTTGAAGTACATGTACGTGTAGCCGTCGCGAATGTTGTAGTCCATGCTTGGCGGAAGCTGATCCGCCGACTTCGGCCAGGTCGTCACCAGGTGTCCGCCCGGGTTGTACTCGCCAAAGAGCACGTTCGCCAGCGCGGTTCCTTCATCTTGCGAAGAATGCGCCATGGTCAGGATGGCGGGCACGTTAGCTTCGGTCCAGTTGATACCGAAGGGAAAACTGGAGATCAGCAGCACAACGGTCTTCGGATTCTTGATGAAGACCTGCTTCACGATCTGCTCCTGCGCCAAATCGATGCTCTCGCGGTCGCGGCCTTCACGGCCGTCGCTTTGAACGGTGCAGGGAAGTGTAATGCCGCCGCCTTCTGTCGGCGTGTCGTACCACTCGTGTCCCTCGTCCGGCCCGCAGGTCGGATCGTTACCGATCACCACCACAGCCACATCCGACTCGCTCGCCGCCTTCATTGCATCGGCCTCTCCAGCCTGCGTGTCATAGGCGGCGTAGTTCACTTTGACGTCAGGCCCAACCAAATCTTTGATCCCCTGCAACGGTGTGATCGCATAAGGCGGTGTGCCTCCGTACCAATCCCAATGCACCGAATCGGAAAGCGGGCCGATGACCGCAATCGACTTGATCTTGCTTTTGTCCAGCGGCAGAATGTTGTTCTCGTTTTTCAGCAGCACCACGGATTCGAGCGCCAGCCGCCGGCTTACATCGCGGTCCTTGTCCGTATTCCACGGCTCCGGCGAGTCTTTGATCTTGGAGTAGGGCACCATCTCCGGCGGGTCAAGCAGCCCGAGCCGGATCGTCACGCGGAACTTCGGTCGCAGCAGCCCGTCGATCTCACTCTCGCTTATTTCGCCGTCCTTCAGCGCCGCCTTGGTTTCATTCTTGTAGGTGTCGAGAAACTGGTTGATCCCGGCTTTCAGGCACGCGACCACGGCCGCCTTCTGGTCGGGAAACAGGTGGCGCGGATTCACCAGCAACTTCACCGCTCCTCCATCGCTCGAAATCACGTCCACGCCCCACTGCTCGCGGACGATGCTTTTGAGAATCGGATTCACGGCCATCGCCGTGCCGTTCCACGCGTTGTAAGACGCCATCACCGCTTTCGCGCCGCCATCCAAAAAGGCCATGCGGAACGGCACCGAGTAATATTCCCAGAACAACCGCTCGTCGAAATCCGAGGAAGTGTGATTCCGGCCGTTCTCGTTTTCGTTCGCCAGAAAATGCTTCAGCAGCGCCGCCGCTTGCCAGTATTTTGGATCGTCGCCCTGCAGTCCTTTGGTGAACGCGACTGCCATCGTCCCGTTCAAGAATGGATCCTCGCCGTACACCTCTTCGCTGCGGCCCCATCGCGGATCGCGTCCCAGGTCCGACTGCGGACCCCACAGCATCAGGATCTGACGATCGTACTTCGCCGTCTGCGTAATGAACCGCGCCTCGTAACCTTCAACTCCCGCCGCCTCGCGCACCAGCTCCGGATCCCACGACGCGCCCATCCCCGGCGGCTGCGGAAACTGCGTCGTGGTGATCGGCTGGCGAGTACCCCTTGCCTGGCGCTGCACCACACCGTGTATGCCTTCGGAGTTGCCGTAGCTCATCACGCCCAGCCGCGGCACGCCCGTATTTGTGCCCAGGCAATTGATCTTCTCATCGATCGTCATCAGCGAAAGTAGGTTGTCGATCCGCTTTTCCATCGCCAGCGACGGATCGTTAAACGGATACGCCGGCTGCTGGGCCATCGCCGCGCCCGATGAACATGCAAGCAGGCAAAGCAGGATTGCGATTTGGCTCTTCTTCATGAGTGGAATCCTAATGGCTGAATCGTCGAGAGATTCGAAATCGGAATCAGCGCAATTCTACGCCTCGCGGCCATCATGTCTCACTGGTCAGCAGTCCGCACAGACAGCCGCGGCATTGACCGTCGTGTTCATCGCAGAAAAAGCGGGAGCGGTGTCAGCAAGACTAGGTCGGCGGCGGCGCGGAGAGCAAGCGGCGTCATGCGCGTTCGTATGTGGTCGCGGGGGCGCAAGAGAAAATAGAAGTGTTGGCAGCAGTGCGCTAAACTGGACGCGCCTGCGGCCGAGTCTCCCCGCCTTCTCCCCAACACTGCCGCATCAATGAAAGGAGGGCAATGAACATGGCGAAGAAACCGCCGGTTCAGGTGGGGCCGCTACGCGCGAGCGAACTTGAAGAAGCAGGCCGCGTGGTGCGCTTGGCATTCGGCACGTTTCTCGGGCTGCCAAACCCGCTCGAGTTTATGGGCGACCGGGATTTCATCACGCCGCGCTGGCGCTCGCGCAACACTACGGTCCTGGCGGCGCGCGAAAAGGGAAAGCTCATCGGCCTGAACGTGGCCACGCGCTGGGGATCGTTTGGGTTCTTCGGGCCGCTTACTGTCCTGCCCGAATACTGGAATCGCGGCGTGGCCCAACAACTCCTCACGGCCACAATGAAGGTCTTCGAACGCTGGGGCGTGCAGCATACCGGTTTGTTCACCTTTGCGCACAGCCCTAAACATGTGGGCCTTTACCAGAAATTCGGCTACTGGCCGGGCTATCTCACGGCCATCATGAAAAGCACACCGGCAACGCCTTCGCAAAAACCGGCGAAGGGAGCCAAACCGCCGGTCCTGCTTTCAGCTCTCGCCCGAAGCGAGCGGGAGCAGGCCATCGTAGCGTGCGCGCGACTCGCAAACAAATTCAAGCGAGGACTGGACCTGAGCGACGAGATTCGCGCGGTCGTGTCGCTGCACATCGGCGAGGTAATCCTGATCGAAGGCCGCAGCAGTCTGGACGCCTTCGCCGTCTGCATGCATGGTGCCGGTTCTGAGGGTGGAGAGAAGACCTGTTACGTGAAGTTCGGTGCGGCGATAAGCGGCGAGCGCTTCGACCGTCTGCTGGAGGGGATCGAAGCGTTTGCCCTGGCGCAAGGCGCGGAGGTTGAAGCCGGTGTGAGTACAGCGTGCGGGGACGCTTTTCAGCGGATCCGCTCGCGGGGATATCAACCGGTCACCCTCGGCGTCGCGATGCAGCGCCCGCGCGGGCAAGGGTTCAACCGGCACGGCGCTTTTGTTCTTGGCGATTGGCGTTGAGATCCTGATCCGTGCCTGACGGCATTGCCTTTAGCTTGCTTCGGCTTCTGGATCGTCCCTTCCAGCGGTCCGCTTCGCTCCTAATTGGGGGAAAGAAACGGCAAAAAGGCCGCACGGCTCCTCAACTCCGGACCCTTACCAAAGTGTCTGGTAACCCGGCTTGAATCTGCGCCTTCAGGGCTAAGATGTTTCTTGAGGTCGGGTCGTATGATCGAAACCATGAATGCAGCGGCAGTCCGTCCGGAGTGGGTCGGGAGCTTCGCCGGTGGTAGGTTTCCCCTCCTTCGATGGCTTGGCGGCTCACCGGATGCTGGTGTTTTTCTTACCGAGCTCGGCGAGCCGGGGCAGAAGGCCATCATCAAACTGATTCCGGCAGATGCTGAAGACGCTGAGGCCCGCGAAGCTGCCTGGGCGGCGGCTGAAGCTCTTTCCCATCCCAACCTCATGAGGGTGTACACGCACGGCCGTTGCCAGATCGACGGTGTCCCGTGCCTCTACGTGGTCTCCGAGTTTGCCGACGAAGTTCTCGCCGAGATTCTTTCCGAGCGGCCGCTTACAACGCAAGAGACTCGCGATCTGCTCACTCCGGCCTTGGACGCGCTCTCCTATCTGCATGGCAAAGGCCTTGTCCACAGCCGGCTCAGGCCCTCGAACATCATGGCCGCCGGCGATCGCCTGAAACTCTCCACGGATGGTCTCTCTTTCGCGGGCGCGCCGGCCAGTCCCCCGGCGCCGCGAACGGTCTACGATGCGCCGGAAACAGAGCTCGGAACCATTGGGTCGCCCGCGGATATCTGGTCTCTTGGAGCGACGCTGGTAGAGGTTCTTACCAAGTATCCTCCGATTTGGAATCGCGAAAGAGCCGCGGAGCCAACGGTGCCCGAATCGATGCCGGAGCCCTTCGCATCCATAGCGCGGAAGTGTTTGCGCTCGGATCCCGCGCGTCGCAGCACGATTGAGGCAATCGCGGCCCGTCTTGAGCCGGCAAAATCTCCTTCGCGTTCGCAGGAGAAGCCGGAAGCGGCTTCACCGGCCAAGCGCCGCGTCGCGGTGTTGTTTGCCGTCGTGGCTCTGGTCCTGGCTGGAACCGGAATCTGGTACGCTCTTTCGCATCGCATGCAGCCGCCTTCGGCCACGCAGGAGGCGCAGAATTCGCCGGCTGCAACACCGGCTCCAGCCCCATCCGCAACTCCAGCTGAGGCACCCAGCCCTCATGCGAGTTCAGCACAACCTCCGGCTCCGCCAACTTCGCCTGTCGCAACCTCGCCGGTCCCTCCGGCAGCCGCTCCAGCGCCCATTGCGCCTTCAGCGCCGGTCACAGCACCCGCGCCACCGCCCCAGTCCGAGTCTCAAGTTGATCAGTCTCCCGCGCCCAGCGCAACGGTCAACCACGCAGTAGTGAACCAGATTTTGCCCGACATTATTCCCAGCGCATTGAAGACCATCAACGGAACCCTCAGAGTCACGGTGCAACTCGAGGTCGACGCCAACGGCGCCGTCACCAGTGTCGCGCTCCTATGGCCGGGGCCGAGCAAGTATTTCGCCGGCAAATCGCTCGAAGCTGCTCGCCACTGGAAGTTCAAGCCTGCGCAAGTTGACGGCCAGGCCGGCCCAAGCACTTGGACTCTGGAATTTCAATACAAGCAGAGCGGAATCCACGTCGTTCCGAAGCAATACGTGCCGTAAACCCCGAACCTCAATCCGCCGCTGTCTCTGCCTTCTCCGCGATCCTGGCCCGCTGCTTCGCCCCTGGCGCGGGAATCGCCTCCAAATCCGTCTTCCCCTCCGCCAGCTGCATCAAAAATTCCTGCGACGAAAACGGCGCTACATCCTTCAACAGCTTGCTCGCGCGCACGTATGCCCCGTCGGGCTGTTGCAGCCGCGCCTTCACCGTGTCGGCCATGTATGCCGGCAGTATCTCGCCGTGAACGCGCGCCAGGGCCACAGGATCGCGGACCGGAAACACGACTTCGCACCGCTCGAAAAGATTGCGCGGCATCCAATCGGCCGAGCCAATGTAAATCTCGTCACTGCCGCCATTGGCGAAGTGGAAGATGCGCGAGTGCTCCAGGAATCGGCCGACGATGGACCGCACGCGAATCCGTTCCGATAGTCCTTTGACGCCCGGCCGCAGAATGCACAGTCCGCGAATGATGAGGTCGATCTCCACGCCGGCTTGCGAAGCCTGATACAGCGCCTGAATGATCGAAGGTTCGAGCAGCGCGTTCATCTTGGCCACGATGTGCGCCTGCCTGCCTGCCTGCGCGTGTTCCTGCTCGCGGCGGATGAGGCGCAGGAAACTCTCCGCCATGGTCAGCGGCGCCACCAGCAGCGGGCTGTAGTCGTCGACCTCCGCGTGTGCGGTCAGGTAGTTGAACACCATGTGCACGCGCTCGGCAATCTGCGGATCGCTGGTCAGCAGGCTCAGGTCGGTGTAGAAGCGTGCGGTGTCGGGGTTGTAGTTGCCGGTGCCGAGGTGGCAATAGCGGCGGGTCACGCCATCTTCGTCGTGGCGCACCAGCATGGCCAGCTTGCAGTGCGTCTTCAGGCCCACCACGCCGTGAAAGACCTGGACGCCCGCGTCTTCCATGCTCCGCGCCCAGCGGATGTTCGAGGCCTCGTCGAAGCGCGCCATCAGCTCCACCACCACCGTCGCTTCCTTGCTTGCGCCGGCCTCAGTCAGCGCCTGAAACATGGGCGAATCGTGGCTGGTGCGGTAGAGCGTCTGTTTCATGGTCATCACAGCCGGGTCCTGCGCACCCTGCTGGATGAAGTCGACCACGGGGTCGTACGAATCGTAGGGGTGGTGGAGCAGGATATCGCGATGGCGCAGTTCGTCGAAGATCCCGGTTGACTTGCGGCTCAGCAGCAGCGGCTTGGGCGTGAATGGCTGAAACTTCAGATCGGGGCGCTGCACGTCGCCGTAAAAGAACATCAGGCGGGAGAGATTGACGGGGCCTTCGCAGCGAAAAACCTGGTCCTCTTCCAACTCGAAGTTCACCCGCAGGCGCTCCGCGATCTCGGGATCGGCATCGCTTTCGATCTCCAACCGCACCGCGTCGCCCTTGCGGCGGTTGTGCAGTTCCACGCGAATGGTTTCTAGCAGCGACCGCGCCTCTTCCTCTTCGAAGTAGAGGTTTGAATTGCGCGTCACGCGGAACGATGCGGATGCGAGCACTTCGTAGCCCCGGTACATGCCGCCGAGATGCTGCTCGATTAAGTCCTGCAGCAGCAGGTAATCGTAGTGGCCGTGGTCGCCGGGCAGCCGCACAAAGCGCGGCAGTGCGCGCGGCACTGTTACCACTCCCAGAACTTGCGGGCCGGAGCTGCGCCGCTTCGCCCGCAGCAGCAATGCTAGGCAGAGAGCCTTGTTCAGCACGCGCGGAAAGGGATGCGCAGGGTCGATGGATATCGGCGTCAGCAGCGGATCGACCTCGCGCTGAAAGTAGCCGCGGGCGAACTCACGGGCGTGCTCGCCGAGCTCGTCCCACCCCAGCAGCCGGATCCCCTGCTTGCGCAACTCCGGCAGCAGTTGCTTGTTCCAGCAGTGGTATTGAGCCGCGACGAAGCTGTGAATTTCGGCGGTGAGGACCGTCAGCGACTCGTCGGGCCGCAGGCCGTCATAACCGGGTTCGCGATAGCCATCTTCGATGCGCTGCATGAGTCCGGCTTGGCGGACCTCGACGTATTCGTCGAGATTCGACCCCGTGATGGCCAGGAATTTTACGCGCTCCACGAGCGGATTGACCGGGTCTTCGGCCTCCTCGAGGACACGCCGATTGAACTGCATCCACGAGTAGTCCCGCCCGTTGAAAAGCTTGATTTTTCGCGTACTTCTGGCCATTTTCCTGTCCAATTCGCCGTGTTGGCAGTCTAACGCGTTTCACCACGCCGCGACAGCCCACCCGGGGCCCCCGAGCCTACAACGTTTCTGGAATGGGTTCGACCTCGATTACCGCGGGGACGGGGATCCCAAGGGTCACACGAACCCAACAATGCCATGCATACAGCAAGCCTCCACTCAGGGACGTTAAACCCAGAAGAAAAGCGCCGGCAGCCGGCGGCGGGCCTGCACAAAAACCCTTCGCCTGTACCCTTAGGAACACGGCATGAGTACAATGGTCTGACCACATAGGCCGCTCCAGCTTGCCTCGTGGAAACCAACTCATGAATCCCGTCAATCGCCGCACGGTTTTGCGTTCTTCCGCAGCTTTCGCAGCCTCCTTCGCTCTCAGGCGGTCCTTGTTTGCTCTCGCTGCAGATGCGCCCGCTCCTTCCTCGACTCCCGTCGCCAAAACGCGCTACGGCTCCATCAGTGGCACACTCGAAGACGGCATCAACGTTTTCCACGCGGTTCCCTATGGCGCTGACACCGCTCCTGTCCGTTTCCAGGCTCCTCTGCCGCCCACTCCTTGGACCGGCGTGAAGGTCTGCAACGCGTTCACAACCCGCGCTCCGCAACTCACCGCCCTACGTGGCCCAAAAGCCATGAACTCTGCGCCCAGCCTGGGATCGGCGGGAATGTCTCCCGCTGGCGCGCCTCCCCGCATTGCTCCCGAGGCCGGCGTCGAGAGCGAAGACTGCCTTCACCTGAACGTCTTCACCCCCGCCCTCCGCGATCACCGCAGGCGTCCGGTGCTGGTCTACTTCCACGGCGGCGCGTACAACAACGGCTCGGTCAACAGCCCGCTCTACGACGGCAAGCGCCTCTGTCATCGCGGCGACGTCGTTGTGGTCACGGTCAACCATCGCCTCAACGCTTTCGGATTTCTCTATCTCGGCGCCATCGATCCCAAACATTATCCCGACTCCGGCAACGTCGGCATGCTCGACCTGGTCCTCGCGCTCAAATGGGTGCGCGAGAATATCGCCGAGTTCGGCGGCGACCCGTCCCGGGTTCTGATTTTTGGACAATCTGGTGGGGGTGCCAAGTGCGCCACGCTCATGGCCATGCCTTCTGCGCACGGCCTCTTCCATCGCGTGATGACCATGAGCGGTCAGCAGGTCAAAGGCGCTTCGATCGAAATCGCCTCCAAACGCACCGAAATTATGCTCGGCAAGCTCGGCATCGCGTCGGCAAATCTCGTCGATTTGAAAACCATGCCCTGGGAGAATATTCAGGCAGCAACAGCCGCCACCAGCTCAGATTGGCTTCCAGTCGTTGACGGCGTTGTTCTTTCGCGCGATCCCTTCACCCCCGACGCGCCCCCGCTCTCCGCCATCGTTCCCATGATCCTCGGCAACACGCACGACGAGACGGCCGTTCCCGTGCGCGGCACGCTCACCTGGGACAATGCGCCGGCGGCGCTCCGCAACGCGGTCGCCATTTATCTCGGGCCCTACTCCGCTGAAGAAGTCATCGCCAAATACCGCGCCATCTATCCCGAAAAATCGCCCATTGACGTCGTGATCGCCGCGGCCACCGCATTCCGCGCGTGGCCCGGCCAGGTGCTTGAAGCCGAGCGCCGCGCCAAAAATCCGGCCAGCCAGCCTCACACTTGGGTCTACCAGATGAACTGGCATCGCGACGCCCCCGGCGCGCTCGCCATGCACACCATCGACATTCCCTTCATGTTCGACAATCTCTCCGCCGCGCCCGGCCAGATCGGCTCCTCGCCTGAAGACCTGGTTGCCGCTCAACCCCTAGCCGACATCATGTCCGGAATGCTCATTCACTACGCCGCCACCGGCAATCCCAATCACCCCGGGCTTCCGCTTTGGCCGGCCTACGACTTAAAGGGGCGCAACACGATGATCTGGGACAGCTCGCAGCACGTTGCGCCACACGTCGAAATGGACCCGCGCGGCGAAGAGCGCCGCTACGCTGCTGGTTCGCCCTACCGCCAGCCTGGAACCTACTGAGGCCTCCCCAAGTTGAACCGGTTCAAAGTAGGTTTGAAAGGGCACGGCTTAAACCGCTATTGGAAACACGTAAGTTACTGATTATGCAATCTCCTAAATGTCCAACATATCCAAGAAGGCCGACCCGTTAGCACAGATTAGTACAAATCTCGCACAGGACGAGGCCCCAACCAGAGAACGAACGGCCTCTTGCGGACAGCTGGCGGAAACTTCCGCAATGGCGACTACTCACCCGCGACCCTGCGGAAGGGCTTCAGGCATTGTGTTTCCCGCGACCACCTCCTAGAATGTCTGCAATTCTCAATTTGAAGGTCAGCCAATGCGCCGGTTTTTCAGGGTGTACTTGTGTGCCATGATCGTTCTGCTCCTCTGGACCCCGGCAGGCCGAGCCTCTGCCCAGAAGACGCGGCAGACAATACAGGAGGGAGTGGGCTGGGACCATTTCATAGTAGGCGCCAACATGAACTCCCTGATCGATGCCCTCGGTTTTCCTGACAAGTCTTCGTACGGCCGTTTGATGCGATGGGATAAGGTGGGCCTCAATTGCCTGTTGAACGATAAGGACGAGGCAATCGAACTTCGCTTCGAGAAACGCTTCAAAGGCGTTACTGGCAGCGGTGTAAAGTTCGGCATGTCGGCGGACAAAGTCCGCAAGATCTACGGCGATGCAGGACCGATGGAATGGCGTGACGGTGGGATGAAGCTTATCTGGCCATCACGGGGTATCCTGATCTGGTTTCACGACAACAGCGTTTATCAGATTGTGATTTTCAGGCCACATACATAGAACACGATCTCAAAAGGCACTCGTTTGTCAGTACCTCAATTCACATCAAAGAGTCATGCTTCCCAGCGCAGATTGATCGAGGCCGCTCGCGCGGTTTGTTCCCCATGGATGCGCCTCGCGTCAGCATTCGGTATTCCGGGTGTGTTACCGGCAATGCGGAAACTTCGGCAGAACAAACCTAGCAGAGGCGGTTCCTCGATCTCCCGTAGCGCAAAATCAGCACAAAGATCGCCGAGCGTTTTGTTCGCCTAAGAATTCGCGGCGGTTTCGGACCACTCATTGTGTCAAGGCACGGCTTCAGCCGTGCCATAAAAAGCCTCCAAATACGGCTGGGGCTTCAGCCCCTGTGGGAAGGTTCCTCAAATCCAACCCACTGCCGTTGAAGCAGCCATTGGATGCCGCATTCGATACACTAGATTTAAGAACCGTGCAGCGCTTTCGAGGCATCCATTTCTAGTACGGCCGTTTTTGGGCGGCCGCGTTCGCCGTTCTTGAGCAAGGTTCAATTTGGCAAAGCGTTTCAGTCACAGCCCAATCCGCTTTTTTGTCGCGGCCCTCGTGTTGGGGCCCTGTCTTTTGGGTCGGGCTGCGGCCGCGCAATCCTCCGTGAGTCCGCCGCCCCCCATGCCCTCCCCGCCATCGGCTGCGGATTTTCAAGGCGGCGTGACCAAAGGCCAGCCCTCTGCGCAGACCATCGATCTCTCGCTCGAAGACGCCATCCAGCGCGGCTTGCAATCGAATTTGGGAATCATTCTCAGCGGTACGCAAACCTCCGGCGCCCGAGCGGCGCGCCTCAGCCAGTTGCAATCGCTTCTGCCTTCCGTCGACTTCACCGCCAGGGAAGCAGAAATGCAGACCGATCTGCCCGCCGAGGGATTGCGCATTCCGGGTTTCCCCAAGATCATCGGGCCGTTCGGCTACACCGACGTTCGCGCCTCGCTCACCTGGTCGCTGGTTGACGTTCAATCGCTGCGCAACTATCTCGCTTCGCGCCACAACTTTGCCGCCGCGCAGTTGTCGGCTCAGGATGCCCGCGACATGGTGGTCCTCGCCGTCGGCAACGCCTACCTTCTTGTTCTGGCCGACCAGACCAACGTCAGCAGCGTTCAAGCGCAGGTGGCAACAGCGAAGGTCTCGCTCGATCAGGCTGTCGACAATCATCAGGCCGGCACGGCGCCGCTGCTCGACGAGTTGCGTGCCCGCGTCGATTACCAATCTCTGGAGCAGCAGTTGATCGCGGCCGAGGACTCGCTCGAAAAAGACAAGCTAGCCCTGGCTCGCTGCATCGGCTTGCCCTTGGCGCAAAGTTTCAATCTCACCGACACCGCGCCCTACGCACCCTTCGACCAGCTCGACGCGAACGCACTCATCCAGCAGGCCAAAGCGAATCGCAAGGATCTCGCCGCTCTGGTCGAGGAAACCGCGGCCGCGGCTGATCAGCGCAAAGCGGCAACTGCCGCGCGTTTTCCCACCGTCGAGACTGACGCCGACTACGGCGACATCGGCACCACGCTGGCTCACTCGCACGGCACCGTGGATGCCACGGCCTCGCTCAGCGTGCCGGTCTTCGACGAATTTGCCTTGCGCGGCATGGCCGAGCAGGCGCAGGCGCAACTCGACACCGCGAAGGCGCAGTTAAGCGATAAGAACGCGCAGATCGAATCCGACGTGCGCGACGCGTTGCTCGACATCGCAGCGGCGCAAAAGCAGGTCGAAGTCGCGCGGTCCAGCGTGGATCTGGCTGGCGAAGCTCTCAAAGAGGCGCAGGAGCGCTATGCGAACGGCGTCAGCGACAACCTTGCCGTCAGCCAGGCTCAGCAATCGGTCGCGCAGGCCGACAGCCAGTATGTCGCCAGCCTCTACCGCGATAACGTGGCCAAGCTCAGCCTCGCCCGTGCCCTCGGAGACGGGCTGGACTACAAGAAATACTTAGGAGGGAAGTGAACGTGGCGGATCCAACTCCAACACCGGAACCCAACGAATCGGCAGAGACAGAGATTGAGGCGCCGCAGTCCCGCCGCAGGGGCCTGATCATTGTCGCCATCCTGGTGGTGGCGCTCGTCGCCCTCGGCATCTGGTGGCACTCCACCTTCAGCGAGGATACTGACGACGCGCAGGTCAACGGCCACCTCATTCAGGTCAGCGCGCGTGTCTCGGGCCACGTCCTGAAAGTGGATGTGGAAGAGAACCAGACCGTGAAGGCGGGCGACCCCATCGTCGAGCTGGACCCGAGCGACTACCAGGTTGCTGTTGAGAATGCCGAGGCTGCTCTGGCCAGCGCCAAGGCCAATGCCGCGGCGGCACGCGTCAATGTGCCCATCGTCACGGTGAATACGGGAAGCAATCTGAACTCGGCTGGCCACGATGTCAGCGGCACGCAGGCAGCAGTGGCGCAGGCGGAAAAGCAACTCGAGGCGGCGCATGCCCTGGTGGCCCAGGCAGCGGCCAACAACACCAAGGCGCAGGCGGATCTGGAGCGCTATAGACCGCTGGTGGAGAAGGACGTCATCAGCAAGCAGCAGTTTGATGCCGCCGTTGCCGCAGCCGATGCCGCCAAAGCGGCGTTGGCCGACGCGCGTGCCAACGAGCAGGCCGCCAGCGACGCCGTGCGCGTTGCCCACGAACGGGAATTGCAGGCGCAGGCGATGTTGAAGTACGCCGAAACCGGACCGCAGCAGGTGGAGGCGCAGAGCGCCCGCGCCAAACAGGCCGACGCCCAGGTCCAACAGGCTCAGGCGCAGCTCGATGAGGCCAGGCTCAACCTTAACTACACCAAAATCGTCGCTCCCGCTGACGGAATCATCACCCGCAAGAGCGTCGAGATCGATCAGAACGTCGCCGCCGGCCAGAACCTGCTCACCCTGGTCTCGCTTCAGGACCTGTGGATCACAGCCAACTTCAAGGAGACGCAGCTCAAGCACATGAACGCCGGCCAATCCGTCAAAATCCACATCGACTCAACAGGGAAAAACTATAGCGGCCGCGTCACGCAGATCGGCGGAGCCACCGGCTCGGTGCTCTCGCTCTTTCCGCCCGAGAATGCCACCGGCAACTACGTCAAAGTCGTCCAGCGCATTCCGGTGCGCATCGACTTCACTGACCTGGCCAATGAAGACCCGCGCCACGAGCTCCGGCCGGGCCTCTCCGTCGAGCCCACCGTCCGCGTCAAGTGAAGCCGGCTGGGAACTCTCGTAACGCCGGTCTCCAGACGCGTCAAGTAGTCCGGCCTCGAACTCTCGTAACGCCGGTCTCCAGACGCGTCAAGTAGTCCGGTCTCGAACTCTCGTAACGCCGGTCTCCAGACCGGCTGTCGTGCGGGCCTCCAGGCCCGCACCAGTTCGCCGGCATCACGCACTTTCCGCACGTTAGTTCAAGTTGCGACGAGGGATGATCACTACAGCGACTTCAGCGTCATCGCGCGCTCTCCGGCGGTCCCAGATAACTTGGCTTCAGCGGCCCGTGGCTCACCACAACCCGCTCCAGCACCAATCCCGGATCGACCGCCCAGATCTCCAGCGTGTGGGTTCCCGGCTTCGCAATCGTCAGCGGCGCCGTGACGCGCCGCACTCCATCGCTCACCGCCTGCTCCCAGTCCTGCTGGGAGTTGTGCTCCAGCTCGTCCACCACCGTCCTTGGGCCCCCATCCACTGAGACCGCAAATCGCAGCCCTCGCCCCGGAACAAAGTTCAGTGTCGGCGCCAGCGTGGCCTGCAATTGAAAATCGCCCGCGTCGTACAGATAGATTTTGTACGTGAGCCCCGCCTTCGAATCGGTGTTGCTCTCCGCCGTCACCGGAAACACCGTCATCGCCGAGCGCGTCTCGCCGTAGCCCGGCAACTCCTCCCAATGCGTCTCCCCGTCGGCCGTGCGCCCAGAAGTATCCGCCGCTTCTATCGCCACGTATCCATCGCTTTCCACAAACCCCTGCGCGTCCGCACGCGTCACCGGCAACCGCAGCGCGCGCAGCGTGTAGTTCATCGGCCGTCCCTCGCCCGAGCTCACCGTAACCGTCCCCTCCGCGCTATCGGTATCCGCGGGCACTTTACTCCAATCCACATGCAGCACCACCTTCTGCTCCGTCGCCCCAACCGTTCCGCCGGCCTCGCTCGCCACAATCCACGGCGCGCTCGTCTCCACCGTGTACTCCACAGGCGTCTTGCCGCGATCGAAGAGCGTCAGCGTCCGCGTCTGGTCAGCTACCGAATCAATCGTCCCCAGCGAAAACCCAAACCGCCCTCCAGCTCGCGTAAACGTCGCATTCTCCGCGCTGACGCCCAGCGATCCCGCTTCCGGCGCCTCGATCCAGCTCACCGCAGGCATCACATTCGCCGGCGGATCGTTCCACGCCGTGTAGCCGATGTGCGTCTGGTCCATCATGTGGTCCCACTTGCCGTCGAGCAGCTTGTGGTTATACTCGTCGCTCAGCACCGCGTCCTTCTCAAACATCGCCCGCACCTCATCGGCCTCTGCATTCGCCTGCGGATTCCCAACCCGCGCATCCGCCGCATTCCGGGCCGCAGTAATGTACATCTCGGTCAAATTCGCGCACGCATCCACCGGATACTGAATCAGCTCAAAGTAGCTCGCCCGCTCGTCGTCCGGCAGCCCCGCAGCCAGCTTGTCCACGCGTTCGGCCAGCGTGCGCCACTCCGCCTCCACGCGGTCGGCCTCGTGATAATTCGCCAAACTAAAAGTCGTCGCATCGATCAGCTCCGGCTTCCGCCGCCCATTGTACCGCGTATACTCTTCCATCGCTGTCGCAATCTCGTCCGCATGCTCCGGCCCGAACTCCCGCGTCGCCCACAGCTTCGTAAACTCGTCCAGGTGGTCCTTGTCCCAGCGCCCGGGCGTCCGCGCGTAATCCAGAAAGAACTCGATCGGAAACTCCATCGGCTTTCCGTCGCCCACATTCACCACCCACAGCCGGTCCGCTCCGTACGCGAGCGCCAGATGCATCTGCTCCTGGATCTTCGGCAGATAATTCGTGTTCAGCCACTTGTACGATCTCGGGCCGCCTACATAATCGAAGTGGTAGTAGATCCCCGCTCCGCCCGATCTCTTCCGCTCATCCGCCGTCGGCAGCCGCCGCAAATCACCCCAGTTGTCGTCGCTCCACAGCAGAGTCACATCGTCCGGCACGCGCATGCCTTTTTCGTAGTAGCCCTGCACCTCCTTGTAGAGCGCCCACACCTGCGGAACCTTCTCGAGGTCCGGGTTCACCGTCTCCTTCAAAATCTCTCGCTGGTCCGCGACAATCCGCTCCAACAGCTCCGTATTCGCGCTGGCACTCATCGGCGTGTCTCCCTCGCCGCGCATCCCCAGCGTCACAACTTCTTCGTAATTCTTGTCTCTCTCCATCCCCGCGCGCCAGAACTCGTCGATTTCCTTTTGATTCGTCGAGTAGTCCCAAGCGCCATGGTGCCCCGCCGTCCATTCCTTCTCCGCGCGCATCATCGGCTCCTCGTGCGAGGTCCCCATCACAATCCCGTACTCATCCGCCAGCTTCGCGTTCTCCGGGTCGTCCGCCGCAAACGCGTTGTTCCACATCGCCGGCCACAGAAAATTTGCCTTCAGCCGCAGCAGCAGCTCGAACACCTTCGTGTAGAACTCGTGATTCATCCCTCCGAACTTCTCCTTCGTCCATCCCGAAAGCGCTGGCGCCTCATCGTTGAAAAAGATTCCGCGATACTTCACCGCCGGCGTCGCTTGCACAGTCCGTCCCGGCTGAACATACAAAGCATCCGCGTGCGGCACCCGCACATCGGCCCACCAGTACCACGGCGAAACTCCAATCTGTTCCGAGAGGTCGTAGATCGCGAAAATCGTCCCGCGCTTATCCGCCCCCGCAATCACCAGCGCCCGCCGCACTCCGGGCATCGGATGCTCCACCACGGTCGTCACCGCCGCTTCCCATTGCCCTTCGATCCCGCTCACATTCAGCTTGTGCCTTTTGATAAGCGAGTCAATCAGCGGGCTCCTGCCAATCGTCCCGATGAGCACCACTTCAACCCCGGCTGGGATTCGATTTGAATGATCTCGATTGGCTGCGGCTCCTGTCTTGATCACCGGAGCATCGTGTCCCGTCACCCGCCCCACGTCCAGGCTCAAGTCACCCACAGCCCTAACCACCCCGGGCCAGTCCTTGCCGCTCACCTCGAGCGTCGCCGCCTGTCCATTTGCCGCCAGCACAAAATCTCCCGCCGCCGGCGTTGTGCTCACAAACTTCGGCTCTCCCAGCGCGTTCGCCGTCCGCGGTCCAACCAGCAAAACAAAAAGAAAAAGCAGAAGCAGAGGAATTGGCGCAGTCCACGGTCGATGCATCGGTTTTCTCCCCAACCAGATTACTCTCAGGATCCGAGCTGCCTTTCCTGCCCCTCGCCCACCACAAAAATGGGTGCCCCATCCTTCGCCTTCTTTCTGGCGAAGGGTGGGATCGCACAACCCTCCCCCGAGCACGAAAAACTGTTCACTGCACACTGAAGTGTCATCCTGAGCGAAGCGTTTTTCAGCGGAGTCGAAGGACCCGCTTCTGCTCTTCGCGGTCTCCTCACATCACAGGAAATGGGTGCCCCCGGTCCCTCGCCTTCGGGGACCGGGGATAGCACGAACCCACCCCACTCGATCTTGCTTAGGGGCTTTGCTGGTAGGTCGGGGATTCATTCCCGACTGCCGCAACCGCTCCAAAACGAACGCGGGCTTCAGCCCCCGGGCCCAAGTCCGCCCCAGAACATCCGGGGAAATGCCCGTATCGACCCGTCCAAAACGCGAGTAACTCCCGCATTGCCGGTGATTCGGCTGGGGCCACGGCTATCGCTCCCCAACGTCATCTGCTCGGCATAATCCGTACGGACTTCATGACCTCCCGCAAGTGCGCTTCGATAAAACGGAGTTGCGCTGCCGTCAATCCGTGGACGTTATCCAAGATGCTCTCCGAAGCTTCCGCAACATCTGTTTCGAACAGAAAACAGGTATGCTTGGCAAACGTTGTATAGAGACTCCCGTAAATCCACTGGTTCATGCCCGCCTCTCCGGTTTCATACACCGAGTAAGAACGGCCTCCAAAGACCACTGATTGGTGTCCCGGGCGTTCCGCCAGCGAAGCGGCCATTTCTTGGCACTTAGCTGCGCTTTCCGACTTGATAGCCGAGTATTCGATCCCAAAGCCTTCGAGGTTTGTCGACGAATAAGGACCAATAATTCGATCGTTGGAGAAACCTCCATCGTAGGCGAATTCTGCAATTGGCGGCGCGAATGAATCCTTCAGCGCCGGTGGGTGATATGCCCACTCGGTCATTGCTTTCCAGGCCGAGGGATATTGAAACGTGACCCCAAGTGTTGGATCCCTGTAGGTCGCATCAAGCTTCCACAGCTCTGCCTGCGTAACCGGCTTGCTTGTTGAACTAGACCTGGCCTGCCCACTGAAAGCAGGGGCTTGAACAACGAGAAAAAGAAGAGCCAAAGCAAACCAAAGCGGTTTCATAACGTACTCAGCATTTCATCCCAATTCCCTCATAGGCAATCCCTTCCGGTAGTAGCGGAGCGTTGTGGGCGACGCATGAATCGTCGGCGATCCACGAAGCTGCGCCCGCACGGTCGCTATCCGGATCTTAGGATGTTCCTCCGATTGTCCCCGCCAAGTCGGTCGGCAGCGACCCACCGACCCCCGAATCACCCAGATCCCGGACGCCCCCCTCCACCACCGCCCACACCACTCCCTCGCTTCCACCGGCAGCCAAGCTAGAAGCCAGCAGCTAGAAGCCGCCCTCCTGACCACTGACAACTGATCACTGACCACTGACAACTGTCCTTCACGCCGCCTCCTCCAATTCATCATCATCATTCCTCACGGGCTCCTTACGACGACCGACAAGATCACCCCACTCTGCGCAACCCTCCTCCAAAATCCTGCTCTTAGCTACTCGCCTCCACTCATGCCCATCCCACATCTGCCCCACCTTCACCACCGAGCCAACCAGCAGCTCAGAGAGCCGCGGCGTATCTTCCTCTCTCTCTTCTTCTCTCCGCGCCTTCTCCTCCTCCGCCAGCTTCATCAGGATCTTCACGCTTTCCAGCCTCCCCTTGAGCGCGTTGTCCATCAGCGTTTGCGCCAGCGCCTCGCTGCTCTCTGCCATCCTCCTCTCCGTCGCCGTCCGCAACCGATCCACCCCGTACCCCTTCACCTTCCGTGTCCGCGTCTTTCCAACATCTCCTTGCTTCGTCTTTCCTGCGCCCCCTCGCTTCTTGCCTGCCCCGCTGACTCGCCGACCCGCTGACTTGCTCTCTCGCTGTCCTGCCCCTTCTTCCTTCTCGCCGAACTTCCTGACCTCTGCCATTGCACCGCTCCCCTCACGCCACTTTCTTTTCGGCTAACTCCGGTTTCCCCGCCAACACCGCTGCTGTCTTACCAACTCCGCTAGCTCCGCTAACCCCGCTGCCCAACACATCCCTCCACAACCGCTCCTCCGCCAGCTCCTCCAGCGTTTTCCCGTTCGCCGGAACCACCCCGTACACCACCTTGCAACCCATCGACTCCGCCACCCGCCCCAGCGCCCGCAGCGTGATCGACCCTGTCCCTTCCCGCCCTTCCAGTTGGAAAAGTGTCGACTCCACGATTCCCATCTTTCCCGCCATCTCTTTCATCGGTACACGCAGCACCTTCCGCACCGTTCGCAGCAGCTCGTTAGTCGGATTCTCTTCCCTCGCCGCCAGCCGGTAATGCCGCATCTCTTTGTCCAGCTTCCTCAGCAAAACCTTCCGCTCCATCGCCCTCATCGCCCACTCCCTTTCAACCCACGCACCACTGCTCAGGGTTCTAATCACTAACCCCTAACCCCTAACTACTAACCACTGTCCTTTGTCCTCTGTCCCCCGCCCTCTGGTGAAAATCAGCCCGCGTTAGCGGGCAAAAGACGATAGCCCCAGGCGCGAGCCTGGGGGCAGTCGACGCAATCGAAATCGCAAGCCCGCGTCAGCGGGCGAAAGAACCCCAACGATCTATTGCTTCCCTGTTCTCCTCCCTCCGCCCACACCTCTGCGTAGAGCTGACAGCCGCTGCCGCCCACCGTTCCCGGTCCACTGTTTACTGGCTTATTTATCCACCGTACCGCAAACCCGCATAATTATCGGCAAACTTCAGTTCACAATGTGGGCCAAATGCAATTTATTTTGCTGCGATCTTCGCTTCAAGGTATAGCTTTGATCGAACTTTCTACGCCTCGAGGCGCTGAATTCCTGAAATCCCTTCGCTTATAAGTAGAGTTTTCGCGCCAAAAATCTTTTTTCCGCCCAAATCTCCGCTTAAACGCGGAGCCTTTTCACCCCATTCCTTCGCCTCCATGCCGACTCTTGGGATTTAGACTGAACTCCGGCACAGCCATGAAAGACGCAATTCACGTTTCGAAGGAAAACTACCTCAAGGCCATTCTGGAGGCCGAGGCCGAAGGCCGCCAGGTAATTCCGGCGATGCTCGCGCATTGGCTCGAGGTTTCCGCGCCGGCCGTCACCATGGCTGTCAAGCGGCTCAAGCGCGACGGCTGCGTGAAGGTGGGCGACGACGGAATCGTTCGCCTCACCGCGGCAGGCCGCGAAATGGCTTACCGCACGGCGTTGCGCCACCACCTCATCGAGCGCATGTTGAGCGAAGTCTTCGGAATGGAGTGGCATGAGATTCACGAGGAGGCGGAGCGGCTCGAGCACGCGGTTTCGCCGGCCTTCGAGGCCAAGCTCAAGGAGAAACTTGGCGAGGGCGGCGCCTGTCCGCACGGCAACGCGGTCCTGCCGGTCAATCCCGCCGAACGCAAGCGTCGCGGCGAGATGCAACTTTCCCAGGCCGTCGCTGGCAAGCGGTACACCGTCATCAGCCTCCACGAGCGCGATCCCAAGCTGCTCGAGTTCCTCCACGCCGCCGGCATTGGCCCCGGCAAGAGCCTGCGCGTCATGAGCCAGAATTACGATCAAACCGTTTTAATTGATCTACCTACGGGGAATGCAATCCTGGGCCGGCCGGCTGCAGAGGCGGTCTGGTTACGTCCGGAACGATCATCGTAATTAAATCTAAGCAAAAATATTAACCATAATTAAGAATCTGTGGCATATTGGAGTTGAGGGAGTTCGCGGTCTCTCTTCCCATAAATCTATGTCTACAGAAGTCGTAACCCGAACCGTGCTCACCGAACCCTCGTTGCCCGAGGTTCATTCAAGCGTCCGCATCTCCCGCTCGCCAGTGTATTGGCGGCGGCTGCTGGGATTCCTGGGTCCGGGATTCCTGATCTCCGTGGGTTACATGGACCCCGGCAACTGGGCCACCGACATCGCTGGCGGCTCGCGCTTCGGTTACACGCTGCTGTTCGTCATCATGTTGTCGAACCTGATGGCGATCCTGCTCCAGAGCCTTTCGCTCAAGCTTGGCGTGGCCACGGAGCGCGACCTGGCACAGCTTTGCAACGAGAGCTATGGCCGCGTTGCGAGCTTCGTGCTTTGGATCATGGCCGAAGTGGCCATTGCAGCGTGCGACCTCGCCGAAGTCATTGGTTCGGCCATCGCGCTGAACCTGCTGTTTCACATTCCGCTCTTCTATGGCGTCCTCATCACCGGGCTTGATGTCCTGGTGATCCTCATGTTGCAGCGCTGGGGATTCCGCTACATTGAGGCGCTGGTGATCGCGCTCATCGGCACCATCATCGCGCTCTTCGGCGCTCAGATGTTCCTTTCCCGCCCGGATTATTGGCCGATCCTGCGCAATCTTGTTGTGCCCTCGCCGTCGATCGTCACCAACGGCGCCATGCTCTATATCGCCATCGGCATTCTGGGCGCAACCGTGATGCCGCACAATCTCTACCTGCACTCGTCGATCGTGCAGAGCCGCCGCTACAAGCGCACGCCGGAAGGCAAGCGCGAGGCGGTGCATTTGGCCAACGTCGACTCCGCCCTGGCGCTCACCATCGCCCTGTTCGTCAACGCCGCCATTCTGATCGTGGCCGCGGCTGTCTTCTTCCGCAGCGGGCACTTCGAGGTGGCCGCCATTCAGGACGCCTACAAGCTGCTGAGCCCGCTGCTCGGCGTCACCGGAGCGAGCACCCTGTTTGCCATCGCTCTGCTGGCCAGCGGCCAAAACTCCTCGATTACCGGGACTTTGGCCGGCCAGGTTGTGATGGAGGGCTTCATTCACATCCGTCTCTCTCCCTGGCTGCGCCGTCTGATTACGCGTTCCCTGGCCATCATTCCCACCATCATCGTGGTCGCCCTCATGGGCGAGCAGGGAACCGAAAAGCTGCTCATTCTGAGCCAGGTGATTCTCTCCTTCCAGTTGAGCTTCGCCGTAGTTCCCCTGGTGATGTTTACCGGCGACCGCAAGAAGATGGGCGAGTTTACGAACGGCCGCTGGCTGCAGGGGCTGGCTTGGCTCACCGCGGCAGTGATTGCGGCCCTGAATGTGTGGTTGCTGGTCGAGACGGCGATGGGCCGCTGATTTTCCGAAGGCTTCCCCGACCCTCCTGGAGGTTGCAATGAATCGCAATGGAACAAACGGCAGTCTTCTGGCCTTTTGCCTCTTGTTAACCTCTGTTAACTGCGGCAATCTGGCCGCGCAGAGCGGCACGTCAAGCGCGATCTCCGGCACGGTGACCGATGCCAGCGGCGCCATGGTTTCCGGCGCCTCCGTGACGGCGACGCAAGTGGACACCAAAGCGGAGCGGACAGGCCGGACGGACGCCGCCGGACATTTTCTCTTCTCCCAGGTAACCCCTGGGACGTATCGGGTCGCTGTGCAGGCTGTGGGCTTCGCCGACGCGACGTCGCAGCCGACGCTGGTGGGCGTGGGACGCGACGTGGCGCTGAATTTCACGCTTCAGGTCAGTTCCGCGGCGCAGACCGTGGAGGTGACCGCGCAGCAGGGCCTGCTGACCCTCGATAATCCCAACTCCACCACCACCATCGAGGCGAAGACCATCGAAAACCTGCCCAACCCGGGCCAGGACCTCACGTATCTCACGCAATTCACGCAGGGCGCGTTGATGAATACGGCCGGCTCGTCGAGCGATGCCAAGGCTCCCGGCGGTTACGGCAACGTGGAGTTTAACGGCCTGCCCGCGACTTCCAACGGCTACATTCTCGACGGCTACGACTCGAACGATCCCTGGCTCGGCCTGAATATCGGTCTCTCGACGAATCTCGTCATCGGCCTTGACGCGGTGGATCAGTCGACGGTGAATACGAACTCGTTTTCCGTCGATCAGGGACGCTATGCGGTGGCGCAGGTCAACTACTTCACCAAGTCGGGAACCAATGAGTTTCACGGCGATCTCTACGAGATTTGGAACGGCTCGCTGTTGAATGGGGAGGATTATTTTCTCCATGCCAACGACACGCCGGGAAACATCGCGAAAAAGCCGCGTTCCGTGGTGAATGAATTCGGCGTCAGCGTGGGAGGGCCTATCGCCAGGGACAAGCTCTTTTTCTTCGCCCACTTCGAGGGCATTCGCATCGCTTTGCCGTTGGTGACGCCAACGACCTTGCCAACCCCTGCCTATCAGCAGTATGTACTGGGACAACTGGCTACAGGCGGATATGATCCGGTCACAGGAGCCGACCTTCCGGCGCAACCCGCGGAGATTCCATTCTACAAAAACATGTTTTCGCTGCTGCCCGCTCCGGGCGGGTCGCCGGTGGCGATCACGGCATGCCCATTGGACGCATCCGGGAGCTTTTTGCCGGCTCCGCCAAGCGGCGCGCTGCTCGATGGCGGTGGCTGTGCGACCCTGCAGCAGCGGTCCCTGCACAACAGCGATACCGAGAACCTCATCGTGTTGAAGATCGATCACACGATCAACGCAAAAGACAGCATCTGGTACCGCTTCCAGCAGGATACGGGGCTGCAGGCGGAATGGACGGATCCGATCGACTCCATCTTTAACTCCTACTCGCCGCAACCGCAGCGCACCCTGGTCATCGGTTACACACATCTGTTCAGTCCGGCTCTGGTGAATCAATTCAATCCGGGAGCGGACTGGTACTCCAGTATCTTCGAGCCGAACAACTACGCCCAGGAGCTGCAGATCTTCCCCATCGTGCTAATGGCGGGCAGCGACAGCGTGCCCTTCACCACCATCGGCGGCCTGGACGATACGTTTCCGCAGGGGCGCAAGGTCACGCAGTGGCAGATCAACGACAACCTGACCTGGACGCGCGGGCGGCACACTTTGCATTTCGGCGTCAACACGCGCCGCGTCGACACCAGCGACTACGACCTGGGAGAGGGCATTGTGCCGACCGTTGCCTACAACGACCTGGCGGAGTTCACTTATGGAGCCGCATATACCGCGCAGCAGAACTTCCCGGCCTCGCTGAAGGATAGAGCGGCGGCGGGCAACCTCGAATACTACGCGATGGATACCTGCAAGCCTTCCGCGAAGGCAACCATCACTTACGGCATGCGCGTAACGTGGAATACCAATATCACCAGTCCGCAAGGTCTGTTCGGACGCATGGCCGGCTCTTTTCTGGATGCTTCGCACGAAACGGATCAGCCGCTGAACCAGGTCGTTCTGGGCCGCGTGCACAATCTTTTCGCGGCGACGCCGCTGTTCGTGTACCAGCCGCGCGCCTCGTTCGCGTACCAGCTACACCCGCACACCGCCCTCCATATGGGGTTCGGCGTCTTCAACGACATCATCCCGCAGCAGATTGCCGACAGCGGCCTGATGAACGCTCCCAACGATCCCTCCTTTACCGGAGGCATCGCGGGGCCGGTGGGAGGACTGGGAATCGCGCCCGGCGTTCCCGGCAGTGCCGTGGACGCGGCGGCCAGCGCCAATGCGCAGTTTCAGGCAACCTTCAGGTCCGGCGGCGCGCCTTGCCTGGGCATCCAGCCGGGCGAAGGAACCTGTCCGCTGGCCGTCAGTCTGAATACCTTCCCCACTGGAACCCTCAAGACCCCCTACTACTACCAGTACAACATCGGTCTCGAGCAGCAGATCAGCTTGAGCGGCAACCTACGCGCCGACTTTGTGGGTACGCGCGGACTGCACGAACCCTACCAGGTGCAGCTCAACGGCTACCAGAACGTCTGCGACGGATGCTTCGCTCCGTTTCCCTATCGGCAGCCGCTCGATCAGCGCTTTGGGAACGTCACCGAGTTCCAAACCGGCGCCAACAGTGTCTACAACGGATTGCAGATCGCCTACATGCAGCAATGGAGCGGCTTGACGCTGCGCGGCAACTATACCTTCAGCCACTGTCTGGACGAAGTATCGAACGGAGGCCTGCTGGCTTTCTCCACGCAGGGACTGGAGTCTCCGTTACCCGGAGAATTGAGCCGGCAATATGCAAGTTGCGACTACGATGTGCGGAATGACATCTCCGCGTTCGGGGTGTATCAGGTACCGTTCCACTCCGGCAATCCGCTCCTGCACCAAGTCTTCAGTGGATGGTCTTTTTCGGAGACGGGGTTCCTTCACTCCGGACTGCCATTCAGCGTCCTGAGCCAGCAATATAGCGCCAATGGAAACGGCGTGCTTCAGGCATCCAATCCAGCGCAGACCATCCAGTTCGCCGCGCCGGAATATGCGAACCGGGTTCCCGGGGCGCCGCTCTACCGCAAGACCCCCTATCCCGGAGTTACCGTGGCTGGAACCAGGCAATGGCTCAACCCCGGCGCGTTCATCTCGGTGGTCGATCCTACGACGGGCGCATGTTATACCGGCATGCTGGGCGTGCAGAACGACAATCCAACCATCTGCCAGTTCGGCAACTCCGGCCGCAATTCGGTGCGCGGACCGCACTTCACGTATTCGGATATGTACATCACTAAGTCCATTCCGATCCGGGAGGGGATCAAGCTGCGCATCGACGCCCAGTTGTTCAATGCGTTCAACCACCCCAACTTCGCGCTGCCCAGTACGGTGCAGGCCGGCGTGCCCGGTTCGGTCCCGGCAAGTTTCGGAACGCTCCAGAGCATGACCTCGCCGCCGACCGGGCTGCTTGGCGTTGGACTTGGGGGAGACACTTCACCGCGCATGATCGCGTTTGAAGGGCGGATCGAATTCTGACGTCGCCGCGAGACAGGCCGAAAGGCCGTGGCCGGCGACAGGGGCTTCCAAACAGACGACTTGCGCACTGGGGCGGGAATGCCTTTTTGGCGTCTCATCCCGCTTTGGGTTGCCCTGTGACTTATCACACAGAGTGGTTATTGCAGGCCTGCTTTGGGCGTGGTCCAATGACAGTACTTCTTGCGGCTTGGCCTCTCAAATCAAAGAATTGGGACCTGCTTGATGGGCGATGTAGTCCAAATCGAGGCTAGTGAAATGGCCACGTCTTCAGGCCCGCAAACTCAAGCAAGTGTGCCGGATCGGGTCTATAAGGTGTTGCCTACCACTGGAGGTGCGAGCCAGGAGGATCTCTACGGCTTCCGCGCGTCCATGAATGAGCCCGCTTCCGTTGAGGATGTCGAAGCAGAAGCGAAAGAGGCCAGATCCAAGCGGGTAATCGCCTACCTGCCGATCGTTCTTATCCTGGTGCTCGTGGCGCTGGCTATTCTCGTCATCCCCAAACTGACTAAGCCGAAAGCCCCGCCTCTCTATGTCGATTTGGGAACCCGTAGGTTCGATTCGGCGGGGCTGGGAGCCCGGCTCATCGCGCGATGGGAAGGAACCACGGCCTACGAGCTTTACATCGATCCTGTCGATCCGCAGCAGGCCGCCGGCTTTCAAGCTGTGACTGTGAACCCGCCTCACCCGGTTTCCCTCGTCATACGGCTGCTTGATTCCACCGGCGCCGTTGCATGCCAAAAGGAAGTTGTGCTTCCCACTCCCGCGCCACTTACAGACCGTTCAGACCCTTCACAGGCGCTCCTGCCGATGCAGACAACCAGCGGAGACACCGTGCAGAATATTGCCGGCGCCAACGGCCAAATCGCTGAGTTCACCGTTACGGGCGGCCTCCCCTGTTCGCTGAAGCAGTATCAGAGCCTTGCGACATGGGAGTTTCTCACCAACTTTCCCACGCTCGACGAACAGGATGACTGGCTGAAACACCAAAAACTCAACGATGTCGCAAATGGCCGAAAATCCAGTCCCGCTGCCGGCGGTTCGGGGTTTTCCCCGCGGATCCAGCACCTGCCCGCCGCGATTGACGATGATGACGTGATCGTCGGCGACAATCCAGTACGGGGAACCGTCGATACCCAGGGAGGCCGGGTTTTTCTAGTCGGAGTAAGCGGGTTGCGGAACCGCATGGCTGAATGGCAGCTTTTTCCCGCCGCCATTCATTTCCGCTGCGACAAGAACGGGGCATGTGTCCTGACCCGCATCAATTCGCGCACCACCCTGTCGGCGCGGTTGATCAGGTAGAGGGCCGTAAGCCACTTACGTTTTGTCGACCATCCACGGCGCGCGCCGCCGAACTCTCTAGTACCATGAATGCGATGCACGTCTTGTCCGCACCCGAGATGCAGGCCTGCGATCGCGCCACCACGGAGCGGTTTGGAATTCCGTCGATTCAATTGATGCGGGCTGCTTCTTCGGCGGTCGCGGCCCTTGCCCGCGAGCAGTTCCCGCATGCGCGGCGCGTGACGGTGCTGTGCGGCAAGGGCAACAACGGCGGCGATGGCATGATGGCCGCTCGGCTGCTTGCCGATGCAGGCCTCGAAGTGACCACCCTGTTGTTGGGCGCGCCGGAGCAACTGACGAGCGATGCCGCCATAGCGTGGAGCGAATTGAACAGTTCGAAGCGCGGACAGGTCCATGTGATCGCGAATGCCAGAACGCTGGCCGATCACAACGATGCGCTCAATACCGACCTGATTGTGGACGCGGTGCTCGGTACAGGGTTCAAGCCGCCGCTGAAGGGACTAGCGCTGGAGGCGCTCAAGTGGCTACGCGGCGGTCGCGCACCAGTTCTCGCACCCATTCTCGCGATTGACTTGCCCTCCGGCTGGCCTGCCGATGAGACGGGCGCAACGTTTGCGGGGCCTGTCTTTCCCGCCGACGCAGTCATCACCTTCACAGCACCGAAGCCGGCGCACGTCTTTGGGCAACTGACCAGGCGTTGGAATCAGCCGGTTGTTGTTGCGCCCATCGGCTCACCGGACGCGGCGATCGTTTCGGCGCTCAACCTCGATTGGGCCGGCTCGTCGCTGGCCCTGGCGCAGGCTCCGCGCGCGGCGGCGGCTAACAAAGGCAGCTTCGGTCATGTGCTTGTTGTCGGAGGGACGTTCGGGATTGCCGGAGGCAAGGCTGGCGCGCCGGCGATGACAGCTTTTGCGGCGATGCGCGCGGGTGCGGGCCTGGTGACAGCGGCGGTTCCAGCTCCGGCGCTGCCGGTGGTCGCGTCGTTCGCGCCGGAACTCATGACCTGGCCGCTGGCGTCGACGAGGTCAGGCCAGATCGCTGCGAAGAATCTTGAGCCCAGGCAGGTTGGCGCTTTGACCGCCGGAAAAACTGTCCTCGCCATCGGGCCGGGGCTGGGGCAGGGCGCGGAGACGGCGAAATTCATCATTGGACTCCTCGGCGCCACAGAGAATCCCACCGTCATCGACGCGGACGCACTAAATCTTCTTGCCGCGAAACCGGCGCTGCTCAAGAAGCTGGCCAAAGGGCGCACGCTGGTGTTGACGCCGCATCCCGGCGAGATGGCGCGGCTGGCGGGAATCGACGTGGCCGAGGTTCAGGCCAACAGGCTCGAGACAGCGCGCAACTTTGCTCAGCGCATGGGTGTAACTCTGGTCCTCAAAGGCGCGCGGACGCTCATCGCGCATCCAGATGGCCGCGTAGCTGTAAACACCTCAGGCAATCCGGGCATGGCCAAAGGCGGCAGTGGCGACGTGCTCACCGGACTGATTGCGGGCCTGCTGGCGCAATTCCCTCACGATCCTGCGCAAGCCGTGGAAGCTGCGGTTTATCTGCATGGGCTGGCCGCGGATCTGGCCGTGCATGAAGGCAACGAACGCACCTTGCTGGCCACCGATTCCCTGGCGCAACTGGCGCGGGCGTTTCAATCCCGTGCGCATGATTTTGATGTGGACGGTAAAACCGGGTATGTTTGGTTGCAGGGCATTGCGGCCAACCGCCCTGCATGAGGTTCAGCGATGACCGATTCCGCAACCCTGGCGGAAGGCAGAATGTACGAGTTCACCACGCAAAGCGGCGCGGATACCGTTGCAGTGGGCCGCAAGCTCGCCGGTTTGCTGAAGCCTCCGCAGTTCCTGCTGCTGCGCGGCGAGCTGGGCACGGGCAAGACGACTCTGGTGAAGGGCATTGCGCAGGCGCTGGACGCAGCAGAACCCGACGAGGTCACCAGTCCCACCTTCACGCTTATCCACGAATTCGACGGCACGCGCGAGGGCAAGCCGGTGAAGCTCTACCACCTGGATGTCTATCGCCTGGAAAGCGAGCGCCAACTGGAGACGCTGGGCCTCGACGATTTGCTTACTCCCGATGCGCTCGTCGTGGTGGAGTGGGGAGAGAAGTTCAAGAGCATTCGTAAACGCGCCACGGGAGAGATCGTCATCGCCCCGGAGGGCGGCGACGCGCGGAAGATCACGGTGACGCTGAAGGAATAGAAGTTCAGCGTGTCAACAGGTCAGCCGCGGGCGGCGACTATTTGGGTGTCAACTCTTCAACGCGTCCCGGCCTTCTCTTCCCCTCTCATGGCCTGATACAAGTTCCTCGGGGAATTCATGAATCGCATTCCATTTTCAGAAGT